>Ga0126312_10000003_pt1 | contig 80305 bp, 73 predicted proteins | sample Plot104A_FD_92537 | JGI IMG/M metagenome (GOLD analysis project Ga0126312, IMG submission 92537) | Serpentine soil microbial communities from UC McLaughlin Reserve, CA, USA - Plot104A | ecosystem: Environmental > Terrestrial > Soil > Grasslands | place: USA: UC McLaughlin Reserve, Lake County... | reverse complement strand
TGGTGGCTCAGGACCGCCTACGCCATCTGGCACCAGACCCCGGACCACGGCGACAACACTCCCATCTTGCTGCCGCATCGGCGCGACCACCCGAAGCATGGCCGTCCGGTCGGCAACCGGCACCAACTCTTGCGGCTCGGTCAGGTACGTCCCGGTGAAACTCACCGAACGGCCATACCCATCCCGTACGGCGGCCCCGGCCGGTGCGACCTGTCTCAGTTCTATAGCCGGTTTCGCGGCTCGTCTGGCCGCCGCCGCCTCACCCTGCATCTGGTAGACGTCGAGCTGCCAGAGACCCAGCCAGACCATGGCGACGGCGAGCACCAGTCCGAGGGCCAAAATGAGCGCCTGACGCAGTCGGGTCACGGCACGGGGGCGGTCTGCGCCCGGCCGGCGGCCACCCGGACCAGGTCGGCGCACATCTTGCCAAGACTCCAGCCGGCGGCTTCGATCGCCAGCGGCACAGAGGAGGTCTCGGTCATGCCCGGGGATACGTTGACCTCAAGGAACACTGGATCGCCTTCATCCGTCACGATCATGTCGGTACGGGACAGGTCCCGCAGCCCGAGCACGTCATGCACTCGAAGGGCCAGCTCGGAGCAGCGCTGCGCGGTGGCCTCATCGAGTTCCGCCGGGCAGAGGAAACGTGTTGCTCCGGCGGTATAGCGGGCGGTGTAGTCATACACGCCGGAATCCGGGCGGATCTCCACGATCGGCAGTGCGCTCTGTCCGGTGCCACGGTCCACCACCGCCACTGCGACCTCGGTGCCTTCGATGAAGCTTTCGATCACCGCGACCGGCCCGTACGCATACGCCCCGACCATCGCCGACGGAAGCTGTTCGGGCAGGCTGACCTTGCTGCAGCCGAGGGCCGAGCCGCTCCGCGACGGCTTCACCATCATCGGGAACCCGATTTGATCACCCAGTGCCCGGACCAGCGCCGACGCGCCAAGCTCGCGGAAGATCTCGTGCGGCAACGCCACCTGCCGGGGTGTCGACAACTCGGCATCCGCGACTACCGTTGTAGCGATCGACTTGTCGAAGGCGACCCGGCAGGCCGATGCGATAGAGCCGACGAACGGTACCTCGAGCAACGCGAACACCTCCCGCAGCGCGCCGTCCTCGCCGGCCTCCCCGTGCAGGACCGGGAATACGACCGCTCCTGGCAGGTCAGCGAGCCGGGGGAGCAGGGCGGAGTCGACGTCGGATTCGATCACCTCGAGGCCGCCTGAGCGCAGTGCCTGGCTGACCCGCCGGCCGGAGCGCAGCGAGACGTCGCGTTCGTGGGAGAGGCCACCGGCCAGCACCAGCACGGTAAGTGGGTCAGAACTTGCGGTCATGCCTGATTCGCCCCCGGAGCCTCGTACGGGAGCCTGGCCCGGGCGTCCTCGACCGTCTCCCCGAACGTCTCCAGCACGCCGGCCTCGTATTGCAGGACCTCGCCCAGCCGCCGAGTGCCCTCCCGGATCCGATCCGGTGTCGGGAAGCAATACGACAGCCGCATGTGCCGGCTACCGAAGCCGTCGGCGTAGAACGCAGTTCCGGGCACGTACGCCACCCGGGCCGTGACGGCTCGCGGCAGCATGGCGTGTGAGTCCAGCCCCGGCGGCAGGGTCACCCAGACGAAGAAGCCGCCACCCGGCACCGTCCATGACGTCCCGCCGGGCATGTCGTCGGCCAGGCCGGCCAGCATAGCGTCGCGCCGATCTCGGTACATCTCGCGGAAAATCTTGATCTGGCCGTGCCAGTCGTGGTTGGCCAAATAGGCGGAGATCGCGTACTGGGAGAATGCCGGCGGACACAGGGTCGCCGATTCCTGGGCGAGCACCAGCTTCTCGCGGACCGCATGCGGAGCCAGCACCCAGCCGACCCGGAAGCCCGGCGCGAATGTCTTTGAGAACGAGCCGAGATAGATCACCCGATCGGAGTCGAGGGCACGCATCGCCGGGGTGGGGTCACCCTCGAACCCCAGCAGCCCGTACGGATTGTCCTCGACCACCAGCAGATCGGCCCGTTGGGCGATCTCCATGATCGCGGTCCGACGTTCCAGGGTCTGCGACACACCCGCCGGGTTGTGGAAGTTGGGAATGCAGTACAGGAACTTCACCCGCTTACCGGCAGCGCGCAGCCCGGCCAAAGCCTCGGTCAGGGCATCTGGGCGGAGCCCATTATCATCCATTGCGACATGCACGACCTCGCACTGTAAGCCGCGGAACACCCCAAGCGCACCTACATAGCTCGGTGCCTCACAGAGCACGACGTCGCCCGGGTCGCAGAAAATCCGGGTCACCAGGTCAAGGCCCTGCTGCGAGCCGACGGTCACAGTCACATCGTCGGGATGAGCAGAGATGCCCTCCAGCTTCATCACTTCGCAGATGGCCTCCCGCATCTGCGGCTCTCCCTGGCCCGAGCTGTACTGCATCGCCTGCCTACCGCTGGTGATGACCAGCTCGTTCAGGATCGAACCGACCACGTCGAGGGGCAGGTCGGTGATGTTTGGCATACCGCCGGCAAGGGAGACGACCTCGGGACGGTTGGCAACCGCGAACAGCGCTCGGATCGCCGAGGCGGTCATCTTGTGGGTACGCGCGGCGTAGCGGTCGACGTAGTCGTCGAGTCGGGTGTCCCGCCGGTGTACGCGATCCAAGGCCACGAACAAAGCCTAAGCGTAGGGCTTCCCAGAACCCGCTTACGATGTTCGCATGGCGATGTCCAGCAGCAGCGAGACCCGAGTCGTGCGCTGGGTCTTTGGGCTGAGCTTGGGCATGCTCGCCAGCGTGGGGATCGGGTTCGGTTATGGCCTGGTCAGGCCACGGGCGAGAGCCTAGCCAATGGGTGCGCGCCGGTTCCGCCCGCTGACCGCGGACAACCTGTCCGCCCTGCCAGAAGCTTGCGCGGGCTGCACGTTCTGGCTGTCCGGCCTGTCTGATCTCGCCTCGGCGCCGGAACATCGGGACGGACATCGGATGAAGCTCGAATGGGCCGAGTCGGTGATCTCGCACTGGGGCTACTGCGGGGTGTTGGCCGTCAGTGACGGTGAGACCATCGGCTCGCTGACCATGGCTCCCGCCACGAAGGTGCCGCGGTTGGGGGCGTTCGCGACCACACCGGTCAGCCCGGACGCTGCCGTATTGATGGGCGTCTGGGTCGCCTCCCACCTGCGTGGCAAGGGCGTCGGCCGCTCCTTGGTTCAAACGGCGGCGGGACTGCTGGTCCGGCGCGATATTGGGGCGTTGGAGGCAGTGGGCACCCATCGCGACGGCCCGTCCTGCATGGCCCCTGCCGGCTGGCTCGAGAGCGTTGGTTTTGCGCTTGTCCGCCCGCATCCGGTCACGCCTCGGTTCCGGATGAACCTGCAGACCACCGCACGGTGGCGCCCCGACCTCGGAGCTGCCTGGCACCGGCTCACCGGCCTGGTCGCCCAGCCAACCCCGCCAGAACCGGCGACTCGAGCGCACCAAGCCTGAGCCGCGCGCGTCTGAGCGGTGCGGTTGACTTGGGTCTGTGCCGTCCCGACCGCTGCCGCCGCACCTGGCTGAACCGAAGCTGACCATCCTCGAAGAGGCGGACACCGAGGCCTTTACTGCGGCCTTGGTGCGTGGCTTCCACGACGACTACAACCCCGAACTGGCCAAGCCGTTCCTGAAAGTGCTGGAACATGATCGCGCCTTCGGCTTCACCGTGGATGGTCGCTGGGTCGCAACCTGCGGTGTCTATACCCGGACAATGACCGTGCCGGGCGGCAGCGTGCCGACTGCGGCGGTCACCGTGGTCACTGTCAGCCCCACCTATCGTCGTCGCGGTCTGCTGACGGCCATGATGAAGCAGCAGCTGGAAGATATCCACCGGCGCTCCGAACCGGTAGCACTGCTGTGGGCGTCGGAGTCATTGATCTACGGGCGATTCGGCTACGGCCAGGCGACTGCACGGCTGCGGATCTCGGGGCCGACTCGGTCGACCGCGTTCCTCCCTGGAGTTGATCTTGGTGCGGGCTCGGTCGGCGAGGTTGAGCGGGAGGACTGGCTGGCCGCCGCCGAGCCGCTCTACGCACGACTCTTGGCCGAGCGCCCTGGTGGGCTCAATCGCGATCCGGACTGGTGGCAAGCTCGCCTTCATGACCCTGCGCAGTGGCGGCGCGGCGCCACGGCACTGCGCTTTGTCCTGCATTACGGCGAGCAGGGCGAGGTCGACGGTTTTGCCGCCTTCCGGGTCAAGAGCGGTGATGAGGGCGACATAGCAAGTTCTGAGGTTCAGGTCACCGAAATCGAGGCCGCTGAGCCGTCCGCGTACGCGTCCCTGTGGCGGTTCCTTCTTGATCTTGATCTGGTCCGGAAGTTCACCAGGGGACATGCTCCGGTCGACGAGCCGCTGCGTTATCTCGTCGCCGACCCGCGAATGATCACCACTGAGCTGAGCGACGGTACCTATGCCCGGCTGGTCGACGTACCTCGCGCGCTCGAGGCCCGCAGCTATGCATCGGACGTCGATGTGCTGATCGCCGTGTCCGATCCGCTGCTTCCGCACAACGACGCAACCTTCCGGCTGCAAGGCGGTCGGGACGGCTCAACGGTGTCGGCAACCCAACGCTCCGCCGACGTGAGCTCTTCCGTGCGTGATCTCGGGGCCATCTATCTCGGCGGCACCTCACTCAGCTCTCTGCACGCAGCAGGCCTGGTGCAGGAGCGTACGCCGGGCGCCGTGGCTGCGATCACGGCAGCCTTCGCTTCAGACCGGGCGCCGTTCTGCGCGGACCACTTCTGAAGTAACCCGGCGGCGCAACGCTTCGCTAGAGATACTCCTCGATCGCGCCGAGCAAGGTCGACTTCGACTTGGCGCCCTTGAACGCCTTGACCAGCTCCCCGTCGACGTAGACCTGAATGGTGGGCAGCCCCAGAACGTAGTTGTTGGCCGGGGTGATCGGGTTGGTGTTGGTGTCCATTTTGACGAACTTCACCTTGTCGCCGTGGGACCGGGCCAGCTCCTCGATGATCGGTGAGACCTGCTTGCAAGGCCCGCACCAGTCGGCCCAGAAGTCCACCATGACTGGCTTGTCGGACTTCAGGACCACCTCGTCGAAGGTTGCGTCGGTGACATCGGAAACTGCGAACATCTCTCCCTCTCTCCTTGCTCAGCTGGGGTGTCCGGCCAGCGCTACCTCGGCCGCAAGACGTGCCGCGGCATGCTTGCGATCAGTGAGGTAACGCTCGGCATCCAGGGCAGCCTCGCAACCGGTACCGGCAGCGGTGACCGCCTGACGGTAGACATGATCGACAAGATCGCCGCTGGCGAAGACCCCTTCGAGGTTGGTTCGGGTCGAGGATCCGTCGGTCAGTACGTAGCCTTCGGCGTCGGTTGCCACCTGGCCGACGATCAGTTCAGAGCGAGGCTCGTGCCCGATCGCGATGAACAAGCCGGACACATCAAGGTGCTGCTCCTCGCCGGTGATGGTGTCACGAAGGGTGATACCGGTCACCGACTTGTCGCCGTCGATTCTGACGACCTCGGAGTTCCAGGCGAAGGTGATCTTGGGATTGGTCTCAGCGCGGTGCGCCATGATCTTGCTGGCTCGCAGCTCGTCCCGCCGGTGCACCAGGGTCACCGATCTGGCGAACTTGGTCAGGAAGGTCGCCTCCTCGACCGCCGAGTCGCCACCTCCGACGACCGCAATGTCCTTGTCACGGAAAAAGAACCCGTCACAAGTGGCGCACCACGAAACCCCGTGGCCGCTCAGCCGGTCCTCGTCGGCCAAACCGAGCCTGCGGTAACCCGAGCCCATGGCAAGGATCACAGTCCGGGCCGCGTACCGGTTGCCGGAGCCGTCGGTGAGGTACTTGATCTCATCGGTCAGATCCATCGAGATGATGTCGTCGGTGATCAACTCCGCGCCGAATCGCTCCGCCTGCCCACGCATGGCCTCCATCAGCTCGGGGCCCTGAATGCCATCCCGGAACCCCGGGAAGTTCTCGACGTCTGTGGTGTTCATCAAAGCGCCGCCGGCGGTTATCGAGCCTTCGAAGACCAGCGGTTTCAAGTCAGCCCGAGCGGCGTAGATGGCGGCCGTGTATCCGGCCGGACCGCTGCCGACGATAGCGACCTCGCGGATGTCCTCGGTGGTCATTGGTTCCTTATCAATCTGCGTTCGATGTGGCGTACCCTACCCCGACGAAACTGCATAGCCCGGCATCCTATTCCGGGTGCCTCAGTTGCTGAGGACGGTCGACGAAGCCACAGTCGGGCGATTGTCCTCGCAGCCGGTGACGATCGCCACGTGGGTGTTGCCTTGGTGGCGGGCGTAGACCAGCAGCGCCGGTGTGGCTTCATAAGTGACCGATACCAGGCCGGTGATTCGGCCATCGATGACCTCAAGTGCGCATTGCCAGGCGTGGGAGAACCGGTGCGGGCTCAGGTCGCCGGACCCTGCGATGCTTCTGGCAGCCGAGTCCAGCTCGGACCCGATGGCGACCGGCAGGCTTGGCGGTTCGTTCAAGCCTGCGGCAGCACTGATGAGATAACCGGCGAACCCGACCGCTGCCGCAGCTGCCGCGGCAGTCAGTGCCGGACCGGCGGGCCGCTTGCGGGACAGCTTCGGTAGCCCCGATCCGAAGCTTCCCAGCGTGGGCTTGGGAGCTGCCCCGGGCTGCGGCCGGCCAGCGTCAGCAGCAAGCATGGCGCCGACCCGCTGCAGGGCCGCGGCGGCTCTCTGGCAAACGCTGCAGGCGGCCACGTGCGCCTCGATCTGAGCGGCACGCGCGGGGTCGACCAGACCCTTGCCGGCGCTGGCCAGCTCGTCGATCGAGATGTGGTGGTCAGTCACGTCGGTTCCTCATGCCGGATCGTCTCACTCGATCAGTCCACGCGTCCGCAATTGCTCCAGCGTTTTGGCAGAACCCGTGTCAAGCTCGGCCTGAGGCGCGTGGAACCCCAACCAGCCGAAGAGCGTCGAGTGTTCACCCCGAAACAACGCCGTTGGCACCGAGTACCGCTGGCTTCCGGTATCCGTTCGTACCGTCAACCTGTGGCATGGCCCCTGGCGAGTGAAGTACTCAGTCACCCCCATGACCTGCGGCCCGCTGATCGTGTGCTAGTCCTTGAAGCGGCGAACTGTCAGCTCCGATCCTTCGACGCGCAGGAACGCCCGGGACCGCAGATAGATGCTCGCTCCGGCCAGCACCCAGAGAAGTAAGACGAAGGCTGCCACAGTTTGCCAGCCAGTCGTACCGGTCAACCCCAGCAGCACGATGCCGGCGAGTGCGGCTCCGGTGACTGCAACCAGCCGGAACGGCCAGTTGTACGAAAGCTCCAGCGGTTCGGCCATCTAGTCTTGACTCCTCAGCCTTGGGCACATGGGTCAGCTCGAGATGGCGACTTCATTGATCCGGCCGCGGTAGTCCGTTCCCTCCTTCGGCAGCGAGGTGAGGTAGACCAGGACGTATCGAGTTGAGACCGGCTGGTCGGCCGTCAGGGTTGCCTTTTGGCCAGCCTTGGCTTCGCTGGCGATGCGCCGCCATTGGCCGTCAGAACTCATCGGAGGAGTGCTGACCGTCTCCGGATTCTGCCTTGGCACCCGCAGCTCGACATCGGTGCCGGACCGGGCGAAGGTGAGCTCCACCGACCGTACCGGCTGTGCCGAGCCAAGATCGAAGACCAGACCCACGCCCCGTTTGATGCCGCCGAGCTTGGGGTTGCCGCGGTATTGGACGGTCCGCCAACCGGTGGCTGGATCCCCGTCGTAGGCATTCTTGACCAGCTCGGGGTTCTCGGTTCGGTCGTCGCCCTGGGGGTCGAAGTCCCGAGCATCGACAATGCTGATAGGCCCGGATTCGGCCGGCGAGCCGGATGTGCCCGACGGGTTGTTGAACGCGACAACGGTGGCGACCCCAGCCACCACGACTAGCAACAGCACGAGAGCCGCTGGGATCCACTTCCGTGTCCGGGGCTTGGCCACCGGCTGCATCACCGTTGTCTGGACCGCCCTCTGGGGAGCGGCTGCGGGCACCGGTTGGGTGATCTGCCTCGTGGCAGAAACGGCGGGCGCCGCGGCAGAAACGGCGGGCGCCGCTGGAATGGTCGGCGCCTCAGGGGCGGGTCCGGCGCCGCTGGACGAGCCTGAGTTCGACCCGGGCTGCCGAAGCCGCCGCTCGAGATCCCCGGAGGCGTCCGCCGGGCCCAGCACCTTGCTCAGCGCCACGACGAGGCCGTTCGCGGTAGTGATCGGGCTCGCTTTGTGCCGCGGTGGGTCGCTGAGAATCTGGTCACAGACGTTGTCCAACGTGGGAGAGACACCGGCCCGAACCTGGCGGGGAGTCGCCAACCGGTGATTGTGCACTGGAGCGTCCGGCAACCCGTACGCGGGCCCTTCCGGCCAGCGGCACACCAGGCAGGCGTAGAGCAGCCGTCCCATGTCCAACACGTCAATGTGCTCCGGTGTGTCTGCGCCATGCACGCTCATCGACTGCGGGGGTCGCAGCACAGCCTCGATCAACAGACCGACGATCTTGACGTTGCCGTCGGGGGTGATGATCACCGTCTCCGGACTGATCCGCTCGTGATAGACCCGTAGGCTGTGCACGCCGGCTAGCGCGTCGGCCACCTCGCGCACCACCCAGGCGGCTTCCAGCCCGGACAGCGGGCCGCGGGCGAGAATCGTCTCCAGCGATTGGCCGAGCGCGTACTCGGAGACGATGTACGAGCCGATCTCGGGGCTTTCGCTGTGCAGGACATCGAGCACCCGCAGGAAGCGCGAGTCCGTCGCCACGGATGCCTTGCGGGCGACGGCGAGCAGTTCCTCGGCGTTCGGGTCCTCTGGGGCAAGCAGATGAACAAGCACCGAACGCGAGAGCACCTGGTCGAACGCCCGCCACGTCACAGTGGGCGGCGACTCGCGGATCAGCTCCTCGAGGCGGTACCGACGCGCCAGCACGGTATCTGCCGGGAGCTTTGCGCCTGGCAGTGTCGGAGTCTCATCGTCAGCTGGCTGGGAAAGGACGGTAGCTGCCTCGCTCATGGACTCTGTCGTCTCAGTCGGGCCGCTCGACTGCTGCGCACTCGAGTCGGCAATTGCTGCTGTCTCGATCGTAGGATCAACCGGTTCCATCATCGTGGTGGAATCGCCGAGGTCGTCACGATCATCAGATTTGCTCAATTCAGCCGGTCGTCTCCGTCGTAGCAGGAAGGCGACGATGTCGAAAACCTCACCGATTCGCAAACCCCGAGACGCCAGAAGGAAGATCAACACCGCGACCAGCACGGCGACGACGAGTGCCAGCAGCCGAGCGGGCTTGGACTCCGACCATTGCGCGTAAGCCCAGCAGATCCCGTATGCGGCCGCAGCCGCTGGGGCTGCCGCCACCAGTAGCCGAGCGCAGTACCGCAGCAGGGCACGACCATCCAACGCCGGTAGCTTTCGGCGCAGCCAATGGAAGGAGATCACCACCCCGATCGTGTAGGCGATTGCATATGCGCCGGCCAGCCCGGAAGCGACCAGCGAGGAGCGATTCAGCAGGGTGACGACAGCGACTCCCAAGATCACGTTCGTCGAAGAGATGATCACCTGCAGGAAGAACGGCGTCCGGGTGTCCTCGAGCGCGTAGTAAGCCCGCAAGCACAGATATTGCACGGTGAACGGGGCCAGGCCCAGCGCCAGTGCCATCAGCGCGGCGCCGACGAAGTGGGCGTCCTTGGCGCCCTGGCCGAAGCCGAACACGAACTCTGCCAGCGGTAGGCCTAACGCGAAGAAGAGCACTGCGGCGGGCAACAACGCGGTCAGGGCCAACCGGATGGCGTGCGTCGCCTCCTCGGCGACTCCCGCCAGATCCCCGGCATGCGCCAGCCGCGATGCCGCCGGCAACATGGCGGTGGCCAAGGAGACGGTGATCAGCGAGTGTGGCAGGATCCAGACCGCGTGCGCGTTGGAGTAGGCCGCGATGCCGGCACCCGCTCCGCCGACTGTGGCGCCGCTGGCCAAACGGTTGATAACGACCAGGGCGAGCTGGGTGACCAGAACGAAACCGAGGGTCCACTTGGCCAGGCGGAAAGTCTTGCCAAGCCCGGTGTTGCGGAAGTCGAAACGTGGCCGGAAGTGGTAGCCGCCCGCCCGAAGGAACGGCACCAGAACGGCCGCCTGAATCGCTATCCCGAGGGTTGAGCCGAGCCCAAGCAGCAACTCCTCGCCGGTGCTGAACGCCTGCCCGGTATTGCCGCGGCCAAAGACCTCAAGAAGGATCAGCAGTACGACGATGGAGACCACGTTGTTGGCGATCGGTGCCCACATCATCGGGCCGAACCGGTCGCGGGCGTTGAGCACCTGCCCAGCGAGCACATAGGCGCCGTAGAAGAAGACCTGCGGCATGCAGTAGTAGCCGAGCATGATCATCGAGTCGAACTGGGAGCTCAGCTGCGGTGACTTCCAGCCGGTGGCGGTGTAGAGGCTGAGGATCCACGGCACAGCGAGCGTGAGTACGAGGGTGATCAGTGCCAGCCCGATCAGGCCAGCCGTCATGATCCGGTTGGTGTAGGCCTCGCCGCGGTCGGCGTCGCCCTTGATGGCACGGACGATCTGCGGCACCAGCACGGTGTTGAGGACGCCCCCGGCCAGCAGGATGTACATGCTGTTGGGCACGGTGTTGGCGATGGTGAACATCTCGGCCTGCCGGGTGCCGTTGCCGAATAAGAACACCAACAGCATCAGCCGACCGAAGCCCAGCACGCGGGAGACCAGAGTGCCGGCGACCATTATCACGCTCGCCGAAATCAACCGGGAGGTTCGATTGGTGGTCGAGTGCTCGGAAACTTCGGTGTCAGACATCACACAGCTCGCCGCTGGGGCTGGTGCCCGCTTCGCCCGCGCGTCTTCTAAACATCACACAGCTCGCCGCTGGGGCTGGTGCTCGCTTCGCCCGCGCGCTTCTCAAACATCGACCGGTTCGGAGATCTGGCTCGCCGGTGGTCCGGAGGACAGGCCGGGGGGCGGTGGCCGCAGCTGGCTCGCCGCGGCGCGCTCCCTGGCCACCTGGCGGATGCGCAGTGCCACACCGCCGATCAGCACTGGGCCCGAGATCAGCACAATGATCCAGCCGGTGGTGCCTGCCTGGGTTGCCGTCACTTGGATGGTTACCGGTTCCCCGATCTGTGTGCCCGACGTTGTGGTCAGCTGGGCGGTCACCGGAACTGTGCCGTTGGCCTCGGCGTCCACCTGTGCCGCGCCGGAAAAGTTGGCACCGGCCCGCACCACGCCGACATCGATCGGTTCCACGGTCAGCCGCTGGCCGACCTTGGAGCGGAACACCAGCCGGACCCGTACGGCGTTGGCGAGCGAAGCGGGGTTCTCCGGGGCGGGAAGGGTGTTGCGGACGGTGATCGGGAAGCTGCCCTGGCGGGAGACGGTGGTGACCCTGCGGCTGGCCCGAACCTCGATCTTCTCGTCCAGGATGGTGTCGAGTTCGGTTTGCTGCGGGCGGATGAAGCTTCGCATCGGCGCCACGGCCCGGCGCCACTTGCTACTGGTTGCCCGAGCGAGGGAGGTCGCGGCCTCAACGTTTGCCGCGTCAGGCTCGGCTAGCAGCTCGGTGTAGGTGTCGTAGCTTCTGGCCAGCACACGGACCATCCGTAGCTGGTTCGCCCGCAGTTCACCGGTCCGCGCCGCCTTCGGGTAGGTCAGCTGTTGGTTCCAGGATGCCGGGTCGGAACGAAACAGCTCGCTGAGGGTTCCGCGTTTGATCCAGGACGGAGGCGGGTTGGCTGTACGGCCGTCGCCGGACAGCTGGGCGGCGCTGGTCACCAGGCGTACACGACTGAGCGTGGCTCCGGCCGGCGCGGCGCTTGCCGCCATCCAGGTCTCGGCAAGCATCCGCTGCTGAACGTGTACGGCGGTGTTGCGCGGATCGGGTCCGGGTCCACCACCGGTCGAGTCGGCGGTGAAGCTCACGAGCGGCGCGTCCGTTTGGCCGGTCAGTAAGGGCCGGGACTGGCCGGTCGAAACATTGGACAGCAGGATCGCGGCCGGGTTGAGCTCCTCAGCCGCAGAGAGGATCTCTTTGTCGGCCATACCCCGAGCTGGGAAAACGAGCAACGGCAGTCCGGACATCCCCTCCACCGTGCGCCCGGCAAGCGCTGCCTGGGTGAGCAGTTCCGATTGGCCGTCGTGGACGAGGGCCGCGATATCGGGCGATCCGAAGAGCAGCCGGAACCCGTCCCGCTTGCCCTTGACCAGATCGAACTTATCCAGCCACCGACCCGCGGCAACCTGTCCGGCGGTCGTACTGCCATCGGACCCGCGCACCGTGTAGCCGGCCTTCATGGTCCGCAGCGCCTGGATCAACTCCGGATCAACCGCGAAGCTGGTGTCGGCTGCGTCGGCGGCCTGGATCAGCCGGTCCAGCCGACCACCGGAGGCAACTTCGGAGGCGAGATGATCGTCGACGAACTCCGACTTGCCGAGCAACGCCGGGCGGGAATTGAGGATCACCACCGTGGTCATCTGCAAGGTGTTCGCCGGAGGCACGGTTTGCATGGGAAGGAAGGTCCGGGCCCTGCCGAGGGTAAAGTTCACGCCGTCGCTGGTCAGGCGGCCACGGACGTGAACCCCGACCAGATAGACGCTGTCCGCGAGCGGAAACCCCAGCTCCGGGACGGTGGCCTGCAACTTGAAGGTGGCAGACTCCCCGGGGGCGAGTGTCCGATCCGTCTCCGAGGGGATGTTCTGGTAGTTCTCCGTCAGCCGTGCCCCGAGCGGATCGTTGGCCACCCGGTCAAGCGATCGGGTGAGCTCTTCGGCGTTGAGAATGGGGTAGTCGGGCGCCCGCCAGAGGATTGCCTGGAGGTTGTGCAGCTGCAGGTCGCTGGTGTTGGTGACCTTGCCGGTCAGTGTCACGGTGCTGTTCGGAGCGGGCAGCGCCGGGCTGATCGAGGTCAGCTGGATGGAGACGAAGGCCTCCGGCTCGGCGGCCACGGCTGGCGTCGGCCGCAGCGCTGTCGGCAGCAACATGCCTGCGGTTAGGAGAATCGTCGCGGCGAGCGCCCGTAGCATCCGGCACCCACCCTTCACCGGGCTATCCTATAGACGCCGGTATGGTAGGCGAGCGTGTCAACGCCCGCCCGGAACGATGACCGGCCGAACAGGCCGGGGCTGAATCAGGTGCAGGCCAACGCAGTAGAGCAGCTGGTGGAGATCGCTCCGGTCGTTGACCGGCTGGCTGCGCTGTTCACCAGAGCTGGACACGCCTTGTTCCTGGTTGGCGGCAGCGTCCGGGACGCGTTGCTCGGACGACTCGGCCACGACCTGGACTTCACCACTTCTGCCCGGCCGGACGACATCGAGGCGCTCCTGCGGAAGTTCGCCCGAGCGGTATGGACCATCGGCAAGGAGTACGGGACCGTCGGTTGCCGAGTGAGTGATGGCAGCGGGACCTGGGTGATCGAGGTGACCACGTTCCGCTCCGACGCCTACCCCGACGACAGCCGCAAGCCGGAAGTGGTTTTTGGTGACACGGTCGAAGGTGACCTGGCCCGCCGGGACTTCACAGTCAATGCCATGGCGGTGTCTTTGCCGGACAAGACGTTCGTGGATCCGTACGGCGGTCTGGCTGACCTGGCCGCCCGTGTCCTCCGGACCCCGTCCGGACCGGAGGTCTCGTTCAGCGACGACCCGCTGCGAATGATGCGGGCGGCACGCTTCGCGGCGCAGCTGAGGTTCCGCCCGGAGCCGGACGTGGTGGCCGCAATGAGGGCGATGGCCGATCGGCTCTCGATCGTGTCCACCGAACGCATTCGCGACGAGCTGGCCCGGCTGGTCTGCTCCGATCACCCGAGGGTCGGGCTGGACCTGCTGGTCGGCACCGGTTTGGCCGATCGGGTGCTGCCCGAGCTGCCGGCGTTGCGGCTGGAACGCGATGAGCATCACCGGCACAAGGATGTCTACCAGCACAGCCTGACCGTGCTGGAGCAGGCGATCGAGCTGGAGTCCCGGCTGCCGTCACGACCGGACCTGATCGTCCGGCTGGCTGCCCTGCTGCACGACATCGGCAAGCCGGCTACCCGCCGGTTCGAGCCGGGGGGCAAGGTTTCGTTCCACCACCACGATGTGGTCGGCGCCAAGCTGGCTCATAAGCGGCTGACCGCGCTGCGTTTCAGCAAGGACGACGTCGACGCAGTGGCCGAGTTGATCTTCATGCACCTGCGGTTCCACGGCTATACCGCCGGCATGGAAGGCGATGCGCCCTGGACCGACTCGGCCGTACGGCGCTATGTCCGCGACGCCGGCGACCAGCTCGAGCGGCTGCATATCCTCACTCGCGCCGACTGCACCACCCGCAACACCGCCAAGGCCAGGCGGCTCCGCGCGGCGTACGACGACCTCGAGCGCCGGATAGCCGAACTTGCCGAGCAGGAGGAGCTCAACGCCATCCGCCCCGACCTGAACGGCGACCAGATCATGCAGATCCTCGGCATCCCGCCCGGCCCTGACGTCGGCCGGGCGTACCGGTTCCTGCTCGAGCGGAGGATCGAAGAAGGGCCCCTTGGCGATGACCGCGCCCGCTCCGAACTGCTCACCTGGTGGGCGGCCCGAAGCTCATGAAGGCAGTGGTCCTCACCCGAACCGGCGGGCCCGAGGTTCTGGAGGTGCAGGAACGACCCGACCCGCCAGTCGGACCCGGTGAGGTGCGAATCGCGGTGCGAGCAGCCGGGCTCAACTTCGCCGACACCATGGCGCGGGTGGGGTTCTATCCCGACGCGCCGAAACCGCCCTGCGTGTTGGGTTACGAAGTCGCCGGTGAGGTAGAAACAGTCGGGCAGGGTGTCGCCGGGCTGAGCATCGGGCAGCGCGTCCTGGCCGGAACCCGTTTCGGCGGTCAGGCCGAACTGGTCACCGTCCCGGCAGGTCAGGTTGTGCGGCTGCCGGAGCGGCTCAGCTTCGAGCAGGGAGCGGCGTTCTGTGTCAATTACTGCACGGCCTACGCCGCGTTGATCATCATGGGCGGACTGCGGGAACAGGACAGGGTGTTGATCCACTCCGCCGCCGGTGGCGTGGGTATCGCCGCAACCCAGATCGCCCGAAACGCGGGCGCGGTGATCTTCGGCACCGCATCGGCGGCCAAGCACCCCGCGATCCAGGCGCAGGGTGTGCACCATCCGATCGACTATCGCACCCAGGACTTCCGCTCAGAGGTCCGCCGGCTTACCAACGGCGAGGGGGTCGACGTGGTGATGGACGCCATGGGACCGGCCTCTTTCCGCAAGGACTACCAGATCTTGCGGCCCGGCGGTCGGCTGATCATCTACGGACTTTCGGACGCTCTCAACGAGGCTGGTCGCAACCTGCGCGGCGCCGTCTCCAGTGTGCTCCGGCTGCCGGTCTCGACCATGCCCTGGTGGCATGCCGGCCGGCTGCTGAATCAGAACCGTGGGGTTTTCGGGCTCAACCTGCTCAGCTGGTGGCGCCGGGAAGGTGGCCTTGACCGGATTACGGCCCCTCTCGTCGAAGAGCTGGAAGCCGGTGCGCTGACTCCGGTCGTGGCGATTTCTTTCCCTTTCGAGCGTGCCGGTGATGCGCACCGGTGTCTCGCCGAGCGACGAAACATCGGCAAGGTCGTCCTCACCCCAAGCTGAGCGAAGCCGGCTACCGCGTCGCCGGCTTGACCCGCTCGGCGGCGAGCGACTCGGTGCCCTTGTTCATCTCCAGGTTCCGGCTGGCCAAGGTGAAGGCGGCCGTGATCGCCAAATAGCAGATGGCGAGGATCAACAAGATCAGCACGGACTTTCCGTTGGTGGGCAAGATCGCGGCCGCGATGATCCCGGCGAGCACCAGGGCGACGTTGAAGATCATGTCGTAGATCAGGAAAGCCCGGCCCTTTACCTCGTCGTTGACATTGGCTTGGACCAAGGTGTCGACGCAGATCTTGATGCTCTGCGCGGTGAGCCCGAGCAGGAAGGCCGCTATCGACAGCGGCACCTTCGCATAGATGGCACCTGGGATCACTTGAAAGACAGCCGAGGCGGCGATGGAGATGATGATCCAGCCCCGTACCCCAAGCCGGGCTGCCATCGGTGGCGTCACCGCTGCAGCCAGAACGAACCCGGCGCTGGTGAGCCCGACCAACACGCCAAGATCGGCGATCGCCGCCTCCACCTGATCCACCCGGTGGAAGTAGTTCCGGTAGACCAGGATTGTCGCCACCATCGCGATGCCATAGATCACCCGATGTGCCCCGATGGTGACCAGCCCCAACCCGGCCGCTCGACGCTCCGCCAGGTGCCGCACGGCAGCAGCTAGACCGGTGATGACATCGCGGACCCGAGTTTCCGGGGCTTCGTCCGGACCGAGCTGCCTTCGGGGAATGCGCAACGCGAGGCCTGCGCTGAGCATGCAGCCGGCGGCTGCAATGACGAACAGGATCGCGTTGGCGGAATAGTCCGACATGACTTGACCCAGTCCCAGGCGGAGACCGATGCCAAGCCCGGCTCCGAGGAGCGCGCCGGCTGGACCGACCGTCGGCATCACCGAGTTGGCCACCAGGTACTCGCTGGGGTCGACGGTGTGCGGCAATGAGGCGGATAGGGCAGCGAGCAGGAAGCGGCTCAGGCTCATCACGACCAGCACGACGGCGTAGAACGCGATCTTAACCCCGGCGTCGCGCAGCTCGGTTGCCACCAGTGCCGCCAAGCCCAGCGCCAGGGCTCCCCGCAGCAGGTTGACAATGAGCAAGATCTGCCGCCGGGACCACCGGTCCAGCACTACTCCGACGAACGGTCCGACAATCGAGAACGGCAGCAAGGTGATCGCCAGTACTACCGCCACTGACGCCGCGTCAGGCTGGCGCTCCGGGGAGAACAGAACGTACGAGGCAAGCGCGATCTGCAGCACGCCGTCGCAGGACTGGGTGGCGATCCGTACCGCCAGCAGTCGGCGGAAGTAGCGGTGCCACCACAGCTGACGAAGGCTCCGGACGAAGCTCACCGCTGGGGCGTGGGCAGGTCGGTCATGGGTCGGGAGCAGTCTAGCTTCGCCAGCAGTGGCGATAGGCTCAGTGCATGTCTCGAGCCGAAGAGGCAGCCCGCCGGGCGGAGTTGGCCGCGGCCACGGAACGCGCGGAGTCCAAGCAGGCTCAGGCGCTGATCGATCGGTTCGTCGCCGATGCGAGGGCGAAGGGGATCGAGCCGCATCCGCTGCGCGCCAACCTCTATACCGGGCAGAACGTCAAGACCGATAAGACTGGCTGGTACCTGAGGAAGAATAAGAGTCTTGCCATCGGAGAGGACGGCTCGTACTACGTGCTAACCGTGCCCGGAGGCCTTCGAGAGCGTCTCAGCGGCGTGAAGCTGAAACCGAGCCCGCCGCCGCTGGTGATCGGCAAGGGTGGCCGAGATGGCGAGTCAGGTGATCTGGCTGACTTTCTCCGGTGGCGGCTCGACGCCGGTTGATGGTCGGGGCTCACATGTCCTCGACGGCTGAGCCCTTCTTCTTCACCTTCGTGAACTTGATGTAGGCGTCGACGACCTCTTCGGGGTCACCGCGCATCATCAGGGTGCCGTGGTCGAGCCAGATGGCCTCGGTGCACATCTCCTTGATGCTGTTCAAGCCGTGGCTGACCAGGAACATGGCCCGGGCGCTCTCCCGAAGCTCGGCCATCTTTGCGGTCGCCTTCTCGCGGAAGTGCGCGTCGCCCGTAGAAAGCGCCTCGTCGATCATCAGGATGTCGGGCTTCATATGGACGGCGACCGAGAACCCGACGCGGGCTGACATGCCGGAGGAGTAGGTGTTCATCGGCATGTCGATGAAGTCGCCGAGCTCGGTCCACTCGGCCACCTCGGCCGCTCGTGCCTCGACTTCATCCTTGGACAGGCCGGCGGCAAGACCGCCGAGGATGATGTTCTCCCGCCCGGACAGGTTCTTGTTGAAGCCAACCCCCAGGGCCAGCAGTGTGCTGGCCCTTCCCCAGACCTCGATGCTGCCGCTGGTCGGCGGCAGAATGCCGGCGATGGCTCGCATCAGGGTGGACTTGCCGGCTCCGTTGGCTCCGATGATGCCCATGGCTGTGCGCGAATAGACCTCGAAGCTGACGTTGCGCAGCGCCTCAACCTCCTTGACGGCCCGCTGGCCACGGCCGAACCGCACCAGCGCCTGTTTCAGCGTGGGCCTGCGCTCGAACGTCGTCCGATAGGTGATCGAGAGATCCGCGACCCTCACCGCCAACGTCGGTTCGACGTCAGTCGAGGCGGACAGCGAACTCACGCTCCCTGGAGATGAAGTACAGGAACCCGATGGCGACCGCGCCGACCGCCCAGGCCAGCGCCGTGAGCCACATATACAACGGCGGGATCGTGCCTTCCTGGATCAGCTCGGCGTAGCCGCCCAGCATCGAATACAAAGGATTGATCTGGATCAGCGTGAGAATCCAACGCGGCATGCGTTCGATCATTTCGGGCAGCCACAGGACCGGCGATACGTACATCCAGATCCGGACGAAGTAGGGCAGGAAGTTGGACGTGTCGCGGAAGTAGACCTGCAACGTCGCGAAGAAGGCCGCCAGGCCCATCGAGAAGAAGACCAAGGTGCCGAGGAAGTACAGGGCCAGGATCATCCGGGGATGCCACTCTTGAGGCAGGAAGATCACGTGAAACACGAAGTAGACCGGCACCGTGGGCAGAAAGCGAAAGAAGGCCGTACGGACTGCCGCGAGCGGCATCAGCAACCGCGGAAAGGCGGTGTTGATCAACAGTTTTCCTGAGCCGGTCACCGAGTTGGCACCGCTGTTGATCGAGGTCGAGACTATGTTGAATGCGAACAGTCCCAGGGTGAGGTGGACGAAGAGCCCAGGCTCGTCACGGCCCCGGATGATGGTCACCAGCAGGTAGTAGACGCCGGCCAGGAGCAGCGGGTTGAGGATCAGCCAGGCCTGACCGAAGAAGGTGGTCGTATTGGCGCCCCGCATGGTGGCCTTGCTCATCTCGGCGGCAAACGCTCGCCGATGCCATAACTCCCGGAAATAGGGGACAAGCGGCGGCAGTCCCACCCGGTGCGGACCATAGTGGTGATAGATCGGCTCAAACTGCTGATCCCGCCCACGGCTAGGCGCCGTCATAGCAAGCCCGCCTCCTAGTCGTGATCCGGCTGCTCGGGCGAGGGATAGTCTGCCACGGAAGCGTGGGCCAACCGATCCGCTAAGCGCTGAGCGTCCATGGTCCGGCTTGCCCCCACATGTGGTGGGCATAGGCGGTGTTGCCCAGGTTGAGCGTGCCTTGGTTGGTCGTCAGGTAGACCCAGCCCTGCGGCGATCGGTACAGATAGATGCCCGGATCGGGTTGTCGCAGGTTGCCTTGGCCGTGGGTCTTGTCGCGATGGTGGGTACGGTCCAGCGGGCCGAGGTTGTCCAGGCTAGTCTGGCCGGGCGGTCTGGCCGTGTCAGTCGGGGTGTAGGCGACCGTGTGGTCCAGATCCATTCGCCGACTGGTACAGCTTCCGTAGGGATAGACATCCGCCGGGTTGCGGGCCATAACGGCTTCGCGCAGCCGGAGCGGGATTTCATAGCTGTCGACCGGAGCTACCTCAGCAGGGTCAAGCACCGGCTGGACCCGGATGTCGTAGCCGGCCGCGGCGGATCCGAGGAAGCGGCGAATCTGCTCGACGGTGACCGGTCCTACATCGGCCAGCCTGGCCACACCCTTGCCGGTGGCCAGGGCCTGGTCAGTGAGGTGGACATACAAGGTGGCAGTCGGTCGCAGCCGCCGATAGTCCACTCCTAGGTTGTCCAGTGCCACTGTGTTGTAGGTGTCAATCTCCGCAGCCGGGTCAGCGGGAAGGATCGACTCAGCGACCGGCTCCTCGCTCGATTCCGCGAGGGCCGAATGTGACCAGTCCGCTATGTCATGGTCAATGGCGTCGACTCGAGCCCAGGCCAGGTCGTCGGCCAGCACTGCAAATTCTGGATCGGCCATTTCGCTGGCTTCAGCCCTGATGAAGCGGCGCTCCACCGCTGCAAGGTGCTCGGCGGGCGGTGGCTCTTCCTGAACCTTCGTCTTGGTGATCGGCGCTGTGTCTCGCCTGACGTCGTCTTGGTGGGCGAGGAGCAGGTGGAGGGCGTGTGCGGGCTGGGCGAGGATGCCGATCGCCTTGGACCGGCGGATATCAACTGGGTCGGCGTCGCCCTCGACAGCGAGGATGTCGGCGATCCGGTTCACCATCGCCATGAAGCTCAACACATCACCGGCGTTGGCCTGCGCGATCAACAGTTTCAGCCCGGCCGCGTTGGTCTGGGCGGCCCGGACAAACCGGTCGGCCTCCGCCGTCTTCGCATTCAGTTCGGCGGCGTTCTGGTCGGCCTGAATAACCAACGCCGACAGCACCAGCAGGAACCGGGTCCAGGGCAGGGTGACCAAATGGTCAACAATGCCCCGATCCACCACCCCGGCCGCCTCCTCGGACAAGGCCCGGGTGGCTTGGGCGACCCGGCGGGCCTTCGCTGGATTCACTTCGCCCTCTTCTACCCGCCGCCAGATCAGTGGCAACCGCTGCCGCAAGTCCAGCGCGTCAGCAATGAGCAGCGCGGCCGACGCGGTCGAGGTTGCTTGCAGGGCGCCGAACTCTATCGGGCAGAACTCCGAAGCTTCAGGGTTGGATTGGGCGCCGAACACTCGCCCTCGATCCGAGCCCGGACGCAGTCGACCGAAGTCGTTCAGCTCCGGATCCAGTTTGGGATGGCTATCGGCCCAGGCGGCTGCCAGCTGCAACATCTGACACCCCGTGGACTGCAGCAATCGGTGCGTGTCGACGACACATTCGGCCAGCTGCCTGGCGGACAGTCCGGACACATCCAGCCCACCTAGCTGATCCAGTCCGTCCACCTCGACCTCGAACATGCATACGATTCTAGGGATCCGAGCTGACACTTAGAACCGCTTCAGAGCCATTGACAACACCCCGGCCAATCGGACAACAACTCCTCCTGTTCGGACAACACAACTGACAACACAGCTTCGGCAAAGTCTTGTCACGGCCGAGGTGAGAAGGGAGCTGTGAAGTCGGTCATGGCGGATGGCACTCGAAGGCGGGCGTTCCACATCGTTGATGCGTTAAACGCGGAGTGGGATGTGCTGACCTCGAACAGTATGGAAATGGCGGCGGCTTGGGCGGCCAAGTACGAAGTACTGGCACCATGTCGCAGTCTGGGGGATGTCCTGCTGGCAATTCGCAATGAACCTGACGTCGCGCTACGCGCCCTTCTCACCGAGGTCGGTAGAGACGACCAGCTTGCGGGTCGGACGGTTCTGCAGGCGATGCTGGGCAAACTAGTTCGAATGGCGCAGGCCGATGAATCCAGCGGAATTGACGACTATGTGGCAGCGATGTGGTGCCAGATTCGGACATACCCACTAGCCGCACGCCCGCGCAAGATCGCGGCCAACCTGGTGTTGGACACTTTAAAGCAAGTGACTAACGAGCGGCGGATGCTGCTGCGCCGAACTGTTCGATTGTGGCCACCCGGTGAGCAACTGGACATTGCATACGAGGCCGCGCTGCGGAGGGATTCGCTAGATCATCAGCATCGAATCGCCGATCTGACTGCGAATGAGCTCCTCAATTCAGCTGGGCAGCTCGGTCTACTTAATGGGCAGAGCGAAGAGCTATTGAGCAGCGTCTATGCCGATGGCCTAAGCGGCGAGGCAACCGCTCACCGGCTCCAAATCAGCGCTGGATCGGTCCGTGTTCGGTGCAGCAGGGCCGTCAAAGTGCTCGCTCGGCATCATCTTCAACTGATTACAAGAGTGTAAGCGATGCCTAGCAGGCGCATTTGTAGGGGACATGTCTGCGGCGTGTCGCGACGACACGCCGGTTGTGATGTCCGTTTTATGTCACGTCCTAAATTGCGTGCCACAAAAGCCCGATACCCCGCTTGGCAGGGGACGACTGATTGTGCAAACCTATCGCGTCCCGTGCGGCGAGGAGCAGAGGTGACGCTGACAACGCGGGCCTGCAGCTACCTCGGGGCCATCAGCGCAACTTGTGTACTGCTTGCTGCCTGCATGCCGGCTGATGGGGCACCGGTTCCTCCTCCGCCGGATAGCCAGTCAGCAGTCTCGGCTACACCACCCGAGACTGCTCAGGAACGCGAAGAGCGGCTCGCCTACGAGGCGGCCGAAAAGGCGTATCGGACGTTCCGCGAGGAGTATAACCGTGTATATACCAGCAAAGGGGGGTCTGCAAAGCCCACCGCGATTATGACAGAGAATGCCACTGGCCCGTATTTGAAGGCAATGCTGGATTTTCTGGAATACAAAGTGGATCACAAGCGGTATTCGGATCGAGGTGTGCGGATTGCTTACGTTCGGTCGGGAGGCTACTCGCCGAACGAACTGGTTCTTCTTACCTGCGAGGACGGTGGCGATGTGAAAATCTTCAACGCCCGCGGAAAACAAGTCAGCCACGGTGGCATATCGAGATTGACCCTCTACGTGCGGCCGGTTGAAGGACGTTGGAAGGTTTGGAATGGTGATCAGGAGACGGTGAAGAGTTGCGAAATATAGGCTCATTGATGTTGATCGCATTAGTGTCGCTATCGCTGTCCGCGCCTGCTCATGCCGACCTCACACACGGCGTCGATGACGTCACGGCCATAGCGCGCACACAGGTTACCAAGACTGCCGGCTCCGCCGGCTCAGATGCCCCGCCGTCGACTGAGTCCAACAAAACTTCGTCAAGCGACCGACAGCAGGCGGCTCGGAAGGCGGGGATTGAGCTGCAACGGCAGATTGCGGCGTACATGAAATCACTGGACGCCTGGCAAGCTTGTTTGAGCCAGACGCCGCCTGGTGGCTCGGCGCCGTCGTGTCAACAGCCTGGATCACCACCATTCCGCGCCACGCTACCGACAATGCTCGGAACGGGGTCGGGCCAACTCACCCTTTCCCCTGAGCAGGTTGCCTATATTGCTTTCGCGCGCCTCCACCTGGACCCCTTGGAACCGGTGATCGGACCACCACCAGAGATCAACCGATGGAAGATGGCCGCAGTTGGTTATCCGCTGTGGCTGTCCGGTGGCGGCGATCCCAATCCGCCAGCTGTGTCGGACCAGGTCTTCAACCTTCGTGTTCGTCTGAAAGCACACGTCACGAGCGTCGACTTTCTTATGGGCGACGGGAACATCGTCACCTGCCAAGAATCTGGCATGCCCTGGACTCCAGCAGTCCAACCCGGCGAGAGATCGCCGGTCTGCGGATATCAGTATTCGAAGCCATCACTTCCGGAAGGAAGCTACACAGTTACGGCTCGAACGCATTGGGACGTGGACTGGACCATCAATAACCAAACTGGAGTCATTCGAATGATCCAGGCTTCGAGTGTCGAATTGCCCGTTGGCGAACTTCAGACCCTCATTCGATAGCGAGTCAACTCCCATCACGTCACCCGCTCGGGAAGGAAGACCATGCACATCAAGCGGTACGCCGCGGGCATCTTTGGGCTCTTGGTGATGCTCCGCAACGCAGAGGTACGGAACGAACGTGGACTGAGCCAATCCGCTGAGGGAGCAATCTTGATCGGCGCAGCCGTCGCTGTGGCGCTGGTTATCGCCGTCTTTCTCAAGGGGTACGTCCAGTCGCACCTTCCTAACTAGATCGGTGTGGAATCCAACCCGTACCGAGCGAGGTCTCAGCGAGTCCGTTCAGTACGCGCTCGTCTGGCCGGTCTTGATGTTGGCCACGCTCGGGATCATCCAGGCGGGCATCTGGCTGCATGGCCGAAATGTTGCGTTGCGGGCTGCCTCAGCTGCAGCCGACGTTGCCAGAGGAAGCTATGGAACAGCTTCGGAAGCCGAGGCAGTTGCGGCAGGGATTGCCCAATCAGGCGGCCTGAAACAGGTCAAGGTGACGGTCGATCGAAGCTCGACGTCGGTAGCAATCACGGTGCGCGCACGGGCCGTACTGATCTTGGATCTCGGCCTTGGATCGCTGGCCGCCACAGCATCGGCACCCGTCGAACGGGTGAGCCAACCATGACGACTCGGCGTCCCGTCGGCGAGCGGGGAGCGGCATCCGTAGAGCTCACCTTGCTTGTGCCCGCCCTCGTGATCTTCCTCGGTCTCCTGGTTGCTGGGGGGCGCTTGTGGTTCGCTCGCACAGCGGTAGTCGAGGCGGCGCAGTCATCGGCTCGGGCCGCCTCGTTGACCAGGACGACGCAGCAGGCCATTGCAGACGGCCAGTCGGCAGCAGCAGGGTCACTGTCGACCGCCGGCTTGGTCTGCACCGACAAATCTGTCGTCATCGATACGTCGGCCTTCGCTGTGCCAGTTGGTACACCAGCGACAGTTGCCTCATCCATCAGCTGCCGAGTGTCTTTCTCAGACATCCTGTTGCCAGGGATGCCAGGCTCGATACACCTCGCTGGCCGTGGCGCGGCCGCTCTGGACACTTACCGGAGCAGATCATGATCATCGCGCAGCCGAACGAGCGCGGCCAGTCGGTCAGTATCTTCGTCCTGATGATCATCGGCGCCTTGATCGTGACGGCTGGATTGGTCATTGACGGCGGTCAGAAGGTCGCCGCAGCCAGTCGAGCAGAGGCGGCTGCTGCTGGTGCCAGTCGCGCCGCCGGCAATGCGGCCGCGACACGAGAGCTTGGTGGCGCAAGTTCGGTTGCGGCTGCGATCACCGCCGCCGCCACCTATCTTGATGGTCAGCCGGGCGTTACTGGATCGGTCACTGCAACTGGCGGCATAGTCACGGTCCAGACCGCCGCTTCAGAACCGACCATCTTCCTAGCCGCGATCGGTATTCACGACGTGACCGGACGTGGTTCTGCACAGGCGAACTTGGTGCCCACCGGGCGAAGCCGATAACACACAGCGAGATCGACGAGGCATTCATGAGCATTGATCTTCAGGCAAAGGCGGCCAATTCTGCAGCGGCTGCTGCCCCATCTTCGCGGCAGCCTGCAACCAGCGCGCCGATCAGCTCCGTTCCGGCACCGCCGCGCATCCCAGGTCGGCGAAATCCCAAGTGGATCGCGCTCGGTGTGCTTGCCCTATGTCTTGGGGCTCTGCTCTCATACGTCGTCTACTCACGTGTGGCAGCCGAGAAGCCGGTCGTGATCATGGCCCACACGCTTTACCGTGGAGAGACGGTCGAGGCGTCAGACCTGGCAGTAACTCGTCTTAGCGGCGAGACGGTTGCGAAGTCATTACCGGCCTCCCAACTCCGCACACTTGTCGGGCAGACGGCGGTGTTCGACCTTCCTGAGGGGACGATCCTCACACCTGGTGTCATTGCTGAGGTCGCGATCCCGGCGGAGGGCCACGCCGTTGTTGGTATCAAGTTGGCGACTGGACGTGCACCTGCCGCGTTACTGACGCCAGGTTCCCGGGTACGGTTGGTGGCTCTACCCGCCGCGGCAGCCGCCGACTCGGAAGTGACCGACAACCTTGGTGGCAAGACCTACCAGGCGACGGTCATTGATCAGGCGCCTGGGGCGGATGGAGCGTCCGTCGCGATCAACGTTGACGTCAAGAGCGGGCAAGCGCCGACGATTGCCACACTCGCAGCTTCTGACCGCCTCGTCGTCATCCGCGATCCGGCCCGGTGAACGTCGATGGCTGTGCTGATCTTGGTGTCATCTTCGGGATCGCCAGGGGTGACAACTCTTGCCGTCGGGCTGGCACTGACCTGGCCCCGCCCTGTGATTTTGGCCGACTGCGACCCCGGGGCGCACCAGTCTGTGCTGGCCGGTTTCCTTGGCGGCCGTTCGGCGCAGGGCAAGGGTTTGATTCGGATTGCCGAGGCGCACCGGGATCGTCGTCCGCTTCGTGAGGTCGTACTAGATCAATGCGAGCCGCTTGTCGATGACCCGACCCACCGGCGACTCTTTTTACCCGGCTTCACCAAGCCAGGAAGCGCCAGCCACTTCGGCGGGGTCTGGGTCGACCTCGCCGAGGCATTCGAGCGACTCTCGGATGCGGGCTACGACGTGATCGTTGATGCTGGTCGACTCGTCGAACCGGGCCTTCCAGCACCGCTAGTGGAACACGCGGCCCAGACCTGCCTAGTGCTGCAATCGAACCTTCGTTCCCTGATGTCAGCTCGCGTTCATCTGTCCACGCTTCGTGATCACGTCCGGCTAGGCGATGCCAGTTCAGCTCTTGGCTTGGTTTTGGTGGGCGAATCGGATCCCTATTCCCGGGCTGAGATCGGCAAGGCACTAGCAGTGCCCGTGCTCGGCGTCCTTGCCAACGATCGGCGTGCAGCTGCTCATCTGTCGGATGGCAGACCCCGTCCCCGCAAATTCGACCGCTCTGGGCTCGTTTCCTCACTTCATGATCTGGCAGGCCTGCTCGCAGCCAAGCTGCAACGGTCGGCCGAGCTGGTACGAAGTTGATCATGAAAGACAGCAACATCGCTACAGATGGGCCGGCCGGGTTGGACCGGATCCCGATTTTCGCCGACTACGAGCCTGGCCCGGGATCTGCACCCATGGCGAGCGACGGAGGTGGGCGGCAACATGAACGTCGTCCATTTGGGGTGTACACCGCCGAGGAGCTTGAGGAATCGCGGGACGCGCTGCCCACGTCAGTTGTCGACTGGACTCATGTTGTCGAGCTCCGGCGGCGAGCATCCTCTGCGATCACTGAGGAAAGTGAAGATCATCTACGGGAGGTAGGCCGGCCACTTGCCAATGATGATCGGCTGTTGATGGGCCGAGCCGTCATCAAGCGCGTCGTCGCAGACCACGTACGAACGCTGCACCGTGAAGGTGCAGATCTGTGGTCCACGGCTCAGGAGCTGGCGTACGTGCGAGCCGTTGAGGATGCCGTCTTCGGCTATGGGCGGCTGCAGCCCCTGCTCGAGATGCCTGAGGTTGAGAACATCGAAATTCACGGATGCGATTCAGTGGTCGTTCAGTACGGCGACGGTCACCGCGACAGAATGCCGCCCGTCGCCGTCAGTGATGAGGAACTTGTCGACGCCATCCGATTCCTTGGCCAGAACGCCGAGCCGTCACGCCCCTTCGATGACGCCCATCCCACTATGACTCTCGCTCTGGGCGAGCGGTTCCGGCTGCACGCCATCGGCTTCGGACTGTCCCATCGGCCAAGTGTGGTGATCCGGCAGCACACATTCACTGATGTCTCGCTGGCAGATCTCGCCGCGAGCGGCTTGATGCCGTGGGAGGTTGCGCAGTTCCTTGACTCCGCAATCCTGGCCCGGAAGTCGATGGTGATTTCCGGTGATCAAGGAGCCGGCAAGACCACGTTGCTTCGGGCGTTGATCAGCTCGATCCCGCTGAACGAGCGGTTTGGAACGCTGGAGACCGACTACGAGCTGATGACACATCTCCAGCCGGGCCGGGAGAACATCCTGGCGTTGCAGGCTCGCGTCGGCCACGGCGAGACGTCAGCCGGCAGCCGGATCGGCGACTTCACCATCTCGGATCTGATGCCGGAGGCGCTCCGGCAGAACCTTTCCCGGATCATCGTTGGTGAAGTACGCGGCGGGGAAGCAGCCGCCATGTTTGAGGCAATGCAGGCCGGCACCGGCACCCTGAGCACGACTCATTCCCACTCAGCGGAATCCACGATCGACCGGCTCGCATCACGAGTCGCCCAGGGTGGCGTACTAACGGTAGAGGAGGCCTATCGCCAAATCGCTCACAACATCTCTCTGTTCATTTATGTGCGGCTTGTTGACGAGACTTGGAAGGGCGGCATTCGACGGCGCTATATCTCCGAGATCCGCCAGGTCACTAGGGCCATTGAGAACGGTCGCCCGGTCACGCATCTGACATACAGTGCCGACGGCGGCTCCGGGCAGGCTGCTGGGTTCTACCCAGATGCCGACTTCGAAGCAGAGCTGCTGCCCTTTCGTCGCGAGCTCCAGCCTTGACCGGCAGTTTGGCAGTGGCCGTCGGCCTGCTTATGGTCGGGGGCTTGCTAGCCATCCTCGCCGGACTACGACTCCGGACGAGTGCTCAATCCCCGAGCGAATCACTTGCGGCCAAGTGGCATCGGCTTACTCGCCGGCCCGGGGGTAGCGCCGGGCGCCGTCGTGATTTGACCTTAATGATTGGTGTCGCTGTCGGCTTCATTGTGGCGGCCCTGTCTGGCTGGCTTATTGCCCTCGTGGCAATTCCCGTTCTCGTCTTGGCCGTGCCATACCTGCTGACCATGCCGAAACCGAGAGACGTCGGCCTTCTCGAGGCCTTGGATCGCTGGGTTCGATCCTTGACCGCGACGCTAAGCACGGGAAAGTCGATCCCTGACGCTATTCGAGTTTCACGAAGGACGGCCCCGACGACCATCGCCTCTCAGATTGGCCTACTGGTCGCTCGGTTGAACAACCGATGGGACACCCGCGACGCGTTGATCCGGTTTGCCGATGACCTCGATTCGCCAGATGCCGACGCAGTGGTCGCGGCGTTGATCTTGGCTGCCAACCGTGGCGCGACCGGTGCCTCTACTACCCTGCACGCCCTTGCCGACTCGATCCAGTCGCAGCTCAAAGGCCGCCGGGCTATCGAGACAGAGCGGTCCAAGCCGTACGTGGTCGTACGACAGGTCACGGTGATCAGCATGCTGACCCTGATCCTGGTGCTGGCATTGAATCCACAGTTCTTCGATCCATACCAGACACCGATCGGACAATTGATCTTGTCAGTGCTGGTTTGCTTATACCTGGGGTCATTGATCTTGATGCGCCGCCGGGCACAGCCGCCTTCGCGGCCACGAATCTTGGTCGGAGGGCGGCGATGACGCTTCCCATGGCCCTGCTCGCCGGCATCCTTGTCGCCGGAGGCCTAGTTTGCCTAGTTGTCGCCGGCGTTCCTACAACCCCCCGGTTGGCCGATGCCTTGGCCCGGGTCACCGTCGATGCCGAGGCTGGTCAGCGTGTCGCAGACATTGGTCCCGTGCACAGCGCCTCCGAGCGGCTGGGCGCCCGCCTCTATCGGCTCACCCCGGTTCCGTTGACGGACCGGCAACGAAAGGCCCTGAGGCTGCAGGGCAAGTCGATTGCTGAGTTCTACGCCGACAAGGCGGTCATGGCGATCGTCGGCGGGCTGCTACCGGCCCTGGTCGGATGTGCCATGTGGTACATCACCGGTCAGGCAAGCACGCTGCCCGCCTTCATCTCGTTGCTGGGTTTGATAGCCGGTTTCTTCGTGCCGGACCTGCTGCTCCACCGAGCTGGCGCTGTCGCACGTTCCGGCGCGGTCGAGTCACTGCTTGTCTTCATCGACCTCGTCACCCTGGAACGACTCGCCAATGCTTCCTCGACACAGGCTCTTCAGCGCGCGGCGATGCTCAGCGATGTGCCGCTTTTCAGCCAGGTCCGGCTCGCACTGGATCGGGCGAGGCTCGAACAGCAGTCACCGTATGCCCAGCTTCGTCGGCTCGCCGATCAACTTGACTTGCCGGAACTGAAGGATGTCGCTGACGTCATGCAATTGGACGAGAACGGCGCTGCACTCTCCGGCGCGCTACGGGCTCGACTCCGTGAACTGCGTGATGCCCACCTCAGCCGCGAGCAGATGGCGGCCAGCGCCGCCTCGGAGGGCATGACGATCTTCATGACTCTCCCGGCGATGATCTTCGGCTTGATCTTCCTTGTCGCAGCCCTGCTCCGGATTGTGCAGGGCTAGCCCGATGCGCCTTCTCCGCGGCCTCGGCGCTCTGGGTGCCCTCTTGCTCGGCCTGATCGGCGTTCCGGCCGCCCTTGTCAGTCTGGGTGGCAACCCGGTGCCAGCCAATCTAAGTTGGCCGGCCATCCAGAGCGCTCTGCTGCAGCCGGACGACGGAACAATTCTGATTGGCCTGATCACGATCGCCGGTTGGCTGGCCTGGCTGGTTTTCGCCATTTCTGTCATTGCAGAAGTCATCGAGTGGGGATCCGGCTATCGGATTCACATTAGGCTGCCTGGTCTGGCCGGGCCCAAGCGACTCGTGGCGGGCCTGTTCATATGGGTGGTTGCCATGTCCGCCGGACCTGAACAGGGGCATGCTGAATCGCCGGCCCCTCTGGCAGCACCCGAAGAACCAGCTTTGGAATCCCTCATTTCCACTGCCCGGCCTGCGGTCACCCCGGTGGCTGCCGGAAAGGTCCACCTCGTAGAGCCTGGCGATGATCTGTGGAGTCTTGCCCAGCACTACTACGGCAGCGGACGCGAATGGCGAAAGATCGCCATGGCAAATCCGGACCTGTTGAGCGGAGGGCCGGACCGGCTCAGACCCGGTTGGCGGCTCAATGTGCCAGAAGTCAATAGGCCAGACATCGTCACGAGCGACCGTACGTTGCTGGTGAAGCCTGGCGACACGCTGTCGTCGATCGCGGGTGAGATGTACGGCAACGAATCCGACTGGCCGCGGATCTATCGCGCCAACCATGCCCAGCTCAACGACCCGGACGAGCTCGTGCCCGGCATGCGCCTGGTGTTGCCGGGCAGTAAGCCCGCAATCAAGCGCGCTGTGCAGAAGCCTCAGCAACCTGCGGCCCGTGATAACGCCGACCGTCGCGGTGCGACGCCGGAGACTGTTGAGCCGACACCACAATCGGCACCACCGCCGCTGTCGCAGCAGCCGAAGCAGGACTCCCACGACCATGCAACGGTGGCGCTGGGACTGGCGTCGGTCGGTTCCCTTCTAGCCGCCGGTGTGATCGCCGGGCTGCGGTTCCGTCGACGCGTTCAGCTGCAGCTGCGCCCGATTGGTCGCCGAATCGCGTCGGCGCCGGAGCCTTCCCGACAGGCAGAGGTGATCTTGAGCCAGCGGCAGCGTCCGCTCAGTCTGAGAACTCTTGACCTGGGCACTCGAGCGGTATCGGCGCATTGCTACCGCACTGGGTCGCCGGTTCCCTCCCTGCGGTTGGCGATGGTTTCCGAAGAACAGATCGAGCTCGCGTTCGCATCGGCGGTCCCTGACCCTCCGCCCGGCTTCAGGGTGAGCGGCAGCTCGTGGGTACTGGATCGTGACGACCGAGACCGGCTGCTGGAGATAGCGGGCATTGACCGTGCCCTCCGGCCCTATCCCAGTCTGGTGTGCATCGGCCGCGATGATCAGAGCCGGCAGTTCCTAGTGGACCTCGAGGGCGTCGGCATCTTGGCGCTGGACGGGGAGCCTTCCACCTCGGCGTCGGTGCTGGCGGCGATTGGACTCGAATTGGTTTTCTCGCCATCGGCTGACGAAATGGTGCTGACGATCGTCGGAGACTGCGGAGGTCTGCCAGAAGCGCTGAACAAGCACAATGTCACCCAGACAGACGATCTGGACGGGTTGCTGGACCGGGTGGAGCGTCGGGCCGCGATACAGCGCGCTGAACAGTCCGGAACCCCGGCAGGACGCTTTCGAATCGATCCCGATATGGCCGATGCGTGGGCTCCGGAGGTCATCTTGATCAACGAAGCGATGACTGCAGAGCAGTCCCGCAGGTTGATCACGCTGATCACCACTGCTCCACCGGTGACGATGGCGGCGGTCGTTGCGGTGCCCCTATTGGATGCGCCATGGAGCCTCCGACTCCACGAAGTTGCCGAAAGCGGCGACGTGCGGGCCACTCTAGAGCCCCTTGATCTTCAGCTCAGAGCACAGTCGATCCAGCAGCCGGCTCAGCAGGCTGTCGTTGACCTGGTCGCCGTAACCGGAAGTGAGGAAACGACACCTGCACCGTGGTGGCACCACGGCAGCCAGCCGCCGGATCCGCCGCCGGACAAGGTCAGCTATCTCGGCAGCACATTCGGAGGGTGGAACAACTCGGGGGGCGATGGGGAAGAGATGGCACAGACCCGGATCGCGCAACCTGGTGAAAACGGAAGCCATCCACTGCTGCAGCTACTCGGGCCGATCGAGTTGGCGGGTGCTGCGGGTAGGGCTCCGCCGCGAGCAGCGAAGCAATGCCTGGAGTACTGCGCCTGGTTGCTCGAGAACCCCGGCACGACCGCCATGGCGATGGCATCGGCGCTCGCTGTAGCCGAGGGAACCCGTCGATCCAACATGAGCCGCCTTCGCACCTGGCTCGGTGCGGATTCGAGCGGTGAGCCCTACCTCCCCGACGCATACACAGGACGGATCACTCTGCATCCGGCCGTCAGTTCCGACTGGCAGCGGTTCCAGATCCTGACGTCACCAGCAATCAACCGGTGCGGCACGTCAGCCTTACGAGCTGCCCTCGAACTCGTTCGAGGTGCTCCACTGGCGGACGCGGCACCGGGCCAATGGCACTGGGCGGAGGAATTGCGCACGGATATGATCTCGGCGATCCGCGATCTTGGCGTCGAGCTGACCAGCCGAGCGCTGGAGGACCATGATCTTGATCTGGCTCGGTGGGCGGCGTCCCGGGCGTTGGCGGCTGCACCTGGTGATGAGTTGCTGATGACCGCGCGGATCCGTACCGAGCACCAGGCCGGCAACGCGGCTGAGACTGGGCGGTTGACGCTTCAGGTCGCGGCCCAGGCCAGGACCCTCGGCCTGGATCTCGATCCGGAGACGGTGAACTTGCTTCAAGAGGTGATGGAAGGGCAGGTCCGCGCGAGGATGGCCCAGTGAGCACTCAGTACTACACCGCGACCAGCATTGATGGCTTCATTGCCGACTCGGACAACTCGTTGGAGTGGCTCTTCCAGGTCGAGGGCGACGCCGAGGGCATGGATCAGGACTATCCGAATTTCATGGCCGATGTCGGTGCGCTGGCCATGGGGTCCACAACGTACGAGTGGCTTGAGGACCACACCGGCTTTCTAGAAGATCCGAGTAAATGGGAGTACGACCTGCCCACCTGGGTGTTCAGCAGCCGGGACCTGCCCCGGCCCGACGGTCCGGATATCCGGTTCGTCTCCGGCGATGTCGCTCCGGTGCACGCCGAGATGGTCAAGGCCGCCAACGGCAAGAACGTCTGGCTGGTCGGCGGTGGCGAGTTGGTCGGCCAGTTCCATGATCAGGGACTGCTTGACGAGATCATCCTCGGAGTCGCGCCGGTGTTCCTCGGCTCGGGCGCGCCGCTGCTGCCGCGGCGGATCACCTCGAAGCAGCTGCGATTAATCGAGGCGACTCGGCATGGGTCGACGTTTGTAACGTTGCGCTATGCCGTATCGCGGTCCTAGCGCCGACCCGACGCTCGCTGCGCCACCACGGACGGGGATCCACCCGGCCTGGTGGGTGGCAGTCGTGGCATTCGTCGCACTGCTCGGTGCAGCCGGATTCGGGCGGCGCCCGGGGTGCTGATGGTCCCGCTGCAGGAGGAGTTCGGCTGGTCGCGCACAGTCATGTCGGCTGCGGTGAGCCTCAACCTGATCTTGTTCGGGGTGATGGCCCCATTCGCGGCAGCGCTGATGGACCGGTTCGGGATCCGGCTGGTGACCAGCCTCGCGCTGGTCCTGGTCGCGGCCGGAAGTGGGCTGACGATCTTCGCCCAGGCCCCCTGGCAGCTGATGATCACCTGGGGCCTGCTGATCGGGATCGGCACCGGATCCATGGCGCTGGTCTTCGCGGCGACCATCGCGAACCGCTGGTTCGTCGCCCGGCGTGGGCTGGTGATGGGAATTCTCACCGCCGCTGGGGCCACCGGACAGTTGATCTTCCTGCCGGTGCTGGCGACCTTTGCCGAGCGCTATTCGTGGCGTGCCGCATCGCTGGTCGTCTCGCTGGCCGCGCTGGCGGTGGTGCCGTTCGTGGTGGCCGTGCTGCGCGACTACCCCGCCGACCGCGGGGTTCGTGCGTACGGAGCACCGGTCGACCTCGATGATCATCCACCGCCTGACCCGGCGGGAGCCGCGCGGCGTGCAATCGGCGCTCTGCGCCAGGCTGCCAGGACGACGACGTTCTGGGCGCTGGCCGGCGGCTTCGCGATCTGTGGGGCAACGACCAACGGGCTGATCGGCACCCATTTCATACCGTCCGCACATGATCACGGCATGCCGGGACCAACCGCCGCCGGCCTGCTGGCGCTGGTCGGCATCTTCGACATCGCGGGCACGATCGTCTCGGGGGCGCTGACCGACAAGGTCAATCCGCGGCTGCTGCTGATCTGCTACTACTTCTTCCGCGGCGTCGGTCTGCTGGTCCTGCCCTGGCTGCTGTCCGATCGGGTGCAGGTCAGCATGCTGGTGTTCGTCGTGATCTACGGGCTGGACTGGGTTGCCACAGTGCCGCCGACCGCCGCGCTGTGCCGGGAGGTCTTCGGCGACAACGGCACCATCGTCATCGGCTGGGTCTTCGCCTCCCACCAGATCGGCGCGGCTATCGCGTCCGCAGCTGCCGGGATCGTCCGGGACACGACCGGAACCTACACGCTCGCCTGGTTCGGCGCTGCCGCGTTGTGCGTGGTCGCTGCGGCCGTGTCGTACGGGATCAGGAAGAGCCCCCAAACCGCCGCAGTCTGAGGCTGTTGGTCACTACGAACAGCGAGCTGAGGGCCATAGCGGCACCGGCGAACATCGGATTGAGGAAGCCCAGCGCCGCCAGCGGGATGGCGGCCACGTTGTAGGCGAAGGCCCAGAACAGGTTCACTTCGATCGTTCGCAAGGTTGCCCGGGCCAGTCGGATGGCATCGACCGCACCCCGCAGGTCACCTCGGACAAGGGTCAGATCGCTGGCATGGATGGCCACGTCGGTGCCGGTGCCGATAGCGATGCCGAGGTCGGCTTGGGCCAGCGCTGCCGCGTCATTGACCCCGTCACCGACCATTGCCACCTGCCGACCCGATTCCTGCAGGCGCTGAATCTCGGCAACCTTGCCTTGGGGCGTGACATCGGCAAGGACCTCGTCGATGCCCACCTGATGAGCGATGCTCTCCGCGCTGGTCTGGTGATCACCGGTCAGCAGCACCGGTGTCAGGCCGAGCTGCCGAAGTTCCCGTACCGCCTCAGCCGAGGTCTGCTTGACCGTGTCGGCCACCACCAGAACGCCGCGGGCAGCTCCGTCCCAGCCGACCAGGACCGCGATTTGGCCCTGCTCTTGTGCGCGCCGGCAAGCCGCGGCCAGCTCGGCGCCCACCGCAAGGCCTTCCTGCTCGAGCAATCCCGGCTGGCCGACGACCACCGATCGCCGGCCGACCTCGGCGACCACCCCGAGTCCTGGCCGATTGTGCAGACCGGTCACCTGCGGCACTGGACCGCCGGCACGGGCGTGTTCGGCGATGGCCTTCGCTATCGGGTGCTCAGAACCGGCCTCCGCGGCGCCCCCAAGGGCGAGAACCTCCGACTCGGCGACACCGGGGGCAGGAGTTACCGAGGCCACCGACATCACCCCGGAGGTCACCGTTCCGGTCTTGTCCAGCACCACCGTGGAGATCCGACGGGTGTTCTCCAGCACCTCGGGCCCCTTGATCAAGATGCCCAGCTGGGCGCCGCGGCCGGTGCCCACCATCAGCGCGGTCGGCGTGGCCAGGCCGAGTGCGCAGGGGCAGGCGATGATCAAGACTGCCACCGCTGAGGTGAACGCGAAAGCCGCGCCCGCGCCCTGACCGAGCCAAAACCCGAGGGTCGCCACCGCGAGCGCGATCACAATCGGCACGAAAATGCCGGAGATCTTGTCCGCCAGCCGTTGCACGTGGGCCTTGCCGCTCTGCGCGGCCTCGACCAGTCGGGCGATCTGCGCCAGCTGGGTGTCGGCCCCGACCCGGGTCGCCTCCACCACCAGCCGACCTGAGCTGTTGATCGTCGCGCCCACCACTTGATCGCCCGGGCCGACCTCGACCGGTACCGGCTCGCCGGTGATCATGGACGCGTCCACCGCACTCAATCCCGAGACGACGACCCCGTCGGTGGCGACCTTCTCTCCGGGACGGACCACGAACCGATCTCCGGCGACAAGTTCATCGATACCGACTCGTACCTCGGTACCGTCGCGGAGCACGGCCACCTCACGGGCACCGAGCTCGAGCAGTGTCCGCAGCGCGGCACCGGCGCGGCGCTTGGCCCGGGCTTCGAAGTACCGGCCGGCCAGCAGGAAGGTGGTGATGCCGACGGCGGCTTCGAGATAGATGTTCGCAGTCCCGTCGTGGCGGACCAGCCGGAACTCGAACTCGTGCCGGAAGCCGATCTCGCCAGCTGTGCCGGTGAGCATGGCGTAGGCCGACCAGCCCAGCGCCGCCAGCGTGCCGAGCGAGATCAGGGTGTCCATGGTCGCTTGCCCGTGCCGCAGATTGATCAACGCCGCCCGGTGGAACGGCCAGCCCGCCCAGCCGACGACCGGCAGGCTGAGCAGCAGCGCGATCCACTGCCAGCCCGGGAACTGCAAGTCCGGGATCATCGACAGAACGATCACCGGCACGCTGAGCGCGGTAGCGACGATCAGCCGGCGACGCAGCCGCGCCAGCTCCCGATCATGATCGGTCGCAGTCTCCACCGGCAGCGTCGCGCCATAACCCGCCTGCTTGATCGTGCTGATCAAGTCGTCGGGGGTGATGCCGTCAGCCGCCTCGACGGACGCCTTTTCGGTGGCGTAGTTCACGGTTGCGGAGACGCCGTCCATCCGGTTGAGCTTCTTCTCGATCCGCGCTGCGCAGGACGTGCAGGTCATCCCCTGCACATCGAGCGTGATGATCGTTGGTGCGGTCCTCAGCGAACTCATTCGCTCACCGCCGAGGTGAACGCCGCGACGTGGCTTGGGCTGTGGTCAGGCTGGCCGTGATCTTGATCGAACTCGACGAAGATCCGATAGGTGCCCGGCTCCGGTACGCCGCCGGTAAAGGCAATATCAGGCCCGTGGTAGCTCTCGGCGACCGGATCGGCGTGCGGATCCAGGTAGCCGAGATCGACCGGCCGAAGAATCACCGCGTGTCCCAGACTGCCGTGATGGGAGGCAAGGTCGGTGACTGGCTGGCCGTCGCTGGTGATGGTGATCACCATCTGAGAGTTCGGATCGGTGCTTGGCGGAGACGACATCGTCGCAACGAAGCCGTCCACTTCGACCTGTTCCGAAGCGCTCGGCAAAGGTTGCGGCCGGTAATCCCCGTTGATCGTCAGATCTGTGCCCAGCACAACGTTCCGGCCCGACGCGGTCGGCTGAAATTCTGCGATCAGCCGCCACGGCCCGGGGGTCAGGTTCAACACCGCCCACCAGGATGCACCTTCACCCTGCTCGGGGAAGATGTGCTGAAAACCCGTCAGATCCCGGCGTACTGCGACCAGGTGCATCGGAGCGCCGTCGATCTCGGTGTAGCCCGGCACCGGGTTCCCGTCCGGACCGGTGATTCGAAACTCGATGAACTGGTCATTGCCGGGTTTTCCGGCTGGTTCGACCATCTGCAGGCGGTAGCCGGCATCGTTGGCGGACAGCCCGCCGAAGTCTCGGCTCGGGTCATGTACTGGCGCTGGGGCCAGCAGGGCCGCCGACTGGGTGCCCGCCAGGTAGGCGACGCCGAAGACCGCCACGAGGAAACTCAGGAAGGCGGCGAGCTTGGCAGGCGCGTTCAATGTGATCGGAAAAGGGTGAGGGCTCAGCGGGCCGCGACCGAGTATCCCGCCTCGTCGACGGCGGCCTCGATCGCCCGGAAGGCGATGTCGGTGTCGCTGGTGACGACGAGTTCTCCGCTGGCAAGATCAACACGAACGTCGGTGACACCGGGGATCGCGCCGACTTCCTCGGTGACGGATTGAACGCAGTGGCCGCAGTGCATGCCACCAACAAGGTATTCAGCTTGGACTGACATGTGGATTCCTTTCAGGACCGAACCAACCGGGCGATGGCCTCGGAGGCTTCGGTGATCTTGGCGTCGGCTTCGTCCCCGCCCTGGGCTGCCGCCTGGACAACGCAGTGACTCAGATGCTCGTCGAGCAGACCCAGCGCGACCGACTGCAGCGCGCTGGTCATGGCGGAAATCTGAGTCAGAATGTCGATGCAGTACTTTTCTTCCTCGATCATCTTCTGCAACCCGCGGGCTTGCCCTTCAATCCGGCGCAGCCGGTTCAGATACGCGTCCTTGCTGTCCAGGTAGCCTGAGTGGCTGGCGTGGGAAACCACCGCGCTCTCCTCCTATAAAATCTGTACTCTACCCCCCTAGGGTATATCACGCCGAAGTGGGTTTTCCCCAATCGCTGTGTGTAACCGGCATGTGATCAGCCGGTTGTCCAGGATGAGAAATGCTTTTCGGCGTGTCGTCGGCGACGCGCTGAGAAGTTTCCGTCCACCGGGTGTTCGTCCTATAACGCCTTGTCAGAGCCACCTTTCAGGCAAACCTCAGGTCTCGTCCCCAGCTCGACACCCAGCGTTCTCACAGCCTTGAGGGTCATCCCCACAGAGCCGGGCTTTTTTTCCACAGCGGCTGTGGATAACTGGCTATCCAAGATGGCTGCGGAAAGCGTAGCTTGACCGTTGCTCGGGGCAGGGTGAGCTGTTGTCCGGTAAATGTCACCGGTGTGATTTAACGTGCCTGACGCGTACCGGATCGGCCGAGGGGGTGTAAAAAGGGTGAGTCTCGCCGAAGTGCTGCAGCCTTACGGCGCCCCGGCAGCCCGGCAAGGTGATCGGACACCACCTCACGACGTGGAGGCCGAGCAGAGTGTGCTCGGGGCGATGATGATGTCCAAGGACGCCATCGCTGACGTCGTCGAGACTCTGCGCGGTGCCGATTTCTACCGTCCCGCCCACGAGCAGATCTACAACGCGATCACCGACCTGTACGGCCGGGGGCAGCCGGTCGATCCGCTCATGGTCTCCGATTCGCTGGGAAAGCGGGGCGAGCTGCTCAAGATCGGCGGCGCTGACTACCTGCACACCCTGATTGCCAGCGTCACGGTCGCCGCAAACGCCGGCTATTACGCAGCGATCGTTCGGGAGAAGGCGGTGCTACGCCGGCTGGTGGACGCCTCGATCCGGATCGGCCAGATGTCGTACGCGGCTGAGGGCGACGTCGACGAGATCGTGGACCGCGCCCAGGCCGAGGTGTACTCGGTCACCGGGGGCAAGGCCAGCGAGGACTACAAGCCATTGTCGGAGTTGATGCAGCCGACCCTCGATGAGATGGAGGCCATCTCCTCCCGGAGCGGCAAGCTCGCGGGAGTGCCGACCGGTTTCGCCGATCTGGACGACCTCACCAATGGTCTGCACCCGGGACAGATGATCATTTGTGCAGCCAGACCTGGGGTCGGCAAGTCAACGCTCGCCCTGGACGTCGCTAGAAGTGCAAGCATCAAACACGGGCTGACGTCGGTGATCTTCAGCCTGGAGATGAGCCAGATCGAGATCACCATGCGGCTATTGTCGGCGGAGGCCTCGATCCCGCTGTCCCACATCCGTGGCGGCCGGATGAGCGACGACGATTGGGCCCGGGTCGCGGCCAAGATGGGCCAGGTCTCCGAGGCGCCGATGTTCATCGACGACTCGCCCAACTTGACCATGATGGAGATTCGGGCCAAGGCGCGCCGGCTCAAGCAACGGCACGACTTGAAGCTGATTGTGATCGACTACATCCAGCTGATGACCTCAGGCAAGAAAGTCGAGTCGCGCCAGCTCGAAGTCTCGGAGTTCTCCCGGCAGCTCAAGCTGCTGGCCAAGGAGCTAGACGTCCCCGTCGTCGCTCTGTCCCAGCTCAACCGCGGTCCGGAGCAGCGCAACGACAAGCGCCCGATGCTGGCCGACCTCCGAGAGTCAGGCTCGCTCGAACAGGACGCCGATCTGGTCATCCTGCTCAACCGGCCGGACCTCTACGACAAGGACTCCGAGCGGGCCGGGGAGGCTGACTTCGATGTGGCCAAGCACCGGAACGGACCCACGAAGATGATCACCGTCGCCTTCCAGGGTCACTACTCGCGGTTCATCGACATGCAGGCCTGATCAGCCAAGGTGGCGATCAAGCGCCGCGATTGCGAGATCGATCACGGCGTCGAGCTTCCCGGGCTCTTCGAACAGGTGAGTGGCACCGGGCACAATCTCCATCTGTACCGGCGCCGTCATCTGTCCAGCAGCCTCCAGGTTCAGCCGGTGAACTTCTCGATCGTAACCTCCGATGATCATCAAGGTGGGTGCCCGCACGCGGCCAAGCGCCTCGCCGGCAAGATCAGGCCGGCCGCCGCGCGAGATGACCAGCCGCACCCGCTCCGGGCGATCCGCGGCTGTGATCAGGGCCGCGGCCGCGCCGGTGCTGGCGCCAAAGGCAGCGAGCGACAATCCAGCGGTGTCCGGTTCATCGGTAAGCCAGTCGGTCGCACTTGTCAGCCGTCCGGCGAGCCGAGGAATGTCGAAGCGCAGCTCCCTCGTCCGAGAATCGATCTCCTCCTCACCACTGGTGAGCAGGTCCATCAGAAATGTGGCATAGCGGGCTTCCTGCAGTGCGGCGGCAACCTGCCGGTTCCGGGGACTGCGCCGGCTGCTTCCGCTGCCGTGGGCGAAGATCACCAACCCGCGCGGGTCCTCAGGGATTACTAGGTCACCGTCGAGAACAACGCCTGCCGCCGAAATTCGCAGCGGGCGCTCGGTGGTGACCACAGCCCAAGTGTGTCCCGGCTTGCCGGTGATGGGTAGCCTTGCGGGCGATATCCATCCACTCGGAGGAACCATGGCCAAGGGTCGCATCAGAGGAATCGTCACCACCGCAATCGTGATGAAGGGCATCGAGGTCGCCAGGCGCGAACTCTCCAAGCCCGAGAATCAGCAAAAGATCAGAGAAGGTGTCGGCAAGCTACGGGCCAAGGTCAGCCCACCTAAGAGCTGACCGCTTCCGGGGCGGCTGCCTCACTCGCCGCATGCCTGGGTCGCGGGCGCGACAGGGGACCGGGCGCCCAGAACCGGTTGCCTAGCACGTGAACGAGTGCCGGCACGAGTACGGTTCGGACGAGCAGGGTGTCCAGCAGGACGCCCAGGCCGACGATGATGCCAATCTCGGTCAGTACGATCACCGGGAGCACCGCGAGGACAGTGAAAACGGCAGCGAGCAGGATGCCGACGCTGGTGATCACCCCTCCGGTGACGGCCAGGGCGATTGATCCCCTCGTGAGTCCCGTACGCCGCTGTCTCCTCCTTGGCCCGGGACACCAGGAAGATGTTGTAATCGACGCCGAGCGCCACAAGGAACAGGAAACAGAACAGCGGTACCTGGTAGTCCAGCGCCGGATAGTCCAACACATAGCGGAACACCAGGCTCCCGGCGCCCAGCGCAGCGAAGAAGCTCAAGATCACAGTCAAGATGAGCACGACCGGCGCCACCAGCGCCCTCAACAGCACGACCAGCACACCCATCACCACCGCGAGGATCAGCGGCGAGATGATCTTGAGATCGTGGATCGACGCATCGCGGGCGTCAAGGTTCGTCGCCACCGGACCGCCCACCACCGCGGTGGGGTCGGCCTCGACGGCCGCTGCCCGCAGGTCTTGGACCGTCGCATAGCTTTCGGCTGTGTCGGCTCCGCGGTCATGACCACGGTTAGTTCGGCCACACTCGCCGTTCTCTCACCGAGGCGTACCTCCGACACGCCAGGCACGGCCTCCGCCCTCGCCGCTACCGCCTCCGAGTCGGTCGGGTTGGTCATGATCACAACCGGCGAAACGACCCCCGCCGGAAAGGAGGTTGAGATCGTCCTCAGGCCATCTACCGACTCCGCCTCAGTCCGAAATGTCTCTGCCTGGCTGAGACCAAACCCTGTGGTCGCGATGCCGGCGCTCAGCCCAACAAGCAGCAGCACCGACCCGGTGATGATCGGCCACGGACGCCGCTCGGTGGCCGCGCCGATCCGCCGCCAACGGCGACCAGCCTCCTGCCGCACCGCGACCTCATCGAACTTGGGAACCAGGGGCCAGAAGATCCCCCTGGGACATACAACCAGTGCCGCGGGAAGCACGAGCAATCCATAGATCATCGCGACCGCTATCCCGATGGCGCCGCCTAGGCCGATGGCACGGCTGCCACCGCTCTGGGCCAACAGCAAGGTCAGCAGAGCAAGGATGACTGTGACACCCGATGCCGCAATCGAGGGCGCAGCTCCCAGCCAGGCCAACCGCATAGCCAGCCGGCGATCGGATTCCCGTCGCAGCTCCTCCCGGTAGCGGGCAATCAGCAGGAGGGCGTAGTCGGTGCCTGCACCGAACACCAGCACCGAGACGATCCCGCTGGTCGACGCGTCGAACGGCAGGTCGACGTTCCGGGAGGTGATCTTGATCAACGATGCGGTCACTTGGTCCGCGAGCCCGACCACGGCCAGCGGGACCAGCCACAAGATCGGGCTTCGGTACGTGATCAACAACAGCACCGCGACCACGGCTGCGGTGGTGATCAGCAATCGGGCGTCGGCGCCTTCGAATGCGGAGTTGAGGTCGGCGGTGAAACCGGCACCACCGGTGACCTGCGCGATCACGCCCGGCGGGAGGTCGGATTTCACGATCGAGCGGACCAGTTCCACCGACTCGACGGTCTCCGCAGAGCTGACTGACGCCGACAGCGGCACCACAACCAATGCCGCCTTTCCGTTCGGTGACGGCTGCAGCGGCGACACCCGGCCATCCAGCGCGACGTTTCGAAGCGCCGGAGCCTGTTCGGCAATCGCCGCCAGGTCCCCCGGTGACAGGGCGGCGGCGTCAGTGCGGCTGTAGACGACCAGCGCCGGGTTGAGCTGCCCGGAAGGAAGCTGACGCTGCAATTCGGCAACCCTGGTGGACTGTGCGGAGTCGGGCAGGCCAGCCGTACGGTCGTCGGTTGTCTGCCCGGCACCGCTGAAGGCGATCACCGCACCACCCACGACAACGGCCAGCACGAGGATCACCCAAGCGGTGCGCCGCCCGGAAACGAACTGCGCGATTCCCGCCGCAAGCCGTCTCACACAGCTCCTTCGTTGTCGATTGGGGTTGCAGATGCACCAGGCCGAGGACCCTAGGGTAAGGACCATGTCGAACTTGCGGGTGCTGCTTGAAGATCGGGTTCTCCTGGAGTCCCCACGTTGGCACGATGACCGGCTGCTGTTCGCGGACTGGGGGAGCGGCGAAGTCGGCGAAATCATTGCGCTGGATCTTGCGGGCCGAGCCGAGGTGGTCGCCGAGGTCGAGGCCTTGTCCTGCATTGATCGACTGCCCGACGGCCGGTTGCTCGCCATTTCCGGCGGCTCGCTGCTGCGCCGGGAAAGCGACGGCAGCTTTGTCAAGCACGCCGACCTCAGCGAACTCTCCACCAAGCCGTGGAACGACATCGTCGTGGACGGCCGGGGCAACATCTACCTCAACAACATCGGTTTCGACTTCGGGGAGGGGGAGTTCGCGCCGGGCTTGATCGCCCTGGTCAGCTCCGATGGCTCGGTTCGGCAGGTCGCCGACGGCTTGGCGTTTCCGAATGGAATGGCGGTGTCGCAGGACAATTCCACCCTGCTGGTGGCCGAGTCCTACGGCGGCAAGCTCACCGGATACGACATTCAGCCCGACGGCAGCCTGGGCAACGCCCGAGCGTGGGCAGAGCTGGGTGAGGACGCCGCACCGGATGGAATCTGCATGGACGCCGAGAACGCCGCCTGGTACGCAAGCGTGCCCGGCCAGCATTGCGTACGGGTCCGAGAAGGCGGTGAGGTGCTCGAAACCGTCCAGGCTGATCGCGGCTGCTTCGCCTGCATGCTCGGTGGCCTCGACCGTCGGACGCTGTACGTGGTCGGGGCCAAATGGCCGGACGCCATGGAGAGTGAAGCCCGCACCGGACAGGTGTGGGCCGCCGAGGTGAGCGTGCCGGGCGCCGGTTGGCCCAGGTGAACGAATCGGCAGACGCCGACCTAGGGCTGGAGTTGCCAGTGAGCCGCAGGCCGCCGATAGCGTTGGGGCATGAGTGGCACCCTTCTTGATCTTGGTCGGCCGATCGTCGGCGATGTGATCGAATTGATCTTAGACGATCATCGCCGCTTCGAAGCTCTGCTCCGCCAGCTGCGGAACAGCAGCTCGGACCGGGAGGCGGTTCGGCAGGCCTTTGCGGCGGTGCACGTCGCGCACGCCGAGGCGGAGGAGAAGTACGTCTACCCGAAGCTGCGCAAGGAGCGAGCGATCGACGACCACGAGAAGCAGCACGGCGAGGAGGAACACGCCGAAGGAAATGAGGCGCTGCTTGCGGTGCTCGAGCTCGACGGCACCGACACCCAGGCCTTCGACGATGCGGTTGAGGAACTCTCCCGCCTGGTGAATCACCATCTCACCGAGGAGGAGTTGACCATCCTCAACCCGGCACGCAAGGAGGTTTCGGACAGCTTCCGGGCGGAGCTGGGGGAGGCGTTCGCCGAGGAACGCAATGCCCAGATCGATGCCGACTGCGGACGGATCCAGAACGTACGTGAGCTCGTGGCGCGCGCCAAGAACGAAGGGCTGCTGGACCATCCCGAGGACGAGACGGCGTGATCTCAACCAGTTCGGCTCCGACTTCTGACGTCATCGATGGCCTGCTCTCCGCGGAGGGATGGGCGTACGCCTCGATGCTCCCTGTGGACGAGAATGACCCCGGCCGTTTCCACGCGCTGTTCGGGCGGGATTCTCTGATCTTCGCGCTACAGCTGCTGCCCGACCGTCCGGAAATCGGCGCTGCAACCCTTCGTGCGCTTTCCACCTTCCAAGGCACCGCTGACGATCCGGAGATCGACGAGCAGCCGGGAAAGATCGTTCACGAGTACCACCCGGAAGCGCCGGATAGGCTGCTCGACGCAGGGTGGGCGGTACGCGACGGCGGCATCCGCTACTACGGCAGCTCGGACGCGACCAGCTGGTTTCTCGTCGTGCTGGCGGCGACCGGCGATGCCGAACTTCAGGAGGAGTTGTCAGGCCATTGGCGAGCAGCGGGAAGCTGGTTGGAGACAGCCCTCGATGCTGGCGGTGGTTTGGTTCGATTCGGGCCAAGGAGGCACCGAGGCGGGCTGACCCAGCAAGGCTGGCGTGATTCGGTCAATCCCGGCAGGGACGGCATCGGCAGCGGGATTGTCACCGAGGATGTCGGTGCGCCACCCGCCCCGGTGGCCGATGCAGACTCCCAAGCCGTTGCCAGTGCGGCGTTGCAGGCCTTGATCACCCTCGACCCGGATCGAGCTCCCCATTGGCAGAAACGGTTGGCGGCCCTTCGGTCGCGGATCGCCGATCGGTTCACTCCGGAGGCGATGGCGATCGATGGTGAGGACAAGATCGTTCCCGGTGCCGGTTCCCAGCTGGGCTGGCTGCTCTGGTCGGGCGCGCTGGACCAGCACGCTGCCGGCGCTTTCGCCGACCGGCTCACCCAGGCCGACATCCTGACCCCGTATGGGTTGCGAACGCTGTCCGTTCACCATCCAGGCTTTCTCGCCGCCAGCTATCACCGCGGCAGCGTCTGGCCGTTCGACAACTGGATCGGCTGGCTGGGCCTCCGCGCATACGGCTACGAGGACGCGGCCGAACGCGTCCGCACCGGCGTGCTGAAGGCGCTCGGGCAGCTCGGGCTATATCCCGAGCTCTACGCCGTTACCACGCAGGGCGAGCTGGCGTCGATTCGGATCGCCAACCGAATTCAGGCTTGGACCGTCGGCGCCGCCTGGGCGTTTACGAATTCGTGATCCTGCCCTGCTAGGCCCATAACTCTTTCATTCGCAACCGTTGTGGAGTAAGCGATCCGCCTCCGGCCGGCATTAGCGTCGCTCGTGCCGACGGAAGTGAGGCAACCGCTTGCCTGGCTGGCGGGTAGCTCGGACATGACGCCGCGAAGGAGACCGCCGTGACGCTGATCAGGCCGACGGCGCTTCTGGCGTTGCTGGCCGGGATCGCCTTCGCGGTCAGCGCCTGCGAGCCGGTGTCGCTGACGGCCAGCAGTCAGGGCAGTCCGGAGACAAGGTCCCCACTGCCATCGCCGAAGTCGGCGCCATCAACCAGCAATCCCAGGCCGAGCCTGCGGCCGGTCGTCAAGTCCGGGAAGAAGACGGAGAAGGTTGGAGCGGCCGCCCTTATGTCCGAGGGCGACACCGGCAGGAAGGTGCGGGAACTGCAGCACCGGTTGCGTCAGATCGACTGGTTCTCCGGCAAGATCACCGGCAGCTACGACGACGCTACCGCCGGCGCTGTCCGCGGTTTCCAGGCCAAGCGGAACCTCAAGCCGACGGGGGCGGTGGAACAGCGCACCTGGGACACGCTGGTCAAGATGACCCGAGAACCAACTTCAGATGAGCTGCACAATCGACTGGTCGCCGGTCCAGCCATCATGAAGCTGGGATCCTCCGGAGAACGGGTCCGGAATCTCCAGGCGCGGCTCCGCCAGATCGGCTGGTACTCCGGCAAGATCACCGACTTCTACGGTCGAGCTACGGTCACAGCAGTGGCCGGCTTCCAGGGCCGCCGGGCGATCCCGGTGACCGGTCAGGTCGATCAGCGAACGTGGGATCGGCTCGCCGCGATGAGCCGGACACCCACCCCGGACGAGATGCACAATGTCGCGCCGAAACCGGCCAAGGCGCCAAGTCTTGACCCTCGGTGTATGACCGGCCGCGCGATCTGCATTAGCAAAGCGACCAACACCCTGGTGTGGGTGGTGGACGGGAAGCCGCAGCTGCGGATGGATGTGCGGTTCGGATCGTACGAGACACCCACCCGGGAAGGCGCGTTCTCGATCGGCTGGAAGTCGCGAGAGCACGTGTCATCGATCTACGAAACACCCATGCCGTACGCGATGTTCTTCAGCGGCGGCCAGGCGGTGCACTACTCGGCAGACTTTGCCGCGCGGGGCTATGCGGGTGCCTCGCACGGCTGCGTCAATGTTCGGAACCTGAACGGGGTCAAATGGCTGTTCGGCCAGGTCAGGACCGGGGACAAGGTGATCGTCTATCGGTAGCGGGTTAGTCGTAGCGGGGTTAGTCGCGGGCGGTGAGGACCAGCGGGCCGTCCTCGGTGATGGCGATGGTGTGTTCGGAATGCGCGCCGCGTGAGCCGTCTCGGCTGCGCAGGGTCCAGCCATCGGCATCGGTATATATCTTGTCCGTGCCGCCCAGCAACCAGGGTTCGATGGCGATGACCAAACCGGGCCGGAGCGGCAGGCCGCGTCCCCTGCGGCCGTTGTTCGGCACGTGCGGATCGCCATGCATGGTGCGGCCGACGCCGTGTCCACCGAACTCAGTGTTGATCTTGTAGCCGGCGTGGATCGCTACCCGGGCGATGGCGAACGAGATGTCGCCGATCTTGTTCCGGGGCTGGGCGGCCTCGATGCCGGCGGCAAGGGCGGCTTCCGTGGTGGCGATCAACTGCTGATCGTCCTCCCGGGGCGTACCTGCGATCACACTGACAGCGGAGTCCGCGACCCAGCCGTCAACGCTGGCCGCGAAGTCCAGGCTCACCAGGTCGCCGTCGGCGAGGGTGTAGTCGTGCGGCAATCCGTGCAGGACGGCGTCGTTGACAGAGGTGCACAGCACTTTGCCGAACGGACTGGCGCCGAACGAGGGGTGGTAGTCGATATAACAGGATTCGGCGCCCCGATCGGTGATCATCTTGTGGGCCAGGTCGTTCAGCTCGAGCAGGTTGACGCCAACCTCCACTCGGGCCTTGAGTTCACTGAGCACCTCGGCCACGAATTGGCCCGCTGGTCGCATCTGCTCGATCTCAGCAGGCGTCCGGTACTCGATCACTACCCGATTGTGCCGTACCCGCTTGACCTGAGGTCCACAGCCAACAGCGATGGAAAGCCCTTGACAAACCTCGTGCAGCTTGCCACGGCCGAGGTGCGAGCGTTGCCTATTGTCCGGCTCCGGTGTGCAGCTCCACCTTGCTGAGCACGTGCATGCTGTCTACCGACCTGATGGTGCCACTCCGAGAACGCATGACGAGCGACTGCGTCCGGGCGCCGTCACTGGAATAGCGGACACCGCGCAGCAAGTCGCCGTCGCTGATTCCGGTGGCCACGAAGAAGGTGTTGTCGCCGGCCACCAGATCATCGGTGTGCAGGACTCTGTCGAGCACGTGACCCGCATCGAGTGCTCGCCGGCGCTCGGCGTCGTCTGTCGGGCTCAACCGCCCCTGGATGGTGCCCCCCATGGCCTTGATCGCGCAGGCGGTGATGATGCCCTCCGGCGTGCCACCGGCGCCGAGCAACAAATCGATGCCAGAGCCCTCCCTGGCGGCGGCGATGCCGCCGGCGACGTCACCGTCTGGAAGTAGCCGGATGCGGGCTCCGGCGGCTCGGACCTCGGCAATCAGCTCCGCGTGCCGGGGCCGGTTCAGGATGCAGACCGTGACATCTGTCGGGCGCCCGCCCATTGCCTTCGCCACGGCCGCCACGTTGTGCGCCGCTGGGGCGGCCAGGTCGACTACCTCGGCAGCGGCCGGCCCAGTGACCAGCTTGTCCATGTAGAAGACCGCGTGCGGGTCGTACATGGTGCCGCGATCGGATGCCGCCATGACGGCGATCGAGTTCGGCATGCCCCCGGCGAGCAGGGTGGTCCCGTCGACCGGGTCAACGGCGATGTCGTACTCCGGGCCTGTCCCATCGCCGACGGACTCCCCGTTGTAGAGCATCGGGGCCTCGTCTTTTTCTCCTTCCCCGATGACCACGACTCCCCGCATCGGGACGCTGCCGATGACATACCGCATCGCGTCCACCGCGGCTCGATCACCGTTCTCCTTGTCGCCGCGGCCGATCCAGCGCCCGGCCGCCATGGCGGCCGCCTCGGTCACCCGCATCAGGTCGAGGCCGAGGTTGCGGTCGGGAAGCTGGTAGCGAACCGAACTCGATTCGGTCATGGTGCACACTCGCAGTTCATGGCACCAGGGTGACTTTGATCGATTCCGTGCCGCTGCCAACCAGGTCGAGCCCCTTCTGGAACTCCGCCAGCGGCAACTGGTGAGTGCAGATCTTCTCCATTGGCAGCGAACCGGACTCCAGCATCCGGATGGCGGCCGGCCAACAGTGCGGGCCGAGATGCGCGCCACGCACGTCGAGCTCCTTGTCGTCGCTGATGATCGACCAGTCGACGGTGACATCACTGCCGAAGACGCTGTACTCCACGTACGTGCCGAGCTTGCGCAGGATGTCCAGACCCTGCTTGACCGCCGATGGGTGGCCCGTGCCTTCGAGGTAGACATCGGCGCCATATCCGCCGGTCAGCTCCTTGACCCTGGCGATCGCGTTGTCAGTGCCAATGTTGATGATCAGGTCAGCGCCGCAGGCTTTGGCAACCTCGAGCTTGTCTTGATCGAGATCGAGAGCAACCACCAGCCGGGCACCCTTGGCCTTGGAGCCAGCGACCATGCCGAGTCCGATGGGGCCGCAGCCGGCGATCACCACGACATCGTCGAACCCGATGTCGGCCCGCTCGACGGCGTGCAACGAGCACGACAAAGGTTCAGCGAACGCAGCGTGGGCGGGCGGCAGCTCTGCCGGAACCTTGTGTACGAGGGCGTCCGAAGAGTAGATCATGTACTCCGCCATGGCGCCCGGAGTGCGGCGCTTGAAGCCGTAAATGGCGTGCGGGCCACACATCCAGTACTGGCCTGCTTTGCAATAGCGACAGCTCCAGCAGGGCACAATCTGCTCACTCACCACTCGGTCGTCCACGCCGATTCCCCACCGCTCTGTGGCAGTCTCGTCGAGCTGAATGACCCTTCCCACGAACTCGTGACCGGGGATCACCTCGGTCTCCGCATAGGCCGGACGGGTCTCGTCGCCCCAGAACTTGGTGGCGCCGTGATAGCACTTGAGGTCACTGGCGCAGATACCGACGGCCTCCACCTTGACGAGCGCTTCGCCCGGCCCGGGACGCGGCACTGCCACCTCTTCCAGCGAATAGTTCTCCGGTCCGTGACAGATGACGGCATGCATGGACTCAGGAATCGCGTCGGCGGTGAGGGATGTGTCGGGCATTTCTTCACCCTAGGTGTTGGCTGCCAGGGCTGGAAGGGAAGCCCCCGACAGGGTCATGTCAGCTCCAGGTCAACCACGATCGGAGCGTGATCGGAGGGCAGCTTGCCTTTACGGGCCTCGCGATCGACGTAGGCGTCCTTGATCATCACCGGTCGGCTGGCCAGAACGTAGTCGATGCGCATCCCCATGTCCTTGTGGAACATCCCGGCGCGGTAGTCCCAGTAGGTGAATGGACGGTCGTTCTTGCCCGGGCGTGCCGAGACGTCGGTCAGCCCCCAGTCCAGCAGCGCCCGTACTCCTGCGCGTTCCGGCTCGGTGACATGGGTCGAGCCGGCAAAAGCACGGATGTCCCAGACGTCGTCGTCGCGGAGGGCGACATTGAAATCCCCCATGATCACCAGGGGGGTGGCCGGATCGATCTGGTCAAGTGACCTACGCAGAGCCGCCAGCCACTCGAGCTTGTAGGGATACTGCGGGTCGTCGGTGGCCCGCCCGTTGGGGACGTAGACGCTGATCACCTGAAGCGGGCGATCAGCTCGCCTGGAATGGCAGAGCGCACTCGCAAAGCGCGCCTCGGACGGCCCGGCGAGCGTGCTGCTCAACGGGGTGAGGCCGTCCTTCGACAAGATCGCGACACCGTTCCATCGGCCCTCACCGACGTGCATGGCCGAGTATTCGAGACCCTCGAGCATCAAATAAGGAAAAGCCGTGTCCGCGCATTTGGTCTCCTGCAGAGCAACGACATCCGGTGCCACCTGCTCCAGCCACTCCAGCAGCCGCGGCAGGCGGACACCGATGGAGTTCACGTTCCAGGTCGCGATGCGCACGTAGCTCACCCTATTTAAAGCTGCTATTACGCTGAGCCGATGGCTGTGGTCGTGGCCGGCGGTACTGGCGGGTTGGGCTCGGAGCTGGTTCCCGAACTGACCGCTCGAGGCACCGACGTCATCCAGGCCAGCCGGCGGACCGGGTTCGACCTGGCGACCGGGAAAGGTGTCGCCGAGGTGCTGTCCAGCGCAGAGGTCATCGTGCACGCCGCCAGCCACCCGTTGCGCTATCGCAGGGTGGATCTTGACGGCACCCGTCGGATAATCCAACTGGCGAATGACGCCGGCCACCGCCCGCACATCGTCTATGTCTCGATCGTCGGCTGCGACCGCAACCCGTACCAGTACTACCGGGCGAAGTGGGCTGGCTCCAGGCCTTCGCCGCACGAACCAACCTGCCCGGGTCGGATGTGCTGATCGGTGGAAAGTCCTTCACCGACTGGCTGCGGGGATAGCCGCGGTCCTATACCGCTTTCACTTCGGACAGCAGCTTGGACATGGTGTCCTTGGCGTCACCGAAGAGCAAGGTCGTGGTCGGCTCGTACAGCAGTTCGTTCTCGATGCCGGCGAAGCCCGGCCGCATCGAACGCTTCAGGAAGATCACCTGGCGGGCATGGTTGGCGTGCAGGATGGGCATGCCGTAGATAGGCGCGCCGGGTGTCGTCTCCGCAGCCGGGTTGACCACATCGTTGGCGCCGACGACGAGTACCACGTCGGCCTGCTTGAACTCCGGGTTGATGTCGTCCATCTCCCTGAGCTGCTCGTACGGAACCTGGGCCTCGGCCAGCAGAACGTTCATGTGGCCCGGCATCCGGCCGGCCACCGGATGGATCGCGTAATCAACCTTTGTGCCACGTTCAATGAGCACATCGACCAACTGCCGGAGAGTGTGCTGAGCCTGGGCAACTGCAAGGCCGTATCCGGGAACGACGATGACCCGCTCGGCGTAGGCCAGCAGGACCGCCGCATCGGCGGGACCGACCGAGCGAACCGGCCGGTTGCTCACCTCGGTGGAGCCGAGCGTTGAGCCCCCGTGCAGGGCACCGAACAGCGTACTGAACAGCGACCGGCCCATCGCGTTGGCCATTAGCAGGGTCAGCAGCGTCCCCGCCGCGCCGACGAGGGTGCCGGCCACCAGCAGCAAGGCGTTCTGCAGCAGATAGCCGCTGGCCGCCACGGTCAGGCCGGTGAATGCATTGAGCAGGGAGATGACGATCGGCACATCGGCGCCGCCGACCGGAAGAACCAGCAGGACGCCGAGTCCGGCACCGACCAGAGCGAGGGTGATCCCGACGAAGATCGAGGGCATCAGGACAAGTAGCACGCCAAGGCCCAGGGCGGCTATCAAGGCGAGGCCGTACAGCAGGGGATAGCCCGGAAAGCTGATCGGACGAGTCGGCATCAGTTCCTGCAGCTTCAGGAAAGTGATCACCGACCCGGCCAGGCTGAGCGAGCCGACCAGGACCGCGAAGCCGATCGCGATCAACTCCACCAGGCCGGCTCCGAAGTCCGGCGGTCGGATCCCTCCGAGCCGGTTGAGCTCCAGCAGGGCGACGATGGCCGCAGCGCCGCCGCCGACGCCGTTGAACAATGCGACCATCTGCGGCATCTGAGTCATCTGCACCCGATAGGCACCGATGGTGCCGACGACGGCGCCGATAGCAACGGCGACAAGGATGGCCAGCAGATGATCAAGATTTGAGCTGGTGACGACGGTGACGCAAGCGAGGATCGCTCCCGCCGCGCCGATCAGGTTGCCGCGCCGGGCGGTACGAGGGGAGGACAGGCCCTTCAACGCGATGATGAAGCAGACGGCGGCCAGCAGATAGGCCAGCTGCGCCCAGACCGGGATCATCGCTCCAGCTCCGCCCGGGTCTGCTTCTCCACCGCCCGGCGCGGACGCGAAAACATTGTCAGCATCCGGTCGGTGACGACGAAGCCGCCGACCATGTTGATCGATGCCAGCACGACGGCGACCAGAGCGGCGATCAGTTCGCCGATCGTGCCCGCCGTGCCGGCGACCAGGATCGCGCCGACTAAGATCACGCCGTGAATCGCGTTCGCGCCCGACATCAGCGGGGTGTGCAGCGTCGACGACACCTTCGAGATGACCTCTACGCCGACGAAGGATGCCAGCAGAAAGAAAGTCAGCCAGATGATCGGTTCGCTCATTGCCGCAGCACCTCTCCAGCATGCGTCACGCACATCTCGGCCACGATTTCATCAGTGAAGTCTGGGGCGAAAGCGCCATCGTGGGTCATCAGCTCGAGCACGTTGACGACGTTCGACGCATAGAGCCGGCTTGCCGGATTCGGCATCTGGCTGGGCACATTGGCGCCACCCCAGAGCGTGACCGAGCCGGCACCGGACGCGCAGGGGACCTGGATCACGCTGCCCGGTGCGACGCCTTGGACGTTTCCTCCTGATTCGGCGGCCAGATCCACCACGACGGATCCGGGCTTCATCGCCCGTACCATCTCCGCACTGACCAGCAGCGGTGCCCGGCGGCCGGGGACGGCCGCGGTCGTGATCAACGCGTCAGCTGCTGCCACGTAGGGCGCAAGCAGCTCCCGCTGCCGAATGGCACGGTCCTCGGTCATCTCTCTGGCGTAGCCGCCTGCCCCCTCCAAGGTGGGCAGGTCCAAGTCGATCGCGATCGCGCCCATCGAGCGAATCTCCTCTGCGGCGGCCGTCCGGACGTCGTATCCCTTCACTACCGCCCCAAGCCGCCTGCAGGTCGCGATCGCCTGCAGCCCTGCGACGCCGGCACCCAGCACCAGGACTTGAGCCGGTGGCACCGTACCAGCAGCCGTCATGTTGAGCGGAAAGAACAGCCGCAACCTGCCAGCTGTGACGATCGCGGCACGGTAGCCCGCGACCAGCGCCTGCGAGCTGAGTGCATCCATCGACTGGGCGCGGGAGATTCGAGGCACGTACTCCATGCCGAACGTGGTCAGCTGCCCGGCACGGCGTGCCTGGGTCTCGGGACTGGAGGATGCATAGGGATAGAAGGAGATCGTTGCCGTGCCAGGCCGGACAACCTCGCGGATCTCGGGGTCGAGCGGCTGAACACTGAGCACCAGCGCCGCACCCTCCAGTGGGTTTGCTGTGATCGATGCGCCGGCTTCGGTGTACGCCTGATCGGGTATCAATGCGCCTGCCCCGGCTCGGGATTGGACTGCGACCTCATAGCCGGCGGTGATCAGCTTCTGGACCAACTCCGGCACCAGCGCAACCCGCGCTTCACCGGGGACTGTTTCCCGGATTACCGCGATTCGCACCAGTAGAACGTAGTGCACTCTCCGGAGTCATACCGCCGGCGAGCGTCAATCGAGGGGCGCGAGCGTCTATAGACGCGCGTTGCTGCCTGGATGCGCGAACAGCCAATATCAGGCCCGCTGACTAACGGACCTTGACCTGGATGCTGTGGTAGCCGGTTGCTCCGTCCGGAGCGGGTCGCGCTTCAGCGGAAGTCTGCAGCGTGCCTGCCGCGTCAGTTGCCCGTACCGCCAACTCGTGGTTTCCGGAGGCCGCAGGCCAGGAGAATTTCCACTGCCGCCAGGTGTCCGGACCGGTGGTCTTGGCGAGTTCAGCCTGCTGCCAGGAACCTCCGTCGACCTGGACCTCGACAGTCTTGATACCGACGTGCTGCGCCCAGGCCACCCCGGCGACCACTACCGTTCCGGCGTCGACGGTGCGGCGCGGGATGTCGATCCGCGAGGCGATTTTGATCGGACCTCGCTCGGCCCAGCCCAGCGGGGTCCAGTAGGCCTGGTCTTGATCGAACCGGGTGACCTTCAGAGACCTGACCCACTTGGTAGCAGACACATATCCGTAAAGGCCGGGCACCACCATTCGGACAGGAAACCCGTGTTCGAGGGGAAGCGGCTCACCGTTCATCGCAATGGCCAGGATCGCCTCGCGATTCGGGTCGGTCAGCGCAGCCAGGGGCGTTCCGGCGGACCAGCCGTCGGCGCTAGTGGACAGCACCATGTCTGCATCCGACCGCGGTTTCGCCTGCGCCAGCAGCTCGCGGATGGGGTAGCCGAGCCAGCGCGCATTACCGGCAAGGTCGCCTCCGACCTCATTGGAAACGCAGGTCAGCGTGGTGTAGTGCTCGACCAGCGGCTTGGCGACAAGATCGGCATAGCTGATCGTGATCTCGTTCTCCACCATGCCGGTGACGGTGAGGGTCCAGCTCTCAGGGTCGACTATCGGGATCTGCAGCGCCGTGTCAATCCGGTAGAAGTCATCATTGGGCGTCACGTACGGTGCCAGCCCGGGCACGCCAAAATCGGCCCCAGGAGGAACGGGCGCCGCTCGCTTCACCGGATCCGGCGGTTTGAACCGGGCGCGGGCAGAGGTGACCGCACCTGCCGCATTCAGCAGGATCCGTGCCGCCACTGTGGCGACCGTGGCACTCGCGCCCAACAGGATGGTCAGCCCGAGGAAGCTGCGGCGTGCCGACGAACGGGCGCTGGTGATTGTCGCGTCTCCATCCGGTCGCCACTGCTGCAGCCGGTTGATCAGGAGACGAAGGACAAGGTAGCCGAGGGTCAGGCCGAGCAGAACCGTCGTATACCCCCGTGCCGGTACGTCCGGCGCGACTGCCAGGGCCAGCATCGCGATTCCGGCCAGCGCAAGGAATACCAGCGCCCCGGCGTACCGACGCCACAGTTCGAGCTGACCGGCCAGGCCGCAGATGATCAGTACGCCGGCGAAGATCGTGATCAGCAGGATGGGCTTGTCCGCAGTGCCGAGGACGTCCTTGCCCCAATTGACCAGACCGGCCGGGAGCAACCGGATGATCAGCTCGCCAACCGCCGCCACGACCGAGCTGGTGGGCGCGATTGCCCAGGCGATCAGGTCGGCAACCGCGAGTCCGACAAGTCCGGCGACAACTCCGGCTAACCGGGCCCACCAGGTGGTCGAAGGATCGGCCGGAGGCGCGATGCCGGGCTCGGCCTCGACAGCCGGGCTGGTTGTCATGAGCCCATAGTGCGTCGATGGCAGAACATCGGACAATTACGCCGCGATGACGGGTTGTGCATATCGCAGCTTTCTGGGGAGAGACGGAGGACGGCCGCACCCTCCGAGGCGGCTCCACCGACCGCGATACTTGGACAGGGAATTCGCCCGCCCAACGTGATGAGGAGACTGCCGTGCCCGATGTGCCGTCCAATCTGACCAACCTGGTGCCGCAGCTGACCGTGGAGGAGAGGGCGTCCCTGGTGCTAGGGTCGGACTTCTGGCACACGGCGCCTGTCGAACGCCTCGGCATACCGCGGATCATGGTCTCCGACGGCCCGCACGGTTTGCGGGCTCAGGTGGGCGAGTCCGACCATCTCGGTTTGCACAACAGCGTGCCGGCCACCTGTTTCCCTACGGCGTCCGCGCTCGGCTCGTCCTGGAACGTCGACTTGTTCCGGACTGTGGGCGAGGCCCTCGGCCAGGAGTGCGCCCGCTGGGGTGTCTCAGTCCTCCTCGGGCCCGGCATCAACATGAAGCGATCACCCCTGTGTGGCCGGAACTTCGAGTACCTGTCGGAGGATCCATGGCACGCCGGCGAGCTGGCGACCGCCATGGTCAACGGGATTCAGAGCAGGGGCATCGGCACCTCGGTCAAGCACTATGCAGTCAACAACCAGGAGGATGACCGGCTGCGGGTCAGCGCCGAAGTTGACGAGCGGACCCTGCGGGAGATATATCTTCCAGCGTTCGAGCGGGTGGTCAGGAACTCCCAACCGTGGACCATCATGTGCGCCTACAACAAGCTCAATGGGACCTACTGCTCCGAGCACCGCTGGCTGCTCACAGAGGTACTGCGCGAGCAGTGGGGGTTCGATGGCCTCGTGGTGTCCGACTGGGGTGCTGTGCACGACCGCGTTGCGGCGGTGCGGGCCGGACTGGACCTGGAGATGCCGCCCCACCTCGGAGTCAGCGATGCCGCGGTTGTGGCCGCGGTAGACAGCGGCGAGCTGGACGACTCGAGCCTGGATAGCTCGGTGGCTCGGGTGCTGCGGCTGGTCGAACAGTCACAACCCGCATTGGCCCAAGGCGGTTCGTTCTCCGAGGATGAGCACCACGCGCTGGCCCGCCGCGCCGCGCGGGAGTCCGCCGTACTGCTGAAAAACGAAGGCAGCGTGCTGCCACTGCGGCCGGACGAGGGTAGCAGGGTGGCGGTGATCGGTGAGTTCGCCCGGACGCCGCGGTACCAGGGCGCCGGCAGCTCGCAGGTAAACCCGACGCGGCTCGATATTCCACTGGACGAACTGCGAGCCGGATTGGGCAGTGAGATCCAGGTCGACTTTGCTCCCGGGTTCGGAATTGGCAGCACCGATTCCGACGAGGAGCTCGGCCGGGAAGCGGTCGAGCTGGCTCGGGGTGCTGATCACGTGCTGGTTTTCCTGGGTCTGCCGGCCGAGGACGAGTCGGAGGGCTTTGACCGAAGCCACATGGATTTGCCGGCCAATCAGGTCGCCTTGGTGCACGCTCTCGCCGAGGTCCACGACCGGCTGATCGTCGTGCTGGCCAATGGGTCGGTAGTACAGCTGTCCACTTGGGAGGACAGGGTGGCCGCGATTCTGGAGTGCTGGCTGTCCGGGCAGGCCGCTGGAGGCGCTGCCGCCGACCTTCTGCTGGGCGTGGCCAATCCCTCCGGCAAGCTCGGCGAAACGATCCCGGTGCGGCTCGAGGACAACCCCTCCTACCTGAACTTCCCCGGCGATTCACAGATCGTCCGCTACGGCGAGGGCATCTTCATCGGCTACCGGGCCTACGACAAGCTGGATCAGCCGGTCAGCTACCCGTTCGGATTCGGTCTGTCATACACGACCTTCGCGATCTCGGATCTGGACGTCTCGGTGAACGGGTCGGTCGAGGGTGGCGACCTCGCGGTAACGGTGACCGCCTCGGTATACAACACCGGTGAGATGGCCGGCGCCGAAGTCGTGCAGGTCTACGTGCGCGATATGGAAAGCTCTGTGGCGCGGCCGATCCGTGAACTGAAGGCCTTTACCAAGGTCGCACTGGAGCCTGGGGAAAATGGGCAGGTCACCCTCGAGCTGGACGAGCGGTCCTTCGCGTTCTGGTCGGTACTGCTCGGCCGCTGGGCTGTCGAGGCCGGTGAGTTCGAGATTGCCGTCGGTTCGTGCTCTCGCGACCTCGCCGCGACCGCGACGATCACTTTGGAGGCACCTCGGCTGGCCTTGCCGCTCGGCAAGGATTCCACGCTGCACGAGTGGATGGCCGACGAGAAGGGCCGCGCGCTGCTCATGGAAAGTGCATCCGATGCGCCGATACTGAAGGATCAGGAGCTGATTCGGGTGGTCGGCACCATGCCGATGAGCACCTTGGCCGCCTTCCATGGCATGGGGGTGGACAACGACATGTTGGACAGCGTCGTCGCGAAACTCTGACTCCCCTGCAGAAACGAACGGGAGGTTCAGAACGGTCGGCGGGCCGGTGTGGTGCCAGCCGGAACCAGGTCGTTCGATTCGGGCTCTTCGATAGCGGCGGCGAACTGGGAGTTGTAGAGCTCGAAGTAGTGGCCGCGGGCGTCCAGCAGCTCCCCATGCGTGCCCTGTTCGACGATCTGGCCGTGCTTCATCACCAAGATCACATCCGCGTCGCGAATCGTGGAGAGCCGGTGCGCAATGACGAAACTCGTCCGATCCGAACGCAGCGCCGACATCGCGTGCTGCACCAGGACCTCGGTCCGGGTGTCCACCGAGCTCGTCGCCTCGTCCAGGATCAGCAGAGCGGGATCGGCCAGGAACGCTCGGGCGATGGTGATCAGCTGCTTCTCGCCGGCGCTGACATTGCTGCCTTCCTCGTCTATCACGGTGTCGTAGCCGTCGGGAAGGGAGTGCACGAAACGATCGACGTACGCCGCCTCGGCGGCCGCGTGGATCTCCTGCTCGGTCGCTCCCGGTCGGCCGTAGGCGATGTTGTCGCGGATGGTGCCGTTGAACAGCCAGGTGTCCTGGAGCACCATGCCGATTTGTGAGCGCAGCGCGGAACGCGGCACCGAGGCGATATCGATGCCGTCGAGGGTGATCCGACCACGGTCCAGGTCGTAGAAGCGCATGATCAAGTTCACCAGGGTCGTCTTGCCGGCGCCGGTTGGTCCGACGATCGCCACTGTCTGTGCCGGCTCCGCGACCAGCGACAGGTCGGAAATCAGCGGCACTCCCTTGGGTGTAACGCCGTCGTAGGAGAAGCTGATGTGCTCGAATTCGACTCGTCCTCGAGTCGGGTTCAGCGTCCCGGTGGCCTCGGGCGACTCCTCTGCAACGTCGAGCACCTCGAAGACCCGCTCAGCGGAGGCCACACCGGACTGCAGCAGGTTTGCCATTGACGCCACCTGGGTCAGCGGCTGGGTGAACATCCGGGAGTACTGGATGAAGGCTTGAACATCGCCAAGGTTCATAGTGCCGCTGGCCACTCGCAAACCCCCGGCCACGGCTATCAGCACATAGTTCAGGTTCCCGATGAAGAACATCATCGGCATGATCAGGCCCGACACAAACTGGGCTCCGAAGCTAGCGGTGTACACCGACCGATTGCGATCGGCGAAGACCGCTTCGACCTCCCGCTGCCGGCCGAAGACCTTGACCAGGGACTGTCCGGTGAAGGCCTCTTCGATGTGGCCGTTCAGCTCACCTGTGGCCTTCCATTGCTCAATGAACATCTTCTGCGATCGCTTCCCGATCAGGCCCGTCACCAGAACCGAAACTGGGATCGTGACAAGAGCGATCAGCGCGAGCACGGGTGAGATGACGAACATCATCACAGTCACTCCGATCACGGTCAGCAGCGATGTGAGCAGCTGGCTCAGCGTTTGCTGAAGAGCCTGCGAGACGTTGTCGATGTCGTTGGTCACCCGGCTCAGCAGTTCACCCCGGGTCTGCTTGTCGAAGTAGCCGAGCGGCAGCCGGTTGATCTTGGTCTCGACGTGGTTGCGCAACGTATAGATCGAGCGCTGTACCGCCCCGTTCAGCAGATAGCCCTGCCACCACAGGAACAGGCTTGACACCAGGTAGAGCCCAAGTGCCAGCAGCAGGTAGTCGCCCAGCAGAGAGAAGTCGATGCCCTGGCCGGGCACGACGTCCAGCCGTTCCACCATGTCGGCAAAGGTTTCTTCACCGCGGGCCCGCAACCCGTCGACGACTTGCTGCTTCGTGGCGCCGGCTGGCAGGTTCCTGCCGATGACACCAGTGAAGATCAGGTCGGTGGCCAGACCGAGGATCTTCGGACCCAGCACGTTCATCACGATGCCGGTGACGGCGAGGAAAACCGCGCCCAGCAGGATCACTCGCTCCGGCGCCAAGTGCCCGAGCAGCCGCCGCAGCGATGGCCCGAAGTTGATCGACTTCTCCGGCACTGGCATCTGACCGAACATCCGTGGGCCCGTCCGAGAGCCGGCGGGCGGCCCGTACCTCGGCCGCTCGGGTGCCTTCGGGCCATCTTGGCCATTGGGTGACGTCCCGCCCGGAGCTCGGCGCTGGGGCTGGACCTCGCTTGGCTCCGGCGAGTTCATGCGGCGGCCTCCTCGGCGCTGAGCTGGGAGTCGACGATCTCGGCGTACGTAGCGCAGGTCGCCAGCAGCTCATCATGAGTGCCGGATCCGACGATCTCGCCGTCTTCGAGCACCAAGATCTTGTCGGCATCGGCGATGGTGGCCACTCGTTGGCCGACGATGATCACCGCTGCGCCGCGGGTCTCGCGTCTCAATGCAGCGCGAAGGCGAGCGTCGGTAGCTACATCGAGTGCAGAGAACGAGTCGTCGAAGACATAGATCTCCGGCTTCTTGACCAGTGCCCGGGCGATCGACAGCCGCTGCCGCTGACCGCCGGAAACATTGGTGCCGCCCTGGGATATCGAGGCTTCCAGTTGGCCAGGCATCTGCCGTACGAATTCCTCGGCCTGTGCGACCCGCAACGCCTGCCACAGCTCGTCGTCGCTGGCTTCCGGATTGCCGTAGCGCAGGTTGCTGGCAACGGTGCCCGAGAAGAGGAACGGCTTCTGGGGTATCAGGCCGATCCGGCTCCACAGCAGTTCTGCGTCAAGCTCACGAACATCAATTCCATCCACCTGCACCGACCCCTCGGTCAGGTCGAACAACCGGGGGATGAGCGACACGAGCGTGGACTTGCCGGCACCGGTGGAACCGATGATGGCGGTGGTCTCACCCGGCTCGACGGTGAAGCTGATTTTCCGCAGAACAGGAAAGTCGGCTCCGGGATAGGTGAATTCGGCGTCCCGGAACTCGACCAGCGAGGATTCGTCAAGTGAGCGAATCGGATGCTCCGGCGGCACAACGGTCGACTCGGTTTCCAGGACCTCCGATATCCGCTCGGCACAGACGGCGGCACGCGGTGCCAGGGCCAGCAGGAAAGTCGCCATCATCACCGACATCAAGATCTGGACCAGATAGGTGAGGAAAGCGGTCAGCGCTCCTATCTGCATCTCGCCGCTGTCAACCCGCATGGCACCGAACCACAGCACGGCGACGCTGGAGACGTTCAGGATGAACATCATGATTGGGAAGATGGATGCCATCAGCCGGCCGACGCTGGTGGCTGTCTCGGTGACATCCCTGTTGGCTTGTGCGAATCGCGCCGTCTCGTACGGCTCCCGGACGAAGGCTCGCACCACGCGGATGCCTGTGATCTGCTCGCGGAGCACCCGGTTGATCACATCGATCCGAGTCTGCATCAGCCGGAACAGCGGTCGCATCCGAACCACAACGAGGCCGACCGAAATCGCGAGCAACGGAACAGCCACCGCAACCAGCCAAGACAGCCCCACATCGGTGCGCAGGGCCATGATGACCCCGCCGATCATGGTGATCGGTGCGGCGATGAAGATGGTGGCGGACAGCAGCACCAGCATTTGCACCTGCTGAACATCGTTGGTGTTGCGGGTGATCAGCGATGGCGCACCGAACCTGTTGAGCTCCCGAGAGGAGAAGGACAGGACGCGGGAGAAGATCGCGCCCCGAACATCGCGCCCGAAACTCATGGCGACCTTGGCACCGAGGTAAACGGCGGCGATCGAGCAGGCGATCTGGGCAACGCTGACCGCCAGCATCGTTCCGCCGGTCCGCCAGATGAAGCCGGTGTCACCCTTGGCGACGCCCTCATCGATGATCGCGGCGTTGAGGTGCGGTAGGTAGAGCGCCGCCATCGTCCCGACGAGGGTCAAGATCAAGACCGCAAGAAGCGGCCGCCGGTAAGGGCCCAAGAAGTTACGAAGCAACCGGATCAGCATGACGACTGTTTCTGCATAGGGTGCGGATGAACAATGCCGTGCAACAACAGATCGACTATTCGGAGGGGGTCGGCGAGTTTCGGCTCGGCCAAGATCGGGTGGCTCATCGAGAAGGTGATCGTACGGAGCGCGCTGGCCGCAGTTTCCGGATCCAGCCGAAGCCGGTTCTCGTCGGGCTTGAGCACTGCGGCGAGGGCGGCATTGAGGCGTTCATTGTCGGACTGCTGCCGTTGCCGCAACTGCTCGTGGTCCTCCGGTCCCCGGCGGCTGAGCCGGAGCGTGTGGAAGAGCGTGAAGACTCGTCGGAGTCGCGCCTGGAGGATGCTCACTGCGAGTTCCACACGGGTCTCGAGTGCAAGATCGCGGTCGATGGTCCCCAGCTGCTCGCAGGTGGAGGAGATATCGAATACCTCGTCCACGACGGCGTCGATGAGCGCCTCCTTGGTGCTGAAAACCCGAAAAATGGTGCCCTCGGCTATCCCGGCCGCCTCGGCGATCTGACGCGTGCTGACCTCGCGGCCGAACTCCTCCAGCAGCGGCTCGGTCGCCGCGATGAGCGCTGCCCGGCGCTCGTCGGCCGGAAGCGGTGTTGCCCTGGGCATTCGTTGAGTGTAATGAGTGAGCACTCACTCAGCAAGCCATATCTCAATTGGTAGGGTCCTTCGGTGCGCGAGTGGGCGAGGACGGGGGAGAGGACCTGGTGCTGGACCGATTGGTGGATCGAGTCTTCGAGGCTGTGCTGTTCGACATGGACGGGACCCTGATCGACTCGACACCGGCTGTGATCCGCTCCTGGGATCGGTGGGCAGCCGAGCACGACGTCCCATCGCTCCGTGTGGCAGGCTGGCATGGCGTGCCCTCAGCGAACGTGGTTCGAGGCGTCCTGCCACCGGATCGTCAGGAAGCGGCGATCGTGCGAATCCAGGAGATCGAGATCGAGATCGCTGATCTTGATGGCATTGTGGTGCTGCCCGGCGCCGCGGAGGCCCTCGAAGCGTTGCGCAATGGGAAGACAGCGATCGCGACTTCCTGCACGTTGCCGCTCGCGAAGGCTCGGATTGCGGCGTCTCAGCTGGTGCCACCATCGGTACTCGTGACCGCGGACGACGTGGCACGTGGCAAGCCGGCACCGGATCCGTACCTTCAGGCGGCGCGGAGGCTCGGCGTCGACCCCACCAGTTGCTTGGTGGTCGAGGACGCGCCCGCCGGGTTGGAATCGGCTCGGGTTGCGGGCTGTGCCACCCTCGCCGTGACAACCACGACGTCACCTGAGGATCTGATAGCCGACGCCGTGGTCAAAGACCTATCCGATGTGCGCTTCAAGGCAACGCCGGCGGGGATCCAACTGGAGTTGGCTAACTAGCCGGTCTTGCGCCGGAAAATGCGCTTGCTATCCATCGGGCCGTGGGCATGAACGTTCGTCGGCTCGTTGTCAATATGGTCCTCGCCCTTTCGGCCCTGCTTGGCCGCCAGCGCCTCCCGGAACTTGCGCCGAGTTTCGTCCTCCGCCGTCGGCTCGTCCTCCGCCGCCGGCTCGTCCTCCGCCGCCGGCTCGTCCTCCGCGGGCTTCCCCTTAGCGCTCATGGGTTCATTCTTACTGCTGGGCTCTGTTTTAGATCACCCCCGGGTCAGACACGTCGTGATCTGTCCACTCGGCAAATTCCCGCTCAGGCTCCCCGGCCAGCTTGACGGCTGTCCCGTATGCCGCGACTTCGCTGAGCGCCGGAGTGATCTCGCGGCAGTCGAATTTCAGCCCGACTACGGCGTTCGCGCCGGCCGCCTCCGACATCTCCACCATTCTGGCGACGGCGTCCTGCCGGGACGGTCAGCATGGCCCATAGGGGTTTTGACCGTAGGGCGGCTGCTGGCCGCAGTTGCTCATGCCGACAACATAACGACGCGCCGCCGGCCGAGGAATGTGCTCAGCCCAGCTGGGTCATCTGCACGGTGACGAACATCTCCGACGGACCTCCGGAGTAGGTGCCGCGCAGGGGAGCGACGTCGCCGTAGTCTCGACCGTGGCCCACTCGGACGTGGTTCTCCGAGATCCGGGACCGCAGAGTGGGGTCGAAGGCGACCCAAGTGCCACACCACCACTCGATCCAGGAATGGCTTTCGCCTTCCACCATCGTGTTGGCCCTGCCGTCGCCGCCTGGGTGCAGGTAGCCGGAGACGTAGCGGGCAGGCAGGCCTACCGATCGCAGTGCACCGAGGGCGAGATGGGAGAAGTCCTGGCAGACCCCCTTGCCGCCAGACCAGACGTCCATCGCCTTGGCATTCACCGGTGTGCTGCCGCGGGCATAGGTGAGTCGATCAGCGATCTGCCGGCAGATGTCGAGCGCGGCCAGTCGAGGAGGTTGGTTCGTGACCTGCTGCGCCAACTCCTGCAGCTCCTGGGGTGCCTGAGTGCGCTCGTTGACCGTCAGGAACTCCGTCATCGAGTCGACGACACCTCGGTCCTGCAGCGCGGGCCAGCCGATGTCATTGACGGCGACCCTCCGATCGGTGTCCCAGGTGAGATCGTCACCGCGGGTTTCCACAACGGCTTCTGCCTGGACAGTCAGTTGATCATGTGATTCATGCAGTTCGAAGGCGGTGACCGAGGTGCCCCAGTAGTCCGAGTAGGTGAAGCTCCAGGCGCTCGGGGTGATGCTGACCCGGCTGCCCCAGACGGATTGGGTGGAGCTGACAACCGGCGTCATCCTCGCCTCGTTGTAGGAGGACTTGACCTTCGTCGAGTAGCGGAATCCAGTTTTGTGTTCAATGCTGAGCCGCATTTCAACGCGTCCCTTCGGTGATCCACGGCGTGTGCTCGGCCGCGGCGAAGAAGCTGGTGGACACGGTGTGGGTGACCGCCGCGGACACGTCCTGTACGCCAGACATCTCCTCGTCCAGGTGTTCCAGCAGCGAGGTCATGTCGGAGTATTCGAGCCGCGCCCGCAGCTGCCCCAGCCGGCGCAGTGCTTCAGTCGAAGGGATCGCTGCGGAAGGATTTGCATGCGAGACATTGCTCAGGCAGTCGCTGGCGGCGACCAGGCCATGCATGATCGAGCGGGGGAACCGGGCATCGATGATCAAGAACCGGGCCGCGTCCGGATCGGTGTGCAACCCCCCGTAGGTACGCAGGAACGCGTCATGGCCGCCGCAGCCGCGGAGCACCGACGGCCACTGGCTGCTGCCCGTCGTCAACGAGGCAGAGGCGACCATTCGCGACGTCATGTCCACCTGCTCGAGACTTCGGCCGAGCAGCAGGAACTCCCAGCCCTCATCGCGGACCATGGTTCCGCGGGCGATGCCAGTGAACAACGCGCTGCGCTCCCGCGCCCAATTCAGGAAGCTGTGGGCTCCGGCAATGCCGAATCCACTGGAGGGTAGTTGGTGCCAGGTGGTGTTGATGCACTCCCACAGGTCGAGCGGGATGACCTCCCGCGCTCGCCGCGCATTGTCGCGGGCGGAGGCCCAGGAGGCGAAGATCGAGGTCGATTCCGAGCCGTCGTAACCGAGCACCCGCAACAAGTCGTGATGGGTCGGCTCGGCGATCGAGTCCACGCTCATCAAGGCCAGCAGGTTTCGGCAGGCGACGACTTCTGCCGCCGAGGTGTCCTCGGCAAGCACCCGGAGGTGGGTTTGCAGCAGACGAGCGGTGTCATCGGCGCGCTCGACGTAACGCCCGATCCAGAAAAGCGATTCAGCGATCCGGCTCAGCATCTCAGGAACATCGATCCCGCCGGGGAACCCCGTTGTTGCTGCTGTTGCTGTTGATCTTGCTGGGATTGCTGCTCGGGCTGATGGGGCAGCACGGCGGCAGGTATCGGAGCCACCGTCAGCGGTACCGGAGAGGCCGGCACTGAGGTCACCGGAGCGGCGAAAGCAGATTCGGCGGCAGTCCGATCGTGCCCGACCGGTTCAGCCTCCGGCTGATCTTCCCTGACCGGTCCGGCGGCTGGCTGGTCGTGCTCCACCGGCTTGATCTTGGGCTCTGTCGATGAGTAGTGCGGCGGCGGACTGAGCACCCAGGTGTCCTTGCTACCGCCGCCCTGGCTGCTGTTGACCACCAGTTCACCCTCCGGGAGCGCGACCCGGGTAAGGCCGCCCGGCAGCACCCAGACGCCGTCACCGCTGTTCACCGCGAACGGGCGAAGATCGACGTGCCGCGGCCGAAGCTGATCTTTGATCAACGTCGGTACGGTGGACAGCTGGACGACTGGCTGGGCGATCCACCCTCGAGGGTCGAGCGAAATCGTCCGCCGCAGCTCGTCCAGCTCCTCCTGGCTGGCACGCGGACCGATCACGATGCCTTTGCCGCCGGAGCCGGCGACCGGCTTGACCACAAGTTCAGGAAGTCGATCGAAGACCTCCGCCCGCGCCTCGTCCTCCTCCAGCCGCCATGTGTCGACGTTGGGGATGACCGGGTCTTCACTCAGGTAGTACCGGATCAGGTCGGGCACGTAGGTGTAGATCAACTTGTCGTCGGCTACCCCGTTGCCGATCGCGTTGGCCAACGCGACACCACCTGTACGGACGGCGTTGACCAGGCCGGGAACCCCCAACATGGAGTCGCTGCGGAAATGGACAGGGTCAAGGAACTCGTCGTCGACTCGGCGGTAGATCACATCCACCCGCTGCAGACCTGCTGTGGTACGCATGTAGACCCGGCCGCGCCGGCATTCCAGGTCCCGGCCCTCGACCAGCTCGACGCCCATGGTGCGGGCCAGCAGAGTGTGTTCGAAATAGGCCGAGTTGTACACACCTGGAGTCATGACCACCACGGTGGGATCGTCGGTGCCTGCCGGGGCGGCCTTGCGCAGTGCTGCCAGCAGCCGCTGCGGGTAGCCGGCGACCGGCCGGATCCGCTGGTTGCTGAACGCGTCGGGTAGCGCGGTGATCATGGCCGACCGGTTGGTCATCACGTAGGAGACGCCGCTTGGTACCCGGACGTTGTCTTCCAGAACCCGCACCTCTCCGTCCGGATTGCGGATGAGGTCGACGCCGGCTACATGGATCCGAACTCCGTTCGGCGGCTCGACTCCCCAGACGGCGCGATGGAAGTGGGTGGAGGAGGTCACCAACTGGCTGGGAATCACCCCGTCGGTGATCACCTGCTTCGCCGAATAGACGTCGGCCAGGAAAGCCTCCAACGCCCGCACCCGTTGCGCCACGCCGGCCTCGATCGTCTCCCATTCGGGTGCCGCAATGACCCGGGGTACCAGATCCAGCGGGAACGGCCGCTCAACACCTCCGACATCGAAGGTGACACCGGCCTGGGTGTAACTCTTGGCCAGCGATTCGGCGATGTTGTGCAACTCCGCCGGAGTCGTTTTACGCAGGGTGTTGTAGATCGATTTATAGGAGGGCCGGACGCTGCCCTCCAGGTCCATCATTTCGTCGAAGGCGTCGCCCACCTGGTAGTTAGAGAGCACGTCCTCCATAGCGCGAGCGTACTGAACCGCACGTTACTGGTGCGTAAAGCCAGGGGGCGGCACTCTCGGCCTGCGAGCCAGGGCTCAGCGGAGTTCGATCGCTAAGCTGACCAGGTGCCGAGTGACCGGGATGAGACGGACCTGCCCGAGCAGATGCAGGTCCGATTGGACAAGCGCGGCCGGTTGCTGTCAGAGGGGCGTGAGCCGTACCCGGTAGCCGTGCCGCGAACCCACTCACTGGTTGAGGTACGGGAGAAGTGGGGCCATCTTGAAGCCGGCCAGGAAACCTCCGAAATCGTCGGCGTGACCGGCCGGATTGTTTTCCTGCGGAACACCGGAAGGCTCTGTTTCGCGACGCTGCAGGAAGGCCTGTCGCAGGAGCATTCCGGGATGCGGCTGCAGGTCATGATCTCTCTGGCCGAGGTTGGTGAGGCTGAGCTCGAAGCCTGGAAGGCCGATGTTGATCTTGGCGACTACGTATTCGTCGAGGGCCGGGTGATCTCGTCCAAGCGCGGCGAACTGTCGGTGCTGGCGGGGCGGTGGAGGCTCGCGTCCAAGGCGCTGCGCCCGATGCCGACCTTGCACAAAGAGTTATCCGACGAGGTCCGAGTCCGGCAGCGGCATGCCGACCTCATCGTTAGGGAAGCAGCCCGGGACATGGTCAGGACCAGGGCGGTGATCACTCGCAGCGTGCGGGAGACGCTGCACCGGGAAGGATATGTCGAGGTCGAGACGCCGGTGCTGCAGCTGGTGCACGGCGGGGCGAACGCCCGCCCGTTCCGTACTCACCTGAACGCGTTCGACATAGACATGACGTTGCGGATCGCACTCGAGCTGTTCTTGAAGCGTGCGGTCGTCGGTGGGGCTGAGCGGGTCTACGAGCTCGGGCGGATCTTTCGCAACGAGGGCATCGACGCAACGCACAGCGCGGAGTTCACCATGCTCGAGGTCTACCAGGCTTGGGGTGATCAGCGCTCGATCGCCAAGCTGGTCCAGAAAATCATCGTCGATGTGGCCGACCTGCTGGGCTCGCGTCAGCTCGACACTGGCGTGGGAACGATCGATCTGGACGGCGCCTGGCAGTGGTTGGGTGTCTATCCTGGCCTGTCGGCTCACCTGGGTGAGGAGATCACCCCGGAAACGACAGCGGAACATCTCCGCAAGATCGCCGAGCGGCATGGGGTCGCCGCCGAACGCGGCTGGACCGCCGAAAAGTTGATCTTGCGCCTGTTCGGCGATCTGGTTGAGCCGACCCTGATCTCGCCGACCTTCGTCTGCGACTACCCACCGCTGGCCCAGCCGCTGGCGCGGCCGCACCGCGATGTTCCGAACCTGATCGAGGCGTGGGATCTGATCATCGGCGGCCTGGAACGCGGTACCGGCTTCTCGGAGCTGATCGACCCGGTGATCCAGCGTGAGCGGCTGACCGCCCAGTCCCTTGACGCGGCGGCCGGCGATGAAGAGGCAATGCAGCTCGATGAGGATTTCCTCGCCGCGCTCGAGTTGGGCGCGCCCCCGATGGGCGGGCTTGGGCTAGGCATCGACCGGTTGGTGATGTTGTTCACGAATGCCGGCATCCGTGAAACGATCTTGTTCCCGTTGCTGAAGCCGGCGCGGTAGCTACTCAGGACTGGTTAGCCGGGTCGCTGCCGGCCACGATCCGGCTGGCGAGGTCGCGAAGCTTTACGTTGCTGCGTTGTGACGCACCGACCAGCATCTGGAAGGCAGCATCTGCGCTGCAGCGCCGACTGGCCATCAGCATCCCTTTTGCCTGCTCAATGGTGGCGCGCGACTCCATCGCCTTGTGGAGTCCCTCGGCAAGATCAAATGCCCCCCAGTACGCTCCTGCGTTCGCCAAAACGACGGCGGCCTGAATCGCAAATAGCTCGGCGTCGGACTCGTCCTGGCTCGAGAAGGCATACGCATCCCGGGCGTAGAGGTTGAAGGCGCCGAAGGGCTTACCTGCTGCCACCAGCGGCAAGGACAGCGTGCTGTTCACACCTTCCTCTGCCGCCATGCGGCTGTACAAGGGCCAGCTGTCGGCAACAGCGGAGCAGTCATCGACCCGAAGGGTCTGATTGAGCCGATAGGCCGCCAGGCAGGGACCGTCGTCCTGGTCGTACTGGGCTTGATCGATTCGAGGGGCCAGGTCAGCAGTGGAGACGAAGGTTCGTGGACGACCGCGTTCGTCCAGCAGTGTCAGGCCCACGGCTACCGCAGGCGCGATTGCACCCTCGGCCAGGAAGGCGACCCGTTCCAGGGTTGTTCCCAGTGGTGCGTCCGCCACCAGAAAACCGGCAACCGTTTGAACGGCTTCATCGAGGGCCGGAGCGACGCCCGCTCTGGTCATTGCTGAGTTTCCGATGGATCGCGTAGGTGGCTGAAGTCACCGAAGTCGTCCTCGGCGCGGCGCTGTCGCCGCCGGCGCAATGCCAGCGCGGGCTGGCGGGCACTTGTCTGGTCAGAGTCAATTGACGTGGCTGATGCCGGGATGCTGACGGGCCGCGGGTTGCGTGCCGTCCCCCTGACGCCGTAATTGCTGGCCCGGACGACAGCGACACCGATGGCGGTGGTCAGCGGCACGGCCAGCACCAGCCCGATCGATGCGACCAGGGTACGAAGCACCTCGCCGGCGAATTGCTCGGTCTGCAGCACCGAGAACATCGGCCGCTCATAGATCACGATCAAGAGCAGTACCGAAAGAGAGGCGCCCGCGGTAGCGAAGGCAATGGTGTAGACCGTCGAGGCGATGTGATCCCGGCCGATCCGCATGGCTCGGGAGAACAAGTGTTTTTGACTCCCGCCGCTGTCGGCGAGCTCCCAGACGGCCGAGGCTTGGGTGATCGTCACGTCGTTGAGCACGCCGAGACCGGCAAATATGATGCCGCAGATCACCACCGAGGTCAGTCGCAGATCGGGTGCCGCCGCGGCCAGCACGTAATCGTCCTCGGCCGCCACGCCAGTCAGATGAGCCCAGCGCGTCGCGAAAAAGCCGATCAGCGCGCTGACGATGAGCCCGAACAGGGTGCCGACCAACGCCGTCGTGGTACGGGCACTGAACCCGTGGGCGGCGTACAAGACGACGAACATGATCACCGACGACCCGACCAGTCCGACGAGGATGGGGTCCGATCCCGCCACCAAGGCCGGAAACATGAACTTGATCAGAATGAATCCGGCGAAGGCTAGGCCGATCACGGCGGCGAAGCCCCGCCAGCGAGCGACCAGGACGACCACCGCGGCGAAGATCAACCCGATGACGAGCAAGGGGACGCCGCGTACGAAATCGGAGAAGTTGTACTGCGCGGGCTGGCCTTCGGCGGGTGGCACGCGCACCAGCTGGATCTTCTGGCCGGCCTCAACGCCGGAGGCGTAGACCGCGGCGGTCAGGGGCACCGTCACCAGCTTGCCCTGATCGTCGCCCTCCAAGAGCTCGGCTGTGACATTTGCACAGCGGGTATCGGTCACTCCCGGCGTTGAACCGGCCAGCCCCTCACAGGAGCTCGGCTTGACCTCGGTGATCCGAGCCTTGGGATAGGTCACGCCGGCGACAGCGTAGCCGGCGACGTCGGTGTTCACGTGCTCCGAGATATCGCCCGGCCAGAGCATGACCAGGCCGGCCACCGTCCAGATGCCCAAGGGGATCAGCATCACGATCAGAATCCGCAGCGCGCGGCGATGCCGAGTCAGATCGCTTGGCGCCGCCGCACCGTCCGCTGAGTGGGAATGGGCCAACTTTTCCGCCTAGTGTTAGTCCTCGTGAGCCAATTGCCGCGGCGGGCACCGGGAGACGCCCGGTCGAACGGCTCTTTGCCGAAGCGGGCATCGTCGGATCGTGAACTTCGCGGCTCACAATCTACCTCGCATTCACGGTCGCGGGGCGGGGCCGCCATTCTTGTGTCCGGCGCGCTCGTGCTGGCTGCAGCCGGCATGGGGGCGCATGCCGCTCCTGCCGTACTTGCCGAGGGCCCCCGTCTCGGGATGCCAATGCCCCCGGAACCCACTTCGGTCACCGCCCCGCCGCCGGGCTCGGCCAGCGCGGGCCCGTCCACCATCGTCGAACCGAAACCGGCCCCGGGTCCCCGGCAGCAGCCGAAGGGTCTGCGGCCCTCGGTCGCCGAGTCCAAAGTGCCGACCTCAGGGCCCGGCACCTACGTGTCTGCCAAAATCAACGGCAAGCCAGCTGGTTCAGGGACGGCAGTGAACTTCGACGTCCGGCGGGAGAAGAACGTGCCCGTCGATGTCGAGGCCGCTGCGCGCACGATTCAGTCGGTGCTCAACGACCCGCGAAGCTGGCGGGCGGGAAGGACCTGGGAGTTCCAGCTGGTCAGCTCCGCCGATCGGGCAGACGTACATGTGTTCATCACGACGCCGGCTACCACGGATCGCCTGTGCGCACCTCTGCTGACCCGCGGTGAGGTGTCCTGCCAAAACGGTGACCGGGTGGTGCTCAACGCCAAACGCTGGATCTCTGGGGCCGAAGCGTATGGGACCGATGTCACGAACTACCGCCGCTACCTGGTCAACCACGAGTTCGGACACGTTCTCGGCTACCAGCACACCCAGTGCGCTGGAGAAGGCAAGGAAGCCGGAATCATGGTGCAGCAGACCAAGGGCCTCGATGGCTGCCGGGCCAACCCCTGGCCCTATCCCAAAGGTTGACGCTGATGACCGTACTGAGCCGGCAGATCGAGCTCAGCAAACCGGTGCTGCTCCGGCCCACGTTCAACCTGCTGCGACGTGGCCCCGGCGATCCGACTCACCGGCGGATCGGTGATCTGATGTTGCGGGCCACCCGGACACCGGCCGGTCCAGCCCTGATCAAGATCGCGGTTTCCGGACCGCAGCTGATGGCGCGCGCCTGGGGGGAGGGCGCGGAATGGGCACTGGAGCAGTTGCCGAGGCTCGCCGGCGCAGACGACGATCCGTCCGGCTTCCGCCCGTTGCCCCGGCATGGTCCTCTGGTGGAGGCGCACCGGAGGTACGGCAACTACCGGGTGGGGCGCACTGATGCGGTGTTCGAGGCCCTTGCGCCGGCCTGTCTGGAGCAGGTGGTGACCGGAGTAGAGGCATACCGAGCCTGGCGGCTGCTGGTTCGCGAATTCGGCGAACCAGCTCCTGGACCGGCCAGGGACCCCGCATCCGCGGCCTTCGGCATGCGGCTGCCGCCCACGCCGGAGGCTTGGGCCAAAGTGCCAAGCTGGCGGTTCCTGGCGGCTGGTGTGGAGCAGCGGCGGAGCCGCACCTTGGTCAATGCGGCACCAAGGGCGGCCGCGCTGGAGCGCACGCTCAACTGTGAGCACACCCAGGCAAATCGAGCGCTCCGCAGCCTCCCAGGGGTCGGAAAATGGACCTCTGCCGAGGTCCGGCAGCGGGCCCATGGTGATGCCGATGCCTGGAGCGTCGGCGACTATCACATCGGCAAAGAGATCACCTACGTGCTGACCGGGGAACCGCTCGACGACGACGCCTGTACAGAAATCCTGGAGCCCTACCGGGGCCACCGCTTCCGGGTCCAGATGCTGCTGCTTATGCAGGGTTTCCGTGTGCCGCGGAGGGCGCCGCGGAGGACGCTGCCCACCCACACGCCGTATGCAACCAGGGGCCGGTCCTGATCACCTCGACGCCTGGGCCAGTGGCAGACCCTCGAGCGTGGTCGATCCCGGCAGCTGGATGGTGAACTCTGCCCCGCCCTGGGCCGAACGGCCCGCCCTGACCCAGCCACCGTGCATGTTGACCGCTTGGGCAACGATTGACAGACCGAGTCCGGTGCCCGGCGTATTGCGCGAGGTGTCGGAGCGGTAGAACCGGTCGAAGACGTACGGCAGGTCCTCGTCAGCGATGCCGGGACCTTGGTCTGCTACCCGCAACCGGTCTCCCTCCAGGTGGACCCGGATGGTGCCGCCGGGCGGACTCCACTTGACCGCGTTGTCCAGCAGGTTGGTCACCGCGCGCTCCAGCGTGTCGGATTCACCGATCACATAGAACGGGTTCAGTTCGACGTCGAACATCAGCCCGTGGCCCCGCAGGCGGACCCGGTCGATCGCGGCATTGACCACGTCGCGCAGGTCGATCGGCTCTGGTGCAGGTGCGACCCGCTCATCTCGAGCGAGCTGGACCAGATCGCCGATCAGGGCCGTGAACTCGGTCAGCTGGGCGCTGACGTCGGACAAGATCGCCAATCGATCCTGTTTGGAGAGCATGCCCGTGCTGGCATCAGCGACAAGCAGGTCGATGTTGGTCCGGAGGCTGGTGAGTGGGGTTCGCAGCTCGTGACCGGCATCGGCGATCAACCGCTGCTGGCGATCGCGGGAAGTGGCCAACGAGTCGAGCATCCGGTTGAAGGCATCTGCGAGCAGGGCGACGTCGCCGGATGCCTTGATCTCGATCGGCTGAAGATCCTCGGTACGCCGGATGTGTTCGACTGCCAAAGACAGGCTGCGCATGGGCGCCAGGCTGGATCGCGCCACGGCGGCACCCACGATGGCAGCCAGGATCACACCGGCCACCCCGAAGATGATCAGAACCAGCCAGAGTGAGCCCAAGATGGTATTCGTCGCTTCCAGCGGGCGGCCGACAACTAAGGCGTAGTTGCCCAACTCGGTCATCGGCACTGCAACGATGCGGTACGGCTCGCCGTTGGTCGCTTCCCCGGTTCTTGCCGAGGTGCCGACCTGGAGCTTGGAAATCGCGACTTCGGCTAACCTGAGCTCAAGGTGGACCCGCTCGTCGGGCACGAAGAAGACGGCACCGTCGGACCGGACGGCGGCAACGGTGATGTTGCCCGCGCGCAGCGCCCGTTCGGTCAGGCCACCCAGGCTGCGAATGTCCTGGGTTACCGGCACAGCGAGCGATCGGGCGACGTCCGCCAACTCGTCGTCGAGGGCGTTGTAGAGGGAATAGCGCAGCGTGAGATAGCCGGCGACGCTGCTTGCAGCGACGGCCAGCGCGACCGCTACCGATGTCAGGTAGGCAACCCGGCGCTGCAACGGCAGAGCGTGCAGCCATTCGGTCAGCTGAGCAAGCATCGGCAGCGATCCGCAGGGTGGGGGATGCGATAGATCATGGGGGTGTCTCGCGTAGCACGTAACCGACACCCCGCACGGTATGGATCATCCGCGGCTCGTCGGCAGCCTCGGTCTTGCGTCGTAGGTAACCGATGTAGACCTCGAGCGAATTGGCTGTGGTGGGGAAGTCGAATCCCCAGACTTCGTTGAGCAACCAGCTGCGCTCGAGAACTCGCCGCGGGTGAGTCAGGAACGCCTCCAGCAAGGCAAATTCGGTCCGGGTAAGGCTGATCGGCCGCGATCCGCGCAAGACCTCGCGAGTCTGAGTGTTCAAGATCAGATCTGAGAACTGCAGACTGCGCGCCGACGGATCGGCCGAATCCGCGACCGTCCCAGCGCGGCGGACCAGCGCCCGAAGCCTGGCCAGGAGCTCGTCCAAGGCGAATGGCTTGGCGAGGTAGTCGTCGGCCCCGGCGTCGAGCCCGTCGACCCGGTCACCGACCGCGTCCCGGGCAGTCAGCACCAGGATCGGCACGTCGTTCCCGGCCGACCGAAGGCTCCGGGTCGTCTCCAGACCGTCGAGACGCGGCATCATCACATCCATGACCACCGCGTCGGGTCGCAGCACGGCGAGTCGGGACAGCGCCTCCACACCGTCGTTTGCCGTGCTGACCTCGTAGCCGGAGTACTCCAGAGATCGCTTGAGCGAGTCCCGGACAGCTTGATCATCGTCGACGACCAGGATGTGCTGCATGGTCCCAAGATTGCCAGACGTTGTCAGGATGCCTGCCGCTCGACAGAGCTGATCAGCGGAGCGCCTTGGCAGCCTGGATTTGGCGGATCCGGTCCAAGATGCCGGGCATGGCGGCTTCGATAGCGTTGATCGTGCCGTAGAAGCCCGCGGGTGATCCGTACCAGGGATCGGGTACACCGGATCCCTGCTCGGCGTTGGGGTCGTAGTCGGTCAGCAGGCTGAGGTTGGTCGAGCCAGGTGCCATGCCGAGCATCTTGCGGATATGGATGTCCTCCATCGCGATCACCAGGTCGGCGGCGGCAATCTCCTGCTGGGTGACTTGATGCGCCCGATGCCGGTCATGCCGGTAGCCCCTTTCGGCCAGGACGGATGCTGCCCGGGGATCGATCGGCTCACCAAGTTCGTCGGTGCTGGTCGCCCCGCTGCTGAATGCCACGTCGGTGAGACTGACCTCGGCGGCTGCACGCTCGGCCACTCTCTCGGCCATCGGAGACCGGCAGATGTTGCCCCAGCAGACGAACAGCACCCGTACCGCTGGGCGGCGCCCGTCTTCGTGTGGCGTCTTGGCCACGACTACTTGTCGGGATCCGGCAGGAAGGCGTTCAGCACGAAGCTGACGATTGAAACGATGATCGCACCTATGACGGCGGTCCAGAAGCCCTCGACATGCCAGCCGATGCCGAGCAGTTCCGCCAGCCACGACGTGAGCAGCAGCATGCACGCATTGATCACGAGCAGGAAGAGGCCCAAGGTGATCAACAGCAGGGGGATGCTGAGGAAGGTCAGGATCGGTTTGATGATTGCGTTCAAGACGCCGAAGATCAATGCCACGACGAGCAGGACGAGCGCCTCGCGAAGGGTTGACGAAGCCGTCAGCGTGATATCGCTGAGGATCCAGGTGGCGATGGCGAGTGCAGCGGCGCTTGCGATCAGGCGAAGGAGAAACCTCATGACCTTAATTGTCCCCGCTCGCTACGGGTTATTCATCGAGGGCGATCCCGGCGCGCTCGTCCGCGATCGTGGTGTCATCGCCATGGCCGGCCTTGACGATGGTCTGCCGGGGTAAGGACAACAGCCGATCGGTGATGCTCATGAGCAGGACTCCACGATCACTGAAGCTGCGCCCAGTGGCACCCGAACCGCCGTATACCAGAGTGTCGCCGGTGAAGACGGTGGCGAGATCCTTGGCGTAGAAGCAGCCCCCGCCGGGTGTATGCCCCGGCGTGTGGAGGACCTCCAGTGACAGGTCGGCCACCTCGATCTCGTCCCCATCGCGCAGCTCGCCGTTGGGCGGAACTTCGTGAATCTGGTGCCAGAGCGGAAGATCATCCCGGTGCAGCAGTACGGGGGCACCAACGGCCGCAGCCAGCGCTGGAGCAACTCGGACATGATCATCATGAGCATGCGTGCACAGAATTGCCAGCACCCGGCGGCCGTCGACCAAACGGACGATCTCAGCAACGTCATGTGGCGCATCGATGATCACGCACTCGGAGTCGTCGCCGACGATCCAGACGTTGTTTTCGATGTCGCGTATCTCATCGTCGAGCGAGAAGGTTCCAGACGTCACGGTGTGGTCGATTCGATCCATCACCCTCCGATTCCCCCGCTCCTTGGATCCATTGATCGTACGGGGAATGCGTCGGACCGCCGCTGCGCTGAAGGAAATATATGGATGGAAACCTTCAGCGCGCTGCCGGCCCCCCGCGGCCGGCAGTTGTCGCGCCACCCCCGAAGCGCCGTATCGGTCGGAACGGACAACCCAACCGGCGGTCGAGTGAATCGCTGTGGCGACTAAGGCACTATCTCAGTCCCTACTGGGCCCGCTTCTTTTGGTCGGCGGTGATTGCCGGAGTGGGCATCGGCGCCACCATCGTTGTGCCGCTCGTCACCAAGGCAGTGATCGACGGTCCGATAGCGAACGCCAATCATCGGGGCCTGTACGCGCTCGGGCTCCTCGCGACGGCACTCGGCGTTCTCGAAGCCTTCTTGATATTCCTGCGGCGCTGGATCGTCACCCGTGGCACGGTGGGCACCGAGACTGCTATTCGTACGGATCTGTATGCCCGCCTGCAGCGGTTGCCGATGAGCTTTCACACGCGCTGGCAGTCCGGCCAGCTGCTGTCGCGGGTCATGAACGACCTCTCGACCATTCGCCGCTTCCTGGGCTTCGGGCTGCTGTTCATCGTGATCAGCGTGTTGCAGATTGCCGTGACCACGGGCATTCTGCTCCACCTGTACTGGCCACTCGGGCTCGTCGTACTGGCGTCCACGATTCCGATATCGCTGCTCTGCCTCCGCAACGAACGCGGCTACACCCGGATCTCGCGTGCGGTCCAGGATCAGACCGGAGATGTCGCCTCGACGGTGGAGGAGGGCGCGTACGGGCTCCGGGCGATCAAGGCATTCGGCCGTGCCGAGCACATATTCGCCAAGTTCAACACACGAACCGTCGGGCTTTATGAGATCTCGATGGCGCGAGTCCGGCTCAGCGCGAAGTTTTGGACCTTCCTAGAAGCGATCCCGAGCCTGACCTTGATCTTGGTGCTCGGTCTCGGTGCCGTGGCCGCGGGCCAGGGCCGGCTGACCCTGGGGACGCTGGTCGCCTTCCTCACCCTGCTCCTGTCGCTCGTCTGGCCGGTAGCGGCACTGGGCTTTCTGCTGGCAATGGCCCAGGAGTCCATGACTGCGGCCGACCGGATCGTCGAGATCTTCGATGCCGAGAACGACATCGCCGACGGCGACCTCACCCTCGACAAGGTTGAGGGCCGGGTCCGTTTCACCGGTGTCGGCTTCCGATTTCCGGACGCGGAGACCGATGTGCTGCACGGCATTGACTTGGACATCGCGCCTGGTGAGACGATCGCCGTGGTCGGTGCCACCGGGTCGGGGAAGACGGTGCTGACCCAGCTGGCGGCGCGGCTTTACGACGTCACCGCTGGCTCGATCTCGATCGATGGCGTCGACATCCGCGACTTGCGGTTGGACCAGCTCCGCCGCATTGTCGCCACTGCCTTCGAGGACCCGACGCTGTTCTCGATGTCGGTCCGAGAGAACCTCGCGCTTGGCCGTCCCGAAGCGACCGAGGCTGAGATCGATGCAGCCATCGAGATCGCTCAGGCGCAGTTCGTTCGCGATCTGCCGTGGGGGCTTGACACACGCATTGGCGAGCAAGGCATGAGCCTGTCGGGCGGTCAGCGGCAGCGGCTCGCACTGGCTCGGGCAGTGCTGGCTCAGCCGGCCGTTCTGGTGCTGGACGACACCTTGTCCGCCCTGGACATTCACACCGAAGCTCTCGTCGAGGAGGCGCTGCGGCGGGTGCTGGCCGGTGTAACCGGCATCGTAGTAGCGCACCGTGCATCGACCGTGCTGCTGGCAGATCGAGTCGCGATGCTCTCGGGCGGCACGATCAGCCACGTCGGCACTCATCATGAGCTGCTCTCCGAGGTGCCGGAATATCGTGCCCTGCTGTCGGCCGATCTCGAGCTCGAGGAGGTCGGTCGGTGACCGCCACGGCCAATGACAAGTCGGGCATCGATCAGTGGCGAGGCGTCGCAGCCGAGCATTCGGACGAGATCTCTGAGCGGGGCAGTCTCTTCCTGCGCCGGCGCAGCCGTGCCCTGCTCGTTGACTTGCTGCGCCCGTACGGACCCTTCCTCTGGGTGCTGGTACTCGCGGTAATCATCGAAAACGCGGCCCGGTTGAGCCTGCCTTGGCTGGTGCACCGCGGCATTGATTACGGGGTGCCGCCGCTGCTTGCCGGGGAAAGCGGTCGAGTGCTCTACCAGACCGTGGCTCTGATGCTCGCTGCGGTGGTCATCCAAACGGGCAGTCGGCTGTTCTTCCTCCGTCAGTCCGGACGTGTCGGCCAGTCTGTGTTGCTCGAACTCCGGCGCCGCGTGTTCCGGCACTTCCAGCGGCTGGATGTGGCGTTCCATGATCGCTACACGACCGGCCGAGTCGTCTCCCGATTGACCAATGACACCGACGCGATCGCAGAGCTGCTGGCGGAAGGCTTCGACGGGTTGATCACGGCGGCGCTGACCATGATCGGCGTCGGCATCCTGCTGATCACTCTGGACGCGGAGCTGGGTCTTGCCTGCCTGATCTGCTTCCCGCTCCTGATGGTTCTGGTGCGCTGGTTCTCCCGGAACTCGACCCGGACGTACCGACGGGTCCGCGAGACGTCGGCCATGGTCATCGTTTCCTTCGTCGAGACGATGACCGGCATCCGAGCGGTGCAGGCCTACCGCCGCCAGCGTCGAAACGACGAAATCTTCGACGACCTGGCCGGGCGCTACGCGGATGCGAACATCAAGTCCTTCCGGCTGATAGCGATCTTCATGCCGGGCGTGCGGCTGATCGGGAACCTGACCATTGGCGCGGTGCTGCTGTACGGCGGATACCGGGTGATCGAGGGCCAGATGACGGTCGGTGTGCTCGCCGCCTTCCTGCTGTACCTTCGGATGTTCTTCGAACCGATGCAGGAGATCAGCCAGTTCTACAACATGTTCCAGTCCGCATCGGCGGCGCTGGAGAAGCTTTCCGGAGTGCTCGAGGAGGAGCCTTCGGTCAAGCTGGCTGCCCAGCCGGTGCCGCTCCCGGAGGCGCGCGGCCGGCTCGAGTTCGAGCACGTCTCATTCGGTTACGTGTCCGGGCGAGAGGTGCTGCCCGGGCTGGACCTGCGGATTCCTGCGGGCCAGACGATCGCGCTGGTCGGCACCACGGGTGCCGGGAAGACGACCATCGCCAAACTGATGGCACGGTTCTACGATCCGACTGCCGGTCGGGTGCTGCTCGACGGGGTCGAACTGCGTGACTTGGCTGAGTCTGATCTTCGCCGGGCGGTGGTCATGGTCACCCAGGAGAACTTCATGTTCGACGGCACGGTCGCCGACAACATCGCTTTCGGCCGGCCGGGCGCCAGCCGCGATGAGATCGTGGATGCTGCAGCGGCTGTCGGGGCGGATGAGTTCATCGCTGCACTGCCTCAGGGTTATGACACCGACGTGGGCAAGCGGGGATCTCGATTGTCGGCCGGTCAGCGGCAGTTGATCACGTTCGCGCGCGCCTTCCTGGCGGATCCGGCAGTGCTGATCTTGGACGAGGCGACCTCCAGCCTCGATATCCCGAGTGAGCGGTCGGTACAGCGGGCTTTGCAGACAGTGCTGGCCGACCGGACCGCGGTGATCATCGCGCACCGATTGAGCACCGTCGAGATCGCCGACCGGGCGCTGGTGATCGACAACGGCCAAATCGTCGAGGACGGCCCCCCGACCGAACTTATCGAGCGTACGGACGGTCGCTACGC
>Ga0126312_10000002_pt1 | contig 103519 bp, 122 predicted proteins | sample Plot104A_FD_92537 | JGI IMG/M metagenome (GOLD analysis project Ga0126312, IMG submission 92537) | Serpentine soil microbial communities from UC McLaughlin Reserve, CA, USA - Plot104A | ecosystem: Environmental > Terrestrial > Soil > Grasslands | place: USA: UC McLaughlin Reserve, Lake... | reverse complement strand
GAGCTTCGCCCCCTCGGCGCAAACGCGAAGGTCGCAGCGGACCGCCAGCTCGAGCGCCCCTCCCAGCGCGTGGCCGTTGAGCGCCGCGACCACCGGGTAGGGGTGGGCGCTGATCGCCTCCATCGCGGCATGGAAGGGATGGGCGACGAGCGCCTCGGCCGCGTCGCTGAAGGTCTCGTCCGAGATCCCGCCGATGTCGTAGCCGGCGGAGAACACCTCGCCCGAGCCGGTGATGAGGACGCACCGCACCTCGATCCCACGGTCGAGTGCCGGTAGGGCCTCAGCCAGCGCGTCGAGGATGTCGTGGTCGAGCGCGTTGCGCTTCTCGGGGTTCGAGATCTCGAGGCGCGCCACCGCCTCGGCCGGGTAGTCGAGAAGCAGCTTGCCGTCGGCAAGCTCCTCGGAACTCACCGGTCAGGACTCGTCGAGGACGACCAGTACGTCGCCCTCCTGGACGGACTGCCCCTCCTCGCAGCGGATCTCGGCGACCTTGCCGTCGTCCTCGGCCTCGACCGGCATCTCCATCTTCATCGACTCGAGGATCACCACCGTGTCGCCGTCGGACACGTCGTCGCCGACTCCGACCTCGATCTTCCAGACCGTGCCTGTGATGTGGGCGGGAATCTCGATCGCCATGTGGCGCGGCACAATACCTTGGCGCGAAGCGATATCTGTGCCGGGCACACTTCGTGTGCCGGCCTGAATACCGTGCGCATCATGGCCTCCTCGCCCGTCATCCTCGTCGCAGCGCACAACGAGGCCGACCGGATCGGCGCGACGCTCGCGGCGCTCAAGGCCGCTTTCCCGGGCGCGGACGTGGTGGTCGGCGACGACGCATCGACCGACGCGACCCAGGAGGTCGCCCTGGCCGGCGGCGCGGAGGTCGTCTCGCGCGGGCGCCCGCACGGCAAGGGAGGGAACATGACGGCGGCCGCGGCCACTGTCATCGACCGAGCCGCCGAGCCCGACGCACCCGTATTCCTTGTCTGCGACGGAGATCTTGGGCAGTCGGCGGGCCATCTGAAGGAGCTCGTAGACTCGGTCGAGGTGGGGGAGTGCGATCTGGCGATCGCCGCCTTTCGCCGCCGCGTCGGCGGCGGCTTCGGGATCGCGCTGCGCTATGCGGCCCGCGCGATCGAGCGCCTGTGCGGCTACCGGCCGATCGCCCCGATTTCGGGCCAGCGAGCCCTTAGCCCGGCCGCCATGCGCGCCGCCTACCCGTTCGCCGCGGGCTACGGCATGGAGATCGGGATCATCGTCGACGTCGTGCGAGCGGGGCTCGAGGTACGTGAGATCGAGCTGGACCTCGAGCACCGCGCCACGGGCAAGACGCTCGCCGGCTTCCTGCACCGTGCCCGGCAGCTGCGCGACTTCGGGCGGGCGTACCGGGCGCGCAGATAGCCTCACGCCGTGATCCTCGCGATCGATCAGGGAACCACGGGCAGCACCTGCCTCGTCTTCGATGGCGAGGGCCGGATCGCGGGCCGCTCCTACTCCGAGTTCGGCCAGCACTTCCCGCGGCCCGGGTGGGTGGAGCATGACGCGAGCGAGATCTGGGAGGTCACCCGGCGCGTCGCCGTGGAGGCGATCGTCGACGCGGGGATCCAGGGCGCGGACCTGGACGGGATCGGGATCACCAACCAACGCGAGACGGTCGTCGCCTGGAACCCGGCCACGGGCGAGCCGGTCCATAACGCGCTCGTGTGGCAGGACCGCCGCACGGCGGGCCGCTGCGAGGAGCTGCGCGAGGCCGGGCACACCGAGCTCGTCCGCGAGCGGACGGGCCTCGTCATCGACCCGTACTTCTCGGGCACGAAGATCGAGTGGTTGCGGCGCAATGTGGACGCCGCGCGCGACGCCGCGTTCGGGACGATCGACTCCTGGCTCGTCTTCAAGTTCACGGGCCGCCACGTCACCGACTACTCGAACGCCTCGCGCACGATGCTCTTCGACATCCGCGAGTTGCGCTGGGACCCCGATCTGTGCGGGCTGCTGGACGTCGAACCGGAGAGCCTTCCTGAGCCCGTGCGCTCCTCGGAGGTCTATGGGAGCACTGACATATTCGGCGGAGACGTCCCGGTGGCCGGGATCGCCGGGGACCAGCAGGCGGCCCTCTTCGGCCAGGCCTGCCATCAGGCCGGAATGGCGAAGAACACCTACGGAACCGGGAGCTTCGTGCTTCTCAACACCGGCACTGACGCGCCATCGCCGGGCGAGGGCCTGCTGACCACGGTCGCCTGGGGGCTCGAGGACCGCACCGACTACGCCCTCGAGGCGGCGGTGTTCGTGACCGGCGCGGCGGTCCAGTGGCTGCGGGACGGCCTCGGCATAGTCGGGGAGGCGGGCGAGACCGAGACGCTCGCGGCGGCCCTCGATGGGAACGACGACGTCTACTTCGTTCCCGCTCTGACCGGCCTCGGCTCCCCGCATTGGGACCCGCACGCGCGCGGGACGATCGTCGGCATCACCCGCGGGACAACGCGCGCCAACATGGCCCGCGCGGCGCTGGAGGCCATCGCGTACCAGACCGTTGACGCGGTTCGGGCCCAAGAGGCGGCAGCCTCCGAGCCCCTCACCGAGCTGCGTGCCGATGGAGGCGCGGTCGCGAATCGCTGGCTCATGCAGTTCCAGGCCGACGTACTCGGAGCGCCGGTCATCGTCCCCGAGATCTCCGAGACCACTGCACTCGGCGCCGCATATCTCGCGGGGATCGCGACCGGCGTCTGGGACGCGGACGGTGTGGGGCAGATGTGGCGCGAGGCGGCGCGCTACGAGCCCGCGATGGCCGCCGGCGAGCGGGACGAGCTCATCGGCCGCTGGCGCGAGGCGCTCAGCCGCTCGCGCGACTGGGCGCGCGAGACGTAACCCGCGCCTCGCGCGCGGGTAGTCATGCGTAGGGCCGGCCCACCGGCTCGCTTTGTCATGGCCGAGATCAAGCCGCAGGTCTACAAGGACCCCCGCCCGGCGTCCTATTTCACCCGCTTCCACGAGTGGGCCCGCACGCATGAGGCCGGCTGGACCTACGAGTTCGTCCGCATGCTGCTGACGCCCGTGGCGATGCTCCTCTATCGGACGCGAGGCATCCAGACCGTGAACGTGCCAGCCGATGGCCCGGCGATCGTCGCGCCGAACCACTTCTCGAACATGGACCACTTCTTCGCCGGCGTCTATTTGCGGCGGAAGATGCGGTTCATGGCCAAGTCGCAGCTCTTCGGCAACCCGATCCTGAACTACATCTTCCGGATCGGTGGCGTGTTTCCCGTGCGGCGCGGCCACCACGATGAGGAGGCCTTTGTCACCGCCCACTCGATCCTCGATCGCGGCGGCTGCGTGCTCATGTACTGCGAGGGCGGGCGCTCACGCACCGGCGGCCTCGGCGAGGCGCGCCCGGGCGTTGGCCGCATCGCCCTGGAGTCCGGCGTTCCCGTCGTGCCAGTTGCGATCCACGGCTCGCTCGGGGCGCGCAAGTGGCGCAAGCTTCGCTTCCCGAAGGTCACCGTCCAGTACGGCGAGCCGATCAGCTTCGACGTCGTCGAGCACCCGACCCGCGAGCAGCAGCTCGAGGCGGCCCAGACGGTGTTCGACTCCGTGAAGGAGATGTATGCCGCGCTCGATGAGCAGGGGCGCGCCGGCGTGATCAAGTCGGTGCGCGGCCGCGCCGCCTACTCGTAGCGCCTCTCGAGCGTCGGCCAGGTCTCTGGGTCGTGGCCGGGGATGATCACCGCCTGCGGATAGCGCCGCGAGAAGTGCCGCAGCTCGCCGAGCGAGCGGCGGAACGTGTGCGGATCGAACGGGCGCGGCGGCCCGGGCGCGGCGTCGAGCTGGCCGAGCGTGTAGATCGCGTCGCCGGCGATCACCAGGTCGCGCTCGCGAAGACGGCAGATCACCGACATGTGCCCGGCCGAGTGGCCCGGCGTGAACGCCAGCCGCACGCTCCCGTCGCCGAAGAGGTCGAACGTGCGCCCGAACGTGGCGTAGGACTGGATCCCCTCGCGGAAGTCGACGGTGCGGTAGTCGAAGGCGTAGTCGTAGTGCTCGGGCCGGTAGCCGTGCATGAATGGGCGCGACTCCGTCGTCGCCGCGAGCCACTCCTGCTCGGAGAGGACGAAGGAGGCGCGCGGGAACTCCGCCATCCCGGAGGAGTGGTCGAAGTGCAGGTGGGTCATCACTACCAGCGAGATGTCGTGGGGGTCGACGCCGCGCGAGCGAAGCTGAGCGGACAGGCCGTCGCCCGGCTCCAGTCGCGGCTTCGCGTACCACGAGATCCTGCGGCCGAGGTTCGCCGCCGGCTTGGCCGAAACGGATGGGTGCAGCCCGGTGTCGACGAGGAATGGGCCCGCGCCGGGGTGACGGATCAGGAAGGCGGGGCAGGGGACCCACCACCAGCGCGAGCGGGGGGTTCCCACGCCGAGCATCCTCGCCCGCTCGAACATGCTCGGGCCGCCGGCGCGCTCGAAAAATCCCCGGGGCGCCTGGACCTCGCCCACCTTGAGAGGCTCGACCACGACCGTCGAGTCGGGCCTGCCTCCGGGCATGGATGCGGTGAGCGGCTTAGCCTCGGCGTGGACCTTCACGGGCGCGCAAGGGTAGGGAATAGGCTCTCGCGCTCATGACGGAGCCCTCCCAGATCTTCAGGCCGGGACTGCTCGACGGCCAGGTTTGCATCGTTTCCGGTGGCGGGACGGGCCTCGGGAAGGCGACCGCGCTCGAGCTCGGCCGTCTGGGCGCCAGGGTGGCCGCCTGCGGAAGGCGCCCCGAACCGATCGAGGCAACGGCCGCCGAGATCGGGGCGGCCGGCGGCGAGGCGTTCGCGATCGCGATGGACATCCGCGACGACGCGGCAGTGGAAGCCTTCGCCGACGAGGTGCTCGAGCGCTACGGGCGGATCGACGTGCTGGTCAACAACGCCGGCGGCCAGTTCATGGGCCCCGCGGAGGCGATCACGCCGAAGGGCTTTCGCACGGTGATCGAGCTGAACGTGCTCGGCACCTGGCTCATGACCCACGCGGCCGCGACCAAGGCGTTCATCCCCCAGGGCGGCGGAAAGGTCATAAGCGTCACGCTCTCGCCGCACAACGGGATGCCCGGCATGGCCCACTCGGGCGCGGCCCGTGCCGCGGTGGAGAACATGATGCGCACGCTCGCGGTGGAGTGGGCGCGGTTCGGGATCCGCACCTGCGCGATCGCCGCGGGCCAGTTCGACACCGAGACGCTGAGGACCAAGTACCCGAAGGAGGTCGTCGAGGCCATCCCTTCGACCGTCCCGCTTGGCCGCCTCGGCACCGAGGAGGAATGGGCCTGGCTCGTCGCCTACCTCGCCTCGCCCGCCGGCGACTTCTTCTCCGGCACCGTGATCACGATGGATGGCGCCCGCGACAACTGGTTCGGCTCCTGGCCTCCCGGCGGCGGCGAGCGCCCGCCGGCGGAGGAGCGCCGAGCCGCCGACTGAGGCTCACGCCGCGCGGATCGCGATCCCCGGGTACTCGCGGACCAGGCCGCCGCCGTCGTAGGCCAGCTCGCAGCGAAAGCCGAAGGCCGGCGACTCGTAGTCGTAGACCTCACCTCGATCCCGATCGGCGAGACGCGCATAACGCTGCTCGAGGCGCTCAATCCGCAGGTCGGTCGCCCTGACGTACGCCGCCGGCGCTTCGGCCCGGGCGCCGACCTCGAGGCGCATCCGCTGGACGGGGAAGGCGTTGGTGAACGCGGACGACTCCAGGTCGAGGTCGAGGCAACCCGCAACCTGGGGAATCTCGGCCCCATCCGCGAACCAGTCGCCCTTGCCGTCCGACTCGATCTCGGCCGTGCGCTCGCCGGCGGCCGAGCGGGTGCTCACGGAGGCACGACGCGTGTACCAGCCGTCGTCCACCTCGATCTCGTACGAGACCGCCCACACCTCGCCCTCCTCGACGGCAGCGGTCGCGCCGGCGAAGCGCCACCCGCCCCCGTGGCGCTCGTCGATGACGAGGGCCTCAAAGCCCTGCTTGGCATCGAGGTGGCGCCAGGCGGCGGTCCTGGGCAGGCGAGCGGTCATCGAGGCTCCTTTCGGTCGAGGGCCCCGCCCGCTTGGTAGCGCGGCCGGCCGCGCCGTTACGCCCCTAGGTCGTCATGCCCCCGAACTGCCCGCCGGTGACGTTCAGCACCTGGCCGTGGACGTAGTTCGAGAGCGGCGAGCACAGGAACAGCACCGGCTTCGCGGCCTCCTCCGGCTGGGCGGGACGCCCGAGCGGGATGATCATCGAGGCCATGGCGCGAGTCTGCTCGGGGATCCCGAGCTCGATCTTCTCTCCCTCACGCTCGATCTCGCCGCCCTGCTCCTTCGCCTGGGTGAGGCGGGTCTCGATGAACCCGAAGGCGACGGCGTTCACGTTGATCTTGAACTGGCCCCACTCCTTGGCGAGCGTCTTGGTCAGGCCGGTGACGCCGGCCTTCGCAGCCGAGTAGTTCACCTGGCCCGCGTTGCCCATCGTCCCCGAGATCGAGGTGATGTTGACGATCTTTCGGAAGACCTCCTTGCCCTCGCCGAGCTCGGCCTTCGCGGACTCGCGCCAGCTCGGGGCGATAGCCCGCGCCATCCTGAACGGGACGATCGTGTGGATATCGAGCATCGCCTGGAACTGCTCGTCGGTCATCTTGTGGATCACGCCGTCCCAGGTGTAGCCGGCGTTGTTCACCAGGATGTCCACCTGGCCGAACTCGTCCATCGCCTTCTTTACGAGCTCGTCCGGCACGCCCTCCTTTGTGAGGTCGCCCGAGAACACCGCGGTCTCGCCGTCGATCTCCGACGACGCCTGCTCGGCGACGTCCCCGTCGATGTCGTTGATCAAGGCGCGAGCGCCCTCGCTCACGAAGAGCTCGGCCGTCGCGCGGCCGATGCCTCGCGCCGAGCCCGTGATGATCGCGCTCTTGCCATCAAGCAGTCCCATTCGTTCTCATGTCTCCTTCGTCGCTCCAGGAAGTGCGGGGCGGAACCGTAGTGGAAAAACCGGGCAAGCGTTCGGTAAGTGGGAACCGGCGCGTTGCCCATCGGCTTGTGCGATGCTCGGGCCGACTTTTGGGGGGAGTGGCCGTGACGCGGCGGAGGCCGACGCGGCCCGGGACAGATAAAGGGGAAGAAACCTCATGAAGCGCGCAACGGTTCCCGCTCTCGTCGTCACCGCGATGCTGGCGCTGGCGGCGCTCGCTCCGAGCGCCGCGTCGGCCTGGGCCCCCGCGGGGTCGGCGACGATCAATCCGGGCTCGGAGACCATCACCGCGGGAGGGCAGTGCACCTCCAACTTCGTCTTCCAGGGCGGATCCGACGTCTACCTTGGTCAGGCCGCCCACTGCTCGAGCACCGGCGGCCAGACCTCGACCGACGGTTGCGAGACCGGCTCCCAGCCGCTCGGGACGCAGGTGCAGGTCGAGGGTGCGAGCCAGCCAGGGACGATGGTCTACAACTCGTGGCTCACCATGCAGGCGAACGGGGAGGATGACCCCGATACCTGCGCCTACAACGACCTCGCCCTGGTGCGCCTCGATCCGGCCGACGTGTCGAAGGTCAACCCCTCCGTGCCCGGCTTCGGCGGCCCCACGGGGCTAGGCCCCTCGTCGGCGATGCTTGGTGACACCGTCTACTCCTACGGCAACTCGTCGCTGCGTTTCGGCATCGGCCAGCTGAAGCCCAAGCAGGGCGTCGTCATCCAGGGGGAGGGCAACGGGTGGAGCCGGACCGTGCTCACCGTGACGCCGGGCATTCCAGGCGACTCCGGAAGCGGCTTCATGAGCGGGTCGGGAGAGGCGATCGGCGTGCTCTCGACGCTTCAGGTGCTGCCCCTAGCCGGTTCCAACGGCGTCGGCGACCTCCGCCACGAGCTCGATTACATGCATGGGAACAGCTCCTTTTCGGGCGTTCAGCTCGTGAACGGGACGCAGCCGTTCAACCCCGATCTGGCGGGCGCGATCCTCGGCGGCTAGGAAGCGGGCGTCGTGCCCGGCTAGAGCGCGCGCGCGATCACGAGGCGCTGGATCTCGTTCGTGCCCTCGTAGATCTGGGTGATCTTTGCGTCGCGCATCATGCGCTCCACCGGATACTCGTTCACGTAGCCGTATCCGCCGAGCACCTGGACGGCCTCGGTCGTCACCCACATCGCGGTGTCGGAGGCGAACAGCTTCGCCATCGCCGAGTGCTTGCCCATGTCGGTGTCGCCGGCCTCGATCTTCGCGGCGGCGCGATAGACGAGCTCCCGCGCGGCGGCCGTCCGCGTCTCCATGTCGGCGAGCTTGAACTGAATGCCCTGGAACGAGGCGATCGGCTTGCCGAACTGCTCGCGCTCCTTGGCGTACGCCGCCGCGTAGTCAGTCGCGCCCTGGGCGATCCCGAGCGCCTGGGAGGCGACTCCGAGCCGCGAGCGGTCGAGCGTGGCCATCGCGACCTTGAACCCTTCGTTCTCCGAGCCGATCAGGTTCTCGGCCGGGATCCGGCAGCCCTCGAAGACCGGCGAGCCGGTGGGCGACCCGCGGATTCCCATCTTGTGCTCGAGCTTCCCGATCGAAAAGCCCGGCCTGTCGGCCTCCACGAGGAATGCGGAGATGCCGCGCGAACGACCGGCGTCCGGGTCGGTGACGGCAAAGACGACGTAGAAGTCGGCGACGCCGGAGTTCGAGATCCAGTTCTTGGCGCCGTCGATCACCCACTCTGAGCCGTCGCGGACGGCGCGGGTGCGCATGCCACCCGGGTCCGAGCCGGCATCCGGCTCCGAGAGGGCGAAGGCGGGCAACCACTCGCCGCTGGCGGTCTTGGGCAACACGCGCTGCTTCATCTCCTCCGATCCGAAGAGCCGGATCGGGAGCGTGGCTAGATCCTGGAGGGTGAGGATCAGGGAGCTCGAGGCGCACGCCGCGGCGATCTGCTCGATCGCGATCGCCACCATCAGGGGCCCGGTACCGGTGCCCCCGTACTCGCTGTCGAAGGGCAGGGCGAGGATGTCGTGCTCAGCGAGCACCTCGCGGATGTCCTGCGGGTACTCGGCGGTCCGATCGATCTCGGGCGCGCGGGGCGCGATGCGCTCACGAGCGATCCGGGCGATGTTGTCGCGTAGGTCGATGAACTCCTGCGGGAGGGTGTACGGGGCCTGCTCGGGCGCGACGGTGACCATGATCGGAGCGTAGCGGCGCCCTAAGGTCAGGGCATGCTCGAGGATCTCGTAGCCCAGTCGGTCAAGCTGTCCGGCGGCGCGCTGCGCGTGCTGCAGCCGCGTGAGTCCGCCGAGCTGCCGGACGACGGAGGCGTCGAATGGGCACCCATCGCGCCGTACTGGTCGGTGCTCTGGCGCAGTGGCGTCGCGCTTGCGCTGGCGCTCGAGGGCCTCCCGCTCCGGGGGCGCCGCGTCGTCGAGCTGGGCTGCGGCCTCGGCATGCCGAGCATCGCCGCGGCCCGCGCCGGAGCAGAGGTTCTGGCCACCGACTCATCGTTCGAAGCGCTCGCGCTCGTGGAGCGCAACGCCGGCGAGAACGGGGTGGCCGTCGAGACTGCCGCAGTCGATTGGAACGCGCCCGATGAGCTCGTCAGGCGGGCGCCCTTCGACCTCGTCCTGGCCGCCGACGTCCTCTACGAGCGCGCGAGCGTCGCGCCCCTGCTGGACCTTCTTCCTGTCCTAGCCCCGGAGGCCTTGACCGCGGACCCAGGCCGCTCGCCCGCGGACGCCTTCCTCGAGCAGGCGCAGCGCCGCTGGCGCCTCTCGACGAGCATCCGCGCGGGTGTGCGGATGCACCGAGTCAAGATGGACTGACCCGCCGGGCCGCGGGCTACAGCCCAAGCTGCTTGCCCAGGATCTCCTTCATCACCTCGTCGGTGCCGCCGCCGATCGGGCCCAATCGCGCGTCGCGCACCGCCCGTTCGATGCCGTACTCGCGCATGTAGCCGTAGCCGCCGTGGATCTGCAGGCATTCGTCGGCGACCTCCAGGCAGGTGCGCTGGGTTACGAGCTTCGCCATGGTCACCTCGCGGATGGGGGTCTCCCCCTGGGCGAAGAGGCGCAGCGCGTGGTAGGTGAGCGAGCGCCCGGTCTCCATCTTCGTCGCCATCTCCGCGATCTTGTGGCGGATGGTCTGGAAATGGCCGATCTCGCGGCCGAAAGCCTTGCGCTCGAGCGCGTAGGCGACGGCGACCTCGATCAGCCTCTGCATCGCCCCGACCGCGCCGAGCGACATCGACAGCCGCTCCCAGGCGAAGTTGGCCATGATCAGCTTGAAGCCCCCGTTCTCCTCTCCGAGGAGGTTCTCCGCCGGGACCTCGACGTCGGTGAACGACAGCTCACCGGTGTCGGATGAGTGCCAGCCCATCTTCTCCAGCTTGCGGGCCACCTCGAAGCCGGGCATCTCCCGCTCGAGGATGAGGAAGGAGATCCCCCCGTGACCGCCCTCCTCGGTGGTCTTCACGGCGCAGACCAGGAAGTCGGCTCGCACGCCGTTGGTGATGAACGTCTTCGATCCGTTCACGACGTAGCCGCCGTCGACGGGGCGCGCGAAGGTTCGCAGCGAGGCGACGTCGGAGCCCGCGCCGGGCTCGGTGATCCCCAGGGCCGCGACCTTCTCGCCGCGGATCGCGGGGCGGAGGAACCGATCGTGCTGGTCGGGCGTCCCGAAATGGAACACCGGCGGCGTGGCGATCGCGGTCTGCGCGCCGAGGCCCGCGCCCACTCCGCCGGAGGCGCCGGCGCGCGCCAGCTCCTCCGCCCACACCGCGTCGTGCACGTAGTCGCCGCCCTGGCCCCCGAGCTCGACCGGATACTTCAGCCCGAGGAAGCCGAGCTCGCCGGCGCGCGTGTACAGCTCGCGCGGGAACTCCCTGGCCTCCTCCCATTCGCCGACGTTCGGGGCGACCTCCGCGCGGACCCAGCGATGGACCTGCTCGCGCAACTGCTCGTGCTCATCCGTGAACGGCGGGATGAGCGCGCGCTCGCCCGAATCCTTGGAGCTGACGACGGTTGATGGCACGGCGGACGGATTCTCGCAATACGCTTCACGAAGAGCGTCGATGGAGACATCGCCACCCGAGCCCGGGGAAGAGGACCGCACCCGCCGTCGCGATCAGGCCATGGATGCAGCCCCGGGCCTCGCGCGGATCACGGTCGGCGCCTGGGTCCGAACGGCGGAGTGGACGCTCGGCGAGACGGCGCGCGCCGGGCGCCGGGTGGCCAGGGCCGTGCTGAGCGGAGAGTCCCTTCCCGACCTCGTCGATGACGCTCGGGCAAGCCTGCGCGGGCTGCTCGGGGTCAACGAGATCGAGGAGCGGATCGCGGGGCTCGTCGGCTCGCGCAGCCCCGGGGACGGCCCCGAGGCCGACGGCGACTCGTCGCTTCGCGAGCTGGGAGCGCAGCTGCTCGAGCGCTCCTCCGATGTCGCGGACGGAGCGCCGCTTCACCCGGCCTACGTGAACATCCTGCGCGACCTCGCCCCGGACGAGGCGCGGATTCTTCGGCTGCTGGCCGCCGACGGCCCGCAGGCGGCGGTCGACATCCGCACGTGGCGCCCCCTCGATGTCGGCTCGCGCCTCGTGGCCCAGGGCCTCTCGATGATCGGTCTGAACGCCGGCCTCCAGTTCCCCGACCGCGTTCCCCAATACCTGAACAACCTGAACCGCTTGGGCCTCATCTGGTTCTCCCGCGAGCCGCTGGAGGGCGGGACGAGCGCCTATCAGGTCCTCGAGGCGCAGCCGGACGTCGTCGAGGCGATCAAGCGAACGGGAAGAGCGCGCGTGGTCCGCCGCAGCGTGAAGCTGACGGCCTTCGGGATCGACTTCTGCGAGATCGCCCTTCCCGAGGACGCCGGGCCGCCGACCAGCGAGTTCGCCGAGGTGGCCGGGGAGCCGAGTGAGCCGAGTGAGTACGAGCCCGAGAAGAAGATGCCGTGAGCGACGCCCTCGACCACATCCGCTCCTACTGAGCGACGCCCTCGACCACATCCGCTCCTACTACGAGGCTCTGAACGCGGGGCGCGGCTACACGACGCTCTAGGTCGTCAACACCGGGTTCTCCGCGAAGAAGAAGAACCACACGGTGATGGCGATCAGCGCGAGCACGAAGGTCGCGACCAGCATCGGCTCGAGCGGCCCGTGAACGCGGAAGAGTGGGTCCTCCGGGTCATCCCAGTCCTCATCGCGGTGCGCAGAGGTGATGCGCAGGTAGAGACCGTTGAGCCAGAAGAGGCCGGGCGATAGAAGGGCGATGGCAAGCGGGATTCCCAGCAGACCGCCGACGAAGTGCGTGGCGAAGGAGTCAGTCAGCTTCGAGAGCGCCCACAGGACGGCAACGGGCACGCCGACGAAGAGCGCCAGGCACCCAATGCCCATCACGCAGAGCACGAACGCCGCGGCGGCCCGGTCGCGCGTTCGCAGGGAGGCGGTCATTTGATGATCGAGATCTCGGGATGGGTAGCGAGGAGGGTCTGGGTGAACACGTAGTTGAAAGCGAAGACAGCGAGCAATGAGAGGACCACCGCCTCGTTCACGGCTCGCCCGACGCCCTCGGCGCCGCCCGACGCATTCATCCCCTTGTAGGAGCAGATCACCGCGACGATCCCACCGAACATCGCGCACTTCAGCACGGACGCCCACAGGTCGGTCACCGAGGCGTTGTTGAACAGCGTTGCGAAGAAGCCGCCGAGCGGTTGGCCGTAGGCGATCTCCGCGAAGAGGCCGCCGGTGATGCCGAAGATGATCGCGTAGGCGTCGAGGAGACCCGTGATCAACATCAGGGCAAGAAACCGCGGAACGACGACGTTCTTGATCGGATCGACGCCGAGCACCTGGAGGGCATCGAGCTCCTCGCGGATCTTTCGAGCCCCGAGGTCAGCGGTGATCGCCGTGCCGGCCACCCCCGCCACGATGATCGCGCTCACGAACGGCGCGAACTCACGCACTGAGGCGAGGATGAAGAACCCGCCCAGGCGATCCAGGGCGCCGAACAGGGAGAGGAAGTTGGCGGCCTGAAGCCCGGGCGCCCCGAAGCTGACCGCGACCATCGAGATCGCCATCGGGAACCAGCACAGTTGGAGTGCGAACAGGAACTGGCTTAGGAACTCGCCGCCGTACGGGTAGGGCGGCCGAAGGGCCGAGGACACCGTCTTGCCGGCCAGGACGACCATGTTCCCCGTTTCCTCGAACGCGGAGCGGGCGGGCAGAAAGGCGCGATCGGCGACCGCCCTCACCATGACGCAGCTAGGGGCATCCGGAGGAGACCTTGACCCGCCACCAGCCTGCCACCGCGCCGATGGGCCCGAACCGCGGGACCGCTCGAGCGTCTCCGCATCCCGGGTCGCCGATCTCGTCGTTCGTCACCCGCTCCCAACGGTGCCTCTCCGGGTCGCCGCTCATCCGCTCGCGCCGTCCCCGCGCGCGGCTCTGTCGCTCGCCCCGCTGCTCGGCGGCCGCTCGGGCCTTCTTCAGCCGGTTCATGAGCTCGTTGCGCACTTCCTCGAGCTCAGCGAGGTCGGCGACATGGGCCTTGGGCCGCAGGAGGGGGTGGCGCTCGCGCGCCGAGCGCGCCTCGGGGTACGAGGCGAGCTGCGCTTCGAGGCGGTTGATCTGGCGGCGGAGCTCTCGGCGCGCCGCAGCCTCGTCGGCGGCCCGTCCAACATCGGGCAGCCCCGTGCCCTCCCCGACGCCCTCGAGCTCGCCTGACGCGAACCCCGCCGTGTAGATCGCGCGCGCCACCTCTCGCGGATCGACCCCCGACCGAGCCGCGTTCTCCCGGGCGGCCGCGGCGATTCGCTCGACTTCCTTCCACCCGACCGGGCGATCGGCGACGAACGTGCCCAAGCCGTGGCGCAGGCTGAGCAGCCCCTCCTGCTCGAGCCGCCCGTAGACCGCGCGGACCGTGTTCACGTTCACGCCCGCCCGATCGGCCAGTTCGCGAACGCCAGGAACGCGATCGCCGGGCGCTAACGCGCCCTTGGCCATCATCGCGCGGATGCGCCAGGCGAGCTGCACCCCAACCGGAAGCTCGTCATCGCGATCGATCTCGAACGCTGAAGCCGGCGTGGCCATTTACGCGAGCGTACCAGACAGCTAGTGTGCTGGTAAACCATCTCTATCTAGATCCCGAGCGCGGGCTTGGCGTCCCTATGCGGGGTCAATCCCGCGCTCGGCGCCGCGGCCTCGCGCTATGGGCTGACCGGCACGCCCGGGTTTCCGAACACCAGGAACCAGATCGTGCAGACGATCGCCACGATCACCGTGGCCGCCGCGGCGATGTCCTCGATCGGGGCGGTCTGGCTCGGGCCGGTGCGGCGCTCCGCGGAGAGGCTGCGGTTCCAGGCGTGGCGGACCGGGCCCTCATGGGGCGAGAGGCGCTCCTTCACCCAGGCGAAGGCGACGGCGAGGAGCGAGTAGGAGATGACGATCCCGAACAGCGCGACCCCGAGCCCGCCGAACGAGGGAGCGGTGCCGCCCTGGAGCTGGGAGCCGATCCAGATCCACAGGAAGGGAATGCCGGCACCGAAGAGCACGACGGCGATGGCGGCGATCAGCACCTTGCCGAAGCCACCGATCACTCGCAGAGGCGCCACGGTCCCAGCCTACGCCTCGATCGCGGATTGGCCGCGGGCGGCCATGCGCCCGAGCTTGGCGCCGAGCGTCTCGGGGGTCCAGCCCGGCTCGGAGAGCAGGGCCCGCGCGCCCGCCTCGGCCAGGCCGACGGCGAGATGGCCGAGCAGGCGGGCGGAGTGGTCGAGCTCGTCGCTCGGACCGCTGCCGAGAAGCGGCCGTGCCAGCATCGCCACCGCCTCGACCTGGCGCTCGCGCCCCTGCTGGATTCGCCGGGCCACCGCCGCGTTCGCCCCCTCACCGAGGAGGATGACGCGGTAGGCGCGCGGTGAGGCCGCGACCGCGCGGAGAAAACCGGTGAAGCCCTCGGTGAGCGTCGCCTCGAGGTCGCCCTCCGGGGCGTCGGGGAGGGCGGCGGCGATCTGGGCCAGGACCCGCTCCTCCTCGCGGCGAAGGAGCGCCTTGAACAGCTCCTCCTTCGACGGGTAGCAGGCGTAGACGACCGGCTTGGTCACGCCGAGGGCACTCGCGACCGCCGCCATTGAGGTGCCGTCGTAGCCACGGTCCATGAAGAGCTCGAAGGCGGCGTCGAGGACCATCGGCCGTCGGCGCTCGGGGCCGAGGTGCGCCGCGCGCGCGGGGCGGGTCGCTTGTGTGGCGTCAATCGCCGTCATGGGTCGTGAGCTGCGGTCGCGAAACCGTATTTCCGTCGCTCGCCGACGAAAATCGCAGTCTCGGCGCAACCAGATCGTTCCTACCTATGGTAGCATTTTCCTACCCCCAGTAGGAACTCACGAGGAGGAAACCGCATGTCCGAGGCCGCCAACCCGATCGCCGACGTCGACGGCGCCGTACCCGACCTCTCCAACGTCGACGCCGGCCAACTGGCCGCGCTCGCCGCCGGGGCCACCGACGAGCAGCTCGCCGAGGGAATGTCCGATCCCGCGGCGCGCAAGTCGGTGCTCGACGAGATCTTTCGCCGGATGAGCGAGCACGTGGAGCCCGAGAAGGCCAAAGGCTCCGATGCCATCCTCCACTTCAAGATCACCGACAAGCGGGGGGCGGCGAGGACGTCTACGAGGTCGAGCTGAAGGACGGCGTGTGCACCGCGACAGACGAGCCGAAGGGCACCCCGCGCGTCACCTTCACCGCCGGCCCGGCCGCCTTCCTTCGCCTCGTCTCCGGCGCGCAACCCGGCCCGGTGCTGTTCATGGCCGGCAAGCTGAAGATCGAGGGGGACCTGATGTTCGCGAGCCAGGTGGCCACGTTCTTCCGCATTCCACAGGCCGCGGCCGGCGCCGGCGCCGCCCCCGCGAGCTGATGGCCGCAACCGACACAGCCGCCGAGCAGGTCGCGGAGGCGATGGGGGGCGGAGCCGAATCCTCGTTCTCCATGGAGCTCTCCCAGGACCAGCGGGACATCCGCGAGTGGGTCCATGGGTTTGCCGAGGGCGTCGTTCGCCCCGCCGCCGCGGAGTGGGACGAGCGCGAGGAAACGCCATGGCCTGTGATCCAGGAGGCCGCCAAGATCGGCCTCTACGGGTTCGAGGCGCTGGCGCAGTTCTGGGCCGACCCGTCCGGACTCACGCTTCCGATCGCGAACGAGGAGCTCTTCTGGGGCGACGCCGGAATCGGCATGTCGATCATGGGCACCTCGCTCGCCGTCGCCGCGATCTTCGGCAATGGCACGCCCGACCAGCTGGCCGAGTGGGTCCCACAGTGCTTCGGGACGGCCGAGGAGCCGAAGGTCGCCGCCTTTTGCTCCTCCGAGCCGGACGCCGGCTCCGACGTCTCCGCGATCCGCACGATGGCGAAGTACGACGAGGCGAAGGATGAATGGGTCCTGAACGGCCAGAAGGCATGGGCCACCAACGGCGGGATCGCCGATGTGCACGTGGTGATCGCGTCGGTCGACCGCGATCTGGGCTCGCGGGGACACGCCGCGTTCATCGTCCCGCCCAGCACCGACGGGATCGAGCAGGGCGCCAAGGTGAAGAAGCACGGGCTGCGCGCCTCGCACACCGCTGACGTCCACCTCGATGAGTGCCGGATCCCCGGCTCCTGCCTCTTGGGCGGCAAGGAGAAGCTCGACGAGCGCGTCGCCCGCGCCCGCGAGGGCCAGAGCGCGAAGAGCCAGGCCGCGATGCGGACCTTCGAGCTCTCGCGCCCGACCGTTGGCGCCCAGGCGCTCGGCATCGCCCGCGCCGCGTACGAGTACGCGCTCGAATACGCGAAGGAGCGCGTCCAGTTCGGCCGCCCGATCATCGAGAACCAGGCGATCGCGTTCGCCCTCGCCGACATGGCGATGGAGATCGAGTCCTCGCGGATGCTCGTCTGGCATGCGAGCTGGATGGGCCGCGCCGGCAAGGACTTCGACATGGCGCAGGGCTCGATGTCGAAGCTCAAGGCCGGCGAGGTCGCCGTGTGGGTCACCGAGCGGGCCATCCAGATCCTGGGCGGCAACGGCTACACCCGCGAGTACCCCGTTGAGCGGATGCACCGCGACGCCAAGATCTACACGATCTTCGAAGGCACCTCGGAGATCCAGCGCCTCGTGATCTCCCGCGCGATCTCAGGCGTGCACGTGCGGTAACGAATCCGGGGCTACGCCGGCTGGGGCTCGGGCTCCGGCTCCGCCTCCACCTGCGGGGCGGCGCCAACCAGCGTGTCGGCCGGCTCGTTCTGGCGCCGCGATAGCACCAGGCACGGCAGGGCGAACGCGGTGATCCCGGCGCTCATGAGATACGAGGTCGGGTAGCCCCAGACGTCGGCGGCCTTGCCGAGCACGGGCTGGGCCCAGACACCGCCGGTTGAGCTCATCAGCGAATCGAAGGAGAGGATCGTCGCCCGCTGGCGCGAGGGAATCATCCCGTTCAGGTAGGCCTGCCGGATCGGCATCGTCGCAGCGAACAGGAGGCCCCAGACGACGATCAACGCGATCACCGCCCCGAAGCTCTCGACGAGACCGATCACGGCGAGGGTGGCGACGCTCGCGAACATCATCAGGATGAGCGCGGACGTGCGACGGTGGAATAGCCGCCGGATGCGCGGCGCCGCGATCCCTCCGAGGATCTGAGCGCCGGCGACGATGGCGGCCACCAGCCCGGCGATTTGGTACGCCTGCGGATCGCCGTAGAGCTCCAGCAGGTAGGGCTGCAGCGCGTAGAACGCGTAGATGCCCACGCCGCCGGTGAAGAGCGACTCGACCATCAGCCATTTCACCGCGGGCACCCTCCAGCCGTAGTCGATCGAGGCGCTGGTGATCGATCGCATCTCCGCGAGCGGTTTGCCTCGATCCGCCGGAGTGAAGCCGACGTCGTGCATCACCCGAAAGGCGATCGCGAACATCGCCACGAGCACGACGCCCCGGGCCACGAACGGCGCGCCGAGGCTCACCTGCTGGGCGATGAACCCGCCTGCCACCGAGCCCGTCAGCATCGCAATTCCGCTAACGATCTGGCCGTGGCCGAACACGGTCTCGACGTCGCCGTCGAAGCCGGTCGCCGTGAGCGCGTCGATCAGCCAGGCCTCGACCGCGCCCGAGAAGAAGGTGAAACCCAGGCCGAGTCCCATTGAGACGAGGGCCCACTCCCAGAACGGCGCCTCGATCTGCCACAGGAGCACGTAGAGCAGGGTGGTCACCGCCAGTGTGACCGTGCCCAGGAGGTACGAGGTTCGCCGCCCGATCGTGTCGGCGACGATCCCGGTCGGCACCTCGAACAGCACCATCCCGGCGGTGAAGAAAGCGTTGGCGGCGAACGCCTCGAGGTTGTTGAGGCCCGCGTCGAGCAGGAAGATCGTGTTGATCCCCCAGATGAACGAGGCGGCGAGCGTGTTCCCCAGCATGAGCACCAGGTAGGTGCGCTGGATGGAGCGGGGGGTGGACACGAGACGTGAAATCCCACGTTAGCGGGCGGTCCCGCGTTCGCTGTGCGCTCAAGCCGGCCATGACCGGCTTCGACGCACAGTCACCTACCGGCTGACGCGCGCTAGCCTCAGGGCCATGTGTAGAAACATCAGAACACTTCACAACTTCGAACCGCCGGCGACCCAGGAGGAGGTGCGCGACGCCGCCCTTCAGTACGTGCGGAAGATCAGTGGCTCCAACAAGCCGTCGAAGGCGAACACCGAAGCCTTCGAACGCGCGGTCGACGAGGTCACGGAGGCGACGTCGCGCCTCCTCGCCGACCTGACGACCAACGCGCCGCCGAAGGACCGCGAGGTTGAGGCGGGCAAGCGCCGCGCCCGCGCCGAGGCGCGCTTCGCGACGGCCTAGCGCGGCATCGCGGCCTCAGTCATCGGCGGGCTCGCTGGGCGGGAGCCAGATGTCACCCTCAAGGAGGTCCCCCCAGCCCATCCACGTGAAGTTCATGAGGCGCAGGGCGAGCAGGTCGGCATCGGCCTGGTCGGGGTTCTCGATCCACCACCGGGCTAGCGCCTCCGCCGAGCCGATCGCGGCGCGCGCCTGGACCTCGAGCTCGTTCTGAAGCTCCGGCGAGATTCCCGCCTCGACCGCGGTGCGCCGCAGAAGCACGGTTACGGCGTCGGCGATCTCGCCGCGTAGCTGGTCGATCCGTTCCGCCGCCGACCCTCCGCGGCCGGCCCCTTCCACGTAGAACGCCGACCACTCCCGGCGGTTGTCGTCGATGAAATGAAAGAAGGCGCGCAGCCCGTTCCACAGCTGCGTCTCGGGGGGGTCATCGGGGTGGATCGCGCCCTGAACGGTCTCGAGCAAAGGCCGCGCGTGCAGCTCGATGCAGGCGACGTAGAGCCCCTCCTTCGAGTCGAAGTAGGAGTAGAGCATCGGCTTGGTGATGCCGACGGCCTCGGCGATCTGGTCCATCGCCACCCCGTCGAAGCCGCGCTCGGTGAACAGCGCCATGGCGGCTTCGAGCATCTGCCGCTCACGCTCGGCGCGCGGAACGACGCGGCGTCGGGCCGGGGCGGCGGGCGTTTGGGCCGTCGCGTCGCTCATCTCACACATCGAACGTCCCGCAAGCCGTCATTGGGTGGGGGTCTGAGGGACGTTCGGCATGGGGAAGCATGCTACTCGCAGTAATGTTACTATCGGTAATCACGGTATCTCCGATGATTGGCCGCCGCTATGAGATCGAGGGCCGCTCCGTAATGATCACCGGCGGCGGCCGGGGAATCGGCGCCGACGCGGCCCGGCGCCTGGTCGAGCGCGGGGCCCGGGTCGCGCTCGTCGACCTCGACCGCGAGGCGGTTGAGGCCACGGCAACCGAGCTCGGCGACGCGGCCGTGCCCTTCGTCGCCGATGTCACCGACAGGCCCGCGCTGGAGACCGCTGTGGCCGGCGCCGTCGAGCGCCTCGGCGGCCTCGACGTGGTGATCGCCAATGCCGGCATCAGCGGCGCCCCGCAGACCGTTGCGGCCATCGACCCCGCCGAGTTCGAACGGGTCATAGAGGTGAACCTGCTCGGCGTATGGCGCACCGCCCGCGCGGCCCTGCCACACGTTGTCGAGCGCAAGGGCTACATCCTTCCGATCGCCTCGCTCGCCGCGGCGGTCCCCGGGCCACTCATCGCCGCCTACGTCGCCTCGAAGCACGGCGTCGACGGCTTCGCACGCAGCCTGCGGATGGAGCTGGCGCACACCGGCACCCGCGTCGGCGTTGGCTACTTCGGCTTCATCGACACGGACATGGTTCGAGATGCCTTCGCCGACCCGGCCGTTGCGACCGGCATGAACTCGATCCCCTGGCCGCTCGCCAAGCCGGTCCCGGTCGGCGCCGCCGGCGCCGCGATCGTCCGCGGCGTCGAGCGCCGGGCGAACCGCGTCTATGCCCCGCGCTGGGTGACAGCCGCGGTCTCGCTCCGGGGGCTGGGCGGCCCCATCGAGGCCGTGGCCGCTCGCGACCCGCACCTGAGGCGCGCTCTGTGCGAGGCCCAGGATCGGGCCGCCGCCGAGGCGCCCGCAGCAACGCCGGACGAGCTCGAGGGGGTCGCGTCGTGATGCCCGGCGCTCCCGGGGCGAGAAACCTCCATATCTCTGAGGAACGTCGTCCCGGCCGGGCCGCAACCAACGGTGCCGGCGCCGAGCCACGCATCGTGATCATCGGCGCCGGCTTCTCCGGCCTGGGGATGGCGATCCGCCTGAAGAGGGCCGGCATCGAGGACTTCGTCGTGCTCGAGCGGGCGACGGACGTGGGGGGCACGTGGCGCGCAAATACCTACCCCGGTTGCCAGTGCGACGTTCCATCCCACCTCTACTCCTTCTCGTTCGCGCTCAACCCGAACTGGTCGCGCACCTATGCGCCCCAGCCCGAGATCTGGGAGTACCTGCGCGAGGTCACCGACCGCTTCGGCATTCGCGAGCGCATACGGTTCGACACCGAGGTCCAGGAGTCCATCTGGGACGAGGGGGAGCGCCGCTGGATCATCGAGACCTCGCGCGGCACAATTGCCGCGCCGATCCTGATCGCCGGCCCCGGCCCGCTCACCGAGCCCTCCTACCCCGACATCCCCGGGTTAGAGCGCTTCCAGGGCACCGTCTTCCATTCGGCGGACTGGAACCACGAGCACGACCTGGAGGGCGAGCGCGTGGCGGTGATCGGTACCGGCGCGTCCGCCATCCAGCTCGTGCCACATGTGCAGCGCCATGCCTCCAAGCTCCACGTGTTCCAGCGCACGCCGCCCTGGGTCCTCCCGCACTCGGACCGCCCGATCACCGGTTTTGAGCGCTCGCTGTATCGGCGCATTCCCTACCTCCAGCGCATGGTGCGGCGCGGCATCTATTGGATTCGCGAGTCGGTTGTCCCCGGCCTCACGCGCAACCAGGTCCTGCTCAAGCCGCTTCAGCTCGCTGCCCGCCGCCACCTGCGCCGTCAGGTCCGGGACCCGAAGCTGCGCGAGCGCCTGACACCCGACTACACGATCGGGTGCAAGCGCATCCTGCCCTCGAACACCTGGTATCCGGCGATTACCAAGGCCAACGTCGAGGTCGTAACCGACGGAATCGCCGAGATCCGGGAGCGGTCGATCGTCACCGCCGACGGCACCGAGCGCGAGATCGACACCCTGATCTGCGCCACCGGCTTCCACGTGACGGACATCCCAGCCGCTGAGGGCATCCGCGGGCGCGACGGCCGCACGCTGGCCGAGATCTGGGACGGCAGCCCGCAGGCCTACCTGGGCACGACGATCGCGGGGTTCCCGAACCTCTTCATGCTGCTCGGCCCGAACACCGGCCTTGGACACACGTCGGTGGTGATCATGGTCGAGGCCCAGATCGCGTACGTCATGGGCTGCCTGCGCACGATGGCCGAGCGCGGGACCGAGACGGTCGAGGTGAAGGCCTCCGCCCAGGAGCGCTACAACGAGCGGCTTCAGGCTCGCCTTGCCGACGGTGTGTGGAGCGCCGGCGGGTGCCAGAGCTGGTACATCGACCGCAACGGTCGCAACGCGACGATCTGGCCCGAGTTCACCTGGCGCTTCCGCCAGCGCACCGCCCGATTCGACCCCGAGTCGTACGAGATCCGCCAGGCGGAGCCCGCTGAGGTGGAGGAGCGTGAGGCCGCTCCTGTCTGACGCCGCTAGAAGATCCCGATCCGGTCCGGGGGCCAGTAGGTGGCGACGGTCTCGCCGACGATCCACTCCTCGGGGACGGGTCCCCAGAAGCGGCTGTCGTCGCTTGACGGGCGGTTGTCACCCATCATGAAGTAGGAGCCGTCGGGGATCGTGATCTGCTTCGGGAAGTCGCAGTCCGAGGCCCCCTGGCACGGGACCGTGAAGTCCTCGGATGCCTTCACGCCGTTCACCACCGGATGACCGTTGCGGATGCTCAGTTGATCGCCCGGTCCAGCGACGACCCGCTTGATGTAGTTGGTCTCGGTGTCCTGCTCGAGTGGTGTGGGACACACCTGGTCGGTGGGGTGAGACGTCCCGCAGCGCTGCTCGGCGGCGTGCACCGGGGGATGGAAGACCACGATGTCACCGACGTCGGGGTGCCCGAAATGGGTGCCGATCCGGTTGACGATCACGCGCTGCCCGACGTCGAGCGTCGGCTCCATTGAGCCGGAGGGGATGCGGTAAGGCTTCACCGCCCATGCCTGAACCGCGAACGCGAGGCCGACGGCGATAGCGACGATGAAGACGAGCTCGAGGAACGTTCCTCGCTTTGGAAGTGCGGGAAGGCGCATAGAGATTGAGTGGTGCGGCCAGCCAAGCGTAGCCGCGCCGTCTAAGCGTCAGCTCAGGGTCGACGCGCCGGGCCGCTACTCGGTTACCTGGAGGTGGCTGCGCCAGTCCGCGTCGATGGTGCCGAGAGCGTCGAAGACGATGCCCTCCAGCTCGGGCTCGGGGAGGTCCGAGTCGAACGTCGCGGTGTTGAGCTCGGGGTCCCAGCCCACCGGGATGTCGGTGGTCTCGCCGGCCGCGAGCGCAAGCTCCTCACCCTTCGGGCCGATCGCCTCCAGGAACAGCATCGCCATCGAGCGCGGCAGCTTACTCAAACGAGCCGCACACGGGCGCATCAGCTCTCTCTGGGAATGTTCACGGGCTGTCGATCTGCTCACCCGCCGTTCGTCGTTAGGGTGAATGCGGCGAACGGCGCCGCGCAACCAATGGAGGTATTCGGATGAAGTACTTGCTCGCGTTCTTCGGCGAGGAGGGTGGCTGGGACGACGTCACCCCCGAGGAGATGCAGGAGGGCATGAAGCTCTGGCAGGACTATGAGCAACAGCTCGTGGACGCCAATGCGTACATCGCCGGCGAGGGGCTCAAGGAGAGCGACACGGCTACCACGGTGAAGCGCCAGGGCGAGGAGCGGATCGTCACCGACGGGCCGTTCGCGGAGACCAAGGAGCAGCTCGGCGGCTTCTACCTGATCGACGTCGAGAACCTAGACGAGGCGATCGAGTGGGCGAGGAAGGTGCCGATCGGCGACGGCCAGTCCACCGAGGTCCGTCCCGTCATGGACTACGGCGAGGTTGGCTTCGAGAGCCCGGGCGCGAAGGCGCAGGCGAACGCCTAGCGCGTCCCGCGGGCGGCGCGCAATCGCCGCTTGATCGTGAGCACCGCTGAGCCAGTCGACCGCCTGTTCCGACACGAGTCGGGGCGGGCGGTCGCCACGCTCATCCGGGTGCTCGGAGATTTCGATCTCGCCGAGGACGCCGTGCAGGAGGCGTTCGTCGTGGCCCTGGAACGGTGGCCTGCAGACGGCGTGCCCGAGAACCCGGGTGCCTGGATCACTCGGGTCGCGCGGAACAAGGCGATCGATCGCCTGCGCCGCGAGCGCACCCTGTCGGAGAAGCGCGAGCTCGTCGCTCGCCTGGAGGAGATGGACGCTCCCGAGCCGTCCGCCGAGGAGGCGGCCATCGAGCGCGAGGGCACGGCGAGCCTCCCGGACGACCGTCTGCGCCTGATCTTCACCGCATGCCACCCGGCGATCGCCCCCGAGGCACGAGTGGCGCTCACGCTTCGGACCCTTGGCGGGCTCACGACCGCCGAGATCGCCCGCGCCTTTCTCGTCTCGGAGCCGGCTATGGCGCAGCGCCTGGTTCGCGCCAAGCGCAAGATCCGCGAGGCCGGCATTCCTTACGAGGTTCCGGACTCGGCGCACCTGCCCGAGCGGTTGGCCTCGGTCCTCGCCACGCTCTATCTCGTCTTCAACGAGGGCTACTCGGCGACCGAGAGCGACGCGCTCGTCCGCCGCGAGCTCTGCGCCGAGGCGATCCGGCTCACCCGGGTCCTGCGCTCGGTCATACCCGACGAGCCCGAGGTCGCCGGCCTGCTGGCCCTGATGCTCCTCCAGGATTCGCGCCGCAACACGCGCACCGACGAGCGCGGCGACATGATCCTCTTGGAGGACCAGGACCGCTCATCCTGGGACCGCGACGAGATCGCCGAGGGGCTCGGGCTGATCGACGGCGCGATGAGCCGGCTCCGGGCAGTGAGGGCGGGCGCGCCCGGGCCCTACGCGGTGCAGGCGGCGATCGCCGCCGCGCACGCCAGGGCGCCGGAACCCGAGGCGACCGACTGGTCGCGCATCCGCCGCCTCTACGACTGGCTCGCCGTCGTGCAGCCCTCGCCCGTCGTCGAGCTCAACCGCGCCGTCGCGATCGCGATGGCGGACGCACCCGAGCGAGGCCTGGAGGCGATGGACGAAATCGAGGGGCTCGACGACTATCAGCACTATCACTCGGCTCGCGCCGACCTGCTCGCGCGCATCGGCCGGCGCGAGGAATCGCGCGCCGCGTACGAGCGTGCCCGGGAGCTCGCCACGAACCCGGTGGAATGCCGCTTCCTCGAGGGCCGGCTGCGCGAGCTGGCCTGAGGCCGGCCCAACCGTCGCGCTACGTCGACCCGAAACCCGTCGGTATCCGAGCCAGCTCGTGGCGCTCGACGATGCGGTCGACGAGCCCGTATTCGACCGACTCCTCCGCGGAGAGGTAGTTGTCGCGCTCCTGGTCGCGCTGCAGCGTGGCCAGGTCCTTGCCCGTGTGCTTCGCGTAGATCTCGTCGATCCGCTTGCGCTGCTCGATGATCTCCTTGGCGTGGATCTCGATGTCGGCCGCCTGCCCCTGGAAGCCGCCCGTCGGCTGGTGGATCAGGATGCGGGCGTTCGGCAACGCCATTCGCTTGCCCGGCGCCCCGCCGGCCAAGAGCAGCGCCCCCATCGACATCCCGACGCCGAAGCAGATCGTCTGCACGTCGGGGCGCACGTACTGCATCGCGTCGTAGATTGCGAGGCCCGCGTACACGACCCCGCCGGGGGAGTTGATGTAGAGCGAGATGTCCTTGTCGGGGTCCTCCGCCTCGAGGTGGATCATCTGCGCGACGATCAGGTTGGCGATCTGGTCGTCCACGGGCTGGCCGAGGAAGACGATCCGCTCGCCCAGCAGGCGGGAGTAGATGTCGAACGACCGCTCGCCGCGAGCCGTCTGCTCGACGACCATCGGAATCGTTGGCACGGGGGACCTCCTTCTCGAACGAGTGCAACCGATCGGTTGCTACACGGCATACGCTAGCATGTGCAACCATTGGGTTGCGAACTAAGGAGGGCGAATGAGCGAGGAGCGGACCGTCGAGCGGGAGCGGGTCATCGATGCGCCCGCGGAGGAGATCTGGGAGGCGCTCACCGACGAGCGCCTGCTCTCCGAGTGGCTGGGCGACGACGTCGAGCTCGAGCCCCATGAGGACGGCGAGCTGGCCGTTCGCACCCAGGGCGAGGAGCGAACCGGCACGGTCGAGCGCATCGATCCCGGCCGCGAGCTCTCATTCAGCTGGAGCGGCGACGGCGATGCCCCCTCGCTCGTGACCCTCACCCTCGAGCCCGCGATCGCGGGGACTCGCGTGCGCGTCGTCGAGCGAGCCGGCTCCGGGCCCGCCGCGATCTCCGGGCACGCGTGGGCGGAGCGCCTCCATGCCCTGGCCGACGCTGCCACGCTCGCGCTCGTCTGAGGCCCGATGACCGACGCGGTCTTCAGCGCCCTCGCGGATCCCACGCGCCGACAGGTAATCGAGAGCCTCGCCTCGCGCCAAAGCGCCACGGCCACCTCGCTCGCCGCCGAGCTGCCGATCACTCGTCAGGCGGTCGCAAAGCATCTGGGCGCCCTGCGGGCGGCGGAGCTCGTGAGCGTCGAACGGCTCGGCCGCGAGGTCCACTACCGCCTCGACCCACGCCCGCTCGGCGATGCCGCCCGCTGGATTGAGCGCGTCGGCGCAGAGTGGGACACTCGCCTGGACGACCTGAAGCGTCTGGTGGAGTCCCCTTAGGCACCCTGGCGCGGCGCGTGCGCCCAGGGCGCGCGCCGGTTCTAATTTGTGCCGGCCATGTTGCCTGCCGTGAACAGTCGAATGGGACGCTGGTGCCCTGCCCTGATCGCCGCCGTCGCGTTGGCTCTCCCTGCCGGCGCCGGTGCCAACATCGACTATGGCGCCCCGGTCCAATACGCCGCGGGCCCGGACCCGTGGCCGATCTCCGCCGGCGATCTCGACGGAGACGGCGATCTCGATCTCGTCACCGGGAACTTCAACTCGAGCGTTCAAGGCTTCTCGGTATTCCCGAACGGCGGCGCCGGCACGTTCGGCGCCCCGACCCACTACCCGAGCGGCGGCAACGCGGAGACGCTGGATCTCGGCACCCTCGACGCCGGCACCGATCTCGATCTCGCCTCTGGCACGAACAACGAGGCCTCGGTGCTCTTCGGCGGCGCGGGGGCGACGTTCGGCCCGACGCTCTCGTTCGGCTCCTGGGTGGGCCAGTCTCGCGGCACGGGCATCGCGGACTTCAACCGCGACGGCAACGACGACATCGTCGTGGCCGAGGACGAGAGGAAGCTCGTCTACCTGCGAGGACGAGGAGACGGGACGTTCAAGCCGCAGAAGGAACGGAGCCTCAGGCCAAAGTCGGCCGATGAGCTGTCGGTCGCGAGGCTGAACGACGACAAGCGCCCGGATGTTGTGATCGGAGCGGATGGCAAGCGCTCCGTGCTCGTCCTGCTGACCCGGAAAGGCAAGCAGCCGTTCAAGAAGCCCGAGGCGTTTCGCGGCCTGAGAATCCCATCCGACGTCGCTACGGGAGATCTCAACGGCGACGGGCGTCCCGATGTCGTCGAAAGCGGCGGGAACGTCGACGACAAGCGGGCCTCAAAGCGGGGCGGGCCGAGCGCTGGCCGCGTCGCCGTCATGCTCGGTCATAACGACGGGCATCTGAGCAAGCCCGAGACGACCAAGCTACCCGGGCTGGGAGGCGCCAACGGCCTGGACGTCGCGGACCTGAATGGGGACGGCGATCTCGATGTCGTCGTGGCGCGCGCGGATGGCACGGTGGCCATCCTCAAGGGCAAGGGGAACGGCAGGTTCAGGGACAACTTTCAGATCGTCGACCTCGGGGCGGCGAGCTTTGCGCAGAACGTGGCCGCTACCAACCTGAACGCCGACGATGCCCTCGACCTCGCGCTCACGAACGGGACCGAGGACCAGATCACCGTATTGCTGCACGACTAGCGGCGCGCCCGGCGAGGCCGGGCCGCCGCGCCTAAAGCCCGTACGAGCGGCCGATCACCTCGAGCATGATCTCGTCGGTGCCTGCGCCGATGCGGTTCAGGCGGACGTCGCGATAGGCGCGCTCGATCTCGTACTCCTTCATGTAGCCATAGCCACCGAGGATCTGGACGCACTCGTCGGCGACCTCGCAGCACATGCGGGAGGTCATCAGCTTCACCATCGAGATCTCGCGCACCGGGTACTCGCCATTGGCGTAGCGCCACGCGGTGACGTAGTTGAACTGCTTCGCGGCCTCGATCTTCGTCGCCATGTCGGCGAACTTGTGACGGATGGCCTGGAAGCGGCCGATCGGGCGGCCGAACGCCTCGCGCTCCTTGGCGTACTCGAGCGTCCTCTCGAACATGCGCTCCGCGCCCGCGACGCTGCCCGCGGCGGCGACCATCCGCTCGGATTGGAGCTCCCAGGAGATGTGGTAGAAGCCCTTGCCCTCGGTACCGAGCAGGTTCTCCGCCGGCACTCGCACCTCGTCGAAGGCCAGCTCGCCCGTGTCGGAGGCGTGCATCCCCATCTTCTCCAGCTCGGCCGAGACGGTGAAGCCCGGCACGCGCTCGCCTTGCTTATCTCTCAGGTCGACCAGAAACAGGCTGATGCCCTCGTGGCGCGCCTCCGGATCCGTCTTCGCGACCAGCAGGATGAAGTTCGCCCGGGGCCCGTTGGTGATGAACGTCTTCGAGCCCGAGATCAGATACTCGTCGCCGTCGCGGACCGCCTTCGTGCGGATGCCGGCGACGTCCGAGCCGGCGCCCGGCTCGGTGATTCCCAGGGCCCCGATCTTTTCGCCCTTGATCCCGGGCACGAGGTACCGCTGCTTCTGCTCCTCCGTACCGAGGAGCTGGATAGGGGGCAGGACCATGTCGGTCTGCACCGCGAAGCCCATGTTCGTGCCGCCGGACCCCGAGTAGCTCATGCACTCGGCGCGAACCAGGGAGTAGTAGTAGTCGCCCCCCTGGCCGCCGTACTCCTCGGGGAAGCACAGTCCGAGGAACCCGAGCTCGCCGGCCCGCCGCATGACCTCGCTGGGCCAATAGGTCTCCTCCCACTCGTTGCGGTGGGGGTAGAGCTCCTTCTCAACCCACGCCTGCATCGAGCCGCGCAGGTCCTCGTGCTCGTCGGTGAACAGCAGGTGCCTGCGACCGCCATCGTGCTCGGGCTTCAGGACCTCGCTGCCGTTGGTCGCCTGGGTCGCTGCCTCCACGCTCGCTCCTTGGTTGAATCGCCCTCGATTGCAGGCAACCACCCTCGTGGAGCCTGTGTGAAGTGTAGAGTAATACTTTCTACTTATGGCGTACGAGAAGATCAGCTACGGGGTTGCCGACGGGGTCGGCACGATCACGCTCGACGACCCGGACACCCGCAACTCGCTCTCGCCGGAGCTGCTCAATGAGCTGCTCGACGCCCTGCATGCGGCGCGCGACGACGACGAGGTGCGTTGCGTCGTGCTCTCCTCCTCGCACGAGAAGGTGTTCTCCTCGGGCGCGAACCTCGGCGCCTTCGGCGCGGACGCGCCGCTCATCGACCGCTACACCGGGGCCCAGCGATTCGTGGACATCTTCAAGGCCCTCGGGGAGCTGGGCAAGCCCACAATCGTCGCCGCGAATGGCCACGTCCTCGCCGGATCGCTCGGCATCGCACTCGCCTGCGACCTGATCGTTGCCGCCGAGGGCGCGGGCTTCGGGACGCCCGAGATCAACGTGGGCCTCTTCCCGTTCATGATCATGGCGCTGGTCTACCGCAACGTCCCGCGCAAGAAGACAAACGAAATGCTCCTGCTGGGCGAGCGACTGACGGCGGAGGAGGCACTCCAGGCGGGGATCGTCAACAAGGTGGTCCCGGCCTCCGAGTTCGAGGCCGCCGTCGCCGAGTGGGCCGCCAAGCTCGCGTCCAAGTCGCCGGTGGTGATGAAGCTGGGCAAGGACGCGATGGCGCGCCAGATGGACATGCCCCTGTATGAGGCGCTCGATTACCTGTGCTCGCAGCTCACCATCGAGCTCGGCACCGAGGACGCAGTCGAGGGCGTGACCGCGTTCTTCGAAAAGCGCGAGCCCAAGTGGAAGGGACGCTGATGACCAGCCGAACGGGCCAGGTGCCTGAGGCGGGAGCGGAGCAGCCGGCAGGCAGTGGTTCCGCCGACGCTCCGGAGGCCCCGGCCGAGCCGAGCCCCGAGGCCGACTCCGGGATGCAGTCGGCGGTCCGCGACCTGCACGAGCGCCGCGAGAGGGCGAAGTTGGGCGGCGGCGAGGAGAAGGTGGCGAAGCAGCACGGGCGCGGCAAGCTCACCGCGCGCGAGCGCATCGACCTGCTGTGCGAGAAGGGCACGTTCGTCGAGATGGGGATCCACGGGCGCCCGCATTTCTCGCAGCGGGCGATGGAGGGCAAGGAGGCGCCGGCCGACGGTGTGATCACCGGCTGGGGGGATGTCGACGGTCGCCGCGTGGCGGTCGCCGCCTACGACTTCACCGTGATGGCCGGCTCGATGGGGATGACGGGCGAGCTGAAGGTGTCGCGCCTGCGCGAGCTCGCTCTGAAGCAACGCATGCCGCTCGTTTGGCTCCTGGACTCGGCGGGCGCGCGGATTCAGGAGGCCGCGGGATCGCTGTTCGCCGGCTCGGGGCACCTCTTCCGCGAGGAGGTCGAGATGTCGGGCGTGGTGCCGCTCGTCGCGGGCATGCTCGGTCCGTGCGCCGCGGGCACCGCCTACATCCCGGGCCTCTCCGACTTCGTGCCGATGGTGGTCGGACAGGGGGCCATGGCCCTGGCGGGGCCGCACCTGACGAAGGCGGTGACCGGCGAGGACATCTCGATGGAGGACCTGGGCGGCGCGAAGGTGCACTGCCGGAAATCGGGCGTGGGGGACCTCGAGGTGAAGGACGACGCCGAGTGCATCGAGGCGATCAAGGCCTACCTCTCGTTCTTTCCCTCGAACTGCGAGCAGAAGCCGCCGATGCGCGAGACGGACGATCCCGACGACCGCATGTCGGAGAGGCTGATGGAGATCGTCCCCGAGTCGAACCGCCAGCCGTACGACATGTACGACGTGATCGCGGAGATCGTCGACGATGGCGAGCACTTCGACATCAAGCCGAAGTTCGCGAAGACGATCATCACCTGCCTGGCCCACTTCGGTGGCCAGCCGGTCGGAATCGTCGCGAACCAGCCCAAGCAGCTGGGCGGCATCCTGGAGAACGACTCCGCCGACAAGGCCGCGCGGTTCGTGAACCTCTGCGATGCGTTCTCGATCCCGCTCGTGTTCCTCCAGGACGTGCCGGGCTTCATGGTCGGCTCGAAGGTCGAGCACGCCGGGATCATCCGCCACGGCGCGAAGATGCTCTACGCGATCTCGCGGGCGACGGTGCCGAAGGTCACCGTCGTGGTCCGCAAGGCGTACGGCGCCGGCTACTACGTGATGAACGGCAAGGCGTACGAGCCCGACCAGATCTACGCGTGGCCCACGGCGGAGATCTCGGTGATGGGAGCGGAGGGGGCCGTCAACATCATCGGCCGCTCGGCGATCGAGGCCTCGGATGATCCCGACGCCACCCGCGAGGCGATGCTGGACGCCGTCCGCGAGCAGATCGACGTCTACATCGCGGCGGGCAACGCCATGATCGACGACGTCATCGACCCGCGCGAGACGCGCCCGCGGATCATCCAGGCGCTGCGGATGGCGACGAGCAAGAAGGTCGAGCGCCCGTGGCGTAAGCACGGGGTGATGCCCGTATGAGCCGCTTCGAGGACCCCGTCGTCATCAGCTGCTCGATCTCGGGCGCGATCGCCAACCGCGACCAGTGCCCGGCGATCCCCTACACGCCGGAGGAGTACGCGGCCGAGGCGGGGCGGGCGGTGGACGAGGGCGCGACGCAGATCCACATCCACGCTCGCACTCCGGATGGCACGCCCAGCTACGAGGTCGAGGACTTCCGCGCGATCACGGAGGCGATCCTCGGCGAGGTCGACGACGTGATCATCAACTACTCGACCGGCGCGATCGGCATCCCGATCGAAAAGCGCATCGAGTACCTGCGCGAGCTTCGGCCGGACGTCGCCGCGCTGAACATGAGCTCGATGAACTACGCGAAGTACTCGCGGCGGCGCAAGGACTTCGTCTTCAAGGCGGTGTTCGAGAACTCGTTCGACACGATCATCGAGTTCCTCACCGCGATGCGCGAGCTGGATATCCGCCCTGAGCACGAGTGCTTCGATGCCGGCCACATCGCAAACCTCGACCCGCTGATCGACATGGGATTGCTCAGCGAGCCGATCAACGTGTCCCTTGTGGTCGGGGTGAATGGGGGCATCCGCCCGAACGCGCGGAACGTCGCGTTCATGTCCGAGCAGGTCCCCGGCGGTGCCGAGGGCCCGAACAACTGGCAGGTGATCGGGATCTCGCGCGATCAGTGGCGCCTGATCGGCGCCGCCCTCGCGCTCGGCGGCAACGTCCGCGCAGGCCTCGAGGACAACCTGTATTTGCCGGACGGGGAGATGGCGAAGTCCAACGGCGAGCTGATCGCCAAGGCCCGCCAGATGGCCGAGGACGTGGGGCGCAGGGCGGCGACGGTGGCCGAGGCCCGCCAGATGCTGGGGTTGAAGGCCCGTTCGCAGACCACCGCCGCGCCGGCGGCCAAGACGGAGGCGTAGCGCGGTCATGGCCGGTGCGCTCGAAGACGTCCGGGTGCTGGACCTCACCCGCCTCCTGCCGGGTGGCTTCTGCTCGCTGCTGCTCGCCGACCTCGGAGCGGACGTGGTGAAGGTCGAGGACACGGGCATGGGCGACTACGTGCGCTGGGCGCCGCCCTACTACGGCAGCGACTCACAGCAGGGGCTCGGCACCCGGTCGGCGCTGTATCTGGCCCTCAATCGCGGTAAGCGCGCGATTCGCCTCGACCTCAAGTCGGACGCGGGGCGCGAAGCGTTCCTTCGGCTCGCGCGTGACGCCGACGTCGTCCTGGAGAGCTTTCGCCCCGGTGTCCTCGACAAGCTGGGCTGCGGCTACGAGACGCTGCGCGAGGCAAGTCCCGGGGTCGTCTACTGCGCGATCACCGGCTACGGCCAGACCGGGCCCAAGAAGGACGCCGCCGGCCACGACATGAACTACCTCGGGCTCACCGGCCTGCTGGGGCTCACGGGCGAGCCCGGGGGCCGGCCGATCCAGGCGGCCGGGCAGATCGCCGACCTCGGCGGGGGGGCCCTGATGGCGGCGTTCGGGGTGCTCGCGGCTCTGCGCGAGCGCGAGCGCTCCGGGAAGGGCCAGCTCATCGATGTCTCGATGAGCGACGGCGCGCTCTCCTGGCTCGCGATGGTCGCCGGCGCCTACCTCTGCGATGGGCGCGTGCCCGAGCGGGGGAAGGAGCAGCTCACCGGGGCCTTCGCCTGTTACTACCCGTACGAGGCTGCCGACGGCTGGGTGACATGCGGGTCGCTCGAGCCCAAGTTCTGGCAGGCGTTCTGCCGCGGCGTGGGGCGCGAGGACCTGATCGAGAAGCAGTTCGCGACCCCGGGCTCGGAGGAGTGGCGGGAGATCGCGGAGGTCTTCCGCTCGCGCACCCGCGAGGAGTGGCGGGCATTCAACGACGAGCACGACGCGATGATCGAGCCCGTCCTCGACCTCGACCAAGCGCTCGGCTCCGAGCTCTTTCGGGCGCGCGAGATGGTCGTCGAGGTCGACCAGCCCGAGCTGGGCCCCGTCCGCCTGCTCGGCGCCCCGGTGAAGCTCTCGCGCACCCCGCCCGATCCCACCAAGCCCGCTCCCGCGCTCGGCGAGCACACGGAGGAGGTCCTTCGGGAGGCCGGGTTCGGGGACGAGGCGGTTTCGGAACTGATCGCGAGCGGCGCGGCAGCCGGCCTCCCGGCGGAGCCGATCGCCGGGAGCTTCATGGCATGAGTGCCCCGGCCGCCGAACTGCTCAAGATCTCCGAGCTCTCGGAGCGCTCGGGGGTCCCCGTGGCGACCATCCGGCACTACCTGCGCGAGGGGTTGCTTCCCGAGCCGGTCAAGACCTCGCGCAACATGGCCTACTACCCGCCGGAGTTCGTCGAGCGGATCCGCCTGATCAAGCAGCTGCAGGAAGAGCGCTTCATGCCGCTCAAGGTCATCCGTGAGCTGCTTCAGCGCGAGGACGCCGATCCCGATCGCCTGCGCGCGGTCGTCGAGCTGGAGAGCCGCATCCTCGAGCGCGCGTTGGCGGGCGAGCGCGAGCGCGAGCCGGTGAAGGAGGTCGCCGAACGCTACGACGTGCCTAAGGAGGTCCTCGACCGCCTCGCCGAGCTTGGCGTCCTCACCCCGGACCGGAAGGGCTACTCGCCCTCCGACGTCCGAATCGTCGAGGCGATCTCACGCTTTCGCGCCGGCGGCTACGACGAGAGCCTTGGCTTCACGGTCTACGACACGCTGCGCTACAAGGATGCGCTCGAGCCGCTGGTGGCCGAGGAGGTCAGGGTGCTGCGCGAGCGCCTCGCCGGCGACGTCGAGCTCGACCGCGCCCTGGAGATCGTCCAAGCGGGCACCGGCCCCCTGAACGAGCTGATCGGCGCGATGCACACGAAGCTCCTGGTCGCCGAGCTCAAGGGGCACTTACGCGAATGAGGTGCTCGTGCTCAGGTGCTCCCAGGCCTCGAGGTCGCGGACGTGTCGCTCGAGCTTCGCCCGGATGGCGCTCACCGCCTCCTCGCCGAGCGCGAGGCGGAGCGGCGGCTCGTCGGCGTCGGTCACCTCGATGATCGCCTGCGCCACCCGTTCGGGATCGTTCGGCTGCTTCCCGTCGAGCTCCTCGAACCACTCGAGCGCCTCGCCGACCGACTCGGCGTAGTCGTCGTCCTTCGGCGGGGTCACGCTCGCCCCGTCGCCGAAGTTGGTCCGGATCGGGCCGGGCTCGACGATCGTCACGCGGATCCCCAGCTCGGACACCTCCTTGTCGAGCGCCTCGGCGATGCCCTCGCAGGCAAATTTGGTGGCCGCGTATGCGGTCTCGCCGGCGACCTCGGGGCTGATCCCCTCGAGCGAGGAGATCTGGATGATGTGTCCCGAGCGCTGCTCGCGCAGCCGTGGCAGAGCGGCGCGAATGACGGCGATCGCGCCGAAGACGTTGGTGTCGAACTCGCGGCGCAGCTCCTCGTTGGGGAGCTCCTCGAGCGCCCCGAACAACCCGAAGCCGGCGTTGTTGACCACGACGTCGATGTGCCCGAATCTGGAGGCCGCAGCCTGGATGGCCGCCCTCGCCTCCTCGGGCTTCGTCACGTCGAGGCCTGCCGCCAGGACGGTGTCCGGATAGCTCTCCTCCAGGTCCGCGAGCCGTGAGGGCCGGCGGGCGGTCGCCGTAACGCACTCTCCTCGGCTCAGCACCTCCTCGGCAAGCGTCCTCCCCAACCCCGTGGCCGCCCCGGTGATGAACCAGACACGGCGACCGTCGTACTTCATCCTCGCTCCTTTCGCCGTTGGCTCCCCGGCCAATGCTCTGTTCCGTCTACCCCCCAGTCAGGCTCCAAACAGCCACGACGGAATTGCGATCCAGCTCGGCCCCGGCCAGAGCCCGTTTCTCCCCGAGGGTCTGGGGTAGGCGGCGGGCGAGGAACGATCGAGAAGGAGGACCCCATGCCAGAGACCACGGCCGAGGAGACGGGCCAAGTCACGGGGACGGCCGATAAGGACTACAACATCATCTGGTTCGTCGAGCAGTGCCTGAGCAACGTGTTGAGGCTCGAGACCTACATCGCCGACGCGGAGCGGCGGGACGACTCCGAGTTGGCCGACTTCTTCCGCCGCGCCCAGGAGACAAGCCGCAAGGGCGCGGAGCAGGGCAAGGAGCTCCTCCGGACGCGACTCGCGTCCTGAGGGCGGCACGCAGAGGCGCTCGGCGCCCCGTCATCCCCCGCCGGGGCGTCGGGCCCTCTCACCCCTAACGACACTCATCTCTGCCGGAGGATCCCGTGTCTGACATTCGGTACTGGACCCAGCTCTCCACCGAGCAGTTCCCGCCCAGCTCGATCGTCGCGCAGGCCCACGAGGCCGAGCGCTCGGGGTTCGACGCCCTGAACGTCTCCGACCACTTCCAGCCCTGGTGGGAGCCGGGTGAATCCGGCCACGCCTGGGTGATTCTTGGGGCGGTGGCCCAGGACACGGCGCTGATCCGCATCGGCAGCGGGGTCACCGCCCCCATCTACCGCCACAACCCGGCCGTCACGGCGCAGGCGTTCGCGACCCTCGAGGAGCTGGCGCCGGGCCGGGCATTCGTCGGGATCGGGTCCGGCGAGGCGCTCAACGAGTCGCCGGTGGGAATGGATTGGCCCGCCGTGGGCGAGCAGGTGAGCCGCATGGAGGAGGCCCTGGAGATCATCAACCGCCTCTTCGACGGCGAGCGGTTCGACTACGAGGGCGAGTACTTCCAGATGAAGGGCGCGCTGCTGCACACGCGGCCCGAGCGCCGGCCCGAGATCTACGTCTCCGCCTTCGGCCCTCGCTCAGCCTCCATCGCGGCGCGGCTCGCGGACGGCGTCTGGACGCTCGCCGACCCGGAAAGCGCGCCGGGCGTGATCGATGCCTATCGGCGGGCCTGCGAGGAGGCGGGCCGCAAGCCCGGCGAGATCATCCTCCAGGCCGGCTTCTCGTGGGCCGAGGATGATGACGCGGCGTTCGAGGGCTGCCGCGTCTGGAAGGGCGCCCAGCCACCCGAGTTCTACACCGACGACTGGCATGACCCGCCCGCGATGTACCGCAAGGGCGAGAAGGAGCTGAGCGACGAGGAGTTCGCGAAGGCCTACATCATCTCCTCGGATCCCGAGGTGCACGCCGGTCGGATTCGCGAGATCGAGACGATGGGAGCCAGCGTGATCTGCCTGCAGAACGCCTCTGGGGCCGCTCCCCTCGAGGCGCTCCGCGTCTACGGCCGCGAGGTCCTGCCGGCCCTGCGCGGGACGGTCGCCGACGCGATGCTCTACTCCTGAGCCCGGCCGCCGGCCCTAGGAGAGCGAGCCCGCCAGCCGCCTGGCGTTCTGAACTGCGAAGCCCTCCCAGTCGTTGTTGAAGTACGCGAAGACCTCGACCCGGCTGCGCCACTGCGCGATGCGCCGGGCCCACTCGTCGAGCTCGCGCTCGGAGTAGTTACCGCGCCGTCCTCGCCGGCCGTGGTGAAAGCGGATGAGCGTCCAGCGCGCGGTGAGCTCATGTGACTGAAACGGGCGCTCGGGATGATCGCCGATGACCAGCGCGGCGCCGTGGCTGCGAAGCAGCGCGTAGACCTCATCGCAGAACCAGCTCTCATCGCGAAACTCGAATGCATGCCGCCCCTGTGGCAGCCTGCTCAGCGCTGCGTCGAGGCGCTCGTCGTCGCGGCGGAAGTTCGCGGGCAGCTGCCAGAGCACCGGTCCGAGCGCTCCGGACTCCGCGAGCGGCTGGATCCGGGAGTAGAAGCGCCTCAGCCCCTGCCCCAAGTCGGTGAGGCGCTTGAAGTGTGTTAGGAAGCGGCTGGCCTTGACGGTGAACTGGAAGCCTCGCGGGACCGTCTCGGCCCATGTCGCGACGGCGTTCTTGGAAGGGAGCCGGTAGAAGGTGTTGTTGATCTCAACCGTCTCGAAGACCTCCGCGTAGCGCTCGAGCCAGCGCCGCTGCGGAAGCCGGTCGGGATACAGGACGCCCCGCCAGTCGCGATAGACCCAGCCCGAGCAGCCGATGTGCACAGGCTTCGCGGCCATCTTGTCCCCAGCGCCTAGTAGCGCAGCAGGGCGGCGACCCCGCCCACCTCGTCAAGCGCCTCGGCGGCCTCCCCCTCGACCGGCGTGATGTGGGCACCCGTCGCGAGCGCCAGTCCGACCATGTGCTCGCCGAGCGACAGATTGTTTCCGCCCGTCGGCGCGGGCGCTTCGCGCGGATCGAGAGATACCTCGCGGGTCGAGTCATACAGCAGGTGCTCGACCCTTCCCTCGTCGAGCGCCTGGAGGGTCTCCTGGGGCCCGGCCGCCGCACGCGACCCGCCCGCGGCCTCCGCCTTCACCTGCTTCGCCAGCTCCATCTCCCGTGTTCGGTTCAACTCCGCCACGGCGTCGGTGACGAGATCGGACAGCTCAGCGAGGGGCATTGAGATGATGTTGCTCTCGCTGCAATGGCGGGCCCGTTCGCCGGCGCCGGAGGCGAACTCGCGAGCGTGCGCCGGGTCGCCGAACACGAGGATCTCCGCGTCCGGGGGCTTGATGTGCTCGGCAGCCAGCCTCCCGGCCTCCTTGAGGAACCGGTCGCGATTGTGCTCGAGGCGCTGATCGTGCTGATCGCGCCCCGACGCCTTCGCCCCTTGCACCCGTGCGGGATCGCCGGGCCGCTGGGCCTTCCGCTCGCGCCAATCCAGGCTGAAGATCTCGATCGTCCAATCGTCGAGCTCCTCCAGCGCTCCCATCTCCCAGCGCAGCAGGCGCACGCGCTCCGCTGAGATGGCCGCGACGCCCCGGGGCCGTCCGTCGTCGAGCAACGCGATCAGCGGACGAAGCTGCGGGCGGGGCGCGTGACTCACCACCGTCCGCGGCATCGACATCTGCAGCGAGAGCCACTGCTCCCGTCCTGGCTTCTTGCTCACCTCCACGAAGCCCACTCGGGTGAGGCCAAACGCGTGGGGCTCCTCGGTGGGAAATCGATCGAGGACGCGGTCTGCCGCGATCCTCAGCAGACCCTCGTCCTGCCCATTCGCCACGGCGTCCAGCTCGTTTCGAAGATCGATCCTCCAACCCTCGCCGCGGTCCGTCGGATCGACCGCCACGTAGACGCTGAGCACGCCGTGGCTCGGCGTCCACTCCGCCAGCTCTCGTACGGACTCTCGGTGCGGTTTCGGGCTCATCGCGGGGTTGGGGCGGGGTCGCTTTTGTGGGAGCGGCCCGATCCGGGCCGCCGCGCGACTTGCCGCGGCATGGCGGAGGGGTGGCCGTTTTCCGGCGCCGCCTCCTCCAGGCGGGCGCCCCGCCGCAGCTCGGCGGCCAGATCGGAGACCGATCCGTATACGCCGCCGGCGCCGGCGGCGCGAAGCTCGAGCGGCCCGATTCCACCCGTCGTCACGGCGAGGCACGGCACACCCGCCTTGCGCGCGGCGATGATGTCCCACGCGGTGTCGCCGACCATCACGGCGGGCGCCGAGCCGATCCGAAGCGCCGCCTCCACCAACTCGGCGGAGGGCTTCGTGGAGTCGACGTCCTCAGACGTGGTCCATCCATCGGCGAGGTCACGCGCGCCGAGAATCTCCACGTAGCGCTCGACCTCGTCGGGTTTCGCTGAACTGGCAAGCACGACGCGGTAATCGTGGCGGCGCAACTCGCTGAGCAGGTCCTCCGCGCCGTCGAGGGGACCGACCTCGTCGATCATGTCGCCGTACGCTTCACCCTCCGCGGCGCGCACCTCGTCGCCGTGCTCGCGCTCGAAGTCCGGACCGGCCACCTCCTCCACGAGGCGGTCCCCGCCCATGCCCACATGGGCATGGATCCGCGAGCCGGCGACCTCGAGCCCCTGGGCACGGAAGGCTCGCTGCCAGGCGACGACGTGCTGGTAGTTGGTGTCGACGAGGGTCCCGTCGATGTCGAGGATCGCTGTCTCGGCTCGCTGCATGGGACGGCTTCGGCCGCGAGATGTCAAGCGAGGCCCTCGGCCTCGTACTCGCGCAGGAACCCCTCGAAGAGGCGGAGGTGGCCCTGCTCGTCGTGGAGGATGTCGATGACCATGTCCTGGGTTACGGGGTCGATTTGATCCGTCTTCTCGACGATGCGGCTGTAGTGCTCGATCGCCCCGCGCTCCGCCTCGATGACCCCACGGATCACGTGCACGACATCCACCTGGTCGGAGGGAGGCTGGAGGAATGACTGCTCGGGCTTAAACACCTCGGTACCAGGAACCACGCCATAGAGCTCCTTGATGCGCTCGGCGAACAGCTTTGCGTGGCCGAGCTCCTCGGTGACGTCCTCGGCGAGGGACTCCTTCACCTCCTGGGCTCGGACGCCGTCGGGATTGACCGAGCAGGCGATGTAGCTCGCCACCGTCTCGATCTCCATCCAGTAGGCGCGCTCGAGCATCGTCACGATCTCCCGGCGCTCATCGGCGCTGTCGGCCGCCATGATGTCGGGCGCGCTGGTCAACGTGGCTGCCGCCATTTGTCCTCCTCTTGCCGCTCGCGGCTTGCGTATTTCGCCTACCCGGCGACCACGCGTGTTAACGGCTGGCTGCGCAGCAGACGGTGGCGAACCTCTTTGCCGGAATCGTCCTTCATCGACACGGCCGTTCCGGGTCGGCGAGCGCGTGCGCCTGATCGGTGGCCAGCTCGCCGGCCAGGTGGAGGCGATAGTGGCGCCGAGGTGCAGGAGCTGATCGCCGACTCGATCAGCGTTCCAATTCGCCCACGCGCCCCACATCACGCTGGAGGAGTTTGACCGGGATGAGATCGTCGTGCGGATCACGGCGACGCCGGTGTCATCCGCGGATGGCGCGCGCCGAGCCGACGAGGGGCGCTAGCGAGCCGTTTTTCCCCATCCCCGTGGGGTAGTCGGCGGGCGAGCGACCAGAGGAGGTCGAGATGCCACCCCGCGGCATCAAGAAGGGCACCAAACGAGCCCGTCAATACGAGCACATCAAGCAGAGCGAACGCCAGCAGGGCCGTTCGCAGCGACGCGCCAAGGAGATCGCCGCGCGAACCGTCCAGAAGGGGCGCGCGCGCAGCGGTGAGTCCCGCCAGGCGTCGCGGACATCGACACGCGACATCTCGTCGGGTCGCCGCGGTGGCCAGCGGTCGGGGCGGCCAGGCCCCCGCGGGCGGACGCGCGACCAGCTCTACAACGAGGCGAAGCAGCTGGGGGTCGAGGGGCGCTCGAACATGAGCAAGCGCCAGCTGCAGCGCGCGGTCGACGCGAAGAAGAGCTGACACTGGTTTCGGCTTCCGCGTTTGCCGGGCACGGATCCGGTAAGACGGATTGTGCTCGAGCGCGGGAGGACGGCCCCTAGGCGGGTCGTCCTCTCCGCGTCATTTTTTGGCACCTGCCACGGGATCGAGTAGCGTTCCCTGATGAGTGGCTGCAACTCCGACCGCCACGGGGGACGAGAACGTGAGCCGAGACATCTCGCGCTCGATGGTCGCGCTGTTCAAGGAGTATGTGGGCCGTGGCCCCTCGCACGCACATTCCTACATCCACGACGATCTGGTCGTGGTGGTGCTGCGCGACACAATGATCCAGGCCGAGCACACCCTCGCGGAGGAAGGCGAGGAGGATCTCGTGCGGGGCGTCCGGCGGGTATTTCAGACGAAGTTTCGCGACGACGCAATCGAGGTGGTCGAGCGCCTGACCGCCCGTCCCGTCGAGGCCTTTCTGTCCGATCATGACGTGGAGAACGACATCGTGATCGAGGCATTCGTGCTGCGACCTCCGCCCGAATAGGCGTTTAGCCCGGCCCGCCGGCCGGGTACATGGCTCGTACGTCGCCCGGCCAGCACGGCTGGGTGATTCCCACACAGCGCGCGATCAAGCCGATTGCGGTTTCGCACTGCGAGCGGCTCGTCGCTTCCGAATCCCATCTGGAAGGAGGAAGCGTTTTCATGCGTGAAGGTACCCAGGAAGCTCGGGGGACGCGGGGGGACAGGGTTCACGAGGCGCAGCTGTTACGGCAGTACGCCCAGACGCGCGACCCACGCCTCAAGGAGGATCTGACGCGGCGGTTCCTACCGCTCGCGCGGTCGGTGGCGCTGCGCTACCGCGGCGCATCGGAGCCGCTCGAGGACCTGGTGCAGGTCGCCAGCCTCGGGCTGGTGAAGGCCCTGGATGGGTTCGATCCATCCCGCGGCCACTCCTTCAGCGCCTACGCGGTGCCGACGATGCTCGGCGAGCTTCGCCGGCATTTCCGCGACCGCGTCTGGAGCATTCACCTCCCACGAGGGCTCCAGGAGCGCACGCTCGACGTGCGCGAGGCCGTCGAGAACCTGAGCGACGAGATGGGCCGGTCCCCAACCCCGGCGCAGGTCGCCGAGCGGCTCGAGACCAGCGAGGGCCACGTACTCGAGGCGCTCGAGGCCGACGAGGCCCGGCGGACACTCTCGCTGGACGCGCCGCGCAAGCGGGAGGACGCCGAGTCGGCCCCCGCCGTCGAGGCGGTCGGCAAGGAGGACCTCGGCTTTGACGCCGTCGAGTCACAGCTCGCGGCCTCCAACGTCGACCTCACCCGGCGCGAGCGCCTGGTCCTGCGCCTGCGCTTCGGCCGGAACCTCAACCAGTACGAGATCGGCCGGATCATCGGCGTCTCGCAGATGCAGGTGTCGCGGATCATGCGCGGCGCGCTGCGCAAGCTGCTCGACGCCGTGAGGGGCTCATCCGCCCCGCGCCCGGTCTCTCGCTGAGGCGAGCCGGAGAGAAGCCCCGCGCATTCCCTGCCCGCGCGGGGCTTCCCTCGGTCGGCGAGCGTTTCTTCGTCCCCCGCCGGGGGTAGCCGGTGGGCCACCATGGGCGGCGAGGCATCCGGAGGAGCCGAGGGCGACAGGCGCCGCGACGAGTCCGAGGCCGAGCGGCTCGACCGTAACCTGGACCAGCTTCTTCAGGAGGAGCGCGTCGCCCTTCCCGGCGTGCAGGTCCTGTTCGCCTTCCTGCTCACGGTGCCGTTCTCGCAGGGATTTCCCTCCCTTACTGACTTCCAGCGGGATGCCTACTTCATCGTCTTGGCCCTCACGGCCATAGCGACCGTCCTGCTGATCGCCCCCACCGCTTATCACCGGATTCTGTTCCGCGAGGGGAGGAAGCCTCAGATCGTCGGCTTCGCGAACCGCGTCGTGATCATCGGGCTTGGGGTCTTGGGGCTTGCAATGGTCACCGCCGTGGCGCTGATCGCGCACGTCGTCTTCGGTGAGGCGATGGCCATCGTCGCCGGAGTGCTCGCGTTGACGCTGGTCGCCGTCCTGTGGTACGCGCTGCCGCTCGCCGCTCGCCACGGTCACCCGAGCGAGATCGCGAGCGCCCCGCCGAGCACGGCCGAGCCGAAGACCAGGAAGCTCACGTAGTCGCCGATGTGCCCCGAGTGCAGGGCACGCAGCGGCGCCACGACGCGGGCGGCGGTGTCCTTGATGCGTGCGCCGGCCCCGCCCGGGACCGCTCGGTCGAAGAGCGCTAAGGCGGCGACCGCCATGGCGGCCGTCAACGTCAGCGCTGCATAGGCGTAGGCGCTCGTGCTCGCGGTGACCGGAGCGGCCTCGGGCCGGGGAACATCTCCGCGTCCCAGGACAACCTCCGCGTACGCGCCGCCGTCCGCGAAGCGCATTGCCGCCTCGTGCGCCTGCTCGACGGCTCCGGGGAGGAGACCCAAGGCGAGGGCAGCGAGTCCGAGCAGCAAGGTGGGGACGATCATCGCCAGCGGCGGGCGCTCCGGCGGGCCCTCCTCCTCGGCCTCCCCGCGGTCGGACCGTGAGGCGCCGCCGCCGCGCCCCCAGCCAAGGAAGATCCGCCCCCCCGCCCGCAGGACGGCCGCTGCGGTCAGCGCCGAGGCGACGATGAGGACGGGAATCGCCCAGGCGTGGCCCTCCTCGACCAGGCCGTCCTCGAGCACCGCCTTCGCGAAGAACGTCCCGAAGGGGGGAATCGCGGCGAAGGACGCGGCTCCGAGCGCGAACGCCAGGCCGGCGAGCGGCAGGGTCCGCCCCGCGCCGCGAAGGCCCACCTCGGAGACCTGGCGGCCCGCATGCTGGAGCACCCCGACCGCACCGAACAGGGCGGCCTTCCCAAATCCATCCGCCGCCACGAACAGGGCCGCGCCCGCGACACCCACCGGCGAGAGGAGGCCCAAGCCGATGAGGAAGACCCCAACGTACGAGATCGTCGCGAACGCCAGCATTCTCTTCAGATGGTCCTGCGCCAGGCACATCACAGCGCCGACCAGCGCCGTGAGGCACCCGGCGATGATCAGCACCACGCGCAGCTCCGGAGCGCCTTCCCCGAGCGCCGGCTCAAAGGCGGCAAACCAGATGCGCCCCACGGCGTAGATCCCGAGCTCGCTCATCGCGCCCGCGAAAAGCAGGCATACGGGGGTGGGGGCCACGGCATAGGCGTCGGCGAGCCAGAAGTGGAAGGGCACGGCGGCGGCCTTGATCAGGAATCCGCACGCCAGCAGGGAGAACGCCACGACCACGAGGCCATCCGGGGGTCCCCCGGCCCCGAGCGCATCCCCGATCTGGGCCAGGTTGAGGGCGCCCGTGCGCGCGTACGTGAGCCCGAGCCCGATCAGGATCAGAAACGAGCCGATGACGTTGGTGACACCGAAGTTCAGCGACCCCTCGACCGACTCGTCCTCGACCTTGTAGCCGGCCAGGGCGATCGCGGCGACGCTCATCAGCTCGAAGAAGACGAACATGTTGAAGAGATCGCCCGAGAGCGAGAACCCGACCATGCCGGCCAGGAAGACCAGCATCAGCACCTGGAAGAGCGGGGCGTCGGTGTCGCGGTAGCGCCACATCATCACCAGGGCCGCCACCATGAGCACCGAGACCAGGGTGGCCAGGCCCGCGGCGATCGGATCGACGAAGAAGTCGACCCCGATCGCGATGCCGCCGCGCGGCTGCCAACCTCCGACCCAGTAGGCCTTGGGATCAGCGCCGCTGTCGGCGAGCAGGATGGCGCAGAAGGCCGCGGTCGCGAGCGTGGCGCAGAGCGCCACCGCCTCGGCGATCGCCCGATTCGACCAACGCGCCGCGCCAACCAGTGCGGCTGCCGCGAGGACGGGTACGGCCACCGTGAGCGGGATCAGGGCCATCCCTCACCCTCTGATCGCCCCGATCTCATCCGGGTCGAGCGTCTCGAAGCGCCGCTCGACCTGGACGGCGAGCGCCAGCAGGAGGGCCGCCACCGTGGCCTCGACGACCACGTCCGTGAGGGTCAGGGCCTGGACCACCGGGTCCACGACCGGGGAATCCCGGGGTATGTCGGCGAAGATCGGGGCGTCGGCGCCGTCGCGATAGCCGATGGCGAGCAGCAGCACGTATGTGGACGCCTGGATGACGGTCACGCAGATGACGAGGTGAATCAGGTTGCGGCTCGTGACGACCCCCCAAAGCCCAACCAGGAGAAGCCAGGCGGCGACGCCGAAGGCGAGCGCGCTCATTTGCCCGGCTGGCTGAGCAGACGCTCATCCAGCAGCTCTCCGAGGATTGCCAGCATCGCTCCCATCACCTCGAGGGCGATCGCGATATTCGACAGGGGAATCGTCCCGCCCGAAACCAGCTCGCCGAAGCGCCCCAGGGGGAGAAAGTTCTCAAGGAAGGCTGACCCGATCAGGAGGCCGCCCAAGCCGATCAGCCCGAAGCCCGCGACCCCGAGCCCCTCGGCCAGCTCGATCCCCTCGACCTGCGGTGCCCTGCCGATGTGGCGCAGACGCGCTCCGCTCAGAAAGACCAGGAGGAAGGCGGACATGAGGATCACGCCTCCCTGGAAGCCACCCCCGGGCGTGAGATGCCCGTGCGTGACTACGTAGAGCGCGAGGAGGACCACGGGCCCGAACAGGGCGACCCCCATCGCCCGCAGGGCGTGACTCCGCCCCGTCGGCTCGCGGGCGTCGGCCGCGGCGGGCTGCGGCCGGTCCCCGCGCTGCAGCCGCAGCAGCACCGCGACGCCCACCGCGGCCGTGAACAGGATGAGCTCCTCACCGAGCGTGTCAAAGGCGCGGTAATCGAGCGTCGTGGTCCCGACCACTTCGCTGGCCGTTCGCTGCGGGACCGCGATGCGCGAGATGAGCTCGCCGTAGCGCCCGTCGAAGTCGCCCAGCGCCGGCAATCCCGCGAAGCCCCATGCGAGGAGCGCGGCGAGGCCAAGCGCCCCGACCGCGAATACCGCGCGGCGCACACGGAGGCTCATCCGCGCTCCTCACGCTCGGCGCGGTTCCGGCGCACCTTCTCGAGGGCCAGCAGGATCATGGCCGGCAGGGCCACCGCACCGACCACGAGCTGGGAGAGCGCGACGTCCGGCGCCTGGAGGAGGAAGAACAGCACGGCAAGCGCCAGCCCGAATACGCTCGCCAGCGGAACTTGCCGCTCGGGCTCGCGGACGATCACGACGGCGGTTCCCAGTCCGGCGACCAACATCAGGGCGATGGCCTGCAGCACGGTCATGGACGCTCCAGGTGCACGCCCTCGCCGCGGGCACGCCGCCAGTCGCCGAGGACCCCGATGCGCGCGGCGCTGGCGATCACGCTCGCGAGCAGGGGCGAGGTGACTATGAGAGCCAACGCCACTAGGAGCGCCTTGAGGCCGATGAGGGACGGCCCTTCGCGCACCAGGATCGCGCCCGCGATGGGGATCGAGCCCAGGGCCGCCGGGCCGAGAAAGTGGAGGCGGTCGAATACGTCCCGGGCGAGCAGGAGCCCGAGGGCCGCGAGCGCCTCGAGGACGACTCCGAGCCCCAGGAGCAGGGCGACCAATGCGTCCCCGAGGCTCATCGCCGCTCGCGGTCCTGGAGATAGCGGGCGAAGACCAGCGTCCCGATTGAGGACATCACTGCCAGGACGACCGCCAGGTCGCCAAACGGCTCACGCCGCTCAGCCTCGGCGATCAGCAACAGGGCGAGCGTCACGAGCGTGGCCGCGAGTTGCGCCGCGACGATGGCGCTCTCCAATTCCCGCCGGACGCAAACCCACCCGCACGGGGCGAGCAGGACGAGCATCGCCGCGGCGGCGAGCTGCCACTCGTCCACGGCTATGGGAGGGAATCCGGCTGGTCCCTCGGAAGGAGCTCGTGGACCAGCGCGGTCCCATCCCCCGCATCGATTCCGATCACGTACCGGTTCGGCGCCAGCGATCCCAGCCATTCCGCGGCCGCGGGCGGCGGGCCCCCGCCGGCGGGTGGATACGGGACGAGGCGAAACGCGCCCGAGAGCTCGCGACCATGGGCGATCCGTGCCCAGAGCGCCGCGGCGAGGCGCACGGGGTCGCCGGCGAGCCGCCTCGCGACCGCGATCGCCACCCCGGGACCGCCGCCCCGCGACGCTCCGCGAGCAATCCCAGAGGATTGCCCTCGCCGCGTCACGAGGCCCGCCCCGGCGGCGGCGACCATCGCGGCCACTGCGCCGGCAACCAGCTCCTGGGTTCGGTGTGAGTCCGTGAGGGCTAGCCACAGCAACCACAGCAGCGCCCATCGGACAGCCCAGGAGCCGACCCCCCTCAGCCCCGTTGAAGGCGTGGCCGGCATCTCCGCCCGTCGATCGGATCCTGCCTACGAGGCCGGCGCGAACCCTGGGCTCTCGGTGGCGCTCTGGGACGCACCGGCCCGGGCGGCCTCGGCCTGCGCCAGCTGGCGATTCACGTGGTCCCAATCCACATTGCGGAAGAACGCCTCGACGTACTCCTTGCGCCCATCCGGCGTCGCACCGTAGTCACGCGTATACGCGTGCTCGTATACGTCGAGCGCGAGGACCGGGCACATGCTGTGTACGGCCCATAGGTTCTGCGTGTCCATGATGTAGTTGAACAGCGAGCCGTCATTCAGGTCGTAGCCGACCATCACCCAGCCTCGTGCGGCGCTCGCGGCCTTCTTCACCGAATCGAACCACTTGCCGAGCCCGTTGAACTCCTCCTCGGCGAGCTCCGCGAAGCGGCCGTCGGGGTCCCCACCCTCGCCGCCCAGGTGGCCGAAGTACAGGTCGTGGTTCTTGTACCCGAGGAGCGCGAACGTGTAATCGATCGACACAGCCCGAAGGTCCGAGTAGACCTGGTTGCCCTCGATCTTCGAGTAGTCGAACTCGTTGAGAACCTTGCGGCACTCGTTCGCCTTCTTGGCATAGCCCTCGTACAGCTTGTAGTGGTCCTCCATCGTCTCGCGCGAGATCCCGTCGAGGTCCTTCTCGAAGGCCGGGAACTCACGGGGCTTCAATTCGTCCCAGGGCATAGCTTCCTTTCGTCGATTCCGTCTGCGCCTCACGGCTGCCCGCCTGGATGGCCGGGAAACGCCGGAGCGCCCGTTACCGCTCTGCGCCGCCGGTTTCCAGGGTTACGCCGCGGGTAGGCGGACGGACAAGGGGGGTGAGTGCGCATGCGGATCATCGGAGCACAAGAGGTCGAGCGACTCGCGAGTGAGGGCGCGACGGTGATCGATGTCCTTCCCAGCGAGGAATACGAGGAGGAGCATCTCCCCGGGGCGGTGAGCATCCCGCTCAAGGCGCTCGACCGGCACGCCGTGCGGGACCTGGACCGCAGCCATCCCGTGATCGTGTATTGCTGGGACGCGCTTTGCGACCTGAGCCCTCGCGCCGCGGCATGGCTGGACGAACTCGGGTTTGAGGATGTCTGCGACTACGTGGCCGGGAAGGTCGACTGGACGGCACGCGGGCTTCCCACCGAGGGCACCAAGGCCCAGGAGCCCACGGTGACGGCGGTGCTGCGGACCGGTGCCGTGACCTGCCGGCCGAATGAGAACCTTGGCGCCGTTGCCGAGCGCGTGAGACATTCGCCGTTCCGCTTCGCGCTGGTGACGCGCGAGGACGGAACGCTCCTTGGCCGGCTCCCGGCCGGCGCGCTGGACGAGCCCTCCGGGGACGCGGTGGCCGAGGCGATGACCCTGGGCCCCTCGACGGTTCGGGCGGACTCCGAGCTCGAGCCTCTCGTCGAGCGGCTGGAGGGCCAGGACCTGCGCTTCGCGATCGTCACGGGCCCGGATGGGCGCCTGTTTGGGGTGGTCCGCCGGACCGATGCCGAGCGCCTACTCCAAGAGCGTGAGCCGGTTGGCGCAGGCGCGGGCAACGACTGAGCCGCGCGAGCGGCCCGCCGCGGACCAGAGGGAAGTCCGCATTTCGCGCGACGTACGCAGGTCGCGATTCGACCGCTTTGCCGAGGCCGCCTCGCAGCTGGTCAGCCGCGCCTCCTTCTTCACCCTCTCGCTCCTCGTGATTCTGATCTGGATGCCATTGATCTTCTTCTTCCGCAGCGTCGACACCTGGCAGCTGGTCATCAACACGCTCACTTCCGTGCTCGCCTTCCTGCTGATCGCGCTGCTGCAGAACTCCGAACGGCGCTACGACGAAGCCCTGCACGACAAGATCGATGTCCTCGCCGCCGCTCTCGCGGATCTGATGGAGCACCAGGCCGAGCCGGAGAGGGCGCAGCTCGAGCGACACATAGATGAGCTGCGGGCCGCGATCGAGCTCGAGGAGCGCTCCTAGCGTCCCTCACCCGCGCTGCGCGTGGTGGTGACGTCAGGCGGCCGCGCGAGAGCGGCGCTCAACCGCCTCGTAGCCGGATTCCGACAGCATCGGGTGCAGGACCTCGATCATCGCCCGTTGCTCGAGGCGGCTCATGTTTCGCCGCCACGACCCGGGCGCCGCGGCTCTCGTCTCCTTGCCGGCTCCGCGCTCGCGCGGGGTGAGCCGGTTGAACTCGAGCCTCCGGGCGACCCCGTCAAGGTCGTGTCCGTTCGCGTCGAGGCCAATGGCGGTTGCGATGCGGCGCAGCTCATGGGGCGTGTCAGCGAGGAGCTCCTCGTATCGCACGAGCACCCGTCGACTGGGATCGCGATCCCGGAAGGCTTGCCACACGGCTCGCGTTCGGAAGACCCAGACGCTGGCGAGCCAACGGATCAAGGGGATCCGGCCCTGCCTGGTGACGGCGAACGCTCCCTCTTCCTGGGCCCAGGAGTCGCGCTGGTAGGCGTCCAGCCACGAGTCCACGACGTCGCGCCCGTCGCGAAGCAGGAAGACGAGGCTCGAGTGGGGAAAGAGCTCGAACAGGAGCGGCGCGGCCTGCGAGCCGGGCTCCTTGACGACGATCGCCGGATTCTCGATCCCGTTCGCTGCGGAGTAGTCCTCGGCCTCTGCCCGGAAGCGCGACGCCACCAGATTGCGGAGATTCGGCAGCCACGCCTCGCGATAGCGGTCGGAGAAGAAGTAGCTGTCCTTGTCCCGCTTGACCTCGTCGAGCGTCGTGAGCTCGGGCTCTGAGTCGGCGGCGGCCCATGCCAGCGGGATCGGCCGCCAGATCCCCAGGTGATGTCCCAGATGCGGGTCGTCGATCGGAACGACCCGGCCGGTCGACTCGAGCATCCTCAGTAGCCAGCTGCTCCCGCTCCGCGACGAGCCCATGATCCAGACGAGCTGTTGTTGATCCCCGAGCACGTGTGGCGGTGATTTAGGGGATGTGGGAGTCCGCCACGCGGCGGTGTGTCTCCGGCTCCGTCTCCTGCTTGGCGGGGGCCGGCTGGCCGGGCGTGTGGAGGAGGTTCTCCACAGCGCGCACGCCCTCGACCTGCTTCGCGGCGTCGACCAGGCGCTCGATCTGTTCCCGGCTGTCGACCTCGCCGCGCAGGTAGACGATGCCCACCTCGGCGTTCACGGAGACGGCGCCTTTCGGGACGTCTGCCGGCCTGAAGATCTGGCTGCGAACTCGATCTGCGAGCTCGCTGTCGGTCGCCGCCGGACGATCAGGCTCGAGGTCTCGCAGCGCCTCATGCGCAGCTCCGGTGGCCCTATCCGTGGCGAGGGTCCGCGCCACGCGGGCTCCTCGCGCCGCATGTCGCAATGGTCGCCGAACCATGGCGGCCGCTCGATCCCTGGCGACGGCCCGCCGCCGCCGTCCGTTGTTCGGGTCGAGTAGATACGCTCCGGCGGCGCCGCCCGCGGCCCCGAGTGCTGCGGCGCCGGCGATCGGCTTCGCATCGGGCTTGCGCCGCCCGAATGTCACGGGTATCGATGTCATTCGCGAACCTCCGCTGAATCTCCGTTCTGCGCAAGTCGGCCTTTGGATGAATGCCCGTTGCGAGTCGCGTGGATAACCGCCCCATCGTCGACCGAGTGACGGAGCACGTCCTCCTTCTTCACCCAAATCGGTGCGGGCTTGCGCTCGTCAGCGACGAGGAAGCAGGTCGTGCCCCACCCGACGAGCCCCTCCTGCTCAAGCGGCGCGCCCTCGCTGGAGGCGGCGACCGGGTCGGTTTCCTGCAGCCCGATGGCAAGCACCGGACCCCGGAAATCACCGACGCCGTTTTCGGCTGCCCCCTCCACGAAGAGCGGCTCAGGGGACTGGATCAGATGAAACTCATCCATCATCTGTTGACTGCCCTCTGCGAAGCCCGTCAAACGAGGCATTCCCATCGGGTTTCGGCCGATCGGGCGCGTCGCCGACCACCACGCGGCTCATCGGCTGTCGCAGGCGATCCGCCAGCTCTTGGGCCGCGCGCGTGCCCTCCGGGTCTTCCTCATCGCCGCCGGTCACGATGATCACCTCGCTGGCCGGGAACGTTCGGAGCTCGTCCTCGACCGCGCGGACGATGTTCTCGTCACCTGTGGCGCCACGGGTATCGAGCTCCGCGGCGCTCAGCGATGCCGTGCTGATCACGAGCTTTCGCTGCGCCTCCTTCCGGGCGGAGTCGAGATCGCTCGCCCAGCGGTCGAGAAGCCCGCTCTTCGCCGGCGCCAGCAGCCTCACTTCCGATCCGGCCTCCGCGTCGATCTGCTCGGCGACGTACTCGACCGCGGCCGGATCGTCCAGCTCGTGGCTGAGAACGATCAGGACATGCTGGAGCTCGTCGCTTGAGCGAGCCGCGAGAATCGGCCCCACGGGTTGAGCGCGAGCCGCGATGACGATCAGGGACGCGGCGGCAATGAAGCCCACGGCCATCCCGGCGGGGGGCCCGCCGAGCCAGAAGCCGGCGACGACCGGAACGGCGAGCGCCGCGACGATCAGCGGAAGCGTCCAGGCCCGCAAATGGATCATGTGCCGATGATCGCTTGCCACGCGCGCAGCGCCTACCCGAGGGCATGTTTGCCGAAACCGCCGCCATCACTGGTTCGCGAGGCCGGGGTCGGGTAGGCCAAACACATGCCCGGCCAGCCATCCGAGACCCACGAGCTCGAGGACCGATTGAACAAGTATCTGGCCGACGTCCATTCGATTGAGGAGCAGGCCCTTACGCAGCTGCGTCGCGCTCCCGGCATTGCCGGGGACAAGATCCTCGCGAGCGTCTTCGAGCGTCATCTTGGGGAGACCGAGCGGCAGGAGGACCGCGTACGAGGCGCCCTGGAGCGCCGCGGGGGCGACCCGTCGACGCTCAAGGACCTCGCGGGCAAGGCCGGTGGTCTCGGCATGATCGCGTTCGCGAAGCTGAATCCCGACACGCCGGGGAAGCTCACCGCGCACGCGTTCTCCTATGAGCACTTGGAGATCGCGGCCTACGAGCTGCTCGAGGCGGCGGCCGCTCGCGCGGGTGACCGGGCGACAATGGCCATGGCGCGTGACATCGCCGCCGAGGAGCGGCTGATGGCCCACCGCCTCGCGGGGGCTTTCGATCTCGCGGCGGACGTCTCGCTTCGCGACGTCGACCAGGGTCAGCTCGGAGAACAGCTCGACAAATACCTGGTGGATGTGCACGCGATCGAGATGCAGGGCGTGCAGATGCTGGAGGCGGCCCCGTCGCTTGTCGACCACGAGGAGCTGACCTCGGTGTTCGAGGAGCACCTGGCGGAGAGCCGCGTCCACGCGCAGCGGGTCGAGGCGCGCCTGAAAGCCCGGGGGGCGGACCCCTCCGGATTCCAGGACGCTGGAATGCGAATCGGCGCCCTGAACCTCGCGGGATTCTTCGCCGCCCAGCCCGATACAACGCCCAAGCTGGCCGGGTTCGCCTTCGCCTTCGAGCACCTGGAGATCGCGGCCTATCACCTGCTCGAGCGCGTCGCCGGCCACGCGGGCGATCCCGACGCCGTTGAGATTGCCGCCGAGATCCTTGGTGATGAGCGCCGGGCCGCGACCCGGCTCGAGGGGCTCTTCGCGAGCGTGATGGACGCCGAGCTCTCCGCGGCCTGAGCGATTTGCCCGGAGGCCACGGGGTAGGCGCGGACCGTGATGAACGAAGAATCCACGCCCCACGACGAGCCTCTAAGAAAGTCCGACGAGGATGAGGAGCCCCACCATGCGCTCTCGAATCCCGCGGAGGATCCGGATCCCACGGAATGGCCGGATCCCTACGACAAGCGGGAGGATCCGAGAGACGCGCCCGGGGCGGAGACTGGGGATGTCGACACTCACACGGGGACTGGAGCGTTGAGCACCAGCGAGCCCCACCCTTCGGAGGATCCTGAGGCCGGAGATCGCTGGGAAGGGCCGAAGCGGGACAAGCTCGACGACTGAGAAAACCCGACGTAAGGAGGCGACATGCCACAGCAAATCGACGGAGCGAAGGTCGCGTTTCTCGTGGCCAATGAAGGGGTCGAACAGGTGGAGCTGACGCATCCGTGGGACGCGGTCAAGGAGGCCGGAGGCAAGCCGGAGCTGATCGCGCCGGATGCGGGCGAGGTCCAAGCCTTCAACCACCTGGACAAGGGCGACCGGTTCGAGGCGACCCGCTCCGTGGCCGATGCCAGCCCCAGCGACTACGACGCCCTGGTTCTTCCGGGAGGTGTCGCGAACCCGGACATCCTGAGGACGGTGCCGGAGGCGGTGACGTTTGCCGGAACGTTCTTCGAATCCGGGAAGCCCGTTGCGGCGATCTGCCACGCGCCGTGGACGCTCGTCGAGGCGGATGTTGTCGAAGGCCTCACGCTGACCTCTTGGCCGAGCCTGCAGACCGACATCCGCAACGCGGGCGGGAACTGGGTCGACGAGGAGGTTCACGTCGAGTCCGGCCTGGTGACGAGCCGCAAGCCCGACGACCTCGATGCGTTCTGCGACGCGATGCTCGCGCAGATCGCGGATGCCGTGCATGCCGGAGCCCGCGCATGACCGAGTCCGAGGAGCGCCGGGAGGCGGAGGGACGGGACGCCGGCGAGGAGGTCGCCGCCGAGCCCGACTCGGACGTGGTCGAGCGCGAGACCGAGCGGGCCGCCAGGGAGGCTGCATCCATCGGCGGCGACCCGGGAATGCCGCCCGTCGACGATGAGGGTCGTTCCGCCGATGAGGCGGAGCGCCCGCTCGCGGAGGCTGGGGAGGGCGTGTCGGAGGGCTTTGAGCAGGCGGAGGCCGAGCTAGAGGAGAGCGCCGAGCACGGTGTCGACCGCCCCGCGGACCTCGAGGCGCCCGAGACCGAGAAAGAGGACGACCGAGCGGCCCATGGCGAGGCGGACCGAGCGCGCGGCCAGCCGGACTGAATAACGGGCCGACCTCTGCTCGCTAGTCAAGGACGCGCACTCGGGCACGCCCGTTGCGAGCCGGGTGTCGGGCGATGCCGAGCTCCTCGATGAGGGTGAGGAACGCCCTGGCGTAAGGTGACTCGGCGGTGCGTGTCGCCACGTCATCCCAATCGATCTGCTCGCGCACCGAGCGCGCGATCTGCAGCGGGCTCTCGAGATCCAGCTCGTGGTCGCTCAGGGCGAGGAGCTTCGAGACCATCACGTCCTCAAGGGCCATCACGCGGACGCCCATCGCCAGCAGGTCCATCTCCTCGGCCCGATCGATCACGCTCTGGTCGATCGTCATCCCCTTCGGCCGGTGAATCACGTCGACGACCACATCGCCGTCCCTCGCCTTCAGCAGCCACTCCTCCTCGGAGCGCTCCGGCGTCATCCCCATACCGGCAAGCGCCGCCAAGGCTCGCTCGGAATCCTGCGGCGTCACCATGATGTCCAGGTCCTTCCGCGGCTCGGGCCCGCCGCGGGCCCACGACGCGAGCGTTCCGCCGACGAGGAAGGGGATCTCGGCCTCGCGAAGCGCGGCGACCGCTCGCTTGAACGTGCGCTCGATGTCGGCGAAGGGATGATCGTTGCCACTGCTCACGCCCGTGCATCTACCCGGAGAGGCGCAGGACAAGCCCGCTCGATTCGGGCGCCCGGGCGCGGGTAGGCGGCCCCCGTGGAGGCGTCAAACGGACATAAGCCGACCATTCGCGTTGCCGCCGCGGCGGACGTGCACACGCGGGAGAGCCGCCGCGAGCACACCGTCAGGGCCTTGGGCGAGCTTCGTGGGAGCGCGGACATTGTTCTGCTGGCCGGCGATCTCACCACCTACGGGCGCCCGGAAGAGGCGCGGGTGCTCGCGGACGCCTGCGAGCCGCTGGATCTCCCGATCTTCGCGGTGCTTGGAAACCACGACTGGCACGCAAACCGCCGCGACGAGGTCGTCGCCGTCCTCGAGGCCGGAGGGGTGAGGGTCCTTGACCGGAGTTGGGACGTGGTGTCCGTGGGCGGTTACGAGGTTGGCGTGGTCGGCGTGAAGGGCTTCATCGGGGGGTTCGCCGGATCACAGCTCACCGACTTCGGTGAGCCGCTTTTGCGCGAGGTCTACGCCGAGACGTCCGCCGAGGTGGAGGCCCTGGATGATGGGCTCCGGCGCGTGTCCCACTGCCCCGTGCGGCTGGTGGCGATGCACTATTCGCCGACCGAGGAGACCGTGGCCGGCGAGCCCGCCGGGATCCAGGCCTTCCTGGGCAGCGATCGCCTGGCCGCGCCGCTGCTGGAGCATCAGCCCGACCTGGTCGTGCACGGCCACGCGCACGCAGGCCAGTTCGCCGGCCGGATCGGCGAGATGGAGGTCTTCAACGTGTCGGTCGAGGTGACGGGCCGCGATTTCTGGCTGTTCGAGCTATCGCCGGCTACCGCGGTCGCGGCACCGGTCCACTGAGCTCAGCTAAGCGCCCACCTCGCGGGAGGGAGCTCCGGGGTTGGGCGGCAACGTCCCGGCGCGTTCACCCTCGCCGCTCGCCGGAGCGCCTCGTGGCTCGGGACCGATATCCCTCGACGCCATCTCGCTTCGCTCACGCGGCGAGGGCTGTTGCTCACCTTCGCTGCGCTCCAGGTACTGCCCACTGCGCCGCATTGCCGCGGCGCCCATGGCCAGCAGTCCGATGACGAGCGCAATGCCCACTGCAAGCAGCGGCGAGGCCGCAACGACGAGGGCGATCACCAGGGCAACGATTCCCAGCGCGACCCCCGCGGTGATGTTGAACCACGTCCCGTACATGCGCCTCGCCTACCCGGAAACGGGGGATTGACTCCCGATCCCGGGTCCGGCTCCTACAGGCCAGGGCCGACCGGCGTCGGCTGAACGAGGTCGTCCTCAGGAACCTCATCACGCAGGCGGCTTTCGAGGTGATCCTCTCCCCAGCGCACTACCGAGCCCGGAATCAGCTTCAGCACCTGCGCGCGGTACTTGGACACCAGGTCGTATCCCTTGTTCGTAGCGCGCTCGAACCGCGCTGCCAGCCATGCCAGACGCCGGCCGCCTGGGAGCAACTCGAAGAGCGGGATGAACGCCGGTCCTCCTGAATGCCTGGCGCCGTCGGGAGTGACCAAGTGGAAGCTCTCGAGCCGCGCATCCGGGGTGAGTTCGGGGAGGAGCGTCGCCCCATCGGGCCCCTGGATTGGCACCGGGAGAAGGCGGGCATGGCGATCCCACGCGATCAGCACCCCCGCGGACCAGCGGCAGAATGGGCATTCGCGGTCGTAGAGCAGCGCCGCACGGCCCACCGGCGCAGGGCCGGCTCCCACCTGCGTGCGCTGCTTCGCCGGGATCCTCTCGTGGAGGGCCACGTCAGCTCGTCCCCTTCTCGTCCCCAACATCGTCCCCAGGCTCGCGGCCCGCCTGCCTGTGGCTCAGGGCCTCCTCGTCGACGGCCGGGTTCCCAAGCGGGCCGTGCTCCTCGTCACCCGGCGCCTTTCCCGCGTTGGGCCTGTCCTCCGGGGGCTCCTCCTCGGGGGGCTCGGTGCGTCTGCGATCGTGCTCCATCCAGCCGCGCCCTAGCTGGACTTGCGGCCGCCCTCGCGCCCCGCCGCGCGCTTCTGGGACTTGGAGCCGCCGCTTCCCTTGCCGCTCTTCTTGCCGCCTCGGCTCGAGCTGCCCGGCGAGTTTGCGATCGAAGCTGCGCGCTGCTTGCTCATCCCCTTCTTGCGCAAGCCCTCGTACTGCTTGTCGTTCTTGACGCTTGATCCGTGATCCTTGGCCATGACTCCTCCTTTGAAGCCCAAGGCGGCTACCCGGTGGGGCGGCTGTGAACCGCCCCCGGGCCGGGTGCCGAGTCAGGTCCGGCGCTCGAGATCCGCGACCTCGTCGGCCTTGCGATCGGCGCGTTCCTGCGCGCGGGCGAGGTCCTCCTTCTTCTCACCCTTGCGCTCCTCGCGCCGGCCCTCCTGCCGGAGGCTCGGGTCATCGGCGACGTCGCCGACGGCCTTCTTGGCTCGGCCGGTGATCTTGTCGATGATGCTCATGGCGTTTCCTTTCGACTCGTGGTCGGGCAGCGACTACCCGGGTCGGGAGGGGACAACCGGGGCCGGTGGTGCGTCGGGGGTATGCGGTTTGGCCGTCTGCCGGACGAGGTACGCGAGCACGCCGTCCATGCCCTCGTCGGCGTAGACGCGTCGCTGCAGGTCGGCGCCTGAGCCCTGATCGAGGATCGCCTCAATCATTCCGAGCTCGGCTTCGCAGTCGAACTCGGCGGCTACCGCCGCCGCCTCCTCGAGCGCGAGCGAGGCGAGGGCGCGCGCGGGAGCCGGGTCGCATCGGCGGTCCAGCAAGACGGCGTCGAGGCCGTGCCGCGTGGCCTGGAAGCTCGCCTCCGCCAGCGCCTCACGCGCCGGGATCCCCCGCTGATCGCGGTCGGACTCGACCCGCGCCAGGCAATGCACGAGCGCAGCTATCGCGCCAACACGCCGCAGGTCGAACTGCGCGTCGGCGGCGCGGATCTCGATCGTGCCGAGCGCCGGATGGAGGCGCGCGTCCCACCAGATGTGCGTGTAGTCCTCGAGCCCTCCGGCCTTGCAGACCTGACCCACGATCCGCCGGTAGTCGTCGAAGTCGGCGATCTGCGGTGCCATGGCCGACCGCGGATAGCTGCGGAAGATCGCGGTGCGCGAGCTGGCCAGGCCCGAGTCCTCGCCGAACCAGAACGGGGAATTCGAGGCGAGCGCGTTAAGCAGGGGGATGTGAGTGCGGATGCCGTTGTAGGCGCGGACCGCGCTGCCGACATCGGGCATTCCCACGTGGACGTGCAAGCCGCAGATCGGCGTGCGCAGCACCCCCTGCAGGGAGTGAGCGATCAGCCTGTAGCGAGCGTCGGGAGCCACCGCGGATTCCCATGAGGGGGCGCTTGGGTGGACGCCTACCCCCATGACCCGGGAGCCGGACGCGATCAGCTCGGCGCGGACGCTTCGCAGCACGGCCGTCGCTTCCGCCGCGTTGCGCGTGACGTCCGTGTTGGACTCCACCATCGCTTGGAAGAGCTCACCGGCCAGCGAGCCCTCGTCCGGATCGGCCTCCCGCAGCGCCTGGCGTCCGCGGTCGAGAAGCTCGTTGTCGTCGCCGACCAGCAGAAGCTCCTCCTCGACGCCCAGCGCAAACGGGGCCTCCGTGCCGAAGTTGGTCTCCCGGACGCCGTATCCGGGGCTACCCATTCTCATCGCGATACCCAGGCTTCCTTTCCTCCGGGTTGGGCCGTGGCGCTTTGGGCCTGCCTGCGGTTACCCGGCAAGTCCGCCCGGACACCGAGGAGCCGCCAAGTCGCGGTTTCCGCCCGGACCAGCCGGGAAGGCGATCGGCATGGCTAGTACCAAGCAGCGTCAGGCTGCGCGCAAGAACGTCAAGAAGGCGCAGACCGGAGCGCGCAAGAAGCGGACGATCAGCAAGCTCTCCGCCAGGACCCGCCGCGACCTCGGCCGCGAGGGCGCCAAGGCCGCCGCGCGAAAGCGCGGAGCCTCGAAGGGGACGGGAAGCGGAGCCGGGGCGATGACCGTGACCGAGCTGCGACGCGAGGCGGCCCGCCTCGGAATCGAGGGGCGCTCGAAGATGGGGAAGGCGTCCCTGATTAGAGCCGTGGGCCAGAAGCGCCGCTCCCGGCGCTGACCGGGAGGGAGGCCTGATGAAGGCAGTGACGTTCCACGGAAAGCGTGACGTTCGCGTCGAGGACGTTCCCGACCCCACGATCAAGGAGCCGACCGACGCCATCATCCGGGTCACCTCGACGGCGATCTGCGGCTCCGATCTTCACCTGTACGAGGTGCTCGGGATGTTCATGGATTCAGGCGACGTGCTCGGACACGAGCCGATGGGCGTCGTCGAGGAGGTCGGGCCCGATGTTGAGCACATCGCGCCCGGGGATCGCGTGGTGATCCCGTTCAACATCTCGTGCGGGCACTGCTGGATGTGCGACCAGGGGCTCTACGCCCAGTGCGAGACGACGCAGGTTCGCGAACGCGACAAGGGTGCTGCGCTGTTCGGATACACGAAGCTCTACGGACAGGTGCCCGGCGGGCAGGCTGAGTACCTGCGCGTCCCCCAGGCGCACTTCGGTCCGATCAAGGTGCCGGAGAACGGGTACGCGGACGAGCGCTTCCTGTTCCTCTCCGACGTGCTTCCCACGGCTTGGCAGGCGGTGGAGTACGCGGGGATCCCCGATGGCGGCAGCGTTGCCGTCTACGGGCTCGGTCCGATCGGCCAGATGTGCAGCCGAATCGCGAGGCTTCGAGGCGCCGAACGGGTCTTCGGCGTCGACATCGTCGCGGAGCGCATCGAGATGGCGATCCGAAACGGGATCGAGGCAATCGACGCGAGCACGCGCGATGACGTACCGGCCGAGATCCGGGAGATGACGGATGGCCGTGGGACGGATTCGGTGATCGACGCCGTCGGCATGGAGGCGCACGGGGCCTCGCTCGCGAAACTCGCTCAGGACGCGACCGGGTTCCTCCCCGACGCGCTCGCGGCGCCCGTCGTGGAGCGCTTCGGAATCGATCGCATGGACGTACTCCATCAATGCATCGACACGGTCAGGCGAGGTGGAACGCTGTCAATCAGCGGTGTCTACGGCGGGGCGCTCGATCCGATGCCGCTCATGCAGCTATTCGACAAGGGGATCCAGATTCGAATGGGCCAGGCGAACGTAAAGCGCTGGATCGACCAGCTCATGCCGCTGCTGGCCGAGGATGACGATCCGCTCGGAACGGACGATCTGGCAACGCATCGGCTGCCGCTTCAGGAAGCTCCGCGCGCCTACGAGATCTTCCAGCGCAAGGAGGATGGGGCCATCAAGGTGGTGCTCGACCCGGCACGGGCTGCGGCCTGAGCGCCCGCTCTGGGCGGACTCGGAGGGCTTACCGCACCGCGCGCGGGGTAATTGGCCCGCGGGGTGACCGATACCCGCTCCGAGTACGACTCACTTGCCGGGATCTACCTGCCTATCGCGATCGCGGTCGTCGTGCTGGTCCTCGGCGCGATGGCCTTTGCACTCCTCCGCTATCGGCGGCGGGAAGGGCGCGAGCCGAGCAGGGTCGCCTCGCTGCCGGTCGTCGAGGGCGTGTATGCGCTCGTGCTTGCCGCGGTCGTCGCGGTCCTGATGACGGCGACTTTTCGCACCGAGGCGAGGGTCGATGCCCTATCCGATGACCCGGACCTCACCGTCGAGGTGATCGCGTTCCAGTGGGGGTGGCGGTTCACCTACCCGGAGCGGAGGGTGACCGTGGTCGGGAACGTGAACCGGCCCCCTGCCCTGTTCGTCCCGGCCGACAGCACCGTTCGGTTCGAGCTGCGCTCACGAGACGTCATCCATTCGTTCTGGATCCCGGAGCTGCGCTTCAAGCGCGATGCGGTCCCGGGGCGGACGACAGAGTTCGACCTGACCTTCGACGCGAACTCAGTCGGCCGCTGCGCTGAGTTTTGCGGCCTCGACCACGCTGGGATGACGTTCGACGTCGTCGCGCTTTCGCCATCTGACTTCGCATCCTGGATCGGCCAGCGAGCCGAGCCGGCGAGGGGCGGATAGTGGGAGCCGGCGCGCCGGATGCGGCGCTCGATCAACCGTCCGGCTCGCGGGGATTGACGACACGCCAGCCCACGCCGGTGGGCCTGCTTGGCTGGATCGCGACGACGGACCACAAGCGGATCGCCCTTCGCATGGCGGCCGTGTCGTTCGCGTTCTTCCTGCTCGCGGGGGCGTTCGCCCTGTTCATGCGGGGGGAGCTCGCCGAGCCCGGACGGCAGCTCGTCTCGGGAGCGGCGTACGACCAGCTCTTCACGATGCACGGGTCGACCATGGTCTACCTGGTCGTCACCCCCCTCGCGCTGGCGGTGGGGCTCTACTTCGTACCGCTGCAGATCGGCGCGGCGGAGGTCGCCGCGCCGAGGCTCACGCTGGCGGGACACTGGCTGATCATCGCTGGCGGCCTGACGATGTATGCCGGTTTTCTGACCGAGCGGGGAGCCGGCCGAGCGGGCTGGACCGGCTACTTCCCGCTCTCGGGCGAGTCGGCAACGCCAGGCACCGGCATGGACCTCTGGATCCTCGGAGTGGTCCTCGCGATCACGGGCACGTTCATCGTCGCGGGGGCCCTGCTGGCGACGATCGTCCGGCTGCGGGCCCCGGGGATGACGATGCTGCGGCTACCGGTCTTCACGTGGACGATGCTGGCTACGTCCCTGATGACGGTGATGGCGCTTCCGGCGGTGGTCGTCGCGATGGCGCTCGTGTTCGCGGACCGTCACCTCGGTGGCGTTCTCGGGGGATCCGAGGGGCCGATCACGTACCAGCACCTGTTCTGGTTCTACGCGCACCCGGTGGTGTACGTGATGTTCTTCCCCTTCCTCGGGATCGTCGCCGAGGTGGTGGCGACCTTCTCGGCTCGCCGGATCTTCGGCTACCGCGCGATCGTGCTTGGGCTGCTGGCGTTCACGGGCCTGTCGATGAGTGTGTGGGCGCACCACATGTTCACCACCGGCGCCGTCACCAACGAGTACTTCTCGCTCACGTCCACGATGCTGGTGGTGCCGGCCGGGACCGAGTACCTCGCCGTGATCGCGACCATGATCGGCGGCTCGATCCTGCTGCGAACGCCGATGCTCTTCGCGCTCGGCTTCCTGGGCCTCTTCCTGATCGGCGGCCTGAGCGGTGTGTGGGTCGCCTCGCCGCCGCTCGACTACCACGCGCAGGACTCCTACTTCGTCGTTGCCCACTTCCACTACACCCTGTTCGCCGGGAGCCTGTTCGGCCTCTTCGCGGGGGTCTACTACTGGTTCCCGAAGGTCACCGGGGCGCTGCTGCGCGAGGGGCTGGGCCGCATCCACTTCGTCCTCCTCTTCGTGGGGGCGAACCTGACCTTCTTCCCGATGTTCCTGCTCGGCCAGGATGGGATGCCGCGGCGGGTCTCGGACTATCTCCCCTCCGACGGGTGGGAGGGGCTCAACACGCTGGCGACCGCAGGCTCGCTCTTGATCGCGCTCGGCGTGATCGCGTTCATCGCGAACCTGGTGGTGTCGCTTCGCGATCGGAGGCCGGCCGGCGATGACCCGTGGGAGGGGCAGACGCTCGAGTGGGCGACGACCTCGCCGCCGCCGCGCTTCAACTTCACCTCGCTGCCGCCGATCGGCTCCTACGCGCCGCTCCTCGACCGCCGGCAGGAGCGCGAGGCCCGGCAGCGCCTCGGCGATGAACCCGCGACCACGGGGAACGGATGAGGGCGCCCCTCATCATCGCCGGATGGGGAGCGTGGCTCGGCGCGCTGGCCGTGATGCTCTTGATCTGGGACGGTGCCGGGCTTGCCGCCGGCCTGCTCGGTGGCGCCGCCCTCGCCACGCTGCTCGTCGCCGCCGGTCTGGCGCTTCGCCGCCGTGAGCCCACCCGAGCGCGCCTGATCGTCGAATCGAGCGCCGCGACGGTCGTCGCGATCTTCGGCCTCACCGTCGCGGTAAACGGGCTTGCGTTCGGCTCCTGGCTGATTCTGATCGGGGCGGAGATCATCGCGCTCGGCCTTGCCGGCCTGGCAATCGAGCTTCGCGATCTGCGGAGGCGGAGGGAGCCCGGCGGTTGATCTCCGCTCCCCACATGGTCGAGCATGCCGTGGCGGTCTCGGTCGTGGCGCCGCTGATCGCCCTTGGCGCATGCCGCTCGCGGGCCGCCAGGGCGCTGCTGCCGCGGGCGTCCGTCGCCTGGGTCGCCTTCCTCGTGAGCCAGTGGGTCGCCCACGTGCCATCGGTGATCGAACGTGTCGACGCCGATCCTGCCGTCCACGCGGCCGAGCAAGCGATTCTCATGGCGGCGGCAGTCGCCTTCTGGGCGCATGCGCTGGGCGCTCCCCGAGGCACTGGGTCGCTGGGCCCGGCTGCGCGCGCCGGCTACCTGCTTGCCGCGGTCCCGGCCGCGGACCTCACCGCGCTCATGCTCATGGCCGCGGGCGAGGGCCCGGCCGCGGTGGCGATGCTCGCCGGCATGCTGCCCCTGCCGCTGGCCGCCATCTGGGCCACGTGGGCGTGGGTCGCGGGGGAGGAGCGCTCGGCGCGAGCCGCGCAGCGGGATGATCTCGGTGCCGTGCCGGGGGCGGCGGAGGCGACGCGGTGAATCTCAGGCGCGCCGCAACGGCCGCCCTGGGCCTCCTTTTGAGCGCCGGCGCCGTCGTGGCTTTGGCCCAAACGCCAACGTCGCCGTCGGCGTCGATCGCGCAGGGGCGCACCCTTTACGAGGAGGGCTGCGCGAGCTGCCACGGGATGGATGCGAGGGGCGTGGCGGGCCAGGGCCCGTCGCTGCGCGGGGCCGGCGCCGCCGCCGCCGACTTCTACCTCCGGACCGGGCGGATGCCGCTGGACGATCCGGGCGACCAGCCCGAGCGCTCGGACCCTCGCTACCCGGACTCCGAGATCGACGCCCTCGTGGCCTATGTGGGCTCCCTGGGAGGTCCACGGATCCCGGACGTGAACCCGGAGCAGGGGTCCCTCCGCGAGGGTCTGGAGGCCTTCACGGAGAGCTGCGCTGGCTGCCACCAGGTCGTTGCCAGGGGCGGCATCGTCACCGGCGGCTTCGCGCCCGACCTCGAGGAGGCGAGCCCTGAGCAGGTGGCCGAGGCCGTTCGCCTGGGCCCCTACCTGATGCCGCGCTTCGATCGCCGCACGATGGACGACCACACCCTCGACTCGATCGCCCGCTACGTCGAGCAGACGAAGGATCCCGAGGATCCCGGCGGCTGGGCGATAGGCAACATCGGGCCGGTCCCGGAGGGCATGGTCGCGTGGCTGCTGGCGATCGCCGCGCTCCTCCTTTTGGCGCGGCTGATCGGCGAGAGGACCCGGTCGTGAGGCGCCCGCGGAAGGAGCTCCTGGTCGCCGCCCTCCTCGGGGGCTCCGCGAGCGCGAGCGTGGGCTTCGTGGTCGCTTACGCGGCGGACGCCTCAACTCAGCTGCTCGGCGGGTGTCTCGGTGCGGCGCTTCTGCTGGCTGCCGGAGCGGCGATTCTCCTCGGCTCGCTGACCGGCGCAGGCGACGTTGAGGACCGCCCCGCTCTCGGGGAGCGTGCCGAGCAACGCGAGGCGGGCAAGGAGGTGACGGGGGAGGCCGACGCGATCTCGCGGCGGCGGCTCCTCGCCGGCGGCGCGGTCGCCGCCACGGCGGCGCTGGGGGCCGCGGTGGTCGTGCCGGCCGCGTCGCTGGGACCCTCGCCCGGCAGTGCCATCGGCTCCTCTCCCTGGCGCCGCGGGCTTCGCGTGGTGGACGAAGAGGGACGGCAGTACCGAGCCGACGACGTGGAGATCGGCAGCTTCGTGACGGGCTTCCCGGATGGGGCAGATCCGCGCGAGCTCGGCTCACCGATCGTGATCGTGAGGCTTGAGGTCGCGGACCTGCGTCTGCCCCCGGAGCGCTCCGACTGGGCCCCGGACGGGTTGCTCGCGTTCTCGAAGATCTGCACGCACGCGGGTTGCGCGGTGAACCTTTACCGGCACCCGCTGTTCTCCCCAACATCGCCGCGCCCGGCGCTGGTCTGCCCCTGTCATTACTCGACCTTCGACCCGAGCCGGGGCGCCGAGCCCATCTTCGGACCCGCGGGGCGCCCACTGCCGCAGCTTCCCCTCGCAATCGACGCCGGAGGCAGGCTCGTCGCAGCCGGCGAGCTATCCGGGCCGGTCGGGCCTGCCTGGCCCGGCGTCAGGAGCCAGGAGACGTGAGCCCCGAGGCCGAGCAGCGGGCCCTCGAGCGCGCCTTCCGCTACGCGGACGAGCGAACCGGAGGGGCGTCGGTCGCGAGGCGCGTGCTGCGCTACGTGTTCCCCGACCACTGGTCCTTCCTGTTCGGAGAGATCGCGCTGTACTCGTTTGTGGTCCTGGTGGGGACAGGGGTCTTCCTCACCTTCTTCTTCGACCCCAGTCTCCAGCGCACGGTCTACGACGGCCCGTACACGCTGCTGCAGGGCCGCGAGGTCTCGGCGGCGTACGACTCGGTGATGTCGCTCTCGTTCGAGGTCGACGCCGGGCTACTCATGCGCCAGACCCACCACTGGGCCGCGCTTGTCTTCGTCGCGGCGATCGTCGTGCACCTGATGCGCGTGTTCTTCACGGGCGCGTTCCGAAAGCCCCGCGAGCTCACCTACTACATAGGCCTGGCGATGCTGATGCTGGCCCTCTTGGAGGGCTTCGCCGGCTACTCCCTGGGCGACGACCTCCTCTCAGGGATGGGCCTGGCGATCGCCTACGGGGTCGCCCTCTCATTCCCGGTGATCGGCGGCGGGTTCGCGTTCCTCGTCTGGGGCGGCCAGTTCCCCGGCGCCGACGACTTCATCTCCCGGCTCTTCATCGGACACGTGCTGATCCTGCCAGTGGCGATCGCGGTCCTCCTGTCGCTCCACCTTCTGCTCGTCGCGGTGCCGCATCACACGCAGTTCGGCGGCGAGCGGCAGACCGAGCGCAACGTGGTCGGCACCCGGCTCTGGCCCGGGTATGCGCTGCGGTCGATCGGACTGCTGCTCGCGGTGGCGGGGGCGCTCTTCCTGATGGGAGGCCTCGTGCAGATCAACCCGGTTTGGCAATGGGGCCCCTACGAGCCCTACGCGGCCACGAACGGGGCGCAACCCGACTGGTACATGGGGTGGTTGATCGGCGCCCTGCGGATCATGCCTCCCCTCGAGCCGACGATCGGGGACTACACCCTCGTGCCCAACCCCTTCTGGGGGGGAGCGCTGGTGCCGATGGCGGTGTTCGCCTTTTTGTTCGCCTGGCCATCGATCGAGCGATGGCGCACCGATAACTCGGGGGAGCACAACCTGCTCGACCGCCCGCGGGACAACCCGTGGCGGACGGCGGTCGGGGCCGCCCTGTTCACCTTCGTCGCACTGATCTTCCTCGCCGGATCGGCCGACCGCATCTTCGTGACCTTCGGCATCCCCTACGAGGCCCAGGTCTGGTTCTTCCGCGCCGCGGTCCTCATAGCCCCGCCCCTGGTCTATCTGCTCACCAAGCGCCTGTGCACGGAGCTCCGCGACTCGGGCTGGCATCCGTTCCGAGGCGGCCGCACGGCCCGGGTCCGCCGCGCCGGGAGCGGCGGGTTTGTGGTGGACGGTGAGGTGCCGGTTGAGGACGACGCCTCAGGCGCCGACCGCTGAGTGCGGCTGCGGGACCAGGACGAAGGCCTGGATGACGATGTCCCGCTCGACATCGTGGTCGGAGAGGAACGAGGAGACCTTTCTCCCGGTGAGCTGTTCGACGATCTCGCTCGCCCGCTGGCGAAAGGTCCCGTTGAGGGCCTGGCGAATGTTGCGGACGAGGTCCTCCTCGCCCTCATCGGCGAGGGTCCGCTCCGCCTCGGTCATGGTCGCGCGAAGCATCACCACGATCAGGTCGTCGTGGATGTGCGTGCGGGCGTATGAGGGGCCACGGCCGATGTGATCCTTGAGGAGCTTCACCATCGCCCGGGAAACGTCGCGGCTCAAGTTGTTGCTGCCAGCCGTTACCATTCGTGCCTCGTAAATAGGTATTTCAGCAATAGCCATTGCCGAAATAGCTATTGCCTAAACTAACAAAGCTCAAACCTGATGTCGAGAAACGGAGCTGAGCAAGAGCAGTTCTTTAAGGCCCTGAGCGCGCTGGAGGGTGTTCTGGACGACAACGCCAGGCGGGCGAAGCTGATCAAGAAGCGGATCGCTTCGGCTCGCCGCCTGCGGAGCCAGGGCAAGTCCTACCGCGAGCTCGTCTCGTCCGAGGACGGCCCCCTCATCGTTCACCTGCTGACCGAGAGCTCGGCAGAGCTCGATACATGCGGTGCGAGGGTCCGTCGCGCCGAGGCGGAGGCGCTGTACGCCGAGGGTATGACGATGGAGGAGATCGCCGAGGCCTTCGACGTCACCCGTCAGCGCGTCTCGGCGCTTCTTTCGCGCTAATTCCTGAGCGGTTTCCGCCGACCCCACGCGGGAAGCCGTTGCGCATGCGAGTTGTCGTCGTCGGCGCAACGGGCAACACGGGAACAGCCTTGATCGAGGCGCTCAGCGGGGATCCCGAGATCGCGTCGATCGTGGGTGTCGCAAGGAGGGTGCCGGAGCTCAGGCCGGCCAAGGTCGAATGGCGCCGAGCGGACATTGGCGACGCCGATCTCGTCTCGCTCTTTGAAGGCGCTGACCGCGTCGTACACCTGGCCTGGCTGATTCAGCCCTCTCGCGATGAGCCCCTGCTTCGGGCCGTAAATGTCGACGGCAGCCGCAGGGTGTTCGATGCGGTTGCGGAGGCCGGCGTTCCGGCGGTTGTCTATGCATCCTCGGTAGGCGCGTACTCGCCCGGGGCGAAGGATGTCGCCGTCGACGAGAGCTGGCCTACGGAGGGGGTCCGATCGTCCTTTTATGCCCGGCACAAGGCCCAGGTCGAGCGGCTCCTCGATGAGTTCGAGGCCGAGCATCCCGGGATTCGATCGGTTCGGCTGCGTCCCGGGCTGATCTTCCGGCGAAGTGCCGCCACCGGAATACGGCGTCTCTTCCTCGGCCCTTGGTTTCCCGGCGGGCTCCTGCGGCCCGAGCTGATCCCGTTTGTCCCTTCGCTCGACCGCCTGCGCTTCCAGGCGGTGCACAGCGAGGACGTCGCCGAGGCGTACCGGCTCGCGATCCACGCCGATGTCCACGGCGCCTTCAACATCGCCGCGGATCCCGTGATCGATTCAGAGCTCCTGGCCGAGGTGTTCGAGGCCCGCCCGGTTCCGATGACGTCGCGCGCGCTCCGCTACGGAGCGGGCCTCACGTGGCGGCTGCGCCTCCAGCCCTCGCCACCCGGCTGGATCGATCTTGCGGTTGGTGTCCCGATCATGGACATCGGACGGGCCAGGGCGGAGCTTCGCTGGACCCCGCGGGTGGACGCGGTCGATGCTCTCAAGGAGCTCGTGGCCGGGCTCCGCGAGGGCGCCGGATATCCGACTCCGCCGCTGGCGCGCGAGACCAGCGGCCCGCTGCGGATCAGGGAGATCGCCTCCGGCCTCGGCGCGAGGGCCTGAGCGCGTGGCGTCCATCGGCTACACGCTGAGCTCCGAGGAGGTCGGGCCGCGGGACCTCGTCGGCTTCGCGCGCCGGGCCGAGGGCGTCGGCTTCGACTTCCTCTCGATCTCGGACCACTTTCATCCCTGGGTCGACAAGCAGGGCCAGAGCCCGTTCGTCTGGGCCGTTCTGGGAGGTGTGGCCGAGGCCACGGAGAGCATCGAGGTCGGCACCGGGGTCACGTGTCCCACGACGCGCATACATCCGGCGATCGTCGCCCAAGCCGCGGCCACCGCGGCCGCGATGCTGCCGGGCCGCTTCTACCTCGGCGTCGGGAGCGGGGAGAGCCTGAACGAGCACATCCTCGGCGATCGCTGGCCCGAGACCGGCGTGCGGCAGGAGCGGCTCGCGGAAGCGGTCGATGTCATCCGCCTTCTCTGGGAGGGCGGGCTGCGCAGCCATCACGGCAAGCACTACACGGTCGAGAACGCGAGGATCTACACGCTCCCCGAGCAGCCGCCGCCGATCCTGGTCGCCGCCGCCGGGCCGCAGGCGACCGAGCTCGCCGGCCAGATCGGTGATGGCTTCTACGGCCTCGTTCCGGACGAGTCGGTGATCGAAGCCTTCGAGGACGCGGGTGGGCGCGGCAAGCCCAAGTACGGCCAGGTGCACGTGTGCTGGGGCGAGGACGAGGAGAGCGCAAAGCGAACCGCCCACGAATACTGGCCGAACGCGGCGGTCGGCGGCAGCCTCGTCTGGGAGCTCCCGTTGCCGTCCAACTTCGAGGACGCGACCGATTGGGCGGATCCTGACGACATCGCGGAGAGCGTCGTCTGCGGCCCTGATGCCGAGCGCCATGCTGCGGCCGTCCGCGAGTTCATCGACGCGGACTACGACCACGTCTTCTTCCATCAGGTGGGCCCCGACCAGGAGGGATTCCTGCGGTTCGCCGAGCGGGAGCTTCTCCCCCTGCTCGACGACGTCCGCTAGACGGCCCCGGCGACTACGCGCAGGTCCGACACCAGGTCCGCGAACGCCTCCTCGCGATCCTCGTCATCGGCGCGGAGTATCGCCGAGGGGTGGAAGGTCGCCACCGCAACCGGGGCAAAGTCGACCTGCAGCAGCTCTCCGCGGCTCTTGGTAACGCGGAAGCTCGAGCCGAGCAGCGACTTCGCCGCCGTGGCGCCGAGGATCGCGACCACCTCGGGACGCACCCGCTCGAGCTCGGCGTCGAGCCAGGGGCGGCAGGCATCGACCTCGAGCTTCGTGGGGGTCTGGTGGATTCTGCGCTTCCCGCGGGGCTTCCACTTGAAGTGCTTCACGACGTTCGTTCGGTACGTCCGCTCCGGGGCGATCCCGGCCTCCGCCAGCGCCTTGTCGAGGATCCGGCCCGCCGGCCCCACGAACGGCTTGCCCTCCAGGTCCTCTCGATCCCCCGGCTGCTCGCCAACCAGCATCACCGGCGCCCGGGCAGCGCCGGCGCCGAACACCGTCTGCGTGCCGCCGCGCCACAGGGGGCAGGCCTTGCATCCGGCCGCCGCCTCGCGCAGTGCCTTCACGCCGCGGCCCTTGGGAATCAGCGGAGATGCGTCGCCCGATTCAATGGCCGTCGGCGACATCCGCTCAACCCTCCACACCCGTGGCTTCGTGGGGTGCGCCGACCGGCTTCGACTCGGGCGAGCCGCGCTGGCGGAGGTAGATGGTGAATGCCGCGAACGAGCCGACGGCCAGGAACTCGGACTGCCAATTCTGAAGCGTGGCCTCCCAGAACTCGGCGCTGCCGAGGTAGGAGAGCCACGACAGCGTCGGCTCCCCGTGGGTGGCCTGCTGCTGGTTGAAGTCGGTCCACCCGGTCACCGACTGGGCGAACCACGAGCCGAGGAAGATGATCAGCATCACGATCAGCAGCGAGTTCGAGTAGACCGCCGCGCGGGGCCCACCTGCCTTGGCGAGTGCCGGTGAATCCTCGTCGGCCCAGCCGCCGATCCGCTGCTTCCGCGCCGACTCGACGCCCTCCTCGCCCGGCTCTTTCGACTCCGGTGAGCCACGCTGAAGCAGCCAGACCGTGGCCAGCATGAACAGCATGAACTGCAGGTACTCCGACTGCCAGTTCTCCATCACGGCCTGACCGAACGCGGACGAGGTCACGTACTGCCACAGGGACGCGGTCGCCTCGCCGTGGGTGAGCTGATCGTTGTTGTAGGCGCTGTGTCCCGCGATCGCCTGCCCGATCACGGCGGCGAGGAAGATCACGAAGAAGAAGAGTGAGAGCGAGTTGTCGCGTAGCCAGGCGCGCACGGGCGCCCCTATCCGTGGCTGAGGCCGATGATCGCGAAGGTCACGATCCCGAACGCGAGCATGAGCGCCCAGATGAGCGGCATGGTGCGCATTGCGGCTAACGCGTACCCGGCTTTCCGGCGGCCAACCCGCTGCTTCAGGTGGCGGCGCCCCCGGCCGGCTGCCCGGCGGTGGCCGCGGACTGCGCCTTCGAGAGCGCGAGCGCCGCCTCGAGGTGCGAGAGGTGGCTCAGCGTCTGCGGGAAGTTGCCGAGCATCTCCTTCCGGTCCGGGTCGTACTCCTCCGAGAAGAGCCCGAGCCCGTTCGCCGTCGAGAGCGCCCGGTCGAAGCTGGCCCTGGCCTCCCCGAGTCGTCGCTGCCCGGCGAGGCACTCCGCGAGCCAGAAGGTCGCGGGGATGAAGGCGCCCTCCGGAGGGCCGATACCGTCGTCCGAGGAGTAGCGTCGGATCAGCCCGTCGCAGTCGAGGTCCTCCCTGATGGCGTCGACGGTGCGAACCATGCGCTCATCGTCGTAGTCGAGGAAGCCGAGCGCCGGCAGTCGGAGCAGGGCGGCGTCCAGGTCGCTTTCGCCGAAGCGCTGGAGAAAGACACCCCGGCCTTCGTCGTAGCCCTTGCTCTCGATCGCCTCGCGCAGCTCGTCGCGGACCGAGCGCCAGCGGCGCTCCGGCGCCTTTCGCATGCAGCGCTCGGCGAGCAGCAGGCCCCTGTCGAGGGCTACCCACGCGAGCGCCTTCGAGTGGACGAACTGTTGCGGCTCCCGCCACTCCCAGATGCCCGCGTCGGGCTCGGCCCATCGCTCGGCCGCCGTGTCGACCAGCTCGAGGATGAAGCGCCAATAGTCGTCGTCGGGCTCGTGGCCCTTCTGGTACCAGCCCCAGCTCTGCTCGAGCAGGTGGCCGTAGGCGTCGAGCTGGAACTGCGCGATGGCCGCGTTCCCGATTCGCACCGGGCCCACGCCACGGTAGCCCTCCAGGTGGTCGAGCGTGTGCTCGGGCAGGCGGCGCTCGCCGCCCAGCCCATAGAGAACCTGGAGGTCCTTCGCGTTCCCGGCCGCGCTGCGCTCGATGAAAGCGCGGAAGGCCGAGGCTTCGTTCTCGAACCCCAGTTCCGCCAGCGATCGAACCGCCATCGCCGAGTCGCGGATCCAGCTCTGGCGGTAATCCCAGTTGCGCTCACCCTCGACGCTCTCCGGGAGCGACGTCGTCGCCGCCGCCGCGATTGCCCCCGTGGGCTCGTAGGTCAGGGCCTTCAAGACCACCGCCGAACGCTCGGCCCCGGGCGAGTCGGGCCCCTCCATGGCTGAGCGCTCCGACCACTCGCGCCACCACGCGATGGTGCGTTCCACGGCGTCGTCGAGCTCAGCCGAGTCCATCTCCCCAACCTCCCCCGGCTCATCGATGCCAACCGGGTCGCCGGAGGTCACGGCAAGCCGGACTCGTTCGCCGGGACGCACGCGGGCCCTGCCCGCGAGGTCGTGCCTACCGGAGGGCTCGAGCTCCGCGTCGCACCAGATCACCAGCCCCGCGTCCCCGCCCATTGCCGAGTAGAGGTCGCCGCCGTGATGCCTGATCCACGGGTCGACCTCGCCGTAATCGAAGCGCGGCGAGATCCGCAGATCGAACTCGAATGCACCGCGCTGACCCTCGATGATCCGGATCAGCCTGCGCTCCCGTCGGTCGTCGCGCTCAGTGTCGGCGGGATCAATGTCGAAGCAGTCGATGACGCGCGCCTGGCCGCGCGCCGTCCGCATGCTCGTCTCGAGGACGAGCGTGCCCTCGATGTAGCTCCGAAACGTGGGTCGCGCCTCCTCGGGAACGGGCTCGATCGAGCAGCATCCCCCGCGCTCCCAATCGAGCAGGCGAGCGAAGCACGGGCTCGAATCGATGCGCGGCATGCAGCACCAGTCGACGGACCCGTTCCGCGACACCAGGGCGACCGAATGGCAGTCGCCGATCAGGCCATAGTCCGCAATCGGCGGATACTCGGACACGCCCGGCCTCAGTGCCCGTGGCCAGCCGGTTCCTGCGGACCCTGATCGCGCGCCATGTGAAGGAGCTCGGCCGTGTGCAGGGCCTGCCGGTCGGTTCGCTCGGCGATCTGCGTCCGGCAGCTGTAGCCGTCGGCGACGAGCAGCGCGTCGTCGGGTGCAGCCCGGACGGCCGGCAGCAGGCGGCGCTCGCCGATCGCGACCGAGATGTCGTAATGCTCGCGCTCGAACCCGAACGAGCCCGCCAGCCCGCAGCATCCCGAGTCGAGCACTTCGAAGTCGAGCCCCATGCGCTCGTAGAGCTCACGCTCCGCATCCAGCCCCAGCACGGCCTCCTGGTGGCAATGACCGTGGACGAGGGCCGTGCGCTCAAAGCGCGGGGGGCTCCAGCCCGGCGCGTGGGCGGTGAGGAACTCCGCGAGGCCGAGGGTGGCCCCCGAGATCAGCTTGGCGCCCTCGTCGTCAGGCAGGAGATCGGGCAGCTCGTCCCTGAACGCGGCGACGCAGCTGGGCTCGAGCCCGACGATGCGCGCCCCGTCGCGGACCAGGGGGGCGAGGGACTTGATCGTGCGCCGCCAGAACCCGCGCGCGAGGTCGAGCATCCCGTAGTCGTAGAGCGGCCGGCCGCAGCAGAGTTGTCGCCTGGGCACGACGATCCGAAATCCCGCCCGCTCGAGCGTCTCGGTCGCCGCCTTGAGCGTTTCCGGCTGGAGGAAGTTGTTGAACGTGTCGGCGAACAGCACGACCGGTTCGGCCTCGGAGGGGCCGGGCGGGCGCCGTCCAAACCACGACGCGAAGCTCTCCTGCGGGAAGCTCGGCAGCTCGCGACGAGGGCTGATCCCCCCGGCGCGCCTGAGCAGGCCGCCGATCACGGGTGCCCCGGCGACGCCGTTTGCGAGGCCGGGCGCGATCGAGGCGAGGCGAGCCCAGACGGGAATCAGGCCCATCGAATAGGCGGCCGCGGGGCGGAGGCGGCGCTTGTAGTGGCGGCTCAAGAACTCCGCCTTGTAGGTGGCCATATCCACCGAGACGGGACATTCGCCCTTGCAGCCCTTGCAGGAGAGGCAGAGGTCGAGCGCCTCGTGGACCTCGTCCGAGCGGAAGCCGTCGGTGATGGTGTCGCCCTGGAGCATCTCGTAGAGGATCCGCGCGCGACCCCGCGTCGAGTGCTGCTCGTCGAGGGTGACCATGTAGCTGGGGCACATCGTCCCCGCCTCGGTGTCGCGGCATTTCCCCGCGCCAACGCAGCGCAGCGCAGCGTGGGCGAAGCTTCCACCGTCCTCGGGATAGGCGAACTTCACCTTCGGCTCGGCGGGCTCATATCCGGCGCCGAGCTTCAGGTTCGAGACGATCGGATACGGGTCCACGACCTTGTGCGGGTTCATCCGGTTGTCCGGGTCCCAGATCCCCTTGAACTCGCGGAACGCGCCGACCAGCTCCTCGCCGTACATGCGCTGGAGCAGCTCGCCCCTCGACTGCCCGTCACCGTGCTCGCCCGATAGTGAGCCGCCGTGCTCCAACACGACATCCGCAGCGTCATCGAGGAAGGAGCGCCACTTGCGAATCCCCTCCATCGAGGTCAGGTCGAAGTCGATCCGGCAGTGGACGCAGCCGTCGCCGAAGTGGCCGTAGAGCGCCGTGCGGTAGTCGTAATCGTGGAGCAGGTCCCTGAACTGGCGCAGGTATGAGCCGAGTTCCTCGGGGGGCACGGCCGCGTCCTCCCAGCCCTCCCAGTGGTCCGCCTCCCCGGGCACGAACGCGGTCGCGCCCAGCCCTGACTCCCGGATGTCCCACAGCTTCGCCTCGGTCGGCACGCGATCATACAGCTCCATCTGGGGCGCGTCGGAATCCCTGCGCAGCTCCTCCATACAGGCCTCTGCCCGCTCGTCGGCCTCCTCGGTGGTCTCCCCACCGAACTCCACGAGCAGCCACCCGCGGCCCTCGGGGAGCAGGTCGAGATCCTCGGTGTGCATGTCGAGCAGCCTGAGGTCGCGAACGAGGACGTCGTCGAGGCCCTCCAGGCCCAGGGGCCCGTGTCGCATGATCTCGGGCACGTGATCCGCGGCGTGAAAGACATCCGGGTATCCGCAGACGACCAGCGATCGCGCGGGTGGGCTGGGTACGAGATCGACCGTCGCTTCGACGACGGTCGCCAGGGTGCCCTCGCTCCCGACTAGGGTGCGCGCCACGTTGAAGCCGTTTTCCGGCAGGAGCTGGTCGAGGCTGTATCCGGATACTCGGCGGGGGATGGGCGGATAGCGCGCGCGGACCTCATCGGCGTAGCGGTCGCGAAGCTCGCGCAGCCGGCCATAGATCTCGCCGCGGCGCCCGCCTCCGCCGATGATCTCCTCGAGCTCGTCTTCCGACGTTGACCCCACCGTCATCCGAGTCCCGTCGTACAGGATCACGTCGAGCTCCTCGATGTTGTCCGCCGTGCGTCCCGCCATCACCGAGTGGGTGCCGCAGGAGTTATTGCCGATCATCCCCCCGAACGTCGCGTACGCGTGCGTGGAGGTGTCCGGCGCGAAGGTGAGGTGATGCTCCGCCTCGGTCGCGTCGGCCAGACGGTCGCGGATCACGCCGGGCTCCACCCGCGCGACGGATTCGACCGGATCGATCTGAACGATCCGCCGCATGTGCTTCGAGGCGTCGATGACCACCGCCACGTTTGTGCCCTGCCCCGCGAGGCTCGTCCCGCAGCCTCGGGGGAGCACCGGCGCGTCGTGTTCGCGGCAGGCGGTGATGGCCGCCGCGACATCGTCCGCGTGGCGCGGCAGGACGACCCCGATCGCCTCCTGGCGGTAGTTCGAGCTGTCGTGGGAGTAGGCCGCGCGGTTGCCCGCGTCGAAGAGGACCTCGCCCTCGATCGCGCGCTCGAGCTCGGCGCTCAGCGAGGCCACGTCGATCTGTCCAACGTTCGCGGGCTGTAGCTAGCCGTGCCCGCCGTCCGGACTCATGCCGCGCTCCTGCGCGGCCCGCAGCCGCTCGGGCCCGCTGCGACGGTCGGGGCGGGCTCTGTGGCGTCGGGGAGCTGCCTGGGTGCTCATCGCACGGCGAACTCGCTCGCCGCCGAGTCGCGCAGGTCGATTCCCAGGCCCGGCCGCGCGCGATCGGGCTCGAGGGTGCCGGCGACGGGGTCGAGCGTGCCGTCGAAGAGCAGGCGCTCGACGCGAGCGTGGTCGTGGAAGAACTCAGCGTGGAGCATCGACTCCATCGCGCAGCACGCGTGCGCGGAGATGGACGGGGCGCAATGGGCCGAGAACGGCACACCGAAGGCGCGGCAGAGCCCGTCGATCCGAAGCAGGCCGGTGATCCCGCCGCAGCGCGTGACGTCGGCCTGGAGGACGTCCACCGCCTTGGCCTCCAGCAGCCGCTGCGCATCCGGAAGGCCCCAGATGTACTCGCCGGCCGCGATCGCGAGCCCGGCGGGAGCCCGATCCCGGATCAATCGAAGGCCGGCCGCATCATCCGAGCTCACCGGCTCCTCCAGCCACGTCACCCCTGCCTCGCCGAAGAGCTCCGCCCACGCGAGCGCCTCCTTGCGCTCGTAGGCGCCGTTCGCATCCACCATCAGCTCGCCGTTCGGCCCGACGGCGTCGCGCGCGATGCGGAGGCGCGCGCGGTCGGCCGCAGGGTCGCGCCCCACCTTGATCTTCACCCGCCTGTGGCCGTCGGAGGCCCAGGCGGAGACTTGCGCGGCGAGCCGGTCGTTGGAGTACGAGGTGAAGCCGCCCGAGGCGTAAACGGGCACCCGCTCGTGGAAGCGGGGGAGCGCGTCGGCCAGCGGGATGCCCAGTAGTCGCGCTTTGAGGTCCCACAGGGCGACGTCGACGGCGGACAGCGCCATCGCCCCGGGCCCCGCCTGGCCGGCGTTTCGAAGCGCGGCGTGCATCTCCGCCCAGATGGCCGGCGGCGAGCGGGGATCGGACTCCTCGACGATCGGGGCCAGCGTCGAGGCGATCAGGTCCGCCACCGAGGCGTCGGAGTAGGTGTAACCGACCCCGAACTCGCCGTCGGTCGCCAGCAGGACCGTGACGATCGTGGTCGAGTCCCACTCCAGAGTGCCGTCCGACTCGGGCCCGTCCGTGGGCACTCGGAAGGCGCTGACCTCGACGCCCTCGACTCGGGACTCGGCTTTCGGAGCGGTGGCTAGCGGCATGGGCTTCAGCCCCTCAGCGCGTGACCAGCTCCTTCACCTTGCCCTTGACCGATTCGCGCACCATCCGCCACGACTCGGGATCGCCGCCGAAGACCGCCGACGCGAAAGCCTTCCCCTGCTCGAGCGTGATGTGGGGCGGAAGCGGCGGGACCTCGGGATCGGTGACCGCTTCGTAGACGACGGGCCGATCGGCCGCGAGGGCTCGATCCCAGGCGGGCCCGACCTCATCGGCCGATTCCACCCGGATTCCCTCGAACCCGATGAGCTCCGCGAAGCGCGCGTATGGGAAGTCCGGGATGTGCTGCGTGCCCTCGAACTTCGGATCGCCCTGAAGCACGCGCTGCTCCCACGTGACCTGGTTGAGGTCCTGGTTGTTCAGCACCATGACGATCAGGCGGGGGTCCTCCCAGCGGTCCCGGTATTTGGCGGCCGTGATCAGCTCCGCCATCCCGTTCATCTGCATGGCGCCGTCCCCGACGAGGGCGATGGCCGGCCGATCCGGGTGGCAGAGCTTCGCGGCGATCGCGTAGGGGACGCCGGGGCCCATCGTCGCCAGCGTGCCCGAGAGCGAGGCGCGCATCCCGGCGCGCAGCCGTAGATCGCGCGCGTACCAGTTGGCCGCGGACCCCGAGTCCGACGTGATGATGCAGCGATCGGGCAGCCTCGACGAGAGCTCCCAGAAGACGCGTTGAGGATTGATCGGGTCGGCGTCGAGCATGGCGCGCTCTTCGACGACCCGCCACCAATGCTCGACCCCGGATTCGATCTCCTCCCGCCACGCGCGGTCCTCCTTGCGCTGGAGCAGGGGAAGCAGCTCCCGGAGCGTTTCGCGGGCATCGCCGACGAGCTGGACGTCGACCGGATGCCGGAGCCCGATCAGGCTCGGATCGATGTCGATCTGAATCGCGCGAACGTCGCCCTCCTCGGGCAAGAACTCCGAGTAGGGGAAGCTCGAGCCGATCATCAGGAGGGTGTCCGCGCCCATCATCAGGTCCCAGCTCGGCTTCGTGCCGAGCAGGCCGATGGCGCCGGTCACGAACGGAAGATCGTCGGGCAGGACGTCCTTGCCAAGCAGTGCCTTGGCGACGCCCGCGCCAAGCAACTCCGCGGCGTCGGTGATCTCGGGCGCGGCACCCGCCGCGCCCTGCCCGACGAGCATCGCGACACGCTCGCCCTCGTTTAGAAGCTCCGCGGCGCGCGCGAGCTCGCCGCCACCAGGAACGACTCGCGGCGCCGCGAAACCGGGTGAGGAGTGGACGGTGCCGTGAGCGTGCGGCGGGTCCGGCATCGCCTCCTCCCCCTGGACGTCGTTGGGGATCACGATGCACGTCACGGTCCGCGACGCGAGCGCGGTCCGGAGTGCCCGGTCCACCGCGTGGCGCATCTGCCCCGGGTGGGTGACCGTTACGAGATACGCCGAAGCGACGTCCTTGAAGAGTGTCTGTAGGTCAACCTCCTGCTGATAGGAGCCGCCGATCGCCATCTGCTCCTGCTGGCCGACGATGGCCAGGACGGGCTGGTGATCGAGCTTGGCGTCGTAGAGGCCGTTCAGCAGGTGGATCGCGCCCGGGCCCGAGGTGGCGAGGCAGACGCCGACGGTTCCAGTCCACTTGGCGTGGGCGGTAGCCATGAAGGCCGCCATCTCCTCATGGCGGGCCTGGATGAACTCGATGCGATCGCTCTGTCGATCCAGAGCCCCCAGCGTGGCGTTGATCCCGTCGCCGGGATAGCCGTAGATGCGCTCGACCCCCGAGTCGGCCAGCCGCTCGAGCATGAAGTCCGCGACGCTCTTGGGCATCAGCTCACCTCCGTCATTCGGCCGTCGCCGGGTAGGCGACGGTGCTAAGTAGTGCGTTTGCCGGCTGGCGGGAGTCCAGCCGGGTGTGCTGGACGACGACCGGGACGTCGGCCTCGATCACGCTGGCGTAGTCATGGTCCCTTGGAATCGGCTCGGGGTCCGACAGATCGTTGAAGCGGACGTGGCTCGTCCGCTCGGGTCCGACCGTCAGCTCGAACGGCCCGGCCGGATCGCGATCCTCGAAATACGCGGTTATCCGCACGTGAGCCGGATGCTGCGACGCATTCAGGATGCACGCCGTCTCGTGGCTCTCCAGCTCCGGCTCCGGACCGGTGCTTTCGCTCGGTATGTAGCCCTCGGCGATGGCCCAACGCCGCTTTCCGATCGTCCCTCTCACGGCAAACGCCTACCCCCGCCCCCATGGGGCAAACGGCACGGGGCATGTAGCTGGCCCCGGCGGGTAGGCCGGGGGCGATGGGCGCCGAGGGAAAACAGGCGAAGCAAGGCGGCGGGCGGGTCGTCGTGATCACGGGGGCATCGGCCGGCGTGGGGCGCGCCACGGCGCGGGAGTTCGCGCGGCGCGGCGACCGCATCGCGCTCCTGGCGCGCGGAAAGCGAGGGCTCGAGGGAGCCATCGCCGATGTCGTGGCGAACGGGGGCGAGGCAATCGCGGTTCCCACCGATGTCGCCGCGTTCGATCAGGTCTCCGACGCGGCCGCGCTCGTCGAGCGCTCGCTGGGTCCTATCGACATCTGGGTGAACAACGCGATGACCACCGTCTTCGCCCCCTTCGACCGGATCGGCCCGGATGAATACAGACGGGCAACGGAGGTCACCTATCTCGGGACGGTCCATGGAACGATGGCGGCGCTCTCGCGGATGAAACCGCGAGACCGCGGCTCGATCGTGCAGGTGGGCTCCGCCCTCGCCCACCGCGCGATTCCGCTGCAGGCCCCGTACTGCGGCGCGAAGCACGCGATCCGGGGGTTCACCGACAGCGTGCGCTGCGAGCTTCGCCATGACGGCTCGAAGGTGAGGCTCACGATGGTCCAGCTCCCGGCGCTCAACACGCCGCAGTTCGATCAATGCCGCACCTATCTCCCGGGTCACCCGCAGCCGGTCCCACCGATCTACCAGCCGGAGGTCGCCGCGAGCGCGATCGCCTGGGCCGCGGAGGCGAATCGGCGGGAGGTGGTCGTCAGCGCATCGGCCCTCAAGGCGATCTTGGGCAACAAGGTGGCCCCGGTGCTGGCAGAGCGCTACCTGGCCCGGACCGCTTACTCGGCGCAGCAGGCCGACGGCCTCGAGGACGGCCATCGCGACAACCTCTTCGAAGCCGTCGATGACGCTGACGATCTGGGCGCACGCGGGGCGTTCGACGACGAGGCGCGCTCGCGAAGCCCGCTCGAGTGGCTGAATCAACACCGAGGCCTGATAGCGGGCGCCGGCTCCGCTGCCGCGGCCCTTGCCGCCGGCATCGCGCTGCGCGAGCGAGCCTAGGTGCCGGCGAGCCTAGGCGTCGCTAGGCGCCGTCGTCGCCCTCGGTGACGCGCTCGGCTGCCGGTTCCTTGGCTCGGCGGCGCGTCCCGGCGACCCGGGTCCCGGGCACGGAGGTGCGGTAGTCGGTACGCATGCCGCTGGGATCGGCCTCGGCCTCGAGCCCGTCCTCGCGCCCGGCGTCGTCGATGGCGGCCGGGAACCGCGCCTGCTCGCGTTTGCGTTCTGCGCGTCGATCCACGGGCGGCGGCTACCCGGACCGGATTGGCTCAAGCGCCGCATACCATCCGCCCATGGACGAGGCACGCGTTCCTCATGGCCGCGATGTGTGGGTGGGGTCGCCCGACGCCTCGACCCGCAGCTCCGCCAATCCCTCCTCGCGCGAGCGCACCGGCTCGTAGCCGAGCTCCGACCGCGCTTTCGAGATGTCGATGGTGCATTCCTGGGTGAGGAGCCAGTAGGTGAAGCGGGGGAGAGGCGGGTCACCCGGCAGAGGCAGAAATCGCCATGCGGCATTCCCGCCCGCCGACACCGCCCCGGCGAGCCATTTCGGAATGCTCCGGGTCGGCGCATCGACGTCCTGGGTCTCCAGCAGGTCGGTGACGATCTCGCGGAAGGCGACCGGTTCGCCGTCGGTGACGAAGTACGGCTCGCCAGGCGTCCCCCGCTCCGCCGCCAGGAGGAGACCCTCGACGACGTTGTCGACGTGGGTGGTGTCAGTGAGATTCGTGCCGCCGCCGACCCACATGAAGCGCCCGGACTTCACCATCTTCACCATCTCGGGGAGGAGAGTCGTGTCGCCCGCCCCCCACACGAAACGGGGCCGCAGCACGACGGTCTCGAAGCCCTCGCGATTCGCGTCGCGAGCGGCCCGCTCGGCCTTGGCCTTCGTCGCCGGGTAGGGAGCGGGGGAGTCGGGTCGCAGCGGAGCGGTCTCGTCGACATGGACCAAGGGGTCACCGGCCATGAGAGCGGCTTCCGTGCCGCAGTGGACGAAGCGGCGAACGCCCGCACGCGCGCACCCGTCCAGCGCGTGGCGAGTGCCCACGACGTTTCCGCGCTCGAAGTCCTCCCATTTGCCGCCGTCGCCGAGGTGCGCCGCCAGATGAAACGCGACCTCGCAACCCTCCGCCCCTGTCGCGATCGAGTCGGCGTCGTCGAGATCGCCGCGCACCGCCTCCGCTCCGAGCGCGGTGACCTTCTCGGCCGACCTCTCAGAGCGGGCCAGGGCGCGCACGCGCACGCCCTCGAGAACGAGGCGCTGGACGAGTCGGCCGCCGATGAAGCCGGAGCCGCCCGTGACGAATGCACTCGAGAAGCTCAAAGCCATTAGGCGGAGGCTATCCCGGCCTACACCGTGCCGCCGGCCCTCCCATCGCCCTCCGGGGGCGCTTTGTAGTCGCATTGCGACTTGAAGGCGCCATGCGGATTCAATCGACCGGTGGGCGTATCCTCCTAGATTGACTGGTCAGTCAACACCCCCGGCCGGCCGGGGGAGGAGATCCCTGGGGCCGGTCAGCCTTACCGAAATGCGCGTCGCAGCCGTACAGCTCAACTCGAACGCCGACAAGGCCCGCAACCTCGAGATGGCCGAGGGCCTCGTTCGCGAGGCCACGGCCGCGGGCGCCGAGCTCATCGCCCTGCCGGAGAAGTGGAACCTGCTCGCGCCGGGCCCGGAGCAGCTGGCCGGCGCGGAGCCTCTCGACGGCCCGACTCTCGAGGCAACGCGGGGATGGGCGCGGGAGCTCGGCGTCGCCATCCTCGCCGGCAGCATCCCGGAGCGCTCCGACGATCCCGACCGCGGTTTCAACACCTCCATCCTCATCTCGCCGGAAGGCGAGGACCTCGGCGTCTACCGCAAGATCCACCTCTTCGACGTCGACGTTGAGGGCGTCGCGTACCGCGAGTCCGACCACGAGCTGCCCGGCTCCGACATCGTCGTCGCCGGGCCGGTCGGCGGCGATGGGATGCGCATCGGGATGAGCGTCTGCTACGACGTCCGCTTCCCGGAGCTCTATCGCGCGATGGCCCTGGCGGGGGCTGAGCTGTTCACGGTCCCGGCGGCCTTCACGGTGCCCACCGGGCGGGCCCATTGGGAGGTCATGAATCGCGCCCGCGCGATCGAGAACCAGGCGTTCGTGCTCGCTGCCGGGCAGGTCGGCCAGGCGCCGCCGCACTACGACTCATGGGGTCACTCGATGGTCGTGGCGCCGTCGGGCGAGGTCCTGGCCGTGGCGGCCGACGACGAGGTTCAGGTTGTGATCGCCGACCTCGACCCCGCGGAGCGGGAGCGGGTGCGGGAGACGATGCCGCTGCTCGAGCACCGAAGGCCCGAGACCTACGCCGAGAGGGTGGTCCGCTGATGGCCAAGGCCCCTCCCGCCGATCGCCGCCGGCAGATCCTGGACGCGGGCATCCGCGTGTTCGCCCGGCAGGGTTTCCACTCCTGCCGCGTCTCCGACATCGCCGACGAGGCCGGGGTCGCCTACGGGCTCGTCTACCACTACTTCAAGTCGAAGGACGAGGTGATGAACGAGCTGTTCACGGAGCGCTGGTCGGTGATGCTCGCGGCGATCGACGAGACCGACGCCGACTCGGGCACCGGCCGCGAGAAGCTCGACGCGGTGGCGCGGTTCATCGTCGACTCCTACCGCCATGACCCCGAGCTGATGAAGGTGATCATCGTCGAGGTCACGAGGGCGGCCAACTCCTTCGGCCGGACGCATCTCGGGGAGATCAGCAAGGCATACGAGAAGATCGCCAAGATCGTGGCCGACGCGCAGAAGTCGGGCGAGTTTCGCTCCGACATCGACCCGCTGGTCGCCTCGATGTGGTTCTACGGCGCGATCGAGCAGCTGCTGTCGGGCTGGGTCTTCGAGCTGATCCCCGCAGGCGAAGGCGACTTCGACCGGGCTCGCGAGATGGTCGTCGAGACCATCTGCGGCGGCCTCGAGACCTGATTCACCGCGTTCACTGCGGGTAGGCGGGCGGCTGCCGCAGGGCCCTTCCCGATAGAAAGTAGATGCGTGGATAACGACATCGTCAGACGACTGATGTGGACCGGCCTCCTGGCCGCCACCGGCGCGCTCGCGAGCGTCGTCGCGCATAAGGCCTCGGCGGCGATCTGGGAGCGCGTCTTCAACGAGGAGCCGCCCGAGTGACCCCGGCCGACCCGGGAACGCCCCCGGGGTCCTCCGAGCCACCCCGCGACCCACGATCGGTGGGCGAGCTGGTCTTCGACGTCTCCGAGCGCGTCTCCACCCTCGTTCGCGAGGAGATCGAGCTCGCGAAGGCGGAGATCTCGGAGAAGATCCAGGCCCTGCTGCGCGGCGGCGCGGTGGGGATCGCCGCCGGCGTGTTCGCGCTCATGGGCCTCGCGATGGCTATGCACGCGTTCGCCTGGCTCCTCAACGATCTGTTCTTCGAGGACAACCTGTGGATCGGCTTCGCGATCGAAGCGCTCTTCTGGTTCATCGTCGCGGCCGTGGCCGGCCTGTTCGCGTATCGCTCGTTCCAGAAGGGCTCGCCGCCGACGCCTGACCTCGCCATCGAGGAGGCGAAGCGCGTTCGCCAGACGCTCGAGGGCGAGACCTCTCCCTACGCCAAGGAGCCGCTGCCGTGAGCGATTCGACCGACGTCTACGTAAGCGGAGCGGGCGAGCCCGTCGGCCGGCGGACGGCCGGCGCGCCGGGCCGCTCCTCGTCCGAGATCCGCCGCGACATCGAGGCCCAGCGCGAGCAGCTCGGGCACTCGGTCGAGGCGCTGCGAAACCGGGTGACGGAGCTCACCGACTGGCGTCGCCAGGTACGCGAGCATCGGCAGGAGCTGGTCGTCGGCGCCGCGATCGTCGGCTTTGCGGTCGGCGGGCTGCTGGCCCTGCGCCGCCGCAAATAACCTGCGGCGGCTGAGCCGCCTTACCTGCTACTGCCGGCACACTTTGTGTGCCGGCCTCTAACGCCCGAGCAGGTCCGACTTAAGGCCGCCGAACCCGAGGAGCCCGGGGCCGACGTGGGCGCCAATCACCGGGCCGATCTCGGACACGAAGATCGGCTCCGTCCCGAAGACGCCGCGGCACTGGTCCACCAGCTGGCGAGCCGCCTCCGGGTCGTGGATGTGCTGGACGACCCACGCGTCGGCCCCCGCTTCGTGGCGCTCCTTCGCGTAGTCGACCAGGCGCTCGAGCGCACGGCGGCGGGTGCGCACCCGCTCGACGGGGGTGATCTCCTCCTTGAGCGTGAGAATCGGCTTGATCTGAAGGGCCGAGCCCAGCAGCGCCTGCGCAGCCCCGATCCGCCCTCCCTTGCGTAGGTAGTCGAGCGTGTCCACGGCGAACCAGATCTTGAGTGAGTCGCGCGCGTCGCTTGCGGCCTCGAGCGCCTCGGCCCCGCTCGCTCCGTGCTCCGCCTTCTTCGCGGCGATCAGCAACAGGAGCCCCTGCGCCCCGCAGCCGGTGCGGCTATCCATCACATGAATGCGCTCGCCGCCCTTGCCGTCGTCGATCAGCGCCTGGCGGGCCTGGAGCGCGGACTCGTAGGTGCCGGAGATGCCCGCCGCGATGTGGATCGAGACGATGTCGTGCCCGTCGGCGAGGAGCGGCTCGTAGGCGGAGATGAAGTCGCCTACGGACGGCTGGGACGTGGTGGCGCCCTCCTCGGAGGCCCGCAGGCGCTCGTAGAAGCTGTCGTACTCCTCCGTCGAGATCTCGCCTTCCGGCCGCTGCTCGCCGTCGAGCGTCACGTACAGACTGACCCGGTGGATGCCGTGCTCGGCGACCAGTTCCTCGGGGAGGTAGGAGGTCGAGTCGGTGACGATCGCGGTGCGCGCATCCGGGCTCACCGAGTGCGTTGTATCAGTCGTTGCTCGCCTACGCTTGCGCCATGGGGAAGACCCTGGTAACGGGCGCGAGCGGGTTCATCGGCCTGCACGTCACACGCGAGCTCGCCGAGCGAGGTGATGAGCTTCGCCTTCTCCTGCGGCGCACCTCGAATGTCTCGTACCTCGACGAGCTCGACTTCGAGCGAGCGACGGGCGACATCACCGATCGCCGCGCCGTGCGCCGCGCGATGAAGGGCATAGACCGGGTGTTCCACGTCGCCGGCCGCACTTCGATGCGCGAGCGCGACAGGGAGACGGTATTTCGCGTCAACGTTCACGGCGCCAAGGTCGTGCTCGAGGAGGCGCTTGCGGCGGGGGTCGAACGGCTTGTCTTCACCTCCTCCGTCGGCGCCATCGGCCCGGCCAATGACCGGGGGCCCGCGGACGAGACGCAGGAGTTCACCGCCGGCCGCTTCGGTATCGCGTACATCAACTCCAAGCACGAGGGGGAGGTCGAGGCGCTGCGCGTCGCCGCCCAGGGCCTGCCGGTGGTGATCGTGAACCCGAGCTTCGTGCTGGGGCCCGAGGATCCCACCGGCACGTCCATGAGCCTCGTCCGCCGTTTCCTGCTCCGGCGCATCCCGGCGTATGTGGACGGCGGGCTCAACATCGTCGACGTGCGCGACGTGGCGAAGGGGCATCTGCTCGCCGAGACGAAGGGCAAGGTGGGCGAGCGCTACATCCTGGGCGGGCGCAACTTCACCCTCGACCGCCTGTTCGCCGACCTCTCCCGCATCTCCGGCGTGCCTGCGCCCGCCCTTCGGATCCCCTCCCAGGTCGCGTGGGGCGGGGCCCGCCTCGGCAGCCTGACCGGGATCCCGCTGGGCGGATCGCCCGACGAGCTTCGCTCGGCGACGCTGTGGTGGACCTATCGCAACACGAAGGCGAAGCGCGAGCTGGGATTCAAGCCGCGGCCGCACGAGGTCACCCTCGAGGAGGCCGTGCGCTGGCAGGTCGACGCCCTGGGCCACCGCGTCGGCGGCGGGGGCGGCCCGCAGCAGGCGGTCCTCGGCGCGGCCGGCCGCATGATCAACGTGGGGGAGAGGCTGTTAGGGCTCGGCCGATGAGCGAGGTCGTGCTCTATCGCTGTCCCACCCGCACGAACGTGCTTTGCCCGTGCGGGGCCGTGGAGCGCCGCCTTCGCAAGCTCGGGATCGAGCACCGCACCGAGCGGGTGCCGTACGGCCGCAAGCGCCGGCCCGAGATCGAGGAGCTCACGCGCCAGCGGCGGGTCCCGGTGCTCGTCGACGGAGACGAGGTGATCCACGACTCGAAGCGGATCGTCCAGTACTTGGATTGGAAGCACGTGGGCAAGGACCCGGAGGGCGAGGATTCAGGTGACGAGCCGTCGGAGAAGGCCGCCGCCTAGGGCCTCTACAATCCCTGCGATGGAGACACCTGACGAAGCAGTCATCCTCACCGACAAGGCGGCCGAGAAGATCCACGAGCTGCTCGGCTCCAACGGCGCCGACGCTGAGGCCCAGGCGCTCCGCGTCGCCGTTCGCGGCGGCGGCTGCTCGGGCTTCCAGTACGCGCTCGCCCTCGACCAGCCCAAGGCCGACGACCACGTCTTCGAGCACGAGGGCGTCTCGGTCGTCGTCGACAAGGTGAGCATGCAGTTCGTCTTCGGCTCGCAGGTCGACTACGTCGACGGCCTACAGGGCGCCGGCTTCACGGTCAACAACCCGAACGTCGTCGCCGCCTGCGGCTGCGGCTCCTCCTTCCAGGTCAAGGAAGACGCGGCCGAGCAGGCCGCGGCCGTCTAGCTCTCGCCTAGCCCCAGTTCGGGGGTAGGATCCCCCCCGACAGCTACCAGGGGGTATCCATGTACGCACGCATCGTCAGGTTCACCGACGTGACCCCGGACCGGATCGAGGCGATCAAGCAGCGGATCGCGGCCGAGGAGGGTCCGCCGCCCGGCGTCGATTCAACCGGCCTTCGGCTCTACTTCGACCAGAGTCAGGGCACGGCCATCTTCGTCGGCCACTTCGAGACCGAGGAGAAGATGCAGGCGGCCGGTGAGGTCCTCGCGGCTATGGACTCGTCGGATACACCGGGCACCCGGGCCTCGATCGACAACTGCGAGCTGGCACTCGAGCGCGAGGGCTAAGCCAGGCCCGGGGACTCCGTACGCGGCGAGTGTGGAGTTGTGCTTGCTCAGCAACCACTACCACTCACTCGTGGTTTCGAGGCGAGCTCTAGGAGAGCTTCATCGGCGGGCTCTGCTGTGGCCCGTCCGGGACGAGGCGCCCGGGCTCCGGCGTTGCCGCCTCGGCGGGCTGCTCGACGCCCACGAGCTCGGCGAGCTCGCCGGAGGTGAACATCTCCTCGACGATGTCGCAGCCGCCCACCAGCTCGCCCTTCACGTAGAGCTGGGGGAAGGTGCGCCAGTCGGAGATCTCGCCGGTGGCCTCGCGAAGCGGGTCGAGCGCGGGGAGCACGTCGACGGCGCCGTACTCGACGCCCAGCTGCTCGAGCATCTGGACGACGCGCATCGAGAAGCCGCAGCGGGGCGCCTCGGGCACTCCCTTCATGAACAGGAGCACCTCGTTGTCGCGGATGATCTCCTCGACCTTGCTCTTCAACTCTGGATCGGCAGGCATGGGAACACGGTAGCGAACGGCGCGGCCCGCCCTAATCCCCTGGCGTCGAGCTCGTGATCGACAGCGCGTGGATGGTGCCGTCGTCCATGAGGTGCTGGACCGGGGCGCGGACGAGGCGGTGCTGGTCGATTCGCGAGAGTCCCTCGAACTGGGGCGCGCTCACGACGGCTCGCAGGTGATCGCCGCCGCCCTCGTCGAGCACCTCGACGTCGGCGCCGGGCAGCGCCTCGGAGATCAGGCGCCGGATCTCAGCCAGGTCGGCCATCACTCCGCGCCCACGGGCTGGGCGGTGCGTGCCACCTCGACCATCTCGCCGATGCGGCAGAACTTCACGCGCGGGCGGCCGACCGGTTCGCCCTTCGCCTTCTCGGCCGCGTCGATGGCCTCCCAGTCCTGAAAGCTCACCACGGCGTCGGGGAGCCGCTCGGCCAGCAGCTCCTCGATCCCGGAGGCGTCCGAAGCGAGGGCGGGCTCGGGAATGCGCCCCGCCTCGAGGTCGGCGAGCAGGTTGTCGACCGTCTCCTGCGCGTCCTTCTTATTCGTGCCGATCACGCCGCTCGGGCCCCGCTTGATCCAGCCGACGACGTACTGGCCCTCGATCCGGGAGCCCGACTCGTCGAGGATCCGGCCGCCCTCGTTGCGAATCGTGCCGCGGTCGGCATCGAACGACACACCCTCCACCGGCACGCCGCTGTAGCCGATCGAGCGGAACACGAGCCCGCACTCGATCGCCTCGCGCTCGCCGGTATCAACGGCGCGGATGCGCCCGGACGCGTCGCGCTGAAGCTCGTTGCGGCCGACGATGATCCGCTCGACCTTGCCGTCGCCCTGGATCTCGACAGGGGAGCGGAGGAACCGCAGGACAATCCGCCGCCGTTTGCCCTCGAGCGGCCTCTGGGAGAACTCGGTGAAGATCTCGACGTTCTTCCGGGCGGTGATGTCCGCCTCGTCCGACTCGATGAATTCCCGGCTCAGCTCATCGAGCTCGCAATCGGATGCCTCGACGACGATGTCGGCATCCACCATCTCGCCGAGCTCGCGAACCTCGGGGTTGGTGAAGGCGGCCTGCGCGGGTCCGCGCCGGCCGAGGACGACGATCTCACGGATGCCGTTGTCGGCCATCGGGTCGATGGCGTGGTCGGCCGTGTCCGTCTCCTCCAGCTCCGAGCGGGTCAGCGCGAGCATCCGGGCAACGTCGGCGGCGACGTTGCCGTTGCCGATCACGACGGCGCGCTCACAGGTGAGGTCGAACTCCTGGTCGGCGAAGTCGGGGTGGGCGTTGTACCAGGCGACGAACTCGGTGGCCGCATGGCTGCCCGGCAGGTCTTCGCCGGGGATGCCCAGCTGGCGGTCGGTGGCGCTGCCGTAGGCGTAGACGACCGCGTGGTAGCGCTCGGCGAGCTCCGCGGTGCTCAGATCGCGGCCAACCTCGACGTTTCCGAAGAAGCGGAAGCCCTCCGAGGCCGCGGTCTTCTCGTAGCGGCGGATGACGTTCTTGATCTTCGGATGGTCGGGGGCGACGCCTGCGCGTACCAGGCCGAACGGGGTTGGCAGGCGGTCGAACATGTCGACCTCGGCGATGCGCTCGGCGTCCGTGAGCAGCGACTCGGCCGCGTAGAACCCGGCTGGGCCTGAGCCGACGATCGCGACGCGCAGGGGGTTTTCGGGGGTGCCGAGGGAGCTCACGGGAGGCGGGAAGGTTAGACAGTCGGGCGGGTATTCCAGGCCGGCACACAAGGTGTGCCGGCAGGGGCGTGTGAGCGGCAAAGCCGCGCAAGTGTGTTGTCAGGCCAGCGCGGGCTCGCCGCGGGAGGTGGCGGCGCCGTCAAGGGCGTCGAGGGCGCGCCCCACCGACATCGCGACGCACGTGAAGATCGGGGTGTCGCGCAGCGTGTACGCGCTCGACTCCGAGCCCCGCAGCTCCTGGACCAGGTCGAGGAACATGCCGGGATCGTCGGCCTCGAAGGAGACGACGAACTCCTGATCGTCGATGCCGAACGAGTACGCGGTGTTGATCGTGATCTCCGGGTACTGCCGCCCGACGCGGATGTGCTCAGCCATGATCCGCTGGCGCTCATCGTCCGGCAGGCGGTACCACTCGCGCTTCTTGTCCATCGGGTAGACCATGAGGTACTTCCGCTCGGACGTGCAGATCTCGGGGCGGGCCTCGGAGTCGGAATAGGGCGACCGCTTGGTCATCGCGAGATACGAGTGGGGGATGGTGGCCCAGCGCGCCAGGCCGCTCTGCGCGAGCACCACATGGAAGGTGTGGAGGTCCTCGAGCACGGGGCTCTGGGAGAGCAGGAGGAGGTCCGTGTCCCCGCGCGTGCCCACGGTCGAGTAGGCGCGGAGGGATCGATCCTGGGCGAAGTCCTCGCAGGCGGCCAGGAACTCGCGTTTATCCTGCGCGCGCGCCTCGGCGTCGCGGCGCTGCCATGCGGGATCGAGCTTGAAAAACGTGAACTTCGCGTACGTGCGGTCGGCGGCCATCGCCGTCATTCTCGCATCGCTGGGCCTTGGGCTCGCAGCGTCGCCTGCCGCTGCGGCGCAGCGTGAGGGGCCCACGGTGACGATCGCGCTCCTGCCGGGCGGCACCGGGCTGGCCGGGGTGGGCTCGATCAAGGGGCTCGCGCCGGGACTGGTCAGCGCGGGCATCGGAGCCGTGCCCGCGGCCCAGTCCTATCTGGACGTGACGCAGGGCAACCGCGTGTCGAGCTCGCTCTACGAAGGCGAGCTGCCATTGATCGGCTTCGACCTGCAGGGGGTGAACCGGCGAGATTGGCGGGCGATCACGCAGCGCACGGAGGACGTGCCGGCTGAGATCGCCCCCGGGCTCCTCGCCTCCACGCTCGAGGACGCCGGCCTGCAGGTGAGGGCCGAGCGAAGCGCCGGGCTCGGCCGGCTCATCGCGGCGAATCGCCGGGGATATCTCGAGGGCAACGCGTCGCCCGGGTGCCGGCCTGTGGGATGCGCCGGTTTGAGCGTCGTCTCGGCGGATCGCACGCGCTTGCAGCGGCTGGTCGCGGGCGTGGCGGGCGACGACCTGCTGATCGCCATCGAGCGCCCGCCGCCTGCGTTCCGCACGCTGACGATCGCCTTCGCGGGTGACGGCTTCCGCCGGGGTCTTCTGACCTCGGACTCCACGCGGACGGAGGGCCTGGTGACGACGACCGACCTCGCTCCCACGATCCTCGACTGGCTCGGGGTTCCGGTTCCCGACGAGATGAACGGCGAGCCGATCGGCGCCGAGGGCGAGGCGGACCTCGACGGGCTCCTCGACTTCGCGCAGCGGCTCGAGGTCACGGGGGAGCGGCGCACTCCGGTCGTGGGCCTGTCGCTCCTGTCGTGGTCGATCGCAACGCTGCTGGCGGTCGCGGCCTTCCGGCGCCGCGGAGCCCGGGTGGCCCTGCCGATCCTGGCTCTCTCGGTCGCCTATCTGCCGCTCGCGCTGCTTCTGACGGCCACGCTGGGCAATCCACCCCTCCTGCTCGAGCGCTTGGTGGCTGGGCTGGGGCCGCCGCTTCTCGCGCTCGGTACGCGGCTGGTCCTGCCCGGGTGGCGCGGGTTCGCCGTCGCCTGCCTCGCAACCGTGACCGCCTACGCGGCCGACGTCATCGCCGGCTCGGTCTTCATCCCGCTCTCGATCCCAGGGCCGAATCCGGCCTCGGGCTCGCGCTTCTACGGGATCGGGAACGAGATCGAGGCGACCGTGGGGGCGCTCGTGCCGCTGGGGGTCGGCGCCGCGCTGGCAAGCGTGGCCCCGACGCGCGACGGGGGCAGGGTCGCTGCCGGCACGTTTCTGGCAGCGGGGCTGGCCGCTGGGGCCGCGTTTGCGTTCGGGGCCTTTGGCGCCGACGTCGGCGCCGCGATCGTCCTCCCCGCGGGCGCCGCCGTGGCTGCGGCGGTGGCGCTGGGAAGCCGCCGGGGGCTAGTGCTCGCCGTGCTGATCCCGCTCGCCTGCGTCGTCCTCCTGATGGGGGCGGACCTGCTACTGGGCGGTGGCTCCCACCTCACCCGCTCGGTCCTGGACGCCGGAGGGCTCTCGGAGGCGGGTGACGTGTTCGAGCGGCGCATCCGCCTGGCGGAGTCGAGCTTCACGCGGGGGGCGAACCTCCCGTTCATCGCTCTGGCCCTCGTCGCGATCGGGCTCGGGATCGCGTACCGGGACCGCGTTCGCTCGTGGTTTGAAGAGCGCTCGGCATTCGCTGGATTCGCCGGCGCTGCGGCAGCCGCGCTGGTCGGCACCGTCTCGAACGACTCGGGCGCGATCCTGCTCATTCTCGGGAGCGCGTTCACGGCCGCAGCGGCCGGGTACGCGTGGGCGCAGAGTCCATCCGTTCGGAGGGGCTCTCAGGTAACCTGAGCAGCGGTCCACGGCGTGGATTCGCCGGCGCGCACCTGGGGGCGCTCCGGTCGCCCCGGAGCCCGCCCCAAGGACGAACGTATGCGCATCGCGATCGTCACTCCCTACTCCTGGACCTATCCAGGAGGTGTGAACCGGCACGTCGAGTCCCTCGCCGGTGAGTTGCTCCTGCGCGAACACGATGTGCGCGTCTTCGCTCCCTGGGATTCACCGGACCGCCGCTCGAAGATCTTCCACCGCGCTCCCGCCGAGCCGCGGCGCATGCCCGACTATCTCGTGCCGCTCGGGCGGACCATCGGCATCCCGGCGAACGGCGCGGTCTCGAACGTGTCGCTGTTCCCGGATGCGATCACCGCGATGCGCCGCGAGCTGCGCACCTTCAAGCCCGATGTGGTCCACGTCCACGAGCCCCCGGGCGCGGTGCTCAGCTGGGACGCCTGCTCGTACCGTGACGCGCCGGTCGTGGGCACCTTCCACGCCTACTCGACCAAGGGGCTTCCCAACCATCTCGCGAGCCTCGTGGGCGCCCGGCGGAAGTTCAACCAGCTGAGCGCCCGCATCGCCGTCTCCGAGGCGGCGGCGTGGACGGGGCGACGGTGGTTCGGTGGCCGCTATACGGTGATCCCGAACGGCGTCGACGTGGCCCGCGCCCCGCAGGGCCCAAGGACGCCGTCTGATGAGCTCCGCGTGCTGTTCGTCGGCCGCTCGGAGGAGCGGAAGGGGCTCCCGATTCTGCTCCAGGCGTTTGAGGCGCTCGTCGAGCACGTGCCGTCGCGGCTGACCGTCATCGGGGCGGAGGACGAGGACGTGCGGCGCTACATCGCCGACCCCGACGCGCTGGCGCGCATCGAAGCGCACGGGCACGTTCGCCGCGAGCAGCTTTGGGAGGCCCTCGGCGAAGCTGATGTGCTGAGCGCCCCGTCGCTCGCCGGTGAGAGCTTCGGGATGGTCCTCACCGAGGCATTCGCCGCCGGCACCCCCGTGATCGCCTCGAACATCGCCGGATACGCCGACGTCGTCACCGACGGTGAGGACGGTCTGCTCGTGCCGCCCGCCGATCCGCAGCGACTGGCCGAGGAGCTTCAGCGGCTCCACCACGAGCCGGAGCGCCGCGAGGCGATGGGCGCGGCCGCCAGGCGCTCGGCGGAGCGATACGCCTGGCCAAATGTCGCCGCCGAGATCGAGGACGTCTACCGCGAGGCGCAGGCCGTGCCCGAGCCGGCCACTCGCACTGAGGCCGCCGGACGCCGTCTCGGCATCACGCCGGCCGACGGGTCGATTCCGAGCCCGGCGCGGCGGCTGCCGCGCCTGGATCCCGCCCCCGCGCAGGCTGCCGACCGCCACAAGGTCAAGCGGCGCATCGCGCTCGGGGTCGCCGGCGTACTCGGAATCGGCCTGACGGCGATCGCCGCCAACCGCATCGGCTTCGACCAGGTCGTGACCAACATCGTGCGCTCGGACGCGACCTGGGTTCTGCTCGCGGTCCTGCTCATGGTCAGCTCGCTATTCATGCGCGCCGCTTCGTGGTTCTCGGTGGTCCGCTCGGCCCTGCCGTTCGGGTGGGTGCGGCGGCGCGACGTCGCCTCGGCGACCATGATCGGCGTCCTGATGTCGGCAACGCTGCCCGCCAGGGTGGGCGAGCCCGCGCGCGCGATGGTTCTCGCGCGTCGCATCGGGCGGATGCGGGAGACGTTTCCGGTTCTCCTGGGAACCCTGGTTTCGCAGACCGTGATGAACATCGGCGCGCTCGGGCTGCTGGGGGCGATCATCGTCTGGGAGACCGATCTCTTCCACTCGAGCTCCGAGCGGCTGTTCCTGTTCAGCCTCGCGCCGCTGATCCTGCTCGTGGCGGTCGTGCTGGCGCCGTTCGTCGTCCGCCAGGCCGGCTCGGGCCGATTTGCGCGGGTCATCGCGGCGATCCGCCGCGCCCTGCTTCAGGTCCGCAACGGCCTGCGCATCTTCCGCGACCCCCGCCGGGCGCCGCTCGCCGCGGGCGCGCAGCTGTTCGCCTGGATGCTCCAGCTGGCCGCGTGCTACGTGCTCTTCAACGCGCTCGGCCTGGACGTCGAGGCGCAGCTCGGCGCGGCGGCCGCGGTTCTGTTTGCCGTCAACGTGACCGCCGTGGTGCCGGCGACCCCGTCGAACGTCGGCGTCTTCCAGCTCGCAACGATCAGCGTTCTCACAACCGGCTTCGGTGTTTCCGCCGCCGATGCGCTCGCCTACGGCGTGGTGCTTCAGGCGGTCGAAATCGCCACCGCCGTGATCCTCGGCCTTCCCGCCCTCGTCCGCGAGGGCGTCACGTGGTCGGACATGCGCCTGCGCGCGCTGTCGGCCGCTCCCGTGCGGCTGCAGCCGAAACCGGCGCGCGACGCCCACGAGACGGTCTCGAGCTGAGCTTCACCTCCATTTTCCCGCTTGGCGCGTAGAGTTAGGCGCCGAGGCCCCGACCCCCGTCCAGTTGAAGAAGCGACCCTCGAGAGCACTGCGGTTCGCCCGGCCGACGCCCCTAACGATGCTGACGGTCATCCTCGGGCTGCTCACGATCGTGGCGGTGCAGTTCGGCGGAGGGACGCCGCGGCGGCACATGCCAAGCGTCGTCGGCAAGACCAAGCTCGTGGCCCTGAAGCGGATGGCCAACCACGACCTGATCGCCAACGTGGTCGTCGATCGCGCGGCGTCCCGTCGGCTCGCGCCTCATAACGCGGGAAGGATCGTCAACCAGACCTGGGACCGTGGAATCGCCCTCCCGGAGGGAGCCACTGTCACGCTGACTCTGTCCCCGCGCCGCGGCCACGACTAGGCCGCCCGCGCCAGCTCGGCCGGGAGCGCCGTCGCCTGGGGACGCAGGCGCCATGTATCCTGAATCCACCATCAGGAGCGGCTGAGGGACCCGGACCGAGGACGCCGCCGCAACCGATCGGCCTTCAGGGGCCAGACACGGTGCGACAGCCGGGATCGATGGAGTTGAGACGACTGCCAGCCGCTACGAACAACGCCCGGGACTTCCTCGCCGCCACTCGCGAGCGGGTCCTCGTGTTCGACGGCGGGATGGGCGCGACGCTTGAGCAGTTCGAGCTGACGTCCGAGGACTACGGCGGCCTGCAGGGCAAGTGCCACGAGGCGCTCGTGCTCCATCGTCCCGACGTGATCGAGGGCGTCCACACCTCCATGCTCGAGGCGGGGGCCGAGGTTCTCGAGACCGACACGTTCCAGGGCTCGCGGCTGAAGCTCGATGAGTGGGGCCTGGGCGAGCACACCCTCGAGATCAACACCAAGGCGGCCGAGATCGCCCGCAAGGCCGCGGGCCCGAGCCGCTTCGTCGCCGGCTCGATCGGGCCAACCGGCTTTCTGCCGGCCTCGGACGATCCGACCCTTGGCCAGATCACCTTCCGCGAGCTGGTGGAGGTGTTCGCCGAGCAGGCGCGCGGCCTGGTCGCGGGCGGCGCGGACCTGATCATCATCGAGACGGCCCAGGACATCCTCGAGGTGAAGGCGACCGTTTTCGGCGCCCGCGAGGCCTTCAAGGCCGCCGGCCGCACCCTCCCGATCCAGACCTCCGTCTCGCTGCTCCCCCAGGGCGGGAAGATGCTGCTGGGGACCGACATACAGGCCGTCCTGACCACTCTCACCGCACTCGACGTCGACGTGATCGGGCTCAACTGCTCGACGGGGCCCGAGGACATGCGCGACGCCATTCGCTACCTCGGCGAGGCTTCGCCGCTGCCGGTTCACTGCATCCCGAACGCGGGCCTGCCGCTTCAGGGCCCGAACGGCGAGACGATCTTCCCCGAGACACCCGAGCAGATCTCCTCGGTGCTCGGCGAGTTCGTCGAGCGCCACAACGTGGGGATCGTCGGCGGCTGCTGCGGCACCACGCCCGACCACATCCGGGCGATCGCCGAGCGAGTGGAGGGCCACAAGCTGGGCGAGCGGCCGGCCGCGCCGACCCCGCTCGTTTCGTCGATGATGACCGCCACCGACCTCGCCCAGCAGCCGGCGCCGACGCTGATCGGCGAGCGGGTGAACTCGCAGGGGTCGCGCAGGGCGAAGGAGCTGCTGCTCTCCGACGACTACGACGGGCTCGTCCAGGTCGCCGAGGATCAGGTGAACGGCGGGGCGCACGTGCTGGACGTGTGCGTCGCGCTCACCGAGCGCCAGGACGAGGCCGAGCAGATGGCGGAGGTGGTCAAGCGCATCTCGCTCACTCAGCCCGCCCCGATCCAGGTGGATTCGACCGAGCCCGAGGTGATCGAGGCCGCCCTCGAGCAGATCCCGGGCCGCGCGATCGTCAACTCGGTGAACCTCGAGGCCGGCCGCGACAAGCTCGACCGGGTCGTCCCGATCGCGAAGGCGCACGGCGCGGCCCTGATCGCGCTCACCATCGACGAGGTCGGGATGGCGAAGACGGGTGAGCGCAAGCTCGAGGTCGCGAAGCGCATCAAGGAGCTTGCCTGCGACGAGCACGGCCTCGACCCCGAGCTGCTCATCTTCGACGCGCTCACCTTCACGCTGACCACCGGCGACGAGGAATGGAGGCCGTCGGCCGTTGAGACGATCGACGGCATCCGGCGCATCAAGGCCGAGCTGCCGGGGGTGAAGACCTCGCTGGGGGTGTCGAACGTCTCGTTCGGCGTCTCGCAGCCCGCCCGCGCCGTCCTGAACTCGGTCTTCCTGCACCACTGCGTCGAGGCCGGGCTGGACCTGGCGATGGTCAACCCGAACCACATCACGCCGTATCCCGAGATCCCGGAGAACGAGCGCGAGCTCGCCGACGACTTGGTCTTCAACCGCCGTGACGACGCGCTGGAGCGCTTCATCGCGCATTTCGAGCAGAAGGGCGACGAGGCGGAGGACGAAGGGGAGGACCCGACCGAGGGCATGGAGCCCGAGGAGGCTCTGCACTGGCACATCCTGCGCCGTCGCAAGGAGGGTGTCGAGGACTGGATCGACCGGTCCGTGGAGAAGATCGGGGCCGTCCCGACCCTGAACCAGGTCCTGCTCCCGGCGATGAAGGAGGTCGGCGACAAGTTCGGCGCCGGGGAGCTGATCCTGCCGTTCGTCCTTCAGTCCGCCGAGGTGATGAAGCGCGCCGTCGCCCGGCTCGAGAACTACCTCGAGAGGATCGAGGGCCACACCAAGGGCAAGGTCGTGATCGCGACCGTGTTCGGTGACGTCCACGACATCGGGAAGTCGCTGGTGAACACGATCCTCACCAACAACGGCTACACGGTGGTCGATCTCGGCAAGCAGGTCCCGATCGACACGATCATCGATGCGGCCGTCGAGCACGAGGCGGACGCCATCGGGTTGTCCGCGCTGCTCGTCTCGACCTCGAAGCAGATGCCCGCCTGCATCCAGGAGCTCCACTCCCGCGGGCATGACTTCCCGGTGCTGATCGGAGGCGCGGCAATCAACCGCGACTTCGGCCGCCGCGTGCTCTACCCGAACGGCAAGGAATCCGACGAGGTCTACGAGCCGGGCGTCTTCTACTGCAAGGACGCCTTCGCCGGGCTCGACACGGTCGACGCGCTGATCGATGACGAGTCGCGCAAGGCGCTGGTCGCGAAGATCCGTGACGAGGCCCGCAAGCTGCGCGAGAAGCCGGAGGTGAAGGACGACGCCCCGCCGACCACCGACGACTCGACCCGGTCATTGACCGCGACTGACAACGCGATTCCCGAGCCACCTTTCTGGGGCGTGCGCGAGGTCGACATCGACCTCGACGAGGTCTACCCGTACCTCGACCGCCACGTGCTGTTCAAGCTCCATTGGGGCGGGCGCGGAAAGAAGGGCGAGGAGTGGCGGCGGATCGTCGAGGGCCACGACGGCGACGAGGGCTTTGCGCCGAAGCTCGAGCGCATGTGGCGCGAGCAGGACTACCTGCGCCCCCGCGCCAAGCTCGGCTACTTCCCCTGCAACGCGGACGGCAACGAGCTGGTGATCTTCGATCCGTCAGACCACGACCGCGAGATCGAGCGCCTGACGTTCCCGCGCCAACCCAAGCACGACCGGATCTGCCTCGCAGACTTCTACCGGCCGCTCGACTCCGGGGAGCGCGACGTCGTCGCGCTTCAGGTCGCGACGGTCGGCCCCGAGGTCACCGTGCGGATCAACCAGCTCGAGGCGGACGGCGAGTTCGCCGAGCAGCTCTTCACCCACGGGCTCGGCGTGCAGGCGGCCGAAGGGCTCGCGGAGTGGCTCCACGCCCGGACCCGCCGCGACCTCGGCATCGACCTCGACCAGGGCCGCCGCTACTCGTGGGGCTATCCCGCGTGTCCCGACCAGTCGGAGCACGAGAAGGTCTCGCGCCTGCTCGAGTGGGGCGACATCGGGATCTCCCTGTCGGGCGGCCACGCGCTGGAGCCGGAGCAGTCGACGGCGGCGATCGTCGCCCACCATCCGCAGGCCGTCTACTTCGGCATGAAGTCCGGCTTCATTCCCGCGGAGAAGAAGGGCGACGAGCTGATCGCCGGCACCGAGCGCGGGGGAGAGCTGCCGCCCGAAGAGGATCCGACCGCGGAGGACGGCACGATCGACGCTGAGCAGACTGAGCCTGCGGGCGACGCCACGCCCGTGTGATGCGGCGGCCAGCGACCGCGGGTCGCTAGCGTAAGCGTCGAACCCAGCAAGGGAACCAACGCGCGGCGAAGGAGACGGAGATGGCACTGACGATTGGGGACACCGCACCGGACTTCGAGGCGGAGACCACCGAAGGAAGGATCAGCTTCCACGATTGGATCGGGGACTCCTGGGCGGTCCTGTTCTCGCATCCCCGCAATTTCACCCCCGTGTGCACCACCGAGCTGGGCTACATGGCGAGCGCCAAGCCGGCCTTCGACGAGCGCGGCGTGAAGATCATCGGCATCTCGGTCGACCCGCTCGACAATTTCGAGCAGTGGTCCAAGGACATCGAGGAGACCCAGGGGACGGCGCCGAACTACCCGATCATCGCCGACGCCGACTTCCAGGTGGCGAAGCTCTACGGGATGCTTCCGGCCGACGTCTCGGGCGATCCCACCGAGCGCACCCCGGCTGACAACCAGACCGTCCGCAACGTCTTCGTGATCGGCCCCGATAAGAAGATCAAGCTGATCCTCGTTTATCCGATGACCACGGGCCGCAACTTCGACGAGGTCCTGCGCGTGATCGATTCGCTGCAGCTCACCGCGACCAAGAAGGTCGCGACCCCGGTCAACTGGAAGCCAGGCGAAGACGTGATCATCGCGGGCTCGGTCACGGACGACGACGCGAGGGAGATCTTCGGCGACTGGGAGTCGCCGAAGCCCTACATCAGGATCGTCCCCCAGCCCTAAAGGCCGAGGCGGTTGCGAAGGCCGCGCGCATTCAGCGCGCGGTACATGCGGTTGAGCAGCCTGCGGCGCCTTGCCGTGTAGGGAAACCAGAGGGGCTCGTTCTTCTGAGTTGGCAGCCGCGGCGAGACGATGGTCTCGGTGCGGCAGTACTTGCGGATGCCCGTCGGGCCGTGGCGCCAGCCGATCCCCGATTCCTTCCAGCCCCCCATCGGCACCTCGAGATGGAAGTAGTTCACGAGCGCGTCGTTGATGTTCGCCGCGCCCACCTCGAGGTGCTCGGCTACCCTCTCGCCGCGCTTCACGTCGCCGGCGAAGACCGAGGCCGACAGTCCATAGCGGGTGTCGTTGGCCATCCGGATCGCCTCCATCTCGTCTGAGACCTTCATCACCCCCACCACGGGGCCGAAGGTCTCGTCGGTCATGATCTTCATCGAGTGGTCGGCGTCGGCGATCACCGTCGGCTCGTACCAGTCGCCCGCTCCCTCCTTGCGCTTGCCGCCACAGGTCACGCGGGCACCCTTCGAGCGCGCGTCCTCGACGTGGTCGGAGACGATCGCGATCTGATTCGGGGAGGTCATCGCCCCCTGCTCCATCTCGTAGTCGCGGCCGTCCTCACCCTGGCGAAGCTCGCGCACCTTCGCGGAGAGCCTCGTGACGAACTCGTCGTAGATCGGCTCCTCGACGTAGACGCGCTCGATCGACATGCACACCTGGCCCGTGTTGACGAACGCCCCGTACGTGGTCGCGTTCACCGCGCGCTCCATGTCGGCGTCCGCAAGCACGATCGCCGGATCCTTGCCACCGAGCTCGAGGCTCACGGGCGTGAGCGTGTCGGCCGCGCGCTTCATCACGATCCGCCCCGTGCGGTCGGAGCCGGTGAAATGCATGAAGTCCACCTCGTCGACCAGCGCGCCGCCGGTCTCGCCCATGCCAATCACGACGTCGAAGACGTCGGGGCCTCCGACCTCCTCCTTCCACCCGCGCACGACCTCGATCAGCTCGAGGGGAGTGAACTCGCTGGGCTTGATGACCACCGCGGCGCCCGCCATGAGCGCCGGGATGGCGTCGCCGGCGGAGAGGATCAGCGGGAAGTTCCAGGGGCTGATGATCCCGACCACCGGGTACGGGCGGTACCGGACCCGCAGGCGGCGCACCTTGGTGGGCAGCATCCCGGGGGTGGGCGTCTCGTCGGCGAGGTAGTCGCCGGCATGCTCGCCCCAGAAGTTGACCGCCATCTCGAGGTACACGGGCTCGAGGCCGGAGTCGCCTCGGACCTTCCCGGTCTCCTCCTGGACGATGTCGGTAATCCGCTCGCGGTGATCGAGCAGCCAGTCGCGCCATTGCGCGAGCCAGTGGTAGCGGCCCTTGACGCCCATCGCCTCCCATTCCGGCTGGGCGGCGCGAACGCGCGCGACGACATCCTTGACGCGATCCGGACTCGCGACCTCGAGCGTCTCGATGACCGAGCCGTCCGTGGGGCGGTGGACGTCAACCGTCTCGACGCCAGCGGGCGCGGCCCCGTTGCCGGTTGCCGTCGTCGCTTCGCTCTGCCCCGTGGTTGCGGCGGTGGGTTCCATCCGCGGCCGAGAACCATACCCGCCCAGCGCTGCCGGCACGCCACCCACAGCGGCGCTGCAGCCCTGGCGTCTAGGCCTTCTCCGCGACGACGGCGATCTTGCGGACGCGTCCCCTGCGCAGCCAATCCCCCCACAGCCGGTGGGCGGCCAGCAGCTCCTCAAGCGCTCGGCGTCCGATCTGCGCGGCGATGTCCGCGGCATCGGCTGCAAAGGCGCTGGTGAGCGAATCCGCGATGGCACCGTGGGGGCGACTCCACTCGTCCTGCCAGCGGACAACCAGCCCGACGTGCTCCAGCAAAGCGACCACCTCCTCGAGCGGGGCGAGCCAAACCGTGTCGGCGTCGGGCATTCTCGCCCGCTCCGACTCCGTGAGGGGCGGGCCCGCTTCCAAGGTGAAGGCGAACCGCCCACCCGCGGGGAGCGCTGCCGCGATCTCTCGCAGAAGGGGTCCCTTCTCGGGAAAGGCGAGCATGGTGTCGAACAGGAGCACCACGTCGAACGGGCCCGGCGGGATCGGAGGGATTCGCGAGACCTCGAAGCGGCAGGGCAGGCCTCCTGCGCGTTCACGCGCGATCTGAATCGCGCTCGAGCTGAGGTCTACGCCGAGATACGTGCAACCCAGCTCCCGGGCGATGAATCGCCCGGGGCCGGCAACCCCGCAGCACAGGTCCAGCACGGAGACCCCCGCCGCGACCCCAGCGCGACTGGCCAGCGCCCGAATCTCGGTCGCGCGCATGAGGCTCTCCTGTTCGACGTACTCGCCGACTGGGTAGGCAGAGCTGCGCGCTCGTTCGAGGGCCTGCACGAATGGAGCGCGCTCGTCCTGTCGCATGGCCGCCGTACAGGATGTCACCCGTCGGGAAGGTTTGGCCGCCCTTTGGAGTCCTTGTTGATATGACGGGCTCGCGCGCCGATCGGTTCGGCCCGGCCGACTGGGTCACCCTTGCACGAGCGATGCTCGCCGTGGGGGTCGCGGCATTCGTCGCGGGCTCGTTCGACCGCCCCGTGCGCGTCGCGGTGCTCGTGGCGCTCGCGTCCGTCGCGCTCGCGCTGGATGCCCTCGACGGCTGGGTCGCGCGGCGCACGAGGACGGCGGGCGGGTTCGGCGCGCGCTTCGACGGCGAGGTCGACGCGTTCCTGATCCTCGCCCTGAGCGTATACGTCGCCCGCTCGACAGGGGCGTGGGTGCTCACGATCGGCGTGGCCCGCTACGCGTTCGGAGCGGCCGGCTGGGTCCTGCCGTGGATGCGGGAGCCGCTCCCGCCGCGCTACTGGCGCAAGGTCGTCACCGCGGTCCAGGGCATCGTGCTGACCGTCGCGGCCGCGGACGTCCTTCCGGCCGCCTTTGCCCAGCTCGCCCTCATGGTCGCCCTCGCCCTGCTTGCGGAGTCGTTCGGCCGCGACGTGTGGTGGCTCTGGCGCCACCGGCACACCACGCGCAGGCGAGCGCCCGCCCCCGCCGGCCTCCCGTTGCGGCACCTCCGAGCGAGCGTCGCGACCGGGCTCACGATCCTCGCGCTCCTGCTCGTGTGGGGCGCCCTCGTAGCTCCGGACCAGCCGACCCGCCTCGAGCCCGGTGCTTTCTTGCGGCTTCCGCTGGAGGGCCTCGTCCTCATCGCCGCGGCGCTCGTCCTGCCCGCCACGGCACGGCGACTTCTCGCCTGGGTTGCTGGACCTGCTCTCGCCCTGGTGGTCGTCCTGAAGGTCCTTGACATCGGGTTCTACGCGACCTTCGACCGGCCATTCGACCCCTATCAGGATGCCGGCTACGCCGGGATCGGTCCCGAGACGCTGGACTCGATGGGCGGGCCGGACGCGAGCCTGATTGTCGTTGGCGCCGTGGCCCTCGCCATTGCCCTGTTCGCCCTGATGACGCTGGCGGTGCGGCGCCTGACGTGGGTCGCGGCCGGCCACCGCAGATGGTCGGTGCGGTCGGTCGCTGCTCTCGGCGCCGTCTGGGTGCTCTGCTGGGCGCTCGGCGCGCAGCTCGTGTCCCAGACGCCGATCGCCTCCACCAGCGCCGCCGGCTTGATCATCGACAAGGGACGCGCGCTGCGGGCGGACCTCGAGGACCCCGCGGTCTTCGCCAGGGAGATCGACCACGACCGCTTCCGCGACGTTCCCACCGACCAACTGCTGACGGGCCTGCGGGGGAAGGACGTGATCCTCGCGTTCGTCGAGAGCTACGGCAAGGTCGCCGTCCGGGGCTCCTCCCTCTCGCGGGACATCGAGCCGGTCCTCGACCGGGGTGCCAGGCGCCTGGATGCCGCCGGCTTCTCCTCTCGGAGCGCGTTCCTCACCTCGCCCACGTTTGGCGGCATCAGCTGGCTCGCGCACTCGACGCTGCACTCGGGCCTCTGGGTGGACACGCAGCGGCGTTACGACCAGCTCGTCGAAAGCGACCGCTTCACGCTGAGCCGTGCGTTCAAGCGGGCGGGGTGGCGAGCCGTCGATGTCGCGCCGTCGAATGACCGAGACTGGCCCGAGGGGACGTCTTTCTACGGGTTCGACAGGGTCTACGACAGTCGCAATGTCGGCTATGGGGGCCCGCCGTTCGCCTACGCGCCGATGCCCGACCAGTACGTCTTCGCGGCGCTGCGGCGTCTCGAGCTCGCCAAAGCCCATCGCCGTCCCCTGTTCGCGGAGCTCGATCTGGTGTCGAGCCACACCCCGTGGACCCGGATCCCACAGATGGTCCCCTGGCGCGAGGTCGGCGACGGCTCGGTCTTCAACGGCATGCCGGCGGGCCCGTCGAGCAAGGACGCTCTGTGGAGCGACCCCGAGCGCGTCCGTGAGGCCTACGGGAGGTCCATCGAGTACACGTTGAGCTCCCTGCTCTCGTTCGTGCAGCGCCACGGGGATCGCAATCTCGTGCTTGTCCTCCTCGGCGACCATCAGCCCTGGACGAACGTCACCGGCCAGGATCCGAGCCACGACGTCCCGATCTCGGTCATCGCCCACGACCCGGCAGTGCTGAGGCGGATCGCCGGGCCGGGTTGGAGCGATGGCCTGAGGCCCGGCCCGCGCGCGGCAGTTTGGCCCATGAGCGACTTCCGCAATCGCTTCCTCAGCGCGTTCGGCTCGAAACCACCGCCCGGGAGGTCCCCGTGACGGGCGTGAAATTAAGCCGGACCGTATGGGCCCGGGCCCGCCTCGCGGGCACCATCGTCGCGGTCATCGCACTGGTCTGGAGCCTCGGCACCGGGCCGCTCCTTGACGGCATACGCAGCGTCGACGGCAGCGCGCTGGCAGAGGGGACGGGCCTGGCGGTCCTGACCACGGTGTGTTGTGCGTGGCGGTGGCGGCTCGTGGCCGGCGCCCTGGGTGTCGAGCTCTCGCTGCCCGACGCGGTTGCGGCCTACTACCGATCGCTGTTTCTCAACCTCACGTTGCCCGGCGGGATCGTGGGCGACGTTCACCGCGGCAT
>Ga0126312_10000001_pt1 | contig 137279 bp, 146 predicted proteins | sample Plot104A_FD_92537 | JGI IMG/M metagenome (GOLD analysis project Ga0126312, IMG submission 92537) | Serpentine soil microbial communities from UC McLaughlin Reserve, CA, USA - Plot104A | ecosystem: Environmental > Terrestrial > Soil > Grasslands | place: USA: UC McLaughlin Reserve, Lake... | reverse complement strand
CTTTAAGATGCATAATATAGTACGTGCAAGTTTGACATACCTTGATTCTTTCACCAGGTGTATGATATGGCGCTATTACATAGCTTTTATTTTGTTAAGAACAGATCGTTTCTACAGAGCCTATAGGCTAATTATTAATGGAACCATCATACGTATCTAATATTTCTTAAGTATATATCAGGGTCTAATATTTCTGAAGCAGCTGAATTCTGTTGCCATTTTACAATTTCCTGATAGGTTTTCGCTTTTCATTAACCCCGGCCAAGCCCAATTTTAATGAAGAAAAAATTTTCCATGCCTGACGATTATCCAACAATATGACATGCAGGATTTGCTAGCATAATTATGGAATCGGATACATGATTTCTTTTAGCTTTGACATCTTCAAGATCGTTTCTTGAGCACGCAATGAGTATCATTGTCTTATCAGAAGGATATAGCTCAACTCTAGTCCCATACTGTAATTCTACATCGCCAATATAATCCTTCAGCTTAGATTCAAGAGAATACATAAGCTCAATTTTATCTCCTCTCATTTCATTTACATCTAGCCCCCATGCAACAACAACCTTTATCCTACTTGCCTTCAGCTCCCGGTCCTTTAACGTATTTCGGATTCTATCGATTACATATTTAATGTAGCCTTCCGTAGCTTTTATTGTCCCATTCACAAGATACATTAATGGTCCTGCACCAGTGAGAGAAGAGCTGATTGCTCTTAGGTCATATAGGCCATTTGATATATCGTCTAGAAAAACGTCTGTGAAGGGACTATAAACCTCTTGGTTTACCTTACTATTACGGGCCTGCTTGAAAATCTCAAGAATACCCGCAGTACCACTATAAAAGTTTAAAACCTTTATAGCGTGGACAAATTCTGCTGATGCTATATCAGTCGTGGTCAATTTTTTAAAAGAATTAATATGGTTCATAATTTTGGATAGTTCCACGTTATTTTCAGAATTTGCACATCCTACCATTAGTTCTTGAGACGATAAAGTTAGGGGCGCGTAGTAATAATGAAAGTCCCTGTTTACAGAAAATCCAGTAATGTGTTCTATAAGTGCTATATTTTCTGCATTTCCACCAATTCCCGTAGGAAGACAATAGATTACAGAGGAATCTCTATTTAGTGCTCGTGTAGCATCTCTTAACTTGATAACTGAATCAGCCTTAGCCTCTTGGCCAATTTTCCTGATCTTAGGTGCAAAGAACAGATATGATGCGTCTTTAATAGCGATATCTAAGGGCTCAAGTGCTAGGAGCGGCTCATCCTCCATAAGAGATGACACATTAGGATAAGAACGTGCAATTTCTGGCTTAAGTGTAATTGCCATCCGAGCAGCTTCGTCAACTAAAGAAACTTTGAAACCTCTCAGTGCTAGTGAGGATGCAATTTGGTATCCCTCTGTACTAAGCCCATATACAACTGTATTTTTTCCCACATCTTTCTTCATAGTATTCAGCCCAACCTCCAGAACCTTATTTCTCCTCCCTGAGCTATGAAAGAGAGTTAAAGAAAAGGTTTTTTCCAACGGGACTTATATTGCTATCACTCTTGAGAATTTGGTTTGATATACTGACCCCTAAACAGGTGATGTTTTTTAAACCTGCTGTCGATCTGTTAAAGAAACATGACCATGAGATCCTCTGCACCTCAAGAGAGTATCGAGAGGCAAATGAATTAGCTAGGATTAGACATATTGATCTTAAAATAGTTGGAAAACACGGCGGCGCGGGGAGAAGTCAGAAGCTGTGGCAAAGTGCCAATAGAATTCTGAAGCTAACAGATATGATTAATGCCTTTGAACCAAATGTAGCCGTTTCTTTCTCGTCTCCCGAAGCGTGCAGGGTCGCATTTGGGTTGGGCATCAGGAATGTAGGGTTTAACGATTCTCCACATGCAGATGCTGTGGCTAAACTTTCTCTTCCACTTCTAGATTTACTATTATGTCCCTGGATCATACCAAATTCTTCTTGGATAAGATATGGTGTTCAGAGAAGAAAGATTATTAAATATCGAGGACTAGATCCAGTCGCTTGGTTAAGAAGGTTTGGCAAGCTTCCCCGCAGCAAGCCAAATAACCATATTTATTGTTTTCAAAAACCTAGTATTAGTTCTGATGGCGAAAAAAAAACCATTCTGATAAGAATGGAGGAAGCTCAGGCATCTTATATTGCTAATAAAAAATTTAGAGACACCACGGTTGAAATGATAGATAGAATTATAGGTAATTTATCTGACATCGCAAATTTTTACATTCTGTGCAGATATGAAGACCAAAAGAGGCAGATCTCGGGGAGATATTCAGACAAGGCGAATGTGATTTCTAATGTCGTAGACGGTCTCGAGTTAATATCACAATCCGATATTTTTATTGGGGCAGGCGGAACTATGACTACAGAAGCAGCTCTCTTGGGTAAACCAACAATTTCGATAGCACCTGTTAGCTTCTACGTTGAAAAATATCTCGTCTCCAGTGGATTAGCCGAAAGGGCCTCAAGTCCAAAAAGGCTAGAAGAAATAACGAGAAAAATGGTTGCTGATAGAAACTACGCTCATAAACAAACAAAGATAGCGAGTCGCATTATCAAGGAAATGGAAGATCCTATTGAAAAGCTAGTTTTACTTTTAACTAAAAATGCATAACATTATAAAGTTAGGAAGTCATATCAAAAATGCCCGGGAAGCCCGGTGGAGGATATGTCTGTGTTCCGCCGACTGTAGCGGCCAAGCATAGAGGCCTTTGGAGCCTTTGACCCCAGTTCGAATCTGGGCCGGGCTAGCAATATGCCCAGATTCCATTCTACCTGAGTTAAGACCGAGCATGTAATCTCTTTGACATATGAGATCAAAGACTATTTGATACCCATTCTTAATTGCCTAAATCGATAGGGCAAGACCGGAACCGAAACACAATTATTCATTACAACGAGTCCCCTTTTTTTTGCAACTTTCGACCATATTTAGAAGATTAGTCAAAGCGGAGGCCAGATGCTTTTCCCGTTCTAAAGTTTGCTGCTCATATCTTTTCTTTCGTTCAACCGCGACATCAAATTGGTTTTTTTGTTCAAGTAAAGAGGGGGACCCGGATGAGCGCCGTAATTCTATCGATTTTTCAGGGCTTATCTTTTGGATTATCGTAAATACATCACGGGGACCAATTTGAGGATTAGTTTTTTGCAATACGCTACGAATTTCAGAGTGTGTTAGTTTAGACAAAGGCATGTTCCCCTTTAACACAGCTTTCCTAACTAAAGAGCCTACTATAAAATGAGCAGATCGAAAAGAGATTCCCCTTTCCAGAACAAGTCTCTCTGCAATATCTGCAGAAATAGCATAGCTGTTATGCGCCGCTTCCCTCATTCTGCTATTGCTTATTTTGAGGTTTAATACTAAGCCGGCGAGGATGCCCAAGCTATCTTGAACTGAGCGTGACGATCTTATTAGTTCTGGTTTTAATTCCTGTAGGTCTCTGCTATACCCAGAAGGAAGTCCTTTTATTATTGATATTATCGCGAAAAGATTGCTCGAAACTACGGCTGTTTTTGCTCGTATCAATTCTAGTGTATCTGGATTTTTCTTTTGTGGCATTAAGCTAGAAGTCGATGAGTAATTATCAGGAATTTCTACATAGCCGAATTCAGACGTACTCCACAATATAAAATCCTCAGCTATTCGAGATAAGTTCAACATTAATATTGTAAGTGACGACACGAATTCTATCAAATCATCTCTTGACGTTGTCGCATCTATCGAGTTACTTATAATGCCATTGAATCCTAATAATGATGCAGTCATGTTTCTATCTATATTAACACTAGTGCCACCTATCGCACAGGCTCCAAGCGGCGAACTGTTTATCCTATCGTACACGCCATCTAACCTATCGAGGTCCCTAAATAGACTATCTACATAAGAAAGGAGAAAATGAGAGAATGTACCCAATTGCGCGTGTTGAAGATGTGTATACATAGGCATTATTGAATGAAAATTGTCCTTGGATTTTGACAGTAATGCACTAATAAGCCTGAGAATTGCTAGCGATATTTCATTGATAGAGTTTCTAACCATCATGCGAATATCAAGAATCACCTGATCATTTCTTGACCTGGCAGTTTGCAGTATTCCTCCCACATCGTAACCTAATTCAGATATAAGATGAGCTTCAATACACTCATGTATATCCTCATATCTCTCTGTAGACATAACTTTGGGATTTTTCCTTATCCTCTCCAATTCGACTAATAGTCTTCGTAAGTTAGAGGCTGATAGTATTCCTCTTTCATGTAGCATAATAATGTGAGCTTCGCTTCCCAAGATATCATAGTACAACAAGTGGCTATCTGTCTGGACTGAAGAAAGAAACTTTAGTGCGTCCTTGTCCAAGGAATCGCCAGTTCTCGATCTGTACACAACTAAAGAATTCAAAGTGCTTTATTTTAATTTTCTAATAATTTCAGTTACCACTTAGATTCGAGCATCTAAGTCATAGGTGAGTGTTGACTGGCAATGATTAAATACCGAGAGACAACCCTATACAATATGGTTCAGGATCTTCAAAACACACGGAAGCAAATTTTCGATGAGCTAACAAAGATTGTAGACCCGGAAATTGGCGTTTCTATAATGGAGCTCGAGTTAATTGATAACGTAGGGATTGATTCCGGTAGTGTATCTATAGATTTGCATTTGACCAGTCCTTTCTGTCCTGCGGTCTTTGGCTTCAAGATAGCTCAGGACATCAGAGACAATATCTATAAAATTCCTGAAATAAATTCAGTTAAAGTAAACGTTAGTAATCATTTTATGGCAGAGGCCATCAATAAGCAGGTTAACGAAAGCACTCCGCCTCAAAAGGTACAGTAACTTTTATCTTCTCCATAATTCGTTGACCTTGTTGAAGGAGGATTTAGCAACTAATCGAAACTTTCATCTTAATGGTACAGCAGCAAAGCAAAGTTTCCAAAGTCAAATGTATGTTTACTTTGGCTTGAATCTATGATCCTTCATCGCTTATCTTTCTTAATTCTGCAAGCCTTCTTGGATTCTTAGAGATAGTCATCAGATGGCTTCTCAACAATTGTATCCCTAATGCGGGATCGACTCCTTTCGGGCACACTGTACTGCATGAACCAGCAAAATGACATCTCCATATCCCATGTCTATCGTCAATGATGTTTAGCCGCTTCTTTCCGGCATCATCCCTGTTATCTGCAAAATATCTGTAAGCCTGGGAGAGAGCCTGAGGACCGGGGAATTTTGTATCCGTAGCAACTGTAGGGCAGGCAGAGTAACAAAGTCCACACTTTATGCAATATGAGAATTGAAGAAACTTGTCTACTTCTTCAGGTGTCTGCTTCAATTCGCTTAGCTCTTCCATGTTGGGGTCAGGATACGGGTTTTGAATAAAAGGTCGCATATTCCTATGGTGATTAAAGAACTGCTGAAAGTCAGTTACAAGATCACGTATAAGAGGAAAGTTAGGTAGAGGTTCACAAGTAATTGTATGAGTTCCAAGCTCTGATATTTTCGTATAGCATGCAAGCCTTGGGATACCGTTAATTTTCATCCCGCAGGATCCACATGACGCCATCCGGCATGAATACCTTATAGCAATGCTACTATCCAAATGTTCTTTTGCATATATAAGGGCATCTAGTACAGTTGTCCAGCGGCGAATGGGTACAAGAAAGGAGCTATACAGACTCCCAGATTTTTTGTTGGATCCTCCTCTGTAGACCTTTAAGACTATATGCGCAGTATCCTTGTTGGTTCTTGGAAGATTTTTCTCAGACGCATTTTTCGTTAATAAAAACTTTGTTTTCATTGTCTATTACCAAGTATTTTTATAGATTCAAGCCGTTAACAATTATAATTGTTCGTGTTCCGTAACCTATAACGACCAACATAGCAGCCAATGTAAATAGGAATACAAACTTCTCCCACATTGCATCTTGTCTTAATTCAAGCAGCATTACTCTTAAACCGTTGAATCCATGTATCGAAATAAGTACTAATATGCTCTCCAGAAGTAATGCATACAAAACATTCTGATAATTGGCAACAACATTTTCGTATTCTAGAGACATAGAAAAGGGCATTATCAGCCTCATCATTATGTGCACTGCAACCGTGAAAAGAGCGGCAAGCCCTGTGGCGTAATGAATTTTCATAACTGTACTCTCTCTCATAAACCCTCGTTTAGCATCCTGAATATTTCGCACCACTACTTATTCACCTCCAAATAGTATGCTACTACCATAAAGCATAGCCGCCGCTGCCAATATCAACGCTACCCAAATACCAGACCTCTGAATATTATTGAGTGAAACTGCCTCGTATGGGTAATCCGGTCTTCCCGGTTTTCCAAGACCTCTGGCCGTTTCTGCAAATATGAGTCTTATGCCATTAATCGAATGAAACGTACTAGTCCCTATAACCAGAATTAAGAATATGTGTCCCCAAGTAGTTTGAGTGAGCTCAAGCATGGAGTTCCAAGCATTAACCCCTCCTACTAAATTACTAGTTTCGTAGACGTGGCCAACAAAGTATACAAGCAAAAAGAGACCTGTCAATCGCATTAGCCAATAAGAAAGTCGTTCCCAGCCATAATGTGTGGGGTTGAGCCATCCTTTTAGACCTTCTCTATTCGTACGGTCCTGTGAATTTTGTGTGTCTCTGAATACTTTCATCTAGTACTTTCTCTCCACAGGTGCATACCTGGTAAACGTGACAGGATACCATCTCATGTTAGGCTGGACATCTGAATAGTACGCTAAGGTATGCTTCAAGAAATTAAGGTCGTCACGCCTGGGATAGTCTGTCCTGGCATGTGCTCCCCTAGATTCTCGCCGGTTGTATGCACCCATTAACACTATCTCAGCAATCCTGAACATTGAGTCGGTCTCCATTACATTAAAAAAGTTGGTGTTATATTCCTTGGCATGGTCATCGACATGTTTCCAGCTCGTACTTTTTAGTTCTTTTAGCCTTTTGATTCCTTCGCTTAGGCCTTCGTCATCCCTAAAAACATATGCCTTGTTATCCATAGTATCAGTTAGTATTTTCCGTATTTCGTAAGGATTAGCTTCACCTCGGCCTCGGAAAATTCCATCGTAGATTCTTTTTTCTTCCTGCTGGACCTGCTCTACCTTTATAAACGACCTTGCTTTATTCAAAGCGTATTGTGCGGCCAATTTGCCTGTTATCTTACCCCAGACAAGGCATTCGGATGTAGAATTTGCTCCAAGACGGTTGGAACCATGAATACTATTGCATGATGCCTCACCGGCTGCCCAAAGACCATTCATTTCGGTGTTCCCATCAATGTTGGTATGTATTCCCCCCATCATATAATGACAGACCGGTCGTATTTGGATAGGCTCGTTAACTATATCCACCCCTGAGAACTTTATGCCAATTTCCCTTATCCCGGCTAAGCGATCCTTAATGGCCTCTTTTCCAAGATGTGTCAAGTCTAGAGCAAGGCAATCAGCACCTGACTCATGCATCATACCTCTTCCCTCCTGAATTTCTCTTATCATTGAACGAGACACGACGTCTCTTGGAGCTAGTTCAAGCTTCTCGGGCGCGTACTTCTTCATGAATCTTTCACCATCTTTATTTATCAAATATCCTCCTTCTCCTCTTGCACCCTCTGTTATTAGTATTCCAGAGGGAAGAATTCCTGTTGGATGGAACTGGACAAATTCCATATCCTTGAGCCCCAACCCCGCTCTATAAGACATATCTAGTCCATCTGGTGTAGAGGAGTAAGCATACGTGGAAAAGCTATAGATTCTTCCTGCGCCACCGGTGCAAATTATCCCTGCAGGGGCCTTGAAAACGACAAATTCTCCTGACTTCATCTCAATAGATGTCACACCTGCAAAGGTATTATTGTCGTGGAGAATAGATGTGCAAAACCATTCGTTGTAGAACTCGATATTTTCGTATTTTAGGGATGTATCGTAGAGGGTTTGCATCTCATAAAAACCGACTTTGTCCTGCGCATAGGTGGCCCGAGGAAAGGAGTATCCTCCAAACTTCCTCTGATCTATCCTGCCATCATTTCTTCTGGACCAGGGCATTCCCCAATGATCGAGCTGGTAGATTTCAAGAGGCATCATTTTGACGAGGCGTTCAGCAACGTCCTGATCTGCGAGAAAATCACTTCCTTTGATAGTATCATAGATGTGGGATTCTTCATTGTCTCCGTCTTCTTTGAAAAGCACCGCTGCTGTACCGCCTTCTGCTGAAACAGAATGAGAACGCATGACTTGGACTTTAGACAATACCGCTATCTTTACAGAACTGCTGTTTTCAGCAGCAGAGATTGCGGCCCTTAAACCAGCGAGACCAGAACCAATAATGATAATATCATAAGAAACCGAGTCGGGCAGTTATAAAATCATCCCTCTTAGTTACTGAGGCCGAATATTCTCATAAATACCTTTAGAACTATCTATATACTTGAACATCCTAAATAATATCAATTTCAAAGCAGTTAACTCGTATTTATCTGGGAGGTATTATATTGTCGTCTAGGTGCTCTGTATGAGTAAACTGGTCGAGAGTACATTATAATAATCTTGCAGAAATTTCTTATTTATAAAATCTGTCGTTTAATCCAATCATATTTTCTCATGCGGGGTTCTGGATATCCACATTTGGCGCATTGATTTCCTCGTTTGTGAAAGGAATTATGACCACATCTTCTACATCTGATATGTGTCTTCTTCCTAGTAAATTTGCCCATTGAAGTAGTGCCTTTTGTCATCGCAATCACTTGGTATTAAATAGGTGGCGGGGATATAATGACGACATTGTCTCCCCTAACTACGATCATTCCAAGGTCATTTGTTTTACCGTCATCTAATATTTCCACGGAGTCCTCCAGAAGTAAGTTCATGTGTTGGTCGAAACCATGAAGTTTACCCCTAATTACTTTGCCGCCCTTTAGCTTTATGAGAACGACTTTTCCAAGGCTCTCATCCAAAACCTTTACAGCCATGTCTACAGACAATGTGTTCTGATACCTACACCTAAAACTAAATGAGGCTATATATTAAAATTTCATTATCATTTCTTGTCGGTGAATCGGCTCACAAGTCGTCTAATTCCAAAATCACCTGCTCTGTATTTTCAATTATTTGTTGTAAGAGTTCTTGCCCTTTGCTGGCTGTCGCATTTCTAGGATCTCCCCATACTCCATTCCCAGTTAATTTAGGAAATGAGCTCGGGTTATTTGTAAGCGTTTGGTATGTTCTTTTCAATTTTGGGCGATCAATGGCACTAGGTTCGGCTTTATCCATCCTCACTAAATCAGAACGAATCGCTAACATGATTGAAGTCTCCGTATCTCCACCATGGTCAAATTCTACATCCATCATATTCCAATAATTTAGAGAATATGCAGAGAAATCCTTACCAAACCCACCGTCGACAAAATAGTGCATCACGTACTGTAGTGCACCAATATTTCCGTGATGACCGTTTACATAAATAACTTTCTTTAATCCCATTTTTGATAAGGATATGGATATATCATTGGTTAGATTAATCAGCGTAGAACAACTTAAGGAAACATTAAACAAGGGACTATGTTCGACGGAAATGCCATAGCTGATGGGAGGAAAGATAAAGGAACCTACACGTTCTGCAACGTGCTTTGTTACGTATTCTGCAATTATCAGATCGGTCGCTACTGGGAGGTGCCCACCATGCTGTTCGAGAGATCCGACAGGAACTAATGCTCGTGTATAATTCTTAGCCATGCGATCGAATTCTACAGAAGTTACTCCACCTGCAACATCAATTGCCATTTTCTGATTCTATCAACAGCACCAATGCTTATAATTTTGGTGGGGGTTCTAGTAATAGGAGAAGCAGACTCCAAACGGTAGGTATGACGCTTCAGGAGGACAATTGGGTTGATTTGGATAGCAAATATTTCCTTAGAAATCCAGTAACTTGTTATCTCTTGGTCAGTATCTGTTGCAAATAAATAAAATGCGTTGTGAGTCTACCCCCTTTTCTTTCTAATCTGAACTCGCCCCCAGTACACTTCGAGCTTATTTTCCAAATAGAGTTTTATCGCGTTAACAAGAGTTCTTGCTTCCAGCTCCTGCCCTTTCTCTTTTATTGATTCAAGGGTATCAGAAGGAAGCACATCGAAGGCTTTCTGGCAGATAATTGGTCCTTGGTCGAGTTCATCGGTTACAAAGTGGGCAGTGCAGCCTACAATTTTAGCACCCCTTTCGTATGCTTGAACATAAGCGTATGCACCTGGAAAGGCGGGCAATAGAGAAGGATGAATATTAATTATTCTGTTAGGATATCTCCATACAAAATTAGGGCTTAATATGCGCATGTATCTTGCAAGTACAATCAGATCGATGTTAAACTTCTCAATTATTTTTAAGATATGTGCCTCTGCATCTTCTTGACTGTTACTATGACCTACAGCATAATGAGGTATTCCAGCACTTTTTGCCATATGTACGAACGTAGTATCGGTTCCTATTATGACTGAAAGATTTGCTTTTATTTCGCCAGTCTTCCTTGCATCCAAAATTTTTTGAAGACAATGTTTTTCTTTACTGACTAGAATAGCGATATTCTTTGACCTATTGGGTTCTTGATAGTGTATTTTGATCTCCATGTTTAATTTTTTGGAAAGGTGTTGTAGGGATTTGTCCAATTCTTGCCTATCAATTTTGTTAAATGAGGCTTCAAGCTGCATTCCAAATAGGCCTCTGACAACATTTTGGCTTATTTGCTGAATATTTCCCCCCCCGTTGAAGATAGCATTAGTTATTTCGGCAACTACTCCCTTCCGATCCTTTCCTATGACAGTGACCTCAATTAGAGTTTCATTGCGGCTTCTAGTTTTATCCAATATGGCAGTATAACGACTCAGTTAAATATCATGTTTATCTTGTCTTATCATGCTTTATTCTGAAAGCGTATGTCGCATTACTGATTGCTGCCTTACTGTATTTTTCCTCAGTAGTAGAAGTGTACAACCCTGAGAAAACTTCAATAAATAAACCTCTAACTATCGAACAACCAAATGCTTCATGGAGCGTACGTCTACGAATCTCTATTATGGCTATGACATCCGTAATTACATTAAAGGAGATGCATAGTTACTAGTTGAACTGCAGAGCAATATACTTAAATAATGAGTTCCTCTAAAGTTCATTATAGAGGCAGTCTTCAGTTTGGAACATTTGTCGGATGTAAGGCAAGCATTATTGTCCATGTGCTTCCAATTACACTCATGTGAATGAGGAATCTATTTTTTTATGAGAGAACAACAACGGCAACAAAGACCTACAAGGTTCTTTGATTATAACCAACCTACTGGTAGATGCAAAGTATGCTGTACCATTTCTGGATGGCATTGTTACGATTGTGGTAGTGATTTCTGCCAGAATCATTTTGAGCACCATAAAGACAATAATTTTTGCGGAAAAAACTGAGAAGTAAAGATGTCAGTCTAATGCGTTTAAAAGAGAACGTGTTGTTTATTTTTCTAGTGTCAATTAATCCCTTCGTAGATCCTGACTGTGCTCCATTTGTTTGGATTTTCATATTAAGGGTATACTTGAAATACACTCGACATTACATACCATGATGCGGGGGGTGGGATTCGAACCCACGAATCCCTAAGGAACAGGGTTCTAGGAAACGCACAACGTTTTCTTTGCCCGTTCTTTCTAAGCTTCGCACCTTTTCTTATTTCACTCGAAAAGGACCTGCGCCGTTGACCGGGCTTGGCGACCCCCGCGTGTATCTTCTTATCTTGTAGCTAGGGCATACATTTATCTATTGTTAGGCCTTGCAGAACCTCCTATTATTACCTGCTAATCAGTCGAGTAAATAATATGGCCTAAGATCGAATATTCTTCCTTGGACTGGGATAACAACAAATGAATAAAGTGGTGAACAAGACATTGTTTGGAACGAATGGAGTTAGAGGCATATTTGGAATAGATCTAACCCCTGAAACGATTATTCGACTATCGAAATCTCTTGCACATCATTTTCCCCAAGGGTCTCTGGCGGTTGGATTCGATGGCAGGAACTCTAGCCCCATAATATCTAGAATAGTATGTTCGGCTCTTATCTCTGAGGGAAGGGATATTCAAGTGGTTGGCCTAGTGCCCACTCCATGCCTCCAGTATGCCATCAAGTACACGGACCTTAGTGGTGGGCTTATGATCACAGCATCACATAATCCGCCTGAGTATAATGGTATCAAACCAATAGCCTCCGACGGAGTAGAAATTTCAAGGGAGGATGAGTTAAAAGTTCAAGAGATATTTAATTCAAACGAACATCTACCAAACGCGTATCCAGGAAGGGAATTTGTTGAAGAAAACATAGTTGAGTCCTACATGGATAAGATTTTGAGCCTTATTGATGTTGAAAAAATTCGACACCGCAAATTCAAAGTAGTTGTCGATGGGGGAAATGGTGTTCAAGGGCCCGTCGGCTCGTCATTAGCGAAAAGGCTCGGATGCAAGGTATTAACACTCAACTGCAATATCGACGGGGATTTTCCAGGAAGAGGTCCAGAACCGATGGTTGACAATTTGAAATCACTGTCTGACGCTGTAACTGGTGCGGGTGCCGATCTTGGAGTTGCATATGATGGTGATGGAGACCGAAGCATATATTGTGACGAAAAGGGCCAGGCTTACTCTGGGGACAGGACAGGCGCCCTACTCACAAAGTTCTTGTTAGCTACCAAACATCTCAAGACCGACGTAATATGTCCGATAAATACTACAGTAGCCGTCCCATTAGTTGCAAAGAAAGCAGGGGCTAAGGTGGTTTTTACCAAGGTGGGGAGTGTAGAGGTATCAAGAGAAATGGTCAAACGCAAGTCGATTATCGGAATGGAGGAAAACGGTGGATTCATGTATGGACGGTTAAATGAAGTGAGAGATGGAGCTATGACTACCGCTTTGGTTTTAGAAATGCTAGCTACCTATGCTAAAGATAGTTTATCAAAACTTATGTATACGCTGCCTCGGACCTTTCAATTCAAATCAAAATATCCGTGTCCAACCAAAGCAATTGCATTAGAAGTCATTAATAAAGTCCAAGGACATGGCAGCCCTAAAAAAATCGAAGCTTTGGATGGTGTAAAGGTTTGGATAGACGATGAAACTTGGATTATGGTGAGACCTAGCGGTACTGAGCCCATAATACGGCTATATGCAGAGTCTACGGATCGGAGTCTGTTGGATTCCAAAGTAGACGAATATGTGCACCTGATAAAGAAACAACTAAGAAGTGGATCCTGAATATGATATTTTTTGATTTGATTTTAAAACCAATCTTAGTTGATACAAACTTTAGAATTTAGCCGCTGCAAAATAGATAAAAATGCGCTTGACTTAAATCTCAGAAAGGCTAATCTTGTGCACTATTCAGCCCCTTGTCCACTAATATTTCATAGATAACACTTTTAATACGCTTCCGATTCTTATAGAAGGAACAAAGGATGATCCCAATGGGTGATAAATATAATGGCTAAACCTTACTATGTCAAATTTGAAACTCCCAAAGATCTTGTGAATGCGATTTATGAAGCGGTGCGTTTAGCAAAACAGAGCGGCAAGGTGCGAAAGGGAACTAATGAAACTACAAAGGCAATCGAGCGCGGCATGAGCCGTTTGGTTGTTATAGCTGAAGATGTTGAACCCCCGGAAGTAGTCGCTCACCTGCCTATTCTGTGCGAAGAGCGAAATGCAGTCTACGTTTTTGTTCCAAGCAAACAACAGCTTGGTGCAGCATTAGGTATAGATGTAGGCTCTGCTGCCGCCACTATCATAGATTCTGGCGAAGCTCAGCATATAGTCGAGCAAGTAGTAAGCTCGATCACTCCGGCCAGTTCGAAGAAGGAGTAGACGAGGGAGAAGACATGAGTCGCAACATAGAGGAAAAGGTTACTCCTGCAGAAGTCATTCAAATTGTCGGTAGGACAGGGATCGCAGGAGAAGTAATTCAGGTGCGAGTCAAAGTGTTGGAAGGAAAAGATAAAGGTCGTATACTTACTCGAAACGTTAAAGGTTCCATTAAATTGAACGACATATTGATGCTGCGAGAAACTGAGCGAGAGGCCCGAAAGATAAAGTGATCCTTTCTGCAAATCCTTTTGGTGAAAGGTCTTGAGCAAGACGACATCGTCTTTACGTAATTGTTTTTTCTGCGGCAAGCAAGTGACCATCGGCCAAGGAACTATGCTAGTAAAAAATGACGGAACAGTTCAGTGGACATGTTCGAATAAGTGTCGAAAGAATCTGAGAGTTCTAAAAAGGGATCCACGTAAACTCAAGTGGACTGGTAAGTACGTTAAGGGTGGAATAAGGGTTAAAAAATAATATTATGGAAAGAGAGCGTACTCTTATAGTTATAAAACCTGATGGAATAAGACGGGGACTAATAGGTAAAATTATCTCCAGATTTGAAGACAAGGGGTTCAATGTAAGGGATTTGCGCTTTTTTATTTTTTCTCGTGAACAGGCCCATGAATTCTATTCAGTACACATGGCAAAGCCCTTTTTCGAAGATTTAGTCTCTTTCATTTCTTCTGGTCCCGTGGTCGCGTGTGTCCTTGAGGGTGACAATGCTATTACGGTTGTTAGACTTATGACAGGTGCTACCAAGTCATTTGAGGCGGCAGCTGGCACTATTCGAGGAGACTATGGCTTAGGTCTTACGGAAAACGTCATTCACGCCTCTGATTCTCATGAAAGCTTCATAAAAGAGTCTGGAGTCATTTTTAACCGTACATAAGTGAAGCTGCGTCAGCCGGTTCTTGTTGTATTGGGTCATGTAGACTCTGGTAAGACCTCATTACTCGACACTATTCGTGGGACCGGGGTTCAGGCCCGTGAGGCCGGGGGCATTACTCAACACATAGGTGCTAGCTTTTTTCCTATAGACACAATAAAGCAACTAACCGGTCCCCTGTACGAAAAGCTTGCGAAGTCAGAATCCCCAATTCCTGGTCTTTTAGTGATAGATACACCAGGTCACGAAGTATTTGCTAATCTCAGAAGTCGCGGAGGATCCGCTGCAGATATAGCTATTATTGTTGTTGACGCCAATAAGGGTTTTGAACCTCAGACATTTGAGAGTATGGAAATACTCAAGAAAAGGAGGGTTCCTTTTGTTATTGCCCTCAATAAAGTAGATATGATTACAGGCTGGCGACGAATAAACTCACCGTTTATCACGGAACAGGCGAAGGCACAGGATTCTTCGGTTACTTCAATACTGGATGAAAGAATCTATAATGTAGTAGGATCTCTATCGAGACTTGGATACAACTCGGAAGGATTTTGGCGCGTCAAGGACTTCACTAAAGAGGTGGCAATTGTTCCAGTTAGTGCTGCGAAGAATATTGGAATTCCTGAGCTGCTGGCTGTTGTTGTTGGCCTTTCTCAACAGTTTATGGCCAAAAGACTACAAAGGATAGAAGGCCCAGGAAGAGGAATTGTACTCGAAATAAACGAGGAGATAGGATTAGGACCTTCTGCAAACTTGGTACTTATAGATGGAACTTTAAGAGTAGGAGACACAATTATGGTGGCCAAGAGAGATAAAGCCGTTATTACAAAAATAAAGGCCCTATTACTTCCAAAGCCTCTCGATGAGATGCGGGACCCGCGGGACAAATTCAAACCTGTAACCGAAGTAACGTCAGCCGCCGGCGTAAAAATAACCTCTCCTGACTTGGACGGTGTGCTGGCAGGAAGTCCTCTCTATGTATTGAAAAACAAAGAAGAGGAGAAAAAGCTTAAGCCCCTTATAGAAGAGGAGATTAACAGCACCATAGTAGCGGATACTAATACACAGGGGATAATATTACGCTGCGATACAATAGGTTCGCTTGAGGCTATCAGAGACATGTTAAGAAAAGGAGATATTCCCATACAGAAAGCAGACATAGGGCATATCACTAGAAGAGATGTCCTTGCTGCATCAGCCGTTAAAGAAAAGAATCGATACTCAGGCGTCGTCTTGGGCTTTAATATAAAAATTCTTGAAGAGGCAAATAGGGAGGCACAGGAGAGAGGGATACCAATTTTCAGTGAAAAAATAATCTACAACCTCGTTAGGAATTATACTGATTGGGTAAGTTACCAGAAGGAGCATGAAGAATCTATTCTATTTAACGAGATCCCGCCTATGTGCAGATTTCAGTTTATGAAAGGTTTCATATTCCGAAGAAATTATCCAGCCGTTTTTGGGGCTGAAATTTTGATAGGCAAACTTCGTCAGAAGGTTCAAGTAATAAACGAGGTCGGGAAAAAAATTGGCGTAATTCACCAGATCCAGAAAAGTGGTAAGCCTATTGATGAAGCCACACAAGGGGAACAGGTCGCAGTCTCAATAAAAGAGATCTCAATAGGAAGACACATCAATGAGGGCGACATCTTTTGTACTGATTTAAAGAGCAAAGAAGCAAAGTTGTTATCAGAACGTTTTATCTCCCGTCTTACACCTGAAGAAAAAGATCTATTAGATAAAATAATTGCCATGAAACGAAGTGTCGACCCGTCATACGCGTATATTTAGCTCATGCAAATGTTGAGCATATGAGAGTGCCTCCTCCGAGCAAGTTACTCCAATATCAATTATTGATACTTTTGTAGCAGACCTTCTAGCCCTTTTTCTCCTACCGCTCCTACAGCCCTGTCTACAGCTTTTCCATTCACAAATATGATAAATGTAGGAATCGCGTATACATCAAACCTCATTGCTATTCCTTGGTTATCGTCAACATTAAGTCGTCCAAATATAACTTTCTGACCATACTTCTTTGCTAGCTTGTCAAAAATTGGAAGCATAAACTGGCAAGGACCACACCACGTAGCCCAGAAGTCTACTAAGACAGGCTTATCTCCGGAAACTGTATCATCAAAGTTTTTTTCGGAAAGCTCGAGCAGTTGATTAGCTCCAATAGCTGTTGAGGCCCTACTGGCCATATGTTCCTTGTCACTCATGCTACCAACTGTCTATCACCTACTCAATATATAAGATTTTTTGAGAAGAGAAATTATAGACGCAATGAGAGGAATCGCTGGTCCTCGCCAACTGAACCTTAATCAAATCAGAGATCTACAAGAAATTGCACAATGAACATGTCGTTTCTTCTGGAAATTTTCATTTCATGATAGGTGATAGCTTTAACTTCAACCTTATAATGATGCTTTTGCTCAGAAAAGGCTTCCCCCCTACAGGTACTAAATAGATTATATTTATCTCTGCTTCGTTCTATTGTTATGTCAAAGTTAGCTAGTGCTATGTTGTCAACCAGAAGCGTTAACAATACCTTCTCCAGCCAATTATAAAGAAGGCTTATTTGGTCAAAACCTTCAGTCTCAATAATGAAGTTTTTATTTAGATCTATTCTCGAGAGATCACAAACTATATTAATGAGAGCCCTTGCAGAATTTGCAAACACTTCGCTTAGCGTTCGTCCATAAGCTTCGACTATTGCGTCGCTTACATGCTCTATATAGCGAAAGTCAGAATTGGACACACTTTTTCTAAGGATGGCCGGTTATTATACTGAATAGCAAAATCTAAATTGTAACGATTAATGGTTCATGTAGTGGACTTAGAACTTCCTCGCGGAATGAGAGACTTGGACTCTGACGACCTAGAGGGGATTAACTATGTCCGAGAAAAATTCTTTGAATTTGCTCATTTGTTTAACTTCACAGTAATGGAACCATCGCCTATCGAAACACTTCGAACCCTTGAGACAAAAGCTGGACCATCTATTTCAGACGAAATTTATAGCATGACTGATAAGGGAGGGAGAGATATCGGTCTGAGATTCGACCTCACTGTAGGTTTAACGAGGTTTGTCACTCGGCGAAGAGATCTCAAGATGCCAATAAAGATAGCATCATTTGGGGGAGTATGGAGATATGACGAACCACAGGCTGGAAGATACCGATACTTTCATCAATGCGACATAGAAATCTATGGATCTAGAAAACTCAACTCGGACGCAGAAATAATCGAATTTATGTATTTATTTCTAAGAAATCTTGGGCTAGATGTAACTTTAGAGATAAGTCATCGCCCTTTGGTGGAGGAATTTATTCGAAAAAAGCTCAAAATTTCGGACGGAGCATTAATTTCTGAAATATTTAGAATAATGGATAAAGTTCCAAAAAAAGGACCTGAGGGAATACTCACGGAATATGGAAACAAAATTGATAGATCCGTTTTGGAGAAATTAATCACATTCTCGAGCATAAGAGGACGTGTTCCAGAAGTTAATAATAACGGTCAATTGATAGAGCTCGAGAATTGGAAAACTATGACAGAGTTGATGGACATGTTAGAATCTAGGCAAATCACAAATGCTACCATTAATTTAGGAATCGTTCGGGGTCTGGACTATTATTCTGGAATCGTATTTGAAGCGTACGACGCAAACGCTAAGGTTGGCGCACTAGTGGGTGGAGGACGTTATGACACGTTGACTGATCAATTTGGGAGGAAGGATATGGGTGCGACAGGAGCCGCTGCTGGCGTAGAGAGAATCATTCTTGCCCTTCAGCAACGAAACCTCTTACGGAAGGCACATAATCAAATCGTCTATGTCGCACATACTTCTGATATGACTAAACAAAAGGCGATACGCGTAATCTCCAATCTTAGAAACAACGGATTTGTGACTGACTACAACCTTCAAGATCGCTCACTAGCAAAGCAGTTAGACGAAGCATCATCAAAAAACGCATCTGTTGTAATCATCTTAGCGCCCAAGGAAATTGAACAGGGCGAGGTCATTATTAAATCTCTGAGAACCGGCAAGGAAAAAAGGACGAATATCCAAAACTTGGTCGATGAACTGAGAGTTGAGATGTGAGAAGTAGTAATCAGAGGTATAATCTATGTATTATACCTCTGAGAATATCCTCTCACCTCTCCCCCCTGGGAGAATATTCGCAGCAAAAGATGCTAAGTTAACACGACCAGTCGCATTACAGAAAAAATATATTATCTTCCTATGGTCTATGTAAAGAGATCGAGAAGGCTATTGGATGCAGTCATGGAAAATTCTCAGTTACTCATTGCAATTGGAGCGATCATCTCGTTCCTAATAATAGGAACAGTCGTAGGCTTTGCTGTAAATAGGGTATTAGGAAAACTAAGAAGCTCTCCGGTTCTCAGTATTAGAAAAAATATGCCTTTGACTTCCGGCTCCGAGCTGAAATCTTATCTTCATTCCTTGGAATTTGAGAAAAATCTAACTGCTGAATCTTTAACCCGGGTCGCCGAAGCAATGAACCAAGGCAAAATTAGTCCGCTGGAATATGACAGACTCGTTCTGCAGTACAATGAAAAATTGCAAACCTTTGAAAAAGAGATATCTGAACTACGATCGACTTCTGATATCTTCGAGCTTCAAAACCTACGAAATGACCTCAATTCATTTTTGCAAAATAAGATGAAACAGATTGATGAGAAGCTTGGTCAGCTTTCCAAAAATGAGACCCACATTGGATCAAGACCACCTACTCTGTTTAAGAAATTTGCTACTGCAGCGAATAGAGAGAACAAGGTTCAAATTCAAAAACCATATCACTTCTTTTCTCGCCGTACTCAATCATTCAAAGACCAAGAGAAGAAGATAGAAGATACCCAGAAAGAAATAATGATAGCCTTAGAGCGTCTAGAAAGCAAAGGTTTAGATGAGAAACAGGCGAGAGTGCAAACCTCCAATAAAAAGAATAAGGATGCACTGGCCAGCTTTGAAAAATGCTAGCTAGCTTTGCGGTTTGCTGAATTTTTTCATGAGTATATATCCGTTATGTTATTTTATCATCATAAAGTCTGATATGTATATTTAAATAAGAAATGACCTTAAAAAAACAATTGTTCAATGCGTGGGTCCCATAGCTCTGTATCCAAGAAAAATAAGACGAGGGATTTATTTCAGCACATCCGGGAGCACTTCCTAAACGTTAGAACCCAGATCATCGGATTAGGAAGTGGGAGAACGGTAGCAGGGATTGTTTCCCAGATTGGCAGCCTGCCTAGTAAGCAATCATTCAAATTCATCGCTTCTTCTTTGCAAGTTAAGTTGGAGGCAGAACGTAACAGATTGAACATTATAGATGAAAACGAAGCAATGAACATTCAGATCTTATTCGATGGAGCAGATCAATTGGACTCTGAGTATCACATGATAAAGGGAGGAGGAGGCGCACTGTTCAGAGAGAAAATTTTATTCGCAGCTGCACGCAGAATAGTAATATTAGCTGACTCCTCAAAATATAATAATAGACTAAACCTAGCGGTTCCTATTGAAGTCCATCCTTTTGCACGAGCATTATTTGTTAGAAGGATAAAGGACTTGAATACCAGAGTTATCGATTACAGATTAAGATTACTGCAAAAAGGTTTTCCATACTTTACCGAAAATGGAAATATCATTTTTGACGTTACCTTCGAATCCATTACCTCTGTGAGAAAAATGGTTGACGAAATAAAAAATGTTCCTGGGGTCATCGAGGTGGGTATCTTTCCGAGGCCCAAAAATGTCAGCTATTATAAGATACATCAGGATCATTCGTTTGACGTAGTTAACTTTAGGTGATCGCAATCGATCAGCAAACCCTATCTAGTGACGCTGTACCAATTGACCGTGTCCAAGAGCAGACTCATTTATCTTGCCATTTTCCATAATAATACGCCCTCTTACTATAGTCATTACAGGCCAACCATTTAATTCCCATCCATCATAGATTGTATAGTCGGAATGGGACTGCAATATTTCTGGCGATACTTTCTGCCTCAATGATAAATCAACAATGACAAGGTCAGCGTCTGAGCCGGGCTGAATTGTACCCTTCTTTGGATACATGCCAAAGATCTTGGCTGTGTTATAGCTCGTGACCTGCGAAACTTTTACTAAATCAATCTTACCTTCATTGACACCTAGGCTCAATAAGACTGGCAGTAGAGTTGCTACTCCCGGAAAGCCAGATAAAGTGGACCACAAATCTCCATTTCCTCTTTTTAGAGACAAAGTATTCGCAACATGATCGCTTCCAACAGTGTCAATTAATCCATTTGAGAGTGCCCCCCATGTAAAGGCGACATCCTCTCTTGTTCTCAGCGGTGGAACCACCTTTCCCAAGATACTGTCATAGTCTGTAGAATGCGTCAAGTAGTGAGGGCACGTTTCTATAAATATTCTGCCCGGAGTTCTAGTCTTTTCCCCTGCAGCTCTTTCTATAGCCAGTCTGGAACCTAAATGAACAAAGTAAATACTACAGCCTAAATCTCTAGCGTATTTACAGCATAATGAGATTGTCTCTGCTTCAGAAATTGGTGGTCTGCAGTCTGACCATATTTTCAGCGGTTTTTCATTGTGATTCTGACCCTTCATTTTCTCTTTGGCATTTGCAATTCTTCGCGAGCAAATTAAAGAATCCTCAGCGTGGATAAGGACGATAGATGATGTCTCTGACGCCTTTTTCAACGTAGCAATCACTAATTCTGGAGTAATATCAACCTCTTCATTAATGACGCCATCGCCTCCAGGTTCTTGGTCCATAGATATTGAATTCAAGTCATAGCCAAGATTCAAGTAGAGTTTAAAGGAGTTTATTCCCTTCTGTTTCAGGTATTCGATATCATCCAGTTGACCAAGATTTAATACTGATGCATGTATGGCATAATCAATGTAATGCGTCCTACTGCTAGCTTTAATCTGCTGTTCGATATTTTTATAACTGTGGTTAAGTCTCATCATGCGAATAAGCGTGGTAACACCACCAATGGATGCTGACCTTGATTCTGTAGTCGCTGCCTTTTCTATTGGAGTATAAACTCCGTAATGAACATGAGGGTCAATTAGTCCTGGCAGAACGTATTTTCCATTCGCATTAATTTTCTTGCCTGCATTTACATTATCGACTGATTTGAGAAGTTTTTTTATCTTTCCATTATCTATCAAGATATTTGTATCAGGAAAAATACCCTTATTGGGAATTACGAGAGAAGCATTGGTAACAAGAACATCGCATGTATTGCTCAATTTATTACATGTAGTTAGTTGTCAATAGTTCTTTTAAATTGTAGGACTATTTTTTTCTCCTATGCAGTCTGGTTCTCCTTTCCACGAATAAAATAGTCCGCTCCGCATAGACTTAAAATCACAATCAAGACTTCCCTTGGCTATAATCGAGGTATATCTCTCTTAGCTTTTCATACTCTACGTTCTGTTGGGAGCTATTTATGTCATCCTGACTGACTCTGAGATTTGAGTCGGTAGTTGATCCTGATCGCTGGATCATCAATTGGATGATAATAATAAGAACATACCTGGGAATAGATAGGCTAGGAAATTGCTAACGATAAGTACATATAAAAATGGATTCTAAGATTCTTTAAAAGTGAAACAGTTCTTCCAAGGCTTTTGCCAGGCAGTCATTAAGATTGATCCATCGATTAGATTTATTGGGATAGCCGATGGGCACGGACGTATCTTAGCTAAGGCTGAACGGCCCGGTCTAGAACCTTTGTTGAACCAGCAAGAAACAGAGCAATATGCAATAACCGCTGCGACCAGACAGTACACTCGGATAAGGTGGCAGCATATATTGGGGAAGATTAGCTATACATGCTCTCATTACGATAGGCTTCTCCGGTCGACAATACCAATCACAGACGATGCCAATCATCTATTATATGTTCTGATATTTACATTAGATGTTACCACTGAGAACTTTCATGAAATTATAACACAAAAGATTATTCCATTAGTTGACAAGAATCTTGAGAATTTTTTTTCACTTTCAGAAGGCTAATTGGTGATCTAGAAATAGGTAAACCGGTAGATGTGTAAATGAACTTTGCAGCAGTAGGAGTACTCAATTGTTAGCCAATTTCAATAATAAAAATCCGATATTAAAATGAGAAATCTTTAGGTTTGTTCAAACGATTATTTTCTGCCACCAAGTTCGCCCCTGTTTGCCTCAAAGCCTATTCTTCTAGGTTCCAGTAGCCACTTTCTTCTTAGAGGATCGTAGGCATAGGTAACCTGTGATGTCATCTCCTGCTGCACTTTGACCAATTCTGCTGAGACAGCATCTACTAAGTATTCGATTTTTTCAATTGCCATTTCGAATTCTTTTTGTGATATATCATTTATTTGGAATATAATATCAGTATGAAATATCTCTTCATTTTGAATGAAACCCGTGAAGTAGAACTGAACTGCTAGGCCCCTCTTTCCCCTTCTTCTCCTCATATCCTTTAGAACGTGTTTCATACTAAACCATCCTTCACTAAATAGTTCAAAGAATGGATCGCAAAAGGGAAGTGGAAAATTAATTTTAACAATTCCCAACATGCTTGGGTCCTTAAACTGAAATTCTTGGTCCTCTTCGATCACATGAAAGGTCTTATTCAGAATATTGTAAATTGTCTCAGACTCAGCTAGTGAAATACCGCTATGTGAGAACCTTAAACTTTCGCTCTGTGGCACAGTTGAATATTACGAGGGAATATTTATAACTTATCTTACCGCAGGATTTATTCGTTCTAAAGCCCTCGTTGCTAGGTGATAGATGGAAACTAAAAAAACTCATAAAATGAAAAAAGGAATGACCTTACACAATACAACTCATTGACGAATTAATTCCTGTAAAGAATTTGGATTAGGATCTTTGTTTGTAGGATATGATAATTATCATAATTATCATAAAAATACACGTCGATCATGTTTTAATTTAACCATTGTTATTGTGGGATGGATCTACATTGCAGCATTCTGGATGACGTGTAACCATAATGTAGTATGCGCATATCCAATTCGCATAGCCTAACCCATTTGGCTAGGTATTTGGTATTAGTATGCTATCACATTCATAAAAACATCCATTAAAAATAAATTTGACAATTGCATCTAAACCGTAGTGATTCCCAGTGGGAGTAAAATCGTGTACGTCCTTCTCGATGGAGTTGGTGACCTTCCTAGCCCTCAATTAAGCGGGCTTACCCCATTGCAGTCTGCCTCCACTCCAGCACTGGACGCTTTAGTCAAAAAGGGTTGTATGGGTCAGGTAACAACAGTCGGTCATGATATAGCGCCACAGTCCGACATTGCCGTCTTTAATATGTTGGGTTATGATTTTAAAGACGGCGAAGGATATGTTGGAAGGGGAGTTGTCGAGCTGCTTGGCTCAGGAATCGAATTTAGAAATGGTGACCTGGCAATGCGAGGGAACTTTGCTACTATAGATGGTAGTAACAACCGAATAATCGACCGCAGAGCAGGAAGAAATATTGCAGAATGGGAGGCTAATGCAATTTGTGAAAGTCTTTCTTCTAAAGTCAGGTTCAGCGATCCAGATGTTTCTCTTGTGATTAAGCCAACAATTGGACATAGAGTAGTAATCAGGTTTAGGCACAATAGCCTGAAACTTTCTGACAATATAAGCAATACCGACCCCGCTTATGACAAAGTATCAGGAATAGGAGTAGCGAGGATGTCTTCCTATCAAGACACGGTTGAAGCAAGCGTACCAGGTGATCATACAATTGCTGCGAAGACGTCGGCTCATCTCGTAAATAGTTTTAGTGATCAGGCTATTGGCATACTAAAGTCTGACCCTGTAAACAAAGAAAGATACAAGGCTGGAAAAAAATTGATAAATTGCGTACTTCTTCGAGATGCCGGAAACAGAATTCCGAAGCTTGTACCTATAAGAGTCAAATATGGAATAAATGTAGCTGCTGTAGTTGATATGCCTGTAGAAATCGGAATAGCAAATATGCTACAGATGGAGATATTGAGGTCTGGTAAAGTGGATGACTACGGACGGAAAGCGGAAGTTATCACTTCAAACCTGGCAAAGTATGATCTTATTTATGCGCATATCAAGGGTCCTGATGAGTTCGGACATGACGGTGACGCTCTGGGTAAAAAGAGAAATATAGAGCAAATTGACAGTTTGCTTTTTGATAGGATGTTGGAGGAATCAAAGTCGGCTGATGTCACCATTGTTGTTTCAGCAGACCATTCTACTCCCTGCATAAGGAAATCCCATAGCCCTGACCCAGTCCCACTTCTGATCTCTAGCAGCCGGGTTCAAAATGATGGTAGCCTTAGATTTACGGAAGAATTTGCTGCAAAAGGCATTCTTGGTCAGATAAATGGAAGTCAAGTAATATCCACTGTAATGCAGGCAATTTATCATCATACAACCTAATTTTTATTGAACCTTTGTCGTATTGTCACTACCTAATAGTACGATTCACACTTGTGTGTGTACAAATCTGAAAATCTTTTAAACCATGAAAATATATCCATTAGTGTTAACGACCGGAATGTAAACTGGCTGCGAAAACATGCAGGGGTCATCAAAATCTTTCAATCCTATAATAGTACGATTCAAACAGCAGATTCGTATACTAAAAGACACTTTCTGTGTATGCTCTCGTCTTAGTTAAAATGAGATACGGTTCTGTGCAGAAACGAGAAATCTATTAAAAAGGCTTGTAAGTAAAGACACTTTACATAATATTTTGTTCGTTGTTTGTTTGTCAAACATAATCCATTCCTAAATTGTTTCGACTAACTGCATAAATGCATTTTCTTTAAATGCTTAAAAGAGATGATTCTATAGTACCTTATTTCGACAATCTGCAATTTGTGAGGTAGTCGTTAAAATTTTTCGGCTATTAAAAATAAAGAATATAGATTTTTAGAAGGTGCAAAGCACTACAACTGATAGTTTAGAAGATATGTGTCAAATCCTACCTAAGAAAAGCACACAGGAGAGGATTATTTTCTACAATCTGCCTGTTAGCAATGTGTCCTTGCATTTTTCACATATTTGTTCATCTATTTCAGGTTCTATGTTATGATGGACGTCACAGATTATGAATGTATAACGCATATAATTACACAGTTCAATAAATTTGCCCATAGTGCTTGGGGTATACAGCTTGTTTGTTGCAAGGTCGTGGGCAATATCTTCTATCATGACCATAATTTGGGGTGTAGAAGAAAGCCGCGACATTAACTGAGTATCACCTCTGGTACCTCGAACATAATTGCTTACTGCAGCCTGGGTTACCCCTAATACCTTGGCGACTATTTCCTCCTTTAGATTATACTCTCTGGTTAACTTCCTTGCCAGTAAAGATCTTACTGCAGGAATTAACGACTTTGCTTCTATTTCAGAGGGTAACAGCATACGCCTAGGTAGGTAAAAATTTAGCAGATTATTATATAAAGTTTGTCTACTCATTTCTAACACTTTCTTTGTAATTTGGGGAGTAACAAAAACTGGGACAAGATTGCTAGATCCAAAATAGCAGATAGGCAGGACCTCAAGTCATACTTAAATACACCGAGCTTTGAATCTTGAGTAAATGGGAGAGATCATATTTTATCTCCTTATTCAGAATAATTATGGGAGAGGTTTTATTTCTTCATGAGCATAAAGTTTGGATTCACACAAGGGCTTAATGTTGCAAGGCTTGGATTGGATGAAACCCAGGTTATAACCGCATGCCAAATAGCGGATAGGCTGGATTACGACTCGGTGTGGACTATGGATCATTCTAATGTTCCTCAATGGAAGAATGCCGTTGTAAACGATGCTTGGTTGATGCTGGCTGCAATAGGAGCCGTTACATCTAAAGTCGAGCTTGGAACATGTGTCACAGATGCAATCAGAAGACATCCTTCAAGTATTGCCCTTTCTGCAATAACACTTGATAGAATAACAAAGGGTCGAGCGATTTTGGGCATTGGTGCTGGGGAAGCACAGAATGTGATAGACTTTGGGATTGAATTTTCTAAGCCTGTCTCTAAGTTTAAAGAGCAGCTGGAAGTAATAGAGAAGTTGTTTGAATCAGACCCGGACCACCGTGTAAGCTATAAGGGCCAATACTATGCTCTCATGGAAGCCTGTCTCCAAGCTAAGAGCATTAGAAAGCCTAGACCCCCGATTTATATTGCCGCAGGTGCTCCCAAGACCTTAGAATTATGTGCAAGATATGGGGATGGTTGGATCCCAATTGGCTACACTCCCGAACTATTCAAACACCATGCCAACGTGATTAAAGAGCGTGCGAAAGAAATGGGGCGAGACTTGAATGGATTTCAGTTCGCTAACGACGTAGACATATACTTCACGGATGATGGAGAGGATGCGTGGAACAAGATGAAAAATGCTGTAAAAGTGAGTTTGTATAAACCAGAGCTTCTCAAGGTCCACAATATCCTTCAAGATTCCGAGTTCGATTTCAGGCGGTACTTTACTGAATATGCTATGAATAAGCCAGAACTCATGGAGCAAATGAAGAAGGCGGCCATGAAGATACCTGACTACGTTGCTAGAACTGCAATTGGCGTCGGTAAGCCTGACGATGTAATTCAGATGTTAGAGAGATTTATTAATGCAGGAACAAATCATTTTATAATTCGCTTTTGGGGTGAAGGATACTTCAAAAATATCGAAACATTCGGAAGCAAGGTAATTACTTACTTTAGAGATCGAGATCGTTCCTAGCTTTGGACATTCCTATCTTTAGAGATACAAGTCTAAAGTGCCATTTCTCTGAATCTGAATGCTGCTTTCCTGCTGGGATCTGTGGCGCCGAGTCAAGGCCTTAGCATCTAGGCCCAGACCTCTTAGGGACCGAGCAAATTCTTCAGCGAACCCGTGGAATGTATAAACCGTTCGTGCTCCAGAAAGTAGCACTAATTGTACTAGTTCTTCGTAATCACAATGGTCACTTAGAGGCAGAGCATAATCCAAGCCCATCATAAACTTGTAGCTGTTATCAATTGCCCATCCGCTAAATCCTATCGTGACTGCTCGATATCTTTCCTTAATAGTTTTGATGTATCCTGACCTAGCGGCTCCTAAGGGCACTATCATTACCCATGGTACTGATTTTTCTAGCAAGTACTCCTCTTGTTTGGCATTGGAAATTACAGTACATTCTTTTAACCCAACCCCAAAGTCTCTGTAAACACTATTTATTTTTGCCACTGAATCATGAATAAACAGTGGCGCCCAGTATTGAAACAACTTGGTGAGCAGTTGCGCTTTGCCAAGAGGATACCCCATAAGTATTACTGATACACCCCTATCAAACATTTCACCTATTATTTTATTGGTCATATGTACGATATCGTCAACAGGAGGAAAGACGTATCTGGGCAAACCGAAGGTTGACTCTACTATTAATGTATCCGCCCGAGGTATCCGAGCACTACCCATAAATCCTCTTTGTCTGGTCGAAATATCAGCAGTGTAGTAGATTTGATCCCCTATCAACAATCCCCTTGACCCTAGAACATGGCATGTATCAATCAAATCATATCCGTCAGAACACTCTCTGTAGTTGGCAATAGAGAGATCAACTCCACGTGCCTGGGCCAGGCATATAGTTTCCCGTGAAGCTAAGACTTCTCTTGCGTAAGCTATTTTCTTTTTTCTGGCTGTTATTAAATGATCGGAATGGGCATGCGAAAAAAACATGACATCTGCTTCCGATTCCCTACGAGGATCAAGTAGAATCTTAAGCCCATTGTTGTAAACCACAAGTCCACATTCTGATGCTGCTACTGTGGAACTCATACAGACCAATAATTTCTTTTCGTATGTTTTCAGTTATTTTAATTTTGATACAGGAAGATATATGACCTTTGCTCTAATTTTTCGCATCTTTAATAGTTCGTTGCTTACAGAGTTTAATGCACACGTGTTATTTTTCTTTCCATAAATAATATTGACGATAATATTGACGATATGCTAGCACAGAATGCTATATGTATGAATGTATGCACCAACCAACCAGAACCTTCTAACCAACTAGTATTCATTTTGGCAGGCAGGATGAAATTACAGGCATCTTTCAGGTTTACAGATTATGAATGTATCCTCACTCACCGCTAAATGTTTAAGCATGTTCTAGGGTATGTTTGTTTAAAGTGCTTAAACTCGCTATTTTGATTTCAGGAAGAGGAAGCAATATGAAAGCCATTCTACAGTCCATTCAAACCCATCGTCTTACGGGGGTCGAAGCAAGAGTTGTTATTTCAAATAATCCACAAGCAAAAGGTCTTGCAATAGCAAAGGAATTCGATGTCGCTACAGAGAGCTTGGCTAATCCTGAATTAAAGGGCTGGGCATATGACAAAAACTTAGTTTCGCTTCTACAAAAATATAACGTCTCTCCAACAAATGGTTTAGTATGCCTGGCGGGGTACATGAGAATCCTAAGCCGTGAATTTGTTGACATATACAAAATGCACATTATTAATATTCATCCTTCATTACTTCCATCTTTTCCTGGCTTGCATGCACAGAAGCAGGCTTTAGAATATGGCGTGAAGGTAACAGGATGTACCATTCACTTTGTTGACGAAAAAGTAGACTCAGGGTTGATAATACTTCAACAAGCTGTCAGAGTCTTAGATTCTGATTCGGAAGAGACATTGTCTGAAAGAATATTACGAGAAGAGCATAAACTCTACCCTCAGGCTATAAGGCTAATAGCTGAAAAACGAGTATCAATTCGGGGTCGCAAAGTAATATTAATATAGAAAAACCTTGGAGTCCCAAATGTAGTGCAGTGCTTCTTAGGACTATAATTAATCAAAAAGGAACATTGTTGTTGTTGTTGCAAACTATCAAGTTCGGGATTAAGCAAGTGCTGAAATCTAGTAAAGAAAATGAATGCTAGTAAAATGAATGCAAATATAATTGATGGCTTATCGGTGGCTACAGGAATACAAGCACAGGTTAAAGAGCAAGTGGATCGGTTGGTAGTAAAAGGTGTGAGGCCCTGTCTTAGCACAATTCTTGTAGGGGAAAATCCATCGTCGATTACGTACATCAACAAGAAACAAAAGGCCGCTAGCGACGTAGGAATTACTACGAGAGATTTAAGATTTAGCGAGGCACTAAAGCAGGAAGAACTGGAAGAGGTAATTTCAGATCTTAATGCCGACAAGCGCGTCCATGGAGTATTGGTGCAGCTTCCTCTTCCCAAACATATAGATCAGAATACGATCATAAACAAGCTCGACCCACTAAAGGATGTGGATGGCTTAACTCCTTTCAACTCAGGTATGCTATTGAAGGGTAATCCTGTCATTAAACCTTGTACTCCTGCGGGCATTTTGGAATTACTGGACTTCTACAAGATTGATGTGATGGGAATGGACGTACTTATAGTTAATAGGAGCAGTCTGGTTGGTAAGCCATTAGCTTGTTTGCTAGTTGAGAGAGGCGCAAGTGTCATGATATGCCACTCAAAATCAAAAAGACTAGAAGAGAAGCTAATTAGCGCAGAGATGATAGTAAGCGCTGTCGGGAATCGTGAGCATTTTACTTTATCTGGTGATATGGTTAAACCAGGGGCGGTAATAATTGACGTAGGGATTAGCAGGTTCAACGGACGAATCTGTGGCGACGTTGACTTTGACTCCGTTCGTACAAAGGCATCATGGATTACACCTGTTCCAGGAGGTGTTGGGCCAATGACTGTAGCAATTCTACTAAAAAATACGGTATCCGCCACGTCTTTGTCCATTGAAAGCAGGAATAACATGACGAGATATGAGCAGCAGCACAGCGGCTGAAAAAAACAGAATCAGAAAAATGATGTTAGAAAGAAGGAACAGGATATCGGCAACTGAGATTTACGAAAGAAGCAGGCTCATCCAGCTTCATGTTCTCAATTCCCGGCAATTCTTGAATTCTGGCACTGTGGGTGTGTATTTCCCTAAAGGAACAGAAGTAAGGACAGAGGAAATTATTCAAAAAGGAATTGAAATAGGTAAGAAAGTGGCTTTGCCCAGAATTGAATCAGACGAGATGGAATTCTATCAACTATACGGTAAAAGTTTCCAAGAGGACAATTTAATTATGGGCAAATTTGGAATAAAAGAACCGATTAAAATTGGAAAGCAGATCAATAAGATGGATTTGCTCATAGTTCCCGGTATTGCCTTTGATAACCAGGGTTCAAGAATTGGTTACGGCGAAGGGTACTTTGACCGATATATTATCAGAACTAAAGTGTCATTTTCATTGGGTTTAGGATATAAATTTCAATTAGTATCTTGTAATTTACCTCAATCATCTTTAGACCAAAAGATAGGTGGTTTATCGATTGAGACAGGTATGTTGGTTTTCTAATTTAACCTACAAAAGACCGAGGCTGCTTAGACTAGACGAGAGAGAGATTTTCCTATGTCAGTACGATAGTATTCTTCTCCTGGACCCCATCCTATCCTTCGAACTGTATCATACACCTTTTTTCTTGCCGCGTCAAGATCTTGTCCACTTGCTGTAACACCTAAAACTCTTCCCCCTGCAGTAACGAGGCGGCCTGTCGATTGTTCCCTTCCTGTGCCTGCATGAAAAATTACCACACTTTTAGAGGAAAAAGAATTCAATCCATAAATTTCTTGGCCGCTTTTATGTTTTCCTGGATATCCCTTTGAAGCCATAACTACACACACAGAAGATTCTTTCTTCCATCTAATAGGTGGCATAAGCTCGAGCCTTTTGTCTATTGCAGCTTCTATATAAGGATAGAGATCTGATTTCATCCTTACCATAAGGGCCTGACATTCTGGGTCACCCATTCTGGTGTTAAACTCCAAGACATAAGGGAGTCCGTTTTGACTATCTAGCATCAGGCCGGCATAAAGGAATCCAGTAAACGGAGACCCCAAATCTTTCATACCCCTTATTGTTGGTTTCATAATGTCATTTATTATCCCAGCTTCCAAATTTTTGTTCATTCCTTCTACAGGAGAATAAGCGCCCATTCCCCCAGTGTTGGGACCTTTATCATTGTCATAAGCTCTCTTGTTATCCTTGCTGATCGCAAGAGGTATGAAGGAATTTCCGTCACATATTGCTATATATGATGCCTCCTTTCCATATTGTCTTTTTTCAACGATGACTTTATTGCCAGAATCTGCGAATTTCTTATCAAGCATTAATATTCGTAGAGCCTGGATGGCTTGCTTTTTGGTTCTACATACAAAAACTCCCTTACCCAAAGCTAAACCATCAGCTTTAATTACGAGCTCTTCCGTTTGAGACCCAACGTAATCTTCGGCATCCTTATAGGAAGAGAATACGGAAAAAGGAGCGGTCCGTATGCCTAACTTTTTCATGAAGCGCTTGCTGAAAGCCTTACTAGATTCAAGCCTTGCGGCTGCTTTTATCGGTCCAAAGATCCTTAATCTTCTTTTCAGAAATTCATCTACTATCCCTTCTGCTAATGGACTCTCAGGTCCAACAATGGTCTCGCAGTTATTTCTTCCTGCAAACTCTATTAATTTATCTAGGTTTGAGTAATCAATCGTGATGTTATTTTCAGTCCCTCCATTTCCCGGACAAAAGAAGACTTCTTTTACTCTGCTGCTCTGACGCAGTTTCCATCCTAGTGCGTGTTCCCTGCCGCCAGAACCAATTATTAAGAGATTCTTCTTCCTTCTTCTAGGATGCAAGATATACCAATTTGAATTTCCGGATAATAAATTGTTTGAAAACCAAACTACCTATTTGATGATGCCCTTTTATTTGATATTACTAAGTTAATTATATGGCAGAAGAAGAGGGCCTAGAACGGCCTAAACGTGGACTTGCTTCAGCAACGGGAGACACTAGAGAAAGAGTCGCCAAGAAGGGAGGCGCGGCTCCACATCATACTCGTGGATTGGCGGCAGCAGATGCGGGAACTAGGTCTAGGGTAGCAAAGGCAGGAGGAAGTGCTCGAGCACTTAATACAGAAGGATTGAGAACTGCTGGTAAAAAGGGTGGAGAAGTGGTAAAGGCGGAGTACGGCACGTCTTTTTATCAATCTATAGGGGGAAGAGGCGGCCATTCGGTAAAAGAAAAGTACGGCACACAGTTTTACAGACAAATCGGTGAAAAAGGCGGTGCCATAGTTAAGGAAAAGTACGGTTCGAGTTTCTACAGAGACATTGGAAAAAAAGGAGTACAAAAACTTAAAGACCGATCTACTACATAATAATAGAGGAGGACAAGTCAAGGCAGGATTAATCACTTTTAGCATATTGTCATGATGCAAGCACATTTTTTAATGCATCTTGTATTATTGCCCTGACAAATTGATCGTATTCGCTGTCACTAAATTCTAGCAATGTGGACGTTTTTTCATTGATAAATTGAATAGCACTTGTCAGATGGTAGCACTGTTTTCCTGAAGAAAGGGACCTGTAATAATAATTTTTGCAGCTGCAAAAATCCAAGTCAGGCTCGGTCCAATACTCATCATCTTTTCCTACTACGGTACAGATTCTTCTAGCACTTGGTCTAAATATATGCACTTTTACCGCCTTAGGACTAGTGATATTGCTCTTGCTAATTTGCAACAGCTTATGATGAGGATTTCTTGCATTAATATTCTTTGTAGACAAAGCCAGTCAATAACCGATCCTCAAAAGCAAGCGTTTATCGCTTCAAGACCATTCGAGGGCGAAAGCAATCATTAGTAAATTTTATTATTAGGCGACAAATAACTTGAACTGCATATCCACGATTGTCTCCTTTTTCTGTGGTCATGTAAAGAAACTTGGAATATAAATTTATTATACAGGTATAACAAGCTCCACCATTGAAGGACTACGATTACGTAATCCTATGGCTGGACTATTTTAACAAGAATCTCACACGGGCAAAAGGTAGGAAGATTAAGAAAGAACAGGCAATATTTGATCCTACGCTATCTGATCTTATAAATGCAGCCAGGGAGTCTGGATATAATCTTCAGCAAGATGAGATTAATGATGGTGCTCGATACCCAAGAAGAGCTTTTGTCAAGTCCGGCTATATAGCACTTCCAAAAAAAGAAGATCTTAAAAAAAATAGATTAATTATTACGCTTGCACAGAGAATGCTGAGAAATAGAACAAAATGGTCTAAACATTAGACATCCTTATTGATAGTCGAGATTTATTATATGATAGCCATGAATGAGTTAGGAGAAGTTTTACACATGGCAAAGAGCGGTCGTCTTATTGTAAAAATTAGTGCTGCGACCAGTGAGAAAAAAGTAATGGGTACGCCGGTAATAGACTTGACTGGAAAACAAATTGGGAAGATCCAAGAAATATTTGGACCCGTAGTTTCTCCTTATGCCTCTGTCCAGCCAAGCAGAGAGAAATTAACAAGCATTATTGGGACTAAAGTTTTCATTGCAGACGAGGCTTCATTCAGAAAGATGAGATTTAAGCGCCATCTTGGTCATAAAACCAGTGGTAAAAATGCGGGCCAAGCTCACAGAAGAGTAGGCAGCAAATTCTCTAAATGACAACGTATGTACTATCAATTAATATTATGTGGGATCGAAAATGGGTGCTTATTCCTAGTTTTATATCATTCATCTTATGCTAACATGCATGATCTGGTGTGCGGCTCTAAGTCAAGTCATCATTACTCAGGAACGATCTCCTTATATGATTCCCAGAACGTATCTCCAATATAGTGTAGATTGTCTATAACATATCCTTTAGTATTCTGAATTGCTGTCTCACTATCTTCTAGCGCTCTACCTACTGCTAGGATCTTTGAGAATTTCTCATCCTTAACTGTCACATAATCCCCTTTCTTGAAATTGTCGAATCTTGTGATGCCTGGCCGCATTATCTTTGCTCCATTGCAGACAAATTTTATCGCTCCCATATCTACTACTACCGATGGGAAGGCAGAAAGAATTTGCTCTGTTCCTAAAAAGGGAACGATGGTCTTACTATCAGTCTGTACCGCCGTGAAGACCTTGGTACTAACGATCCTTTGACCTTTGTCTAGTCCATAGGATATAAAGTTTTTTTCTTTTTCTTTTTCTAAATTCTGAGCGCCAGGTGGCCAATCTTTTCGAATTAGGTCCTTTATTGTAGAGGTTTCCTTTTTAGAGAGAATTGATTTTTTCATATCCTGCTTCGGAATATTCAAGTTGAGGATGTCATGTTATCATGAGGCTTGTCTGTTGCTATTCTGGCTTCCATAGGTATATATTCACACCCCATGGGACCGCAATATCTTCCCACATAAAGTGCCTTTGGCCTATAGAGAGCCGGCTTGGGTGCTGCTTCTGCAAATTTTTCTTCTATGATATGTGCAGACCATCCCACTATTCTGGAAATTGCAAAGACAGGAGTGTTGAGGTCCACTGGTATGCCCATGTCGTAATACAACGAAGCGCTATATAGATCCACATTAGGATAGATTGCCTGTTTTCTTTTATCCATCATGTATTGCTCGGTAATTCTCTCCACCTTCTCAGTAATCTCAAACCAGCGGGTTTTCTTACGATCTGACATAATCTTAGACAGTCTTGAAAGTACTTCTGATCGAGGGTCTGTAGTTTTGTAGACTGCGTGCCCCATCCCCATAATTCTCCCTCCGGTGTCAAGGCGGTTTTTTACCCATTTCTCTACGTTCTTAGGATCGTTCATCTCAAGAAGCATTTTCATTACTTGAACATTGGCTCCGCCATGCAATTCACCTGAAAGTGCACCAACGGCACCTCCAATGCAAGAATACATATGTGCTCTTGTAGAGGCTATCTCCCTTGCTGCGAACGTTGACGCATTAAAACTGTGCTCAGCATGTAGTACGAGACATATATCAAAGATTTTTGCCTCCTGTGCAGGCGGTTTGGTTCCTCTTAACATGTATAAGAAATTAGAGGCATGTGATTCCTCGATTGATGGCGGCACTATTTCTTTATGATTTCTAATCCGCTCCCATGCTGCTACTATGGTTGGCATCTTGGATATCAAATTAATGGCTCGGCTAAGGTTAGCATCCTTTGTGTCATCATCAAGATTTGGGTCGTAGTCTGCCAGTTCGGAGACACTTGATTGGAGCACATCCATAGGCCTTGCAGTTAGCAGACGATTCTCCAAGTTCTTTATTAGTCGGTGGGGGATCATTCTTGAGTCTTTAAGTCTCCTAGAAAATTCATATAGCTCATCGTTACGTGGAAGCTCACCAAACAGCAAGAGGTATGAAGTTTCTTCAAACGTCGAGTGATTAACAAGGTCGAGGATGTCGTATCCGCGATAAATTAATTTGCCGTTGCTACCATCTATAGAACTAATTTTGGTGTCTGCCACTTCAATATTCCGCAAACCAATGTTTCTTGCATCCATCTACAGTCATAGTTGGGTTATCACTAAATATATAATTGACGTACAAACTTGAATCCTTATTTTTTTATTACAGCTGCAATCAGTTTAAAAATTGATTTACAAAGATTATTTTGCGAACAAAAATTGTATTCCGTAGGTTTGTTTTGCTCTGACCACGTTGATATATGCTGCAATTCTGCATTTCCAAAGGTTTGGACAGGCAAAAAGACTTTAGGATGTGTGAACTAGTTTTAGGAGTATTCAAAATGTGAATATGAATGGTCTCTGGATAACCCGTTTGATGCAGAAAAGAGTTTAAAAGGATTCTCTGGTGTGGTGAACTGCTATATACATGGTTCCCTCCCTCTAATTCACTTGGGAATTTGTTATCAGTCTATTTGATGGCCAACATATCTTCGCGTAAATTATTCTTCGTTATTGTCAATATATCGATCCCGTCCCCACTTGATGAATCCCGTAGTATAGAAGATTTTATTGCCTTGATTACTAGATTCCTAGCTTTTTCTTCAGACATATCACGACTGTATTCTGCGTCCATTACCCCTAAAGCCATTTCGGCCCCTGAGCCTACTGCAGCGTAATCATCAGGGAGTACCGAGCCTAGAGGATCTAGAGTGAATATTTGCGGCCTGTATTCAACTCCCCCGACTACCACTTGTGTTAAGAGTGGGAAAAACCGCCTTTCGAACATTATCACAGACATCAATTTTGCGATTGAATTAGTAGCAATATTTCTCTTAATTTCGAGCCTCCTGATTTTGGCAAGAGCAGAGACCTGTCTTACTAATACCTGCATGTCTGCAATCATACCCGCACATGCCGCACCGACGTACTCGGTGACAGGAAATATTTTCTTTGTATTCTTATTTACGACGAAGTTTCCATATGACACACGTTTTTCTGCGGCCAGAATAATTCCCTCATTATACGAAATACCTATTGCAGTTGCTCCCGGAAAAAATTGAAACGCCATATTTTGTACATGTTCTATAATCAATCTCATTTAGCCTTTTCTAAAAAGGAATATATTAGATTGAAAATACATTTGTCCCGGTCGCTCGAATGGATAACCTTTAAGATTGTTTATAGATGATGTCCAGTGGAGCCAGCTTTAAAGATTTCGACGGAGTGCATCGCGAATTAATAAATACAAGTTAGCTCAAGTAACCTGAGATCTGTCCTAATACTGGCTTACTATAGTATCAGACTTTTCATTTCTTATTTGGGGTGTTATCATGTATTCTAATTGCTTCAGCTACAAGCCTATTTTGAAGCTCCAGTGCGGTTCTTCCTTCGGGATGTCTTGATTCTGCAATTGCTTCAGCTACAATTCCTATAATATGTCTTAGCAAGAACTCATCGCCTCTTCTCGCTTCTGCAGTATATGTGGAATTAGCCTTGTTTACAAATACGACATTTTCATTCGTAAAACTGTACCTGGAGTCGGATTCGTCTTCATAGGGAATTACCTTGTAGCCGACCCTCCTTAAGGCAAATGTTTTCTTCAAAATCGGCCGTCTAACTTTTCTGGTCGTTACAACGAGAGGTTGTTGTTGTTGTTGTATACTATCTATCTCGGAATAAGGTGCACTTGGTTGAGTCACGGCTGGAAGACTATCAGTCCTGTGGGAATATTGGTCTCGATCCGGTGAGTCTTGTGTAACTATACGGTCGGGGGCAGTTTTTGAAAAAATCTCACCCTCTTCAATTAAAGTATCGGGAGGTATGGAACTTCCAAAGTCACTGGGAATTTTATCCGAAACATCTGACGAAGGGATGGCAGATCCGACGTTTTCTTGTGAGTGTTTCAAACTAACGCCTGCTCGAGCTTCCCCTACTGTTTCACGTTGTTTGACCTCGACAGTCTCGTAGCCTTCCGTTTCCTCCGTTTCTATATTCTCGACTATAGCCTGACCAAGTACCTTATCAATCTCTTTATAGATCTTTGATTCCTCCCTTGTTATCAAGACGTCCTCGAATTCGGTTAAACTCGGCAAAACGGTATCTGTTATGAAAGTCTGCATTATTTGGTAGAATTTAGAATATTCTTTGTCTTCTATTAAGGCCGATTTATCAGCAAATCTAGACGTCAAAGAATCGCATATAACGAATCCAGTCACCCTTTTGAGTTTATTGTCAAACCCGAAAGAACTTCTCGTTACTATGTGATTCCCAACCATGATAGCAATCCCGTTTTCGTCATCTGAAAGAGGTCTCTTGGCAATGACAATCTCTCCTATTACCTTCCCATTGTCGAGATTGACGCCGATTCGATGACCTTGTATTTCCGGAGCCTTTATAGCCTCAGCTCCTGTAAAGTCCCATTCGGTAAAGGTATCAGACGACTTGATGAAAACTTGAAATAGAGGCTGCCTTAAGATGGCCAACTTGCGGATTTCCTTTGACAATTTCAATGAATCAACTAATACTTTAGGACCCGTCAGAAACAATTCTGTTCCATTTCTCCTTAGGGGCGGTTCATTAATTTCATTAAGTAGCGTAATGCCAGCAAAAAGTCTATCTAGTACAGAAGCTTCCAAGAGGATCGATTTCTGAAACGCATCACGCTTTGTTCGTATCTTCATACTTTGAAAAGACGTCAGAAATGACAACCTTCCTGTGCCGTACCTGCCTGTCCTCACTCTCCGAAGCCTAGGAGAAGTGGAATCATACTTCTTATGGGGTGATCCAAGAAGTAAAAATTTTTCCATTCCATCTGCATTCATTCCTGCATCATCTTCTATTACTACAGATCCATCCTTCAGAACTGTGATAAGAACAGCGGTACCATCCTCATCGAAGGCGTTTTCTATTAACTCCTTAATGATTTCATTGGGTGAAACCCAAGTCTTAGTTGCAAATTCCCTAAAGAATGAAGGATGCACTTTTAACTCTACTGTCATTTGTCGATTGAGATTTTACGTACATCACCTTTATTTGTTACGTATGAAAACTTGTTTGACAATCTAGTCATATAAGATGGGTATGACGAAAAAGTAATCGGAGCTTAAACCAGGCGAGACGAGACGCGCTCAATTAAGATAGTACGATCTACAATGGCTTCTCATAGGATCTTAAGATTGACTTATCTTGAAAAGTTCGACCTTATTCTTACTAATAATGTCAGAAATTTGGTTCTTTATCCCTTCTATATCTATTCCATAATATGTCTCCCTGGCGTTAGTGAGCTTCTTTAAAGCACGTCCGAGAATAGAAATACAAATCTCCTCTTCATCCTTCTGGTAATGAACAAATGCTGCGCAGACTAAAATAATACCTCCTACTAGATCCCTTTCAACTCCCGTAGATCCCTTCCACACATATTCGAGTATTTCATGTGCAATCCAATACTTCTCTTCGTTAAAGAATCTCATCGCCTCGGATATAGCTTGTTCCTTTTCCCTTTTTTTTTCTATAACCTGATAAGAATTCGCGTAAGGCCCTATGTCGCGCAACATAGAGGCAACTTCGACGATTTTACTGTCATCAGGTGTACTAATGTCATATTCAATATACGACCTGGACACTCTTGTATCTCTTATGGTTATGCCACTTGCTGAAGATAACATTCTAGCTTTGTTTTTGAGCCACAAGTTATCTTTTGGCTGGTAGGATGAATTATGCAAAAACAGCATGTATCTCATGGAACTACATCCTAACCGTTTGAGCAAATACATAAGCAGTGTCAAGGTCTTGGTCATTGGTCCACAACGTGGGAAGTGTTACACAGCCAACAATATTCAATTCAAAATCTTCAATGATGTTTCCCCAGCCCCATAGAGTCTTATCGGCTGTATATTCTCTCATCACATGAGTTCCCATGAAATTAAAGCCGATTGTGTCTTTTGCGTCAGAAAGATTTCTGGCTTTAGTTATTACATCTCTAGCCAATATATCTCCCAGTTCAGGCAGGCCAGATATGAAAAAGATAGGATGCGAGAGATCAAGAGAACTGTAATCGAAACTAGTGGCGTCAAGGTTTAGGATTTCAAAGCCAACTCCTGTTGAAGAGACGACATTGTGTTGAAGTATGCTCAAGTCCGTATCGATCTCGATGCTGAAAGACTTTAGTCCTACCAAAGTCGAACAATAGGCTATTCTTCCATCTCCTGAACCAATGTCAACCAACTCTGTGAATCCCAATTTTTTAGAAAGGATAGCCAGGGCGTAAGCGGACAAAATCCAAGTAGGATAAAAAGGCTGATAGCAGGTATCGTGTTTCTTGCTGCTAAGCCAATAGTTGTTAATATCACCCTCATATGATTTGCATAATATGCCATCAACTATGATTTCGGTCTGCTTCAGATATATAGGATTATTTTGCGCGAACAAATTCAGTTTGTCTAGAATGCTTTGTTCAATATCCAAATTTGTTGAATATTGACAAGGTACAATTTCTGTGACATAGCCTGTTGGGGAGAAATCTGTCATGTACTTATTCTTGAGTCCTGTAATAGATGAACAAATACCTTCCAATATTATCCATTGTTTTGACGATTATTTTAGTACACTGATTCTGAGCTTGGCCTCAAGCCTCGCTTGTAGGTCTTTTGTCCGCAGATTGCACAGCAATATAGTCTCTTTTTTTTGTAAGTGTATATCACATCATCTTCTTCCATTATACTGTGAGTCGTCTTTGTCATACATCGATCGCAGAACCTTAGTTCTGTAATTGCATTCTTCATATGATTTCTATTGACACAATTGCTAAGGATTCATTCCCTCATTATCTCTTTAATTTTTGAGATAAAAGAATTGGAACCTCTGCTGGTATCTTTGCCACCGGAACATCAGCCTTGAAAAAGCTAGCCAATTTTGATTCAGCAGAACCGTAATCGCCATAAACAATAGCCCCTGCATGTCCCATTCTCTTTTCTTTTGGCGCCGACCTTCCAGCAATATAGCCAATGACTGGTTTTGGAAAGCTAGTCTTTATTATATATTCAGCTAACTGTTCTTCCGCATCACCACCGATTTCACCTACTACTACAACACTTTCGACGTCATTTATTCCTCTGATAATATGGAAGCATTCAATTAGATTTGTACCATTAATAGGATCACCTCCTATACCCAAACAAAGCTTTTGACCATAGTTGGCTTTAGTTAGATTGTATGCTAGTTCATACATTAGGGTACCACTTCGGGAAAACAGAACCACATTGCCTCTTCTGAAGGGCAGAGCTGGCATAATTCCAATTTTGGTAACCTCAGGAACGATGACACCTGGTGTATTGGGACCAATAATTCGGGCGTTTTTGAGTCTAGCGTATTCTATTATCTTTAGAGAATCCAGAATAGGAACATGTTCTGGTATAGCCACTAACAGTTTTATCTTATTATTTAAGGCTTCAATGGCGGCATTCAAAAAGTGTGAGGCCGGCACAAACATAACAGATATTGCGGCTCCCGTCCTTTCTACAGCTTCGCTCATCTCGTTGTAAATAGGGATTCCATCGAATTCCTGCCCCCCTTTACCGGGTGTTACCCCAGCTGCGATATTTGTTCCGTAGCTCCTCATCAATCGAGTATGTACGGAGCCAAAACTCCCGGTCATACCCTGAACAATCACTGGTTTTCTGCAGTAATCCTCATCTGTTTGCTGACCGACCAGTATATTCATCAAGTCAAACTGGTTTTTCATAAACCTCCTCCATTTTTGATAGTTCTTCCAGTAACCCCTGTATCGCCTGCTCAACTGTATCATACATCTTGGCATTGCTATTCTTTAACAATTCTTTTGCCTTCTCCGCCTCTGCACCCGTTATTCTAGCGAATGTGGGTATTTCTATAATACCCTCACGATATGCCCTTAGTATGCCCTCTGCCACCATGTTGGTTTTTACGATTCCTCCGAAGAGGTTAATCAGAATAACACGAATCCTCTTTATTTTACTAATGACTTTCAAAGAGTCATATATTGTTTCAGCTGTGGCACTACCTCCAAAGTCTAGGAAACAGCCTGCTTTCCCGCCTTGGTCTGACACCATATCAAGAGTAGACATTACCAGTCCAGCTCCATTGCCAATTATGGCAATATTCCCGTCCAGCTCTACAAAGGAGAAACCACTTTTTTTTGCCTGCACTTCCGACTCTGTCATATTTTGATATTTTTTGAGCTCAGGATGTCTGAACAAGGCATTATCATCAATAATGACCTTTGCGTCTAGAGCCATTAGAGACGCATCCCGAAGAACGACAGCAGGATTAATCTCTCCTAATTCTGCCTCTTTTTCAAAAACGAGCCTTGATAGGTTCATGGCAAGATTTATGAAGGACTCAGCAGCCCGACCTTGCAGGCCAAGTTTGGATGCTGCTTCGGTAGCTAGAGAGAGCGACACACCGGAGGAAGGGACGTCTACAATGAATTTATTTTTGACCCCCTCTATTTCAACTCCCCCCTCTGCTGCACAAATAAGAGAATAGCTTCTTTTACCACGATTCAAAAAAAGGGAAATATAGACCTCTTGCCTAATGTCGACAGCTTGCTCGAGCAGTATTGATCGTGGAAGTTCTCCTTTAATTTCTTTATTTTTCAGTTCCTGGAATTTCGAGGCCACTTCAGTAGGTGTATTGCATTTGACAATAGCCCCCGCCTTTCCTCTACCTCCTGCTGCAACCTGCGATTTTAGTATCAGAGGAAATTCAAATTTAGTGGATATCTCTTCTGCTTCCATCAGTGAAGTTGCCAACACAGACTTAGGAGTCGGAATTCCATACTGAAGAAAAAGTTCCTTTCCCTGATATTCAAGTAACCTCATTCTCCGGCTAAGAAAAAAAGAATGGACTCATTTATAATTCTAGTATACAAAATTATATCAATTCGTAGCAATAAATAAGTGGTTCTTGCCTAAAATGTTCAGTATCTTATAAAATCTCAGGAATGTACTGGTATCTTATCAAAAATGAGTAGTGGTGGTTGAAAACAAGGACTCACTGATGACATAGACTTAAGAAGCTTAGTATGTGTTCTTTACCACGGGGATAGGCTGCATGCTGATGTGAACTTAATTCTGTCTATTTGCATGTATCAAAATAAAATTGTACAAATATAAGCTTTAAATATTCAGCGTGTGTGTGTCGCATTATGGCTGAAAAAATGACGGCCGTCTGGTTAATTATTCTGACAATTATCGTATGCGCCGCCGTCCCGGCTGTAATGATTTGGTTAACCGTTGTTCCCAAGTCCGAATTTATCCTCGGTTTCGAAATTTACAATCGCTATGCGTTAGATGTCCTTAGGTTTTTATCTTGAGCATTTAGATGTTTCAATTTTCTCCTTTCTTTTTCTGTCAAAAGATATCTAGCTTTGTAGTAAGGTAGGATCGCTAGTTCCAGAATGCATTCTAAAGCCATCCTTATCTCAAGATTACCAAGACCAAGACTATTTGACTATGCACGCCTCAATCTTTCATCTATGTGGCTTGCACCATGACTTATTATGTAATTTAAAGCTTATGTAATTTAAGGCCGCAAGCTATTTTTGTTACTATATGGAGGAACAACCATATTTTCAGTTCGGAATAGGTCAATGTCAGATAAATCAGTCATTTATTCACTCAAGGGTAACGTGACGGTAAATCTATAGTATTATATTATGTCAGTAAGTATGACATTACGTTTTGGCCGAGAACAACCTCCTCACTATGCTGCTCTGGCTCGGCGAACTGATAATTGCAAGCTGGCTTCTTTCTTATGGGGCCGAACATCTTTCAATGAGGTACGGAGCAAAATTTGTGGGAAGAACTCTTCTGAGTATAGCCACTACCCTTCCAGAGATTGCTATTGTTATTTATGCCGCAGCAGATGGTTTCTACGGAATTGCAATAGGAGCTGGATTAGGCAGCAATCTACTAATGATGACTCTGGGATTGGCAGTGATGCTGCTTATCGCTACTACTCGTCTATCCAAAGCGCCTTTGAAAGGTATCCAGGTAGGAATGTTCAAACTTGACAAGATATTCTTGTTGGCTACTGCAATCGTCAGTGCTGCACTCTTTATCAATGGATACGATTTTCTTGACGGATTAGCTTTCTCTGCCTTTTTCATAGCTTATATTAGTATGGCCTTTCTAGAAATGCGGAGGGAAAGAAAAAAAGAGTCTTTCCGAATTATCCCAGATGCAGGAAATTCAGAAAATAAGCATCAAATCATAGAGGTTAACGACTCTGGACCTACAGAAAGAATATTTGATAAGGAAATGCTTAAGTCCGTGTTGGCATTTGTTGCAGGGACGATTGGAATCGTATTTGGAGCAGGGCCATTTATCCATTCCATGCAAGGGTTTTCGTTGGAGATTGGAGTCTCAGCTATCATACTAGCTGTTATAATAAGCCCAATAGCCGGTGAGATGCCAGAAAAAATCTCGATGATGATTCTTGCACGCAAAGGTGCGGCAGGGGCTTCAATAGCTATCGCAAACGTACTGGGATCTAAAATTCTCAATAATACATTGCTTTTGGCAGTAGCGGTATTTGGGGCGATGTACCACGGCGGATTCTATACAAATATTGAACTTACCCCCATACTTTCCTATCAAGTTATTCTAGTTACTATTGTTACTATTATCGCTCTTCTCCCGCTTTTTTTCAAGAAGGAAATAGGTCTAAAAGTGGGCATTTTATTAGCAGGTATGTATGCAATTAGCTTATTTGTCCAATTTCTGCTTCCTCAGGAAGTTGCTTTGCATTAGTAACATTATAGTGGTACAAGTACTTAATCTCATTGCAGATGCTAAGAGCGTTTCTCTCAGCATGCTCAAATTACGGGACAGTAAGCTGTTATCCTGTCATAATCTCTATTGCTTGAGGCTCTATTGCTTATGTTCTTGTGATAATGATTCCTTAATTATTCTAGGGAAACAAAATATTGAATCTTACTCCCTGCTTGAACTCGTAATATGGTACCTCTCTAATTATTATAAAATATAGCCTTTTCCAAACTAACTCGTCCTATCCAAATCTATTTATCTTCGATGACGACAAATTTGCTTATGGGCATATTTCTCGGAAGAAAATCCAAGCGTTCGGCAGATAGTCACTCTGATGGCTCAATTCATGAAGAGGCCAAATTAGACCAGCGCGACTTCCAGAAATACGACTTGTATAACAAGGGAGTGAACAGCATGTCGAATGAAAAATTCGAGGATGCAATCCGTAGTTTCGAATTAGCCTTGCGGCTGGATTCTAAATATGTAGATGCCTGGGTTAAGAAAGGATATGCTCACTTTCATCTAGGAGATTACAATAGCGCTATTTACTCATACGATAAAGCGCTAGAAGTAGACATCAATAATGTAGAGCCTTGGAATTTAAAAGGCTTGGCCTATTACAAATTAAAAAATTATGACAAAGCTATCGCAGCATGTGAAAAGGCAATTGATGTTAACCCTAATGATGCGATGGTATGGTATAATTATGCTTGTTACCTTGTACTAATCGGAAGAATTGATGAGGGTCTAGAGGGCCTTAAAAGATCGATAGAAATCGACATCACCTATGCAAAGAAAGCAGTCAGAGATAGGGATTTCGAAAGTGCCAGAGCAGAGGAAGGATTTCGAAGAATAATTGAAGTTGTGGTTCTAGAATCGGTCAGACAGGGCCACAATTACGTCGGCAAGATTGTTTGGATAACAGGTATGGACAAACAAGATGTAGAGGATGCAGCAATGAGATTAACTATGAAGGGGTTACTAATAAGAAGAGAAAAAAAGGGCATCACTCTAGGGTATCACTCTAAGGAAGAATATTACGAAATGGCAAAAGAGATCGCGGACAAGGTAGGATACACCAAAAACACAGGTTTTCTGAAGAGAAGCAAGGTTATATCTTCGCCCCTCCAGGAACTAAAGGATATTAGCGAAATTATCGGCACTGCAAAAATTTCTGTGGAAAAAGGAGACCTGCAGTTAACGATTGAAGCTTTGGAGAAATTGATAAATCCTGCACAACATGGCAACGCAATGATAGAACAATTTTTTGACGAACACCGAGATTTAAGACTATACAATATACGATTGAAAGACAGGGGCCAAGAGTTTTTGAACTCGCATAAGACAGATCTTATTAATTTACTTTCAGAAATGGACGTCAAGGTTCGTGGCAACATTATATCGAGTTCTGCAAGTGAAGAAGTCTAGGCTCAAATTAAATCTTATTTGAGTACCAACTGTTAGCGCTCGGCATTTCCCTGAATAGAAGTTGCTTCTATCAATATCTCCCAGCCCAGACGATTGAGATAATATATTATAGTAGATGATAACAATAGTTTAGACATGGACAAAAAGTTTGCTGAAATTAGCGAGAAGGAAATAACTAGAAGCATAGCATCTATGTTTAACGAGACCATCCAGGAATACGCAGATTCTGATATAATTATAATAGGAGCAGGTCCAGCGGGTTTGACTGCAGGACGTAAACTTGCTGGGAGTGGATTAAAGACCCTAATAGTAGAGCAAAACAACTATCTGGGAGGAGGTTATTGGGTCGGCGGATATATGATGAACCCAGTTACAGTGCGTTCCCCGGCCCAACAGATATGGGATGAGTTGGGGGTACCATATCGTAAAGTGGGCGTCGGTTTATATGCAACTTGGGGGCCACATGCTTGTTCAAAACTAATTGCTGCTGCCTGTGACGCCGGCGTTAGGTTTTTGCAACTGACTAAGTTTGATGATCTAATATTGAAGAATGGTAGAGTGGCAGGTGTCGTCATAAATTGGATGCCTGTCTCAGCGCTACCACGAAATATTACATGTGTAGATCCAGTTGCACTAGAAAGCAAGATAGTTATTGACTCATCGGGTCATGATTCTGTTGCTGTAAAGCGACTAATGGATAGGGGATATGTAAAATGGAAAGGGATGGATCCAATGTGGGTTGACGGGGGCGAGGACGAAGTAGTTGATAAGACAGGGGAAGTTTACCCTGGTTTAATAGCAGCCGGAATGTCTGTAACAGAAACCTTTGGACTACCTAGAATGGGTCCTACTTTTGGTTCAATGTTACTCTCTGGTAATAGAGCAGCAGAAATAGCGCAAAGCAAAGTTCAAGAAATAAGCAACGTCCCTCCCCTTATATAGTAATCTTCTTTATTTTTGCATTTTCTTGTTGTCGAACCGGAAAGTACGCCGGTTTTTACGGGGACTTATTGACTTTCCGAACAAATTATTAACAGGTAGTATAGTTGTAGATTGTAGTTAGTTCATATGCCATCATATAGTGTCGATGACACTGAATCTACCAAGTCAAAGCCTTCACAACTTTATGATGTAGTTGTTATCGGCTCTGGGCCCGCAGGATACACCGCGGGAATATATACATCGCGGGCAAAGCTCAGGACAAGAATAATCACGGGTACGCTACCAGGAGGTCAGTTGATGACAACAAGCGAAGTAGAGAATTACCCAGGATTTCCAAATGGAATTTTTGGACCAGAACTTATGATGAATATGCGACAGCAGGCAGAGAGATTCGGCTCTTTAATTGCCGACGATGAAGTTATTCATGTAGACTTTAGTCGAAGACCATTTGAAATTGCTTCTCATTCAGAAACATGTGAAGCACATTCAGTAATTATATGTACTGGTGCTTCTCCTAGAAAGCTAGGAATTAGAGCGGAGGAGCAATTCGCTGGAAGGGGCGTATCGTATTGTGCAACGTGTGATGGCCCTTTCTTCAAGGGGGAAAATATTGTTGTTGTGGGAGGCGGCGATACAGCCTTGGAAGAGGCCGCTTTCTTAACGAAATTTGGCCGTTCCGTACGAGTCGTTCATCGGAGGGATTCTCTAAGAGCAAGTAAGATTCTCCAAGAGAAGGCTTTTGAGAATCCTAAGATAGAATTCTTATGGAATAAAGTCGTTTCTAACATTGAAGGGGATAAGAAAGTGGGAGCAGTTATTGTTAAGAACGTAGACAACAGCGGCGAACAGAAACTTCCCGCGGGAGGTTTATTCGTTGCGATAGGTCATGAACCAAATACTGCTATTTTCAAAGGGCAAATAGAACTGGACGACAAAGGCTACATAGTGCTAAAGAATCATACGGTTACCAGTGTAGATGGAGTATTCGCCGCTGGCGACGTTCACGATTTTAGGTATAGGCAAGCAATAACTGCAGGCGGGTTTGGTTGTATGGCCGCCTTGGATGTAGAGAAGTGGCTAACGGAGAGGAAACACAGACAATGAAATCATCCTAGGGTTACCTAATCTTCTGATACGCTAAACTCGGAAGATTCCTTGCGCTATTTAGAAGATTTTCATACTCGCTGGTCGTAAAAATTCCCTGTTCAATGTATAGACTCTTGAATTTCCTCCCATCATCAGCAAATAGTCCAACAAATATACTATCCTGAAGACCATTAGCCATTTCTAACATGGAAGCCATAACAGATCCCGACGACGGTCCAACTAACAGATTTTCGCGCATAGCAAGTTCTCTTACCATACCGAATGAATCTTTGTTGGTCGCAGTAATCCAATGGTCAACAACTTCTTGCCGTCGCTTGAACAAATCAGGCATAGCAGATTCCTCAAAATTCCTTAGGCCCTGCAACAAATGATTCTGTTGGGCTTGGATTGCAACGATTTTGACATCTTTGTTCTTTTCCTTAAGATAGGTAGCGACACCGGTAATAGTGCCGCCTGTACCACAGCCGGTAAAAAAGTGAGACACTTTCCCATTAGTTTGTGCCCAAATCTCTGGCCCAGTACTTTCATAATGAGCCAGATAGTTGGCATCATTCTCGTATTGATTCGGCATATAGTATACATCAGGTCTGGGTTTCGCAATGGCTTTAGCCAAAGCAATACTCTGATCAGTTCCGGCTCCTACTCTAGGACACAAGTCATCGGACGTCTCATGCAGTGACGCACCTAGGTTTCTAAGAATTTTCTTTGTTTCCTCACTTACTTTCTCTGGGATGACGATTTCTACCCGGTAACCCAAGCTTGTTGCTATACCTGCAAGTGCTATGCCCGTATTACCAGATGTAGGCTCAATTATGACGCTCTTGTCCTTTTTCAATATGCCTTTTTTCTCTGCATCCTTAATCATCCAGTATGCGGCGCGGTCTTTTACTGAACCAAATGGATTATACCACTCCAACTTGGCATAAAATTTAATATTTTTAGTGGAAAATGAGGATAGCTCGATAAGTGGGGTATTCCCAACGCTCTTGAGAATATTTTGTCTGGCTATGCTTTCCATTTTATTTTGCCTTCTTTATTATAAACTCGAGATCATTTTGAGTTTTGTTGATAGAGAGAAGCTGATGTCCCGTTCTACTTATCCAACGAGAAATATCTTCTTCCGATTCTGGATCATCTGCTAGTACCTTCAGTACGTCCCCGCTAGCTAGTTTTTCAATTTCAATCTTAGTGCGAAAAACAGGTTCAGGGCAGAACAATCCTCTCACATCTATAGTTTTCTCTTGGTCATTCTTGGTGTTACTAGCATCCATGCCCTATACGTCATAAATTGCATTTGCGTTATAATAAACGTTTATGAGACTATTAATGGCGGTATTTTATGAATCAATGCACTAATATTATCTAAAGAGATCTTTTTCTCTTCCTCGAATCAACTCGTCTATTGATGCACTTTCTGACTTTACAAAATTAAACCCTTTAATAACCGCCACAGGTATGCCCTTGGACTTGCCCATTACTAACTCTGCGGCTGAGGCAAGCTCGTCAACAATGGCAATCTCTGTCACCCTGAGTTTCTTCCCATACATGTCTTCTTCTCCTACATAGCTCTTAATCGGAACCATCCCTGCTAAACCTATTGCCACATTTGTCTGCCCATTCCGAAATGGTCTTCCAAAACTATCAGTTATTACAACTGCAATCTCTTTATTTGTCTTTTCTTTTAACATATACATAATCTGTTTTGCAGAGGCGTCAGGATCATCAGGAAGTAATAGTGCAGTTTCTTCGCTATTCATAACATTGCTTTGATCGACCCCGGCATTGGCACATATAAAGCCGTGCTTAGTTTCACTAATTATAATTCCGTTAGATATCCTGACGATGCTCTTAGATTGCCTTATAATTAATTCGGTCAATCGAGGGTCTTTCTTGTAAGCCTTCGCCAATTGGATGGCGAAGGAAGACGGAGTCAGGGAATTTAACCTAACAATTTGACCCTCAGCTTTAGAAACTATTTTCTGCGCTATGACAATAATGTCTCCATTTTCAAGCGTAACCTTATTGGAAATTAAGGCTCGTAGAATTAAACTGTATAACCTGTCTCCGGGCTTAACATCTCCAAAAATCCTAAGGGGAATGACTCTTATCCCCTGTTTCTGTCCCATAGGGTGATTATAGTATATCTAAAATAATTACGTACAGCATATACTACCTAGCGAGTGCTAGCTAGGACCGCATTACCGAACTTTTTTTCTAGCAAGTTCAGAAGCAAGGACAAGTTGTGTATTTCCAGCACCGCATCTGATTTCTCCTTGACCTTCTCTACAGGACAAAAGCCAACCGTATATCCTGCGATATCGAATAGGCTCAAATCATTCGCTCCGTCCACTACCACTACTATCTCGGACTTGTTAATTCCCCAGTTCCTTATTGCTGGTAAAACTGCGGCGGCCTTGTCTGATGTTACATTTATCTTCAAACCTACTAGCACACCATTTTCAAATATTAGCTCATTACAAAATACCTTGTCTAACCCCAGCTCTCCCTTTAGTCTGTCGGTGATTATTGAGAATCCTCCTGATACCGCTATCATCCTCCAACCAGCTCTCTTGAGTGAGGAGCACAATTCTTTTGCTCCCGGCATAATTTCAAGGTTCTCACCAATTCTCTTTGCATCTTCGAACCTCACACCCTTCAGTGCAGAAATTCTTTTTTTGAGACCTTCTTCCCAATTTATTTCTCCTCGTATTCCTTGCTTTGTGATTCGCCAAATTTCTTTTTCCTTTTCTGGCCCCATAACCTGAGACAAAACGGGCAGGTACTCGGCATTGAGAAGAACCCCCTCGACATCAAATATCGCCAACATTCCTAAGAGCTTCGATTCCCTGACATCGCATATTCTATATTAAGTTTGTTTAAAAGAGAAATGGTAAGATTTTATAAAAGAACAATTAATCCAGGAAATGTGGCTGTCAAGGGACAATTCCATTTGACCTTGCAATCCAAATAGTAAAGTGGCCAGTATCCCCAGTATTGAAGCATCATCAAATATCATTTGAACCATTCGAAAACTTCAGCAAGGGTGATATACTGCTAATGTATTGTGCTAACCCATGAGCGAAAGTGTCCAGACAAAATACATTGTGCCTATCAAGCAAGTAGAAAAAGGAATTAAGCTGACTGATGAAGCAAAAGTTGAGCTGCAGAGCATAGGTATGATGGATGACAAGGGTAAGCTTAAGCTAAAAGGAGTTAGCCCTAAGATGCTAAAAAGAATGAAATTGGAAGCAGTCGATTGCCCTGTTATCAATAAAGAGATCGGATTTATTCAGTGCTATGTTTGCAAGAATTTTAATAGCAGAATTACTGGGCAGGTCAACTGTAGAGGAGACCCCTTGTGACAACAGGCAGTCTGATTTAAGGTAGGTTGCAAATTGTGTGACAGTATTGGATGATACGAAACAGATTGGGATTTCGGTGAAAAAACTTGAGGATTTCTCACAGTGGTATATCCAGGCTATAATAAAGAGTGGCCTAGTAGATTATGCTCCTGTCAAGGGTTTCATTGTCCTACGTCCATATGGATATAAGATCTGGAGCATTATAAGGAAAATTGTGGACGAGAAATTAGAACAAACCGGTCACGAAAATGGATTTCTTCCTCTGTTAATTCCAGAAAGTATATTGGCAAGGGAAAAACGACACTTCTCAGGATTTACTCCGGAAGTGTACTGGGTTACTGAGGCAGGAAACGAACGCTTGTCAGATAGGCTCGCTCTGAGGCCCACCTCTGAGGCTATTGCTTACTCGACCTTTTCAAACTGGATAAAGAGCTATAGAGATTTGCCTCTGAAGATGAATTTCTGGAATAGTGCCTTGCGCGCAGATATTAAAGGCACAAAGCCGCTAATACGGAATTCGGAATTCCTATGGCAGGAAGGGCACACTGTTCATGCAAGCAAAGAAGAAGCAAGAAACGAATCGCAAGCTATTCTGGAAATTTACCATGAAGTGATAGAGCAGCAGCTTGCTATTCCTTGTATAGGAGGACACAAGAGCGAAAAAGAAAAATTTGTAGGCGCTGACGACACACTGACACTCGAAAGTATAATGAGTGACGGGAAGGCTCTACAGATGGCTACATCGCATAATCTCGGCCAAAATTTTTCGAAGAGCTTTGACATAAAGTATCTTGGTAAGGATAACAAGGAGCATTTTGCTTGGCAGACATCTTGGGGTCTTTCATGGCGTCTCATTGGGGCCATGATTATGGTTCACGGTGACGATAGGGGAATAATCCTTCCTCCTAGAGTAGCTCCGATTCAAGTCGTGATTATTCCAATTTTCAAGGATAAGGATGCTCATCACATAAAAGCAGCAGCAGCAGAGATTGGAAACACTTTGAAGAAGACAGGTTTTAGGGTCCTCACTGATGACCGAGACGAATACACTTCAGGCTGGAAATTTAATGAATGGGAATTGAAGGGGGTTCCGCTAAGAATTAACATCGGCAAGAGAGATATCGAAAGGGGGGATGTGGAATTAGTAAGAAGAGATACTATGGGCAAAGTTTATGTAAAATGTGATAATTTACCCTCACAAGTCACCGATCTGCTAGAAGATATTCAGGGGAATTTGTTTGCTCATGCTAATGCCGTCCTAAACAAAAGTATCTCAGATGCTGCTAGCTTTGATGAGTTAAAATCCATCATAGATAATAAAGGTGGGTTGGTTTTTTGTGGATGGTGCCAGAACCAGGAGTGTGAACTTCGAATAAAAGAAGCGACTGGGGCAGATCTTCGAGTTATCCCCTTTGATAATCAGGATCTTTCAAAATTTCCGAATTGTATATATTGCAAGAAAAAAGCATTTTGTGTTGCTGTCTTTGCCCAGGCTTATTAAATGTCAATGTAATATTTGAGGAGAATTTGTGGAAGTCGACGGAGGTCTAGCCCAATTTACGGAACCCTGAAGGATTGGCGGTTGCCTCAAATTCCTACGATATAACACTAGATATATAGGTCAACTATCATTTAACATGCTTGGTTAGTTTCGGCGAGATCTTTGCACTTTATGAAGGGTTTGGTTACTTGGGGGTACTATTGGTAAGCTTTATTGGCAGTATTATTGTATTTATCCCCCTCCCATATTTTCCAGTCTTGGTTACAGCCACACTAAGCAGAAACTTTGATCCTCATGTCATCGCACTCGCTAGTGCAGTTGGCGCAGTTGCCGCAAAAATGATAATTTTCTATGGAAGCTATTATGGCAGAAATATTCTTAGCAGGAAGACGAAAAAGAGGATTTTGCCTTTGCAGAGACTCTTGAGCAAATATGGGTGGGCAGGAGCCTTCGTAGCCTCTGTAACGCCGGTGCCCGATGATTTGGTATATATCCCCTTGGGGCTGGCAAAGTATAGCCCCTGGAAATTCGCAACTGCCATATTTGTCGGGAAATTAATACTAAATGAAATGATCGTCGCGGGGACCATACTCATTGGCAGACCGTTCGTAGATATTCTCTCATCCGAGGAGATCAATCCAATATATCTTGTAACTGGGGCTGTTGTGAGTGCTGCGGTCTTGGGGTTACTAATATATTTTTCTCTAAGGATAGATTGGTCTAAGATTATTGGAAAATGGTTTCCCTGGACTCTCAGTGAGAGTGGTACAGACCGAGGAAAAAAAGATTCAGAACAGCTCTAGAGAGGAAGGCCTACTTACTACTGGTTTCTGACTACCATGACGATTTAGCCTGTTTAGCATATAAAATATAGTTAGGTTTCAAATGAAGACTAAATAAAAACAGGAGACAAGCCGGAGAGGAGGTCGCAGTACGCAATGTTGAAACCCCCAAGAGGCCGCCTGCGTACCGGCAAGAAGTTTCAATAAAGCCATAGTTGACCTAACGGTATTTAGGCTCATTTATTCCCACACTTAAATTGTAAGCAAAGACAATTACTTTATCTGAATAATGTAACCTTCATAAACCTTCAAACAAAAAGTTAATCACCTCTGATGAAAAATATGTTTATAACCTATTATGTCATCGGAACTTTATGCAGTCCAGGTTCTTGGTCTATGGCCTTTATCTTGCGATGAAAATACGGATATACAAGCTCATCAAACGGCGAAAAAGAAACACAGAAAAAGAGATACCGACGTAATCTTCACTAAATCTTACGAGCTTGCTATTAAATGAGGAGTTGTCAGCTGCTCATTATCCTCATTGAATTATGTAACGTCCCCGTTGATGGTTGCCTTTTTTAACAGTAATTCTTTCTAGGCTCTATTTCTTAGCACATTTTTATAATCTTTAGACAGGTGAAATATGTGGTCCCTTTAGAAATACTCAGAGAAGCTTGTGTCAATGTATATAATATTACACGAAATCTTATTGGAACGGAGGAAGGTAATCAGAGGCTGGGAATTGGAGCTGGGGGCGACTGGTCAAGGAAAATAGATATAGTGGCTGAAGAGGCGGTAATTAGGACTGTGAAAAAACACGGTATGTGTCCCACATTTATTGGAGAGGAATGCGGTAAGATCTCTGGACAAGAAGGGTATTTGATAATTGATCCTATTGATGGGACAAGAAATGCAACTGCCGGTCTTCCTTTCTATTGCTGCTCTCTGGCTTATTCCGAGGAGAACAAACTAAGCTCTGTATCGCGTGCTGCCATAATGGACCTCTTTAGGGGAGACATTTATACTGCTTCAGAAAGTAGAGGAGCTTGGATGAACAATTTCAAAATCGAGCCACTAAATAAAAAACGACAGGACGATGACTTGATTATAGGTATGAATATTTCGAGGACATCCTCGAATGACCTAATCCTCCTCTCCAAGGTTATCGGGATTGCAGATCATATTAGACTCTTTGGTGCTAATGCTCTTGAGCTTTGTTACGTAGCAAAAGGGTCTCTGGACGCCTATATAGACCTACGTGGTAAGATTAGGGCAACGGATATTGCTGCTGCCTATTTGATAGTTAAAGAGGCAGGAGGAATTATTTATTCTCCGTTAGAACAGGTTCTCGATGCGGAGCTAGCGGCAGATTCAAGAATGTCATATATCGCTTTTAGTAATGCCAATTTGTACGATATTGTTTTTGGTGCTCTTAGGACCAAAAAATAAAAACAACTTTTAAAGCGCCCGGGCCGGGATTCGAACCCGGGTCGAAGGAGTGACAGTCCCCCATACTAGACCGGACTTTACGGTACCAGATTTGTCTTACAATACCGCTATACTACCCGGGCGTATTAACAACAGCTCATTGAAGAGCATTAAAATGTTTTGTTATCTCTCAAATCGAAAGAATGTATAAAATTAAATTGCACTGCTATCACCGTACAGTAACTGGGCCCGTAGCTCAGCCAGGTAGAGTACCGGACTTTTATCCAGCGAAGAAATCCGGCTGTCTCGGGTTCGAATCCCGACGGGCCCGTAACAAAATTGATTCGAATCCCAGTAATATTTATCACACGGTTAAGCGATAGACTATCGACCTGTATCTGAGTGGCTCTGGCCATCCTAGCCAGAGTAGCCTATGTAGAACATCATTATATTACGTTTCTCTAGTTGGACTCTATTCGAAAATATTTTTAAACTATAACAAAGTATCCTTTAACAGAGAAAGCCTATACACCCTTCAGCTTTAAAAATATCGAAAACATTGAAAACACCATAACAGAGGGTAGGCTATCCATATTTTCACTTTTAAGACATGAACAACAATAATAACTTCCCTTGCTACAACTATTTTGCAAAGGAGTTGACTAATATAGTAGTCGAAGAGTGAGCAAAGAAGACTATTTCCAAAAAATATTGACTCAAGAATTCTTTGACTTTCAATACCTGTAGCTAAGTATTGCAGTTACCCATTTCGGTAACGTTATAGAAGAAGTTCCTATATATGGTATCGATATAGATACTGCATATTGGTAACACTACAATAAGTCTACAAAAATCAATATCACATGCAAGAAAAAAATTGCTCACTAATATCAGCTTCTTTGTTGTACTGCCGATGAATGTGTGTAATGTACCACAAACATGTATATTGTCATTTCTTTGAATACTTTCTGCACATATCAACAACTCTTCTTGCTAATCTCACATCACCCCCAAAATGGAGATGCATATAAGAAGCAAGACAGTTGTAAACTACTAGACCATCCTTTTTATTGAATATACCATTTCCCCTCCTTAAGGCATATGCAAATCTAAAATCTTTGCCGATATTATGGATCTTAGAATAGTGAAACTCATGACCTCTAATTTCCTTTATATCTCTAAAAAAGGCCCCGTTATTTTCTGCTTCAGTATAATTCAAAGTAAGTCTGTCGTTCATAGATGTATCAGCTTCAATCAAGCCAATCATCTTCTTCGTCTTCCTCTTGCCCTTATGATACACTGTTATAGTTTTGGTCAGATACATCAGACCGCCACACTCTGCATAGATAGGCATTCCATGTTCCGCCTCTCGCAGTATGGATTTCTTGATATAATGATTTTTTGCAAGCTGGTCTGCCAAGATTTCAGGGAAGCCTCCTCCCAAAATTACACCCGAAACTTCGTCAGGAAGTTTTTTGTCATTTACAGGACTGAAGTATACGACTTCGGCATTGTTCAGCTCCAGAGATTCAGCAGTGTCTGGATAATAGAAGTTGAATGATTCATCCTTTGCGATGGCAATTCTAACAGCTGGTTTGCTGTGCTTCTTTGATGATAATGGCTCAGCGATCCTTCTGGTCACATTAAAATTTCGTAATCCCTTCAGACAAAGATCTTTGGAAACTAATCGTGATGTTCGAAGGATTTTTCTTTCGATTAATCCACGGGTTTCCAAAACCGGAATCAGCCCAAGGTGCCGTTCTCTTAATACAAGATCTTTATTTCTAGCAATTACTCCTACAATTGGAACATTGATCTTGCTTTTCATAGCCTCTTCAATGGTATTAAGGTGCTTCTGACTGGCGACATTATTTAGAACAATTCCCAATATATCAAGCCGCTTATCGAAATTCAAGAATCCATATACAAGAGCTGCAATCGAGCCCCCAGCTCTACTTGCATCAATAACTAAGATGATTGGAGCATTGAGAATTCTTGCCACGTGTGCAGTGCTTCCAAAGTCAGATTTTCCAGAGATACCGTCAAACAATCCCATGACGCCTTCTATTACTGCAATATCCGCCTCTGAGGATGTTCTACTGAACTCATTTAATACGCCCCTTTGCCTCATCATCCAAATGTCTAAATTATACGATTGTCTCTTGCATATGACCGCATGATATGAAGGGTCGATAAAATCAGGACCTATTTTGAAGGGTTGAACATGAAGACCCTTTCTCTGGAAGTAGTACATGATTGCTGTGGCAACAAGAGTTTTACCTACGCCGCTAGACACTCCGGCTACGATAAGTCTGGGTATATTAGTTTCGTATTGAAGTTGTTTCAATGGTACGGTGATGGAGGGTTGGCCCTGATATGAGTTCTTCTAGTAAGACACTTAACTTAGGTCATGACCCCTTCGACTAATCTATAACTGCTGCTTGATATTTACTAGGATCTTTGATTTTCGGCCCCTAAAAGTGATGCATATTGAGTCGCCCAGCGGGCTTTCAACTTACGTATACTTCCTGAGACATCCACTACAATCAGTGCAGGTTGCAAGAAGGTTAACGTTATTAATACCTGGTCAAGACTTTCGGTTCTACAACTGATTACTATTAGATGGCTGTGCTCTTTCTTGGCTAACTTGATGTAGGAGATCTGGTTGGAAATGTATCCGAAAAGCTCGGAATTTCTATCCAAAACCGATTGGAATATGGATCTGTGGTCTCGGTTTGATACTAAAGGCCCACAATAAATGCCAATATATCGTCTTTTGTATCTTCTATTAAGCATCAGATAGCCTCGGTTTATCTTGCAGTCGTAGCCATGTTTCTAGTTCTTCCCAATAAGTCCGAGGTGATATTTTGCAAAATCTCATAATTGATTCAAAGCACTGTGCAGAAGTCATTTCCCATACAGAAGTGGCTCCGCTTGATATGATGAACTGGCAATCAGACCGTTTGGAAAATATGTAGAGGTCTGTAATATCTCTGAACCATTTACCAACTTTAAACCCCTCTTGATATCGAATATCAGACAGGAGGACCTCTAAGGCAATAGTTGATTTATACTTCCTTTTCATGATGAACGACTTTATTTTTTCGAAATCTTTTACAACTACCACATTGGGTTGAAATGAAGATGGACCTAGTCGCTCGAAATTGTTGGCGACTACCAAGTAACGGTAATGTGTAGTTGTTGGAGGCTTTTGTTCGACCCTGTAAATGATATCATTGGCAGTTTGACCCTGGTATGGACACCCTATCACATCAATGTTTAGAAGCTTAGCCATTTTTTGGACCTTCGAAATATTGGTGTCCCTTATGCATAGGTCTATCCTCTTCAACATGTAGTCACCTACCTAAATATCGTAATTGCTGTTAAACTTAAATCGTCTAGCAGGCTTGAACCGTAATCTTATACTGTCCGTTTCTGACAGCGATATCCTTTTTTGACAGATTCTCTGTTTGTCTAATCTCAAATATAGGTTTCCCTTTTCGTCGATAAAAGAGTGCGACGAACTCAAAAGATGATTCCTTTCAACTGAGCTCAAAGACAAGACAATTTTTTGGACCAATCTGTTCGCTTCAGCGCTTTCGAGATTTCCGGTTAAAAGTGAAATCCTATTTCCCCAATGACCTATTAATTCTGTATGCCTAAACTTGTTAGCATCGATGGAAAAACTACTACAGATTGACTCAAGGATTTTATTTTTATCCTCTGTAGCGTGAATTATGATACTAATATCAGCGGCAGAAAATGAAGGTAGCTTCTCAAAATCCATAAACTCTTTGGATATATTGGCTACTTATTTATCTACACTTGCGTTCAACCGAACTTCCTGCGTTTCTGAATCTTGACTAGAGGCTACTTGTTCTGACATAACTACTGTAGATTCAATTGCTGATCGTGGTGTTGATATTAACTTCGTCTTCCGTATTCCTATGTGTCTGAGCGAAGCAACTTTTTTTGTTTCACTTAGCAGATCTGCTCCCGTTTTGCCCATGGTAACTTCCTGAACAAATTGGTCTATAGTCAATTGAGGTATTCTTTGAGCAAGCAATCGATGAGCGAGTATCCTAATCTCATGCCTCTTCGAAGAATTGATTCTCTTTTGACTAAATGCAATTATTACAACTCTAAATGTATAGCCATCAGAGGTGGTATAATCATGAGTATGGCTTATCATAGAGCTACCTCGTCTTACGAGGCTTCTCAGGAATTCCTTTGCATATTCATGGCCCTTAAAGATCGTACTTGCTGTTCCGTCGTGTATGCTTTCAATCTGGACAAATACCTTTGTTTGATGTTGAGTAGGATCCTGTCTTAGAATGTCATACATAGTGTTCTCAATGACCCTTCCCTTGCTGGTTTCAAGTGCGGTAATAGGTACGTAATTAAGCGGTACAGATCCAAATGCAGGGGGCGAATTGACGATCACCCATTGCTTGTCACGCCACTTGTCTCTTACTCTGCCGGCTTTTTTGCCTCCCTTTGCCATAGATTTCCAATATTTTTCCAAAATATAAGTTGTACTATGTACTATGTACTATGGTAGCCGACCATTGGATGCTCAATCATGTTAAATTAGACTATTTTTAGTTGGAGCTTGCGGCCCAAAATTGGGTTCATATTTCTTTACGATATCAGACAGTGCCATCCTCTTCCCGCCTACTATCTTTATGTCAATCTCAATTTTTCTATCTTGTATGTTAATTATATTGTATGTGTCATCAAACACTCCCCTGTATCTCCACGAAGAGGCGGTCCCAGCGTAAGCGATCCTTAATGCTCCTAAGTTCCATATCCACGGTCGATGCTTGTGACCACACAAAACTAGGTCGACCTTCGATTCAAGACAGGCTCTTAATGTATCGCCCGCGTCAAGGATACCTACCACATTAGCGTATCCTGTGTCTGGAATTGCTATCAGGTGATGATGCATTACAACAATCTTAGTTTTCTTTTCATAATTGCTAAGGACTTCTTCCATCCAAACGTTTTGTCTATGTCCTACCTCGCCTTCGTCCCTATCTGGCCTAGCTGTACCTAATATTAGTATAATAAGATTGTCAAACTCGTTAACCTGTTTGGAAAAAGGAAAAAATTTTTTGAAAAGTAAATAGCCAGTGTGACGATAGTCGTGGTTCCCAGGAAGAGCAATTAAGTTGGGGCATGTTAGTTTCTGAATCAAAGTACGTGCCTGCTGGAACTGGAAGATGAGGCCATCATCTGTTAGATCTCCAGAAACGATTATGACATCTGGTGACAAATCGTTAACTTCTTTAACTATTGTGTTAAATGCTTCCTCTTTAAACAGTCCGCCTACGTGCAGATCAGACAGTTGAACAATATTCATATTCAAACTATGCCTAGTAGTTAAATATATTTATAGGAGATTTAGATAGATAATAAAAATTATACAAACCCATGCTGGATATCAAATATGGATTTCTTGGGTCTAGAATATGAATTCTGGTTATAACAATGCACTACTTTGGCTTCGATCCATTCTATTAGGACATCTGCTCTAAACCACTTGAAGTCCATTGTCCAGGAAATAATAATAGATTCATTATAAGAAATGTAATTTTTTAAATGCGAAGTACTATAACTGGAAACGATTTTAACTGATAATAATAGTGGAATAATAATAAAAGATCCACACGTACTAGGGAATTGCCGGCCTACTAGAGTCAAGATAAAATATGTGTTTACTGCATGGGCGCCAATTACAGAACCTTTAATTAAAGGGAAAGCAGGATGTCTAAGGCAGAAGTAACTTTGGGCAACCTCAGAAAAGACTATATCTTAGAAAAGTTTGTAATATTACCTGACACTCCTGAAAGCAAAACACATTTAGATCCCTTGGATGAAAAATGCCCCTACTGTCCGGGAAATGAATCTATGACAGGACCCGCTCTGATTTCTCTTGTTTCTAAAGACGGGATGCTTCAAAGGTTGTCGGATAGCGAAGGGAGTGTTATAGAGGATTGGTGTGTAAGGGTATTCCAGAGCCAATCGCCTGCGGTTACTACCGTCTCACAGAACAAGTATAGCGACAAGCCCCTGTATAGCGAACCTGCGTATGGTTATCATCAAGTCGTGGTTGCTTCCCCCGAGCACAGACAGGATTTGTCAAAAATATCTGTTGAACAATGGGAAAACATCCTTCTAGTAACTCAAGAACGAGTAAGATGGCTATACACTCAGAAAAGTGTCACATATGTATCAATTTATGCCGACTGTGGCGAAGAAGCAGGGACAACCGTTGACCACGCGCACCTAAATATCATTACCTTCTCTACCATCCCGCCAACAATAGAGCTTGAGGCTGAGGGATCTCACAGGTATGTTAACGAAAACGGCAATTGTCCAGCATGCAACATGATATCTGTCGAACTTAGCGGTCCACGTCAGATACTTGCTACGGACAGCTTTCTAGCATTTTCTCCTTGGGCATCGACTTATCCATATGAATTTTGGATTTATCCTAAAAGACACACTACGACATTTTCAAAGGTCCCGCAAAAGGAGATAAGCGACCTTGCTTTAATGTTGAGGGCAACCATTGGTGGAATGTCAAAAGGCCTTAAAACACCTCCGTATAATCTAGTCTTTCATCTGTCTCCAGAAAAGAAAAACAGCCGTCAAATCCACTGGCACATAGAAGTATATCCGCAAACAAACAAATGGTCTGGACTTCAAAGGGGATTTGGAATATCTGTAAACACCGTTTCTCCCGAAAACTCAGCAGAAATACTTGGATCAGCTTGTAGAAAAGAGCTTGCGGGTCTTGTGGGTATAACTTAGAAGCTGCGAAAAGCAAACTTAGTTAGGCCAGTGGTAAATCAGAATGATAACTTTGGAAACATGGATTGCTCTTGGCTCGTTGGCTATGGCGGCAATGTTTGTAGCATTGATGTTTTCGTTTTACATGTTCCTTATAGGTCCGGAGGGTAGAGGCCCTGACGTGACTACCGATCCAGGTGCTCTGCTAATCCAAATCATATCTATTTCAGGCGCTCCTTCAATAATATTGGCAGGAACCGTCATGGGCATATCACGTGGCCCAGTTGAAAGGAATCCTGGTCTTGTTCTCATGATTACCGGCGCTATATTGTTGACTGGAATGCTGTTGCTGATGAGTACCGAGCTTCCTCGTATTAGCCTTCAATACCACGTTTCTGGAATTGATTATGTGCCTTTTATTTTTGTAATAGCGGGAATAGGAATCATTGGCTGTGGCCTTACCACAATTAAAAAGAAAGTAAGGACAACAAGAAATATGGACCTTTAGTGCCACTTTCTCAAATTGAATGGGTTGCTGCCTTTACCAGTTCGCCAGAGTCCTTGACCTTCACTATTGACAAGCTTTTTTTAAATTCATATTTTTCCCAGTTTCTTAACATATTTCTTGTATGCGTCAAGATAGGTTTTCTTATCTCCAATATCTATGAAACCTGAATCTATTTTGAAACCTCTTACCAGTTTTTCTTGTTCTAGAGCCTTTCTAACTGCGTCGTCCATGCCGTACGCGGCCAATCTAGGTATGAGCTTCAAGAACGCTGGCTCCATTATATAACAACCGATATTTATTAGTCCTGAAACCTCCGGCTTTTCTATCCATCTGGAAACTCTATCGTCTTTCCCATCCATCTCAATAAAACCATATTTGAGGTTAGTCTTATATGGTAATAGAGCCATTGAAATGAATGCATTTGATTGCCTGTGTTCATAAATCATTTTGTCAAGAGCAAATTCATAGACTGAATCGCCATACACACACACAAAAGTTTCATCCAGCATTTTTTCTGCAGTTTTTAATTGTCCTGCTGTTGCAAGGGGACGATCAGCCCTCGCGTATTCAATTTTGATGCCGAACCTTCCTCCATCTTCAAAATAATCTTCAATACTTCTATGGAGATAACTTACGCAAAGAATAATATGGTCTATTCTGCCCCACTTGGGGCCTCTGCTTGTGCTATTCTTTAGCCAGTCTATGATGTGCTCCAAAAGGGGTTTATTGCCCAGAGGCAACATCGGTTTCGGGATGAAAAAAGTATATGGTTGTAATCTGGTACCTAAGCCACCGGCAAGGATAATTGCTTTCATCTATTTTTACCTGTTTTCGAACATGAGAGGACGTCTAATAAAGATACAGTAATACCTTTTTTACTGATATTCCCTAAGTATTATTTTCAACTTATTGAGCACATCAAAAGGATCATAGCCAAACACCATTGTCATTGCTTCTTTTCCAAAGTCTCCAGTGTGGTATATAATATCAGCACTAGGATTCTTTCGTAACGCCTCTCTAATTCCCCACAATATACTTCGACCATCGTGGGACTTGACACGCTTGGGCTCTTTACTCCTTTTGTAGTGGGACACAATGAACCTCGAACTACATATAGATTCAATCTGGCAATCAAACTTAATGTTCATTGCCGACCTGATCCTGCGGTTAATTGCATGGTAGGCTAGGACAGCATTTGCTGTATGATAAGATGACCCAAACTGTGCATGTGTAGAGGGCCTAGCCCTACTCCCGATCCTCACTATTCGTCCCCTAACTCCTGCAACATCGTCAACCTTTTTAGCTCCTTCTAGAGCAAAAACAAAGTTTGATTGAGTTTCCGGTAACAAAAGACCCAAGTTTTCTATGGACTCTATACAATCTATTGCTTCCTGGATCCTCTGTAAAACGTTGAATCGGCAGGAGTCGGTATAGACAGAGAAAACAGGGTCGGTTACAGGTAAGCCCTTCCCTATATGATAAACGTTCTGTATAGCCTTATGAATATATTCATTAGCTAATTCGAAAGAATCCCTCATTGGAAACTTTCGAGCAATGAACGCTGTCAGCGCTGCTGAAAAGTTACACCCAGACCCATGTATATCCTTGGTTGAAATTCTATTTCTTGAGATTCTGACTGCTTCCCCATCCTGCTGCAATAAATAATCTGTTGATAGTTTGCTATCCTCATGACCTCCCTTAATGATAACATTTCTTGCTCCTAATGTCTGGATCTTCTTGGCAGCATTCGAAATATCCTCTTGGTTCTTGATTCTTTGACCTGAAATTCTCTCGGCCTCAACTATATTGGGAGTAATAACATGCAATATCGGTGCTAAAGTAGAGAGCAAACTGTGCAGTGCATCTTCTTCCATTAATGTGGCTTTATTGGTAGCATGCATCACCGGATCTAATACGATTGGACATTTGATTGTGCCAAGAGCATTCGCGGCTGCCTTTATTGCCGAGCTGTTGTAGATCATACCAACCTTGACAGCGGTAGGAGGAATATCACGAATTATAGATGAAATTTGGCGAGATACTAAATCGGCTTCGAGCGGAGTCACATTTCTAATTTCCCGCGTGTTCTGTGCAGTTATTGCTGTTATTACTGTGCAAGCGTAAACACCCAAGGCGGAGAACGTCTTTATGTCTCCCTGTACTCCAGCAGCAGCCGATGAGTCGCTTCCGGCAATTGTCAACGCTACATGTCTCAATGAGCAAGGATTTTTTCTCACGCACCGCCCCCCATCCATAAAGTGAACTCATCGCTTAAACATGTTTATCAAATACAGATAATCATTTTCTAAATTATTGTCTTGCAAATATCTGCAAAGTCTAAGTCGATCTTAAAACTAATACCTGTGTTTAATGTTGTATCTGTTCGATTCAGGGTCGGTGTCTAGCCTATACTTTGGCAAAGTTTAATCTGTTGATGCCCCATTACAGCATTGACCAGTTTGCGACCATTTTCTGAATGTTTGTCTACCTTTATTCTAGCCTTCTTGCCTACCTGACTGTTGAAAAGGAATTCGTCCTGTACATAAACGTCAACCTTTTTCCCTATAGAAGTAGGATCGACTAGAAGATTAATTGAAGATCCTCCTTCACTGACTTCGAAGGGAATTTCTTGTCCGATAGTGGGAGTTTTAACTTCAACATCAATATGAATTCCCAGCATCTTTTCGAGCTCACTTACCGTTGATCCTCCTTTTCCAATGATAACTGGAGCAATATCCTTATTGACCTTGATCTGGACTTTGTCCTGTGAAACAATCCTTATATCTGCACTAGGATCAAATCTTCTTATTGTATCCCTAACTTTTGATTCTGCTAATTTTCTAATAGCATCTTCAGATCGAATTGACTCAACTAGACCTGACGTGGGGATAACTATGTTTTCCTCGCCATATGTATAAATTTCGTATTCTATTTGTCTTGTATCAAAATCACGTACTTCAATAACGGGTCGAGCTAAGTCACTTTCAGTCATGCCAGTTGGAACTCTGATAGTTAGAGATATTTCGTATACCTTGTTTACAGAGCCGTCCTTGACGAAAATTATTGTGTCCAAGATATGGGGTATCATTCCAAGCTCAATTTTTCCAATAAATCTCTGAACAGCATCAAGAGGACTGCTTGCATGTACAACCCCCACCATTCCTACGCCCGCCAATCTCATGTCGGAGAAAACAACAAAATCATTAGTTCTTCTAACTTCGTCAAAAACAGTATAGTCGGGCCTAACCAATAGGAGGATGTCAACGGCTTTCTCAAAGCTGCCCTCTAAGGGGCCATACTGGGTTACATCGCGAGATACCTGCAAATCTCGAGGAGATTCAAAGGTTTTCACTATTTTTCCCTTCTGGGCGTAAAATTCAGCAATACTGCTTGCGAAGGTACTCTTCCCAGAGCCTGGAGGACCCGCTATTATGATCCCTTCAGCATTTTGGGAGAGTCTATGCATAAGCTTTTCGCTAATGTCATAGTCGCTCAATGAAAGCTTGACTATGGGTCTCACAATTGTAATTTCAATAGATTCTGAAAACGGTGGTCGTGTGATAGCAACTCGGAATACTCCGAGCTGCACCACTATTGCACCTTTCCTGCTAATTTCAATTGAGCCCTGATTTAACATCCTAGCACTATCCACAACTTCATTCGCAATCTCGTTCAATGTAGCGTGTGACATTTTTTCTTCTGATAGTTGCAATAGCTGAAAGTTTCCAGGTTTCCCGCTTTTGGCCATCGGTGTTACTCCTTCCTTCAAGTGCACACTCATTGTGTTCTCGTCAAAGAATTTTTCAAATGTAAGGTAAGTGCTCGCTTCTGAGGGTTTCAGTAGCTCGGAATTTACCCCCTGAGCCAATGCTACGAGGTATTGAATGTAGTCTGCCGTTAAGAGCGTAGCGTCATTTTCTCTAGCAACATCCTTTATAATAGAATCAATACGACCCCTCTTGGCAAGTCTAATGTCGTTAAGGGTGGGTCTCTGTCCTATGAACTGAAGTAATACTCCTCTGCTCCCGCAAAGTTCTCTTATTTTCCTGATTTCTTCAAGACCCTCAATCCCGTGTTCCTTATTATCTGATGCCTGTGACTGCAGTTCATCCAAGACAGCAATAGGGATTATAATTTCGCTTCCTTTTCTTATTTCATTGTTAGCAAGCTTTAAACTGATTTGTCTTTCAATCACTATGCTTGTGTCTAGAACGTACTTTTTGTTATCCAATCAAATCTATCAGTGCTTCGGACAAATAAAGCATTTTGATGCTAATTCGCTGGCACATTAAGTGAAATTGAATCTCATGGCTTGAATATGCTTTGAGATGTCTATTTAAAAGCGAAAGAATCAAAATATGTTTTAATGACATTTCTTACAAGTTTGGACAGAAAATTTTTTCAGGAAATCTGTGACAAGGTCATCTCAGTCAACCCCGCTATTAGGTTTGCTGGTATTGCTGATGAAGACGGTGAACTTTTGGCTTTTTCAGAGAGAAAGGGACTTATCCCATTACTTACTCCGGAAGAGAGAGCTCAATACGCAATTACAGCTGCCACTAGGCAGTACACACGACTTCGATGGGAGTCTCATTTAGGAAAGATAAACTATGCTTCATCACATTACGCAAAACTGATAAGAGCGACAATTCCTATAACTGACAACAACAACAGGCTAGCCTATGTATTACTAATGTCTTTTGATGTTGGCACTCCTGATATTCACAACATAATTATGAAGCATGTGATTCCATTGGTGAACAATTATCGAGAGATTCTCAATAATGAATCACAACATATATAGTTAAATCCGAGTTGTTGAGGATTCTATTGTTTTGCAGATATGCCCCCGTCCACAGTCAGCACTACCCCTGTGATCCAGTTTGCATCGTTTGAACAAAGATATGCTACAGCTCCCGCAATATCCTCTGCATTACCTATTCTTCGCAATGGAAAAGATGATTCAAGCGTCACTCTAGACTCTTCATCTTCAAGGTACGGCTCAATGCTTTGGGTACGGATCGTAGATGGTGCTATGCAGTTGCAACGGATTCCGTACTGACCATATTCTACCGCTATACTCTTTGTGAACATTATCACTGCTGCCTTGGTTACTCCGTACACGGAGAGGGGAACACGCGGGATGGCTCGCATTCCTAGCAAAGAGGATATATTGACTATGTTACCAGCTTTTGATTCCATCATAATTGGCAATACAGATTTAGTCGCTCGGAATGTGCCAATTAGATTAGTCTCGATCAATGGAGTCCATTCATCTTCGCTCATAAGATGGAAAGGTTTTGGCTCATTTATGGCCCCAGCACTATTGATTAAAATATCGATTCTGTCAAAGACGGAAATAGTCTGCTCTATCATATTGACTACGTCGGTTTCTTTGGTAACGTCTGCTCTAATCGGAAGCACTCTGCTTTCGTCACCATAATCTCGGGCCAACATTGTTAACTTCGAAAGGTCCCTTCCTACTACAACTATTCTCGCTCCTTCATAAAAAAGCCTCTTGGAAATTGCTTTCCCCACCCCTCCTCCAGCTCCTATTACTATGGCAACTGTCTTACTTGCTTTCATTTTTTCTAGGAGATCCTCTCCTTGGTATAAAAAAGATCTTCTTTAGGCTCAAGATCATTACTAAATAACCCTTTTAACCTCGGTGTTACGTCTAACAATATAATCCTATGCTATATAGGAATTCCGATACCTTCGAGGTTGAGAATCCCACATCAATTGGAATTATAGGCGGTGGACAGCTTGGCAAGATGATAGCACAGGAAGCAAAACGAATGTCTTTCAAGGTCATAGTTTTGGATCCGCTAAGGGAATGTCCTGCAGCCACAGTAGTTGACGAGCAGATTGTGGCAGATTTTAGAGATCAGATGGCCATTGAGAATCTTGCATCTAAGTGTCACATATTGACTTACGAAATTGAATTGGCCAACTCATCTGTTCTCAAAGGATTGGAAATGAGTAAACATGAGATACATCCTTCTGCCAATATTCTACATATTATTCAAGATAAATATAGACAAAAGAATTATCTTAAACGAAGGAAAATCCCATTGCCAGAATTTAACCTTATTGATGGAAGGAATAGTTTGAAACGGTTAGCTACTAGATATGGCTTTCCCCTCCTGGTAAAAGCATGTCAGGACTCCTATGACGGAAGAGGTAATACACTTATACGTTCTAAAGAGGATCTACTTAAGTGGTACGACCATGTTAATGGAAAAAAATACATGGTCGAACGAGTGATTAACTTTAGAAAAGAATTATCTGTGATGGTTGCCAGAAGTAAGAGCGGTCAGATTGAGTCCTTTCCCGTTGTAGAAAATATTCATAATAATAATATCCTAGAAGCGACAATCGCCCCTGCCAAAGTTTCGAAATTGATTCGACAAAAGGCCACAAAGATAGCAGAAAGAACGGCCTCCGCTCTTGGCGGTTCCGGGATATTCGGAATAGAGATGTTTCTAACAGCTGATGACCGTTTATTGGTAAATGAAGTCTCGCCTAGACCTCATAATTCAGGTCATTACACCATTGAGGCATGTTCGGTGTCTCAGTTTGAACAGCATCTACGTGCCATATTGAATCTACCCTTGTCTAGGCCCAAGTTACTCTCTCCAGCAGTAATGGTTAACATTCTAGGTTCAGCGAATTGTAATGGGCCTTATAGAATAAAGGGACTGAAAAAATTTTGTTCAATACAGGGAGCGAAGCTATATTTGTACGGAAAAAGGATATCTAAACCTAACCGAAAGCTAGGTCATATTACTGTCACGGCTGATAGTACTTATATTGCACTACAAAAAGCAAAACAAGCAAGAAAAGCTCTGACGCTGGAGAATATGTGATCTTTTCAAGAGGAGATGAAGATGTCCCAGATTCTTGTAGGGGTTGTTATGGGCAGTGATTCTGATTTACCTATAATGAAAGAAGCTGCTGACATACTACAATATTTCGATGTGAGGCACGAGGTAAGAATCCTCTCTGCCCATAGAACGGCTGATTCCATGTTTGAATATGCCCAGGTTGCTAGAAAGCGCGGAATCTTATCGATAATTGCGGGAGCAGGTGGAGCAGCTCACTTACCCGGAATGATTGCAGCAATCACTTCTATCCCCGTAATAGGGGTTCCCATTAAAAGCTCCTCTCTAAATGGACTTGATTCTCTTCTTTCTATCGTTCAGATGCCCCCAGGGGTGCCGGTTGCGACTGTTGCTATCAACGGAGCCAAAAATGCGGGGATACTTGCATGTCAGATCATAGGAACAAGACATAGAGAGATTGGTGATAAAGTGAATGAATATAAGAGAAAACTCAATAGAGAAATCTATTTGAAAGATGCAAAGCTCAGGAGGTTAGGTACACAAAAGTATACCCCCTGATCTTCTACATTCAGGAACCTATCATTCCAGGCAATTTGATCGGCTTCCGATATTGCTTTGTTACATTTATCCCCTCATTTGTTGAAACTACCACCCTGTCCAAGTTGCTCCCGGAAGGCGGAGATAGGGATAATTTTTGACCTGGATTGAGCTTAGAAATGGATTCTGTGGTGGGGCCATAGTCTACATGCAAATTTGTTAATGGCATTTTTCCAGTATTTGTGAGAACAACCCGAGCGTTAACAAATAACGACTGCTCATCTTTCATTGGATCAACATCTAGAGAATAATTTTTGGTCGGAATAATGGATATTAAAAATAACCCAACTATTACAGCAGAAAGTGATCCCAAACCGGCCGCCATTATAACAATTAACCGCATGAAGCTGAAGTAAGTGGTCTATGCTATATCTTTTATTCGGAAAATATCTTCTGAACTCCAAACGAACTTACCACGCGCAGAAGAATATGTTAATAAGTTGTACATTGAATCTAATTACCTGTCTCCTTTCATTTCTTCTCTTGACTTAAAAATCGGTTTAATCCCGAGCGGCGAATAATCACCAGTGGAACAAGTAAAGCATAATTCTGTCTCCGGTAAGCCGATAGCTTTCGCAAGATTCGATGTGTCATTGTAGCCTACGTAATCTGCCCCTATCCGTTGAGATATCTTAGACGCAATATTGACCTCGGATTTCTCATTCATGGCCTCCCTGTAGGCTAAAAGCTCATCCTGGGAGGGAAAGTCTATTCCAGCATAGCAGGGGAATCGAATTGGAGGATAGGTGACTAAGATGCTAACTTTCTTTGCTCCTGCCCTACGTATTATCTCAATGATAGAAGCAGAGCTCGTGCCCCTAACTATGCTGTCATCAATGATAACCACGTTTCTACCTTCAATGATGTTCCGTATCGGCGTAATGCTGCTGCTTATCGCCACTCTACTTGCGTGGTATGGCTCAATAAAGCTCCTCATAGAGCCCTTCTTGCTATACCGGTCCTTGAGAAGCCCCTCTTCAAAAGGTATTCCCAATCTCTGAGCATAACCAAGAGCTGCAGGTCTCGCAGAATCTGGTACTGGGATAACTACATCGGCTTCAGATATAGGAAACTTCTCTGCCAACAGGTGACCAATTCTCTTTCTCGCCTCATAAATGCTAATCCCTTCCATTATGCTGCTAGGATGAGCAAAGTATGTATATTCAAAGGCACAATGTGAATGCGGTTTCTCCTTAGAAAATTGTGTTGCTTCTAGGCCCCTTTCGCTGAACTTTAATAGTTCTCCGGGCTTAACGTCACGAACCAGTTCTGCCCCTATTACCGACAAAGCACAGGACTCTGAGGCTACTAGAAATGCGTCATATTCCTTATGGTAACCCAGAACAAGCGGGCGAAAGCCCCTGACGTCCCGAGCTGCATAAACAGAGCCATCATCGGTCAGAAAAGTAAAACAAAAAGATCCTACCATTTCGTCTTTTAAAACACCAAGTGCTCGATTGAGATTACTGTCCACCTCCGTTAAAGTTACGAGACGCTGGGCTGCAATTAGGGTATCGCTCATAGTTTGCGGAGTAAAGCTACAACCTCCAACCATTTCAGCTAATTCCTCCACATTAGCAATGGTCCCGTTATGTGCAACACATAAATCTCTGACTTTTAACGGTTGAGCATTTTGTATTGTACTCCTGCCAAAGGTAGAATATCGTACGTGCCCTATTATTGCCCTGGATCTATACTTCCTTACTAGCCTGTGAAAATGTTCGGCGCTACCAGATACAAGCCCTAGTCGACGAAAAGGCACTTTGCCTGGAACTGCAATTCCCCAAGATTCTTGTCCTCTGTGTTGGAGGGCGCGCAAACAATCTATTGCAATAGGCACAACATTTTTCCCATCGAGAGAGAATATGCCTACTACTCCACAATTTTCATGAACCATAGCCACTTTGCTCCCTTCTACAACCTTGAATATTCAGTAGAAAAACAGAAGATTTACGGAAGATAGTCATGAATGGGGGTTCCATAGTAGTAATTCAGACTGAGCAAGATAAAAGCCTATCATCATAATATGCATCAGGATACTTCAACTTAGAACTTATGACATTGCCCTATTCAACGAATTGTAATTTTTCTCCAGTTCTGTTAGGGAACTACGAATTACTGGCGAACCTAATTTCGTGAAAATGACTTTATTGGTTTTGGAACCCGAAGAATTACCTATATTGGCATATATAAGTCCTGGGGTAGCTCTCAATAGATTTTCAACATCCTTAGGTTCGCTGGTCGCAAATACGAACCTAGATTGAGACTCTGAGAATAGAAGATTGTCAATCCTGCTACAATTGTTAGGTATTAAATCCAGGTTAATCTCGAGTCCTGTTTTTCCCTCCAAAGCTATTTCACATAACGCTATAGCCAATCCTCCTTTGGAACAATCATGTGCACATGTGACTAGGTTATCACGTACCAAGGAAAGCATAGTTTTTCTATTCAGCCTATCGGTATTAAGATCAAGGCGAGGAACAACTCCTCCGACGACTTTATGATAACCTTCATAGTATTCCGAGCCTCCCATTTCGTCAAATGTCAAGCCTATGGTAAAAATTGTATTGGATGGTTTTAGCGCTGACCTGGTTATCCACTTGGCATCTTCTATAATACCCAGACACCCTATCACAGGGGTAGGTTTTATTGGCCCCTTGAAGGTTTCATTATATAAACTCACTTTACCTCCGACTACCGGAATATTCATGAATTTGCAAAAGTCAACAATTGCTCTGACGGATTCTTCTAATGACCAGAAAGTTTGCGGATTCTCAGGGTTACCAAACTGTAAGTGGTCTATTATTCCAATTGGTTCTGCTCCAGTGCATACTACGTTGCGAGAGCTTTCAGAGAGGCAACCTAAGGTCCCGTAATACGGATCCAAATAACAGTGCTTTGAATTTCCGTCCAATTTAATAGATAGGAATTTGTTCTCTGTGAGCCTTAGGACGGCAGCATCAGAAGAACCTGGTTTTAGAATAGTCCTTGCTCCAACTTCGTGATCGTATTGTTCATATACCCATGACTTGCTCGCAAGAGATGGATTGGAAATCATTGATAACAGTACCTGCTGTAGATTAGAAGGTTCAATGGGCGAAATTGAAGCCTTTTTAACCTCATCCATATAGAGAGGTCGAGCAGATAGTCTCACGGACATCGGCGCATGACATATAAGATTTGAAGGCATTTTTCCTACAATCTTCCCTTTGAATCGCAGCACTAGGTCATGATGGTCCTTCACTCTACCGATTAAACTGAAATTAATGTCGTACTTGTGGAAAATTTTCTTTAACCCCTTTAATTTCTCGGAATCGGTAACAAATAACATTCGCTCCTGTGATTCCGACACCATAAGATCCGACGGACCAAGATTATTTTCCTTGGAATGAACTTTACTCAATTCAACATCAAAGCCTTTCCCGAGAATGTCTGATAATTCGGAAAGGCAACATGAAAGCCCTCCTCCTCCAAGATCCTTTAGAGCTTTAATATAATGTTGCTCTGCAGCCTCTATTGTGGCTTCAATTAATAGCTTTTCTTCAAAAGGATCGGGAACCTGGACAGCAGATCGGTTCTCTTCAAGCATATCTTTTGACGCGAAGGTAGCACCTCCCATGCCTTCACGTCCTGTTGCCCCTCCTGCAAGAATTATATAATCACCACTTGAAGCACAATTTCTGATTATCCGGTCGGTTCTACCTAATCCAATAGACGCCACGTCAACCAAGCAATATTCACCAAAAGAGGCATCGAACTCAACCTCACCAGTTACTGTCGGGACACCTATACAATTCCCATAATCTGCTATACCTCTTACGACATTTCTAAAAAGCCACTTGGTTCTTGAATAGCTTTTTGCATCTTTGTCTATATTACCAAATCTAAGAGCATTAAGCAGCGCAATTGGTCTAGTTCCCATAGACACAATATCACGTATCACCCCCCCCACTCCAGTTGCAGCTCCTCCATAAGGTTCTACGACCGATGGATGATTGTGGCTTTCTATATGCACAGTAAGAGCATAACTGTCGCCTACGTCTAGCGCAGCCGCGTCAGAACCGGGTCCGAGCAAAACATATTTTCCTTCGTTTGGTAACTGCTTTATTAATTTCCTAGAGGACTTGTAGGAACAATGCTCCGACCATTCGGCTTCGATCACGCGCAACTCTAAGTCATTAGGTTCGCGTATTAATTTTTCTCTCAGGTACTGGAATTCTTCGGAAGTTAGGGAAGTCATTCTTATAAATGGGTTCTGTTGCAATAATCCTTAAGGGAGTTAAAGATACCGAAGGAGTTGTTGAGCCCAAGGGGTGTTAATATTGATTCGCTTCCTCTCTCAGGATGGGGCATTACTCCTACGACATTCCTTTGTTCATTGCATACTCCTGCGATTGATTCAATAGAACCATTTGGATTGTCACCTGAATATACCAAAACAATCTGGTCCTTTCTTTTCATCGTGTCAAGCGTCTTGCTGTCAGCAATGTAACGCCCTTCTCCATGTGCAATTGGCATGCTAAAAGTATGACCCTTGCTATATCCCAGAGTGAACGGGGTCTTATTGTTAATAACCTTCACAGCTGTCCATTTACATACAAATCTTAACGAACTATTCATTGTTAGTGCACCTGGGAGGAGCCCGGCTTCCACCAAAATTTGAAATCCATTACACACGCCAAGAACTGGAACATTTTTGTCCGCCAGCCTTTTAACTTCTTTCATAACTGGGCTTTGAGCGGCTATTGCACCCGCTCTAAGTCGATCTCCATATGAAAAGCCCCCAGGTATAATAACAGCATCATAGTTCCCTAGTCTAGGTCTGGTATACCACACCAACTCAGGTTGGAATTTATATACTCTACTGAGGACGGTTTGTACATCTCTTTCGCAATTGCTCCCTGGAAAAGTTACAATTGCTACTTTGAGCATGCTACTAATTACAACGGTTCCATTATAATAATAAAACCTTGGTCTTTTCTAAATGGTTACAAGAACTCGAAAATAATTATCTCGATAACTTACAAGATTTTTATGCTGACTCGAGTGATGAATTAGCAATGGCTAAACCAGTTCGGGATATTATGACAAAGGATGTAATCACAGTTGATCTCAATCAAGGAGCCACCGAAGCCGCTCGCCTAATGGCAGATAAGCGTATTAGTTCTGTTATCGTTCTCGAGAAAGAACAACCCATAGGAATAATCACTGAGCGTGATTTCGTAAAAAAAATCTGTGCTAAGGAATTGGAAATTTCTAAAGTTAAAGCTGGAGAAATAATGTCAAGGATTCGAACGTTTGCTGACCCGGAAACGCCTATAGACGTTGCCATTCAAAGAATGTTAAATCATAATATACGCAGGCTCCCGATACTATCGGAAGGAAAAGCTATCGGTATTATTACGGTAACAGATCTTGCAAAGTATCTTCGAACAGAACTGCTTTTGCAAGCGACATTAACAAACAGTAAACCGGAAGACTGTATCAGTGATAGCGCCTCTGATAACACTGCTGCCGATATGTGCAAAGATTTCAGTGATTCTTCTATAAGTACATATTAGACAGGTAATTGAGATGGTGACTTTTCAAGGAGATATTCCGGAAGACACAATCGTGCAATCGCTTAGCACTGGGTTATATATTCTCAAGTCAGCACATAAGTTTTCCACGGTTTTAAGCGCTTCTTTTTCCGATGAAGATCTAACAACTATCTTTAATGTCTTCGCTGAGCGAACCGATTCGATGTTAGAGTAACCACCTTTCACTATGAGATCCCGCAAGATGGTATCACCTTCGGGGTCGTCCAAGTACACCTTATTTTCAATATTCACAGCTATCAGAAATTTTTTTCGAACCAAGTGCCTTCTTTACCATACCTCGAAGTGTATGCTGTTGCATTTAATTGTAGAGATCCTTCAACAGTTCCTATAGGTATTAATTACGAAAGACAAGAAATCTACGACTAACTAAAGTTAGGTCCATCGGTCATGTAGCTCAGCCTGGTTAGAGCGAAGGTTTTGTAAACCTTAGGTCGTGGGTTCGAATCCCACCATGACCTACGGAATCGCTAACAATCCCAATCAATGATAATTATAAGCTCTTTGCCCTAGATTTCTTATCATTCAGTGATTTGATCTATTTTGGCGATATCTAGGTTGCACTAAGATTTATTCGGGTAAGCGTAGACTACATAAAGGACATGTTGTCATGGATTGTCCATGCAGGGGGAAGATCTGTTTGAAACTCATTCACAAAGGTAAAGTCAAAGATGTTTATGAGGTGGATGAGAATACCTATCTTTTCCATTTTTCCGACAGAATTTCAGCGTTTGATGTTGAAATGCCTACCTTGGTTCCGAAGAAAGGAGAAGTCCTATGTCAGTTCGCGAAATTTTGGTTTGACTCTCTAGACGTTGAAAACCATATGTTAGCCACTCGAGACTTAGACAAGATGATAGTGAAGAAGCTTAAGATGATACCCCTTGAATTTATCGTTCGGGGATACTTTTATGGAAGCCTCATTGAAAGATATGCTAAGAATGAGGTTATTTATCCAAGTCTAAGAAAATTGAAACCAATGCTTGCTTCAAGGCTTCCGGAACCCATATTCGATCCCACCACAAAATCGGATACACATGATATCCCTATTACTGAAGACCAAATAATAAGAACGGAAATATTGTCGAGAGAAGGATTGATCTATATTAAAAAAAAATCAATTAGCCTTTACAGACAAATGAGCACTATCGCCGGACGTGCCGGATTCGTAGTCGCTGACACAAAATTTGAATTTGGACTTGATACATCTGGCAATTTAATCCTATTGGCCGATTCTCTCGGCCCGGATGAGTTTAGATTATGGCGAAAATCAGACCACATGCCAGGGAAAGTACAAGAAAGTTATGACAAACAAATATTGAGGGATTGGCTAATAAGCACCGGATTTAAGGAGATTATCGACGAGCAATCAAGAAAAGGTCTAAAACCTGTCGCTCCTAGCATCCCCCCAGAAATAGTTAGTCGACTGTCACGTAGATACATCTATGCTTATGAGCAAATCTCGCATACCAAGTTCAGATCTAAAACCTAGTCTTAACCCTCAATTTATTGGCTTAATTCAGACACGTACAGACATCACAATGAACCCGCCTGATTTTTATTTAATAGGCGAAAGTGCTATTCCATATCAAACTCCATGAATCTATTCTACTGTTATTCTGAGTAATCCTTCGGTCTCGGGGTCTTGGAGCTTTTTGACCATATTACTTGGAATATCTGATGCCGCTTTGTCACACAGCACCGATAAGGTCCGTGGACAGCAGAAGCCGGACTTGCGGATCACTATGTCTCTTTTATCTAATACTGACAAGTCACAACTCCCTCGCCCCGCTATCTTCAAAGAAAGATTGGCCACAATTATCTCTATTCTTATCTCTGCGTCGTCCCTTCCTATAGCATGGCGCAATCGGTGATCTAAATGGCTACATCCTTTATTTGACCTGACACCAATAATACAATCGCCCCTCCGCGACAGTTCCGGATCGCGTGTTACCTCAACGCTTTTCTTGTGGAAGCAAAGCACATTGGGATGACCATGGAAAATGACATCGTCCTGAACCAAGACCTAAATTTGTAATCGATCCAAATTAAATCTAGCGGATTACACGGATTACACGCTTAAGGTAAATTTAAATTGCAGAATACGAAGTAGTAAAAAATGAATTGTTACCAGCAGCAGCAGGATATGATAGAGCAATTACAGTCTTCTCGCCTGACGGCAGGCTTTACCAAGTTGAATATGCAATAGAGACCGTTAGAAGAGGAACTCTAGCAATAGGACTAAAGAGCAAAGAAGGTGTTATTCTTGCAGTTGAAGAAAAGGCCCGCAAGTTGCAAATTTCGAATGTGACACAAAAAATATTTCAAGTAGACGATCATATTGGTGTTGCGGCAGCCGGATATATCCCTGATGCTCGAACACAAGTTGACCACGCTAGATTTTTTGCACAGAGTAACCGCCTTATTTATGACGAGCCTGTTGACGTCGAAGGCGTAGCTAAGAATTTAGCCGATATGGCACAGCAGTTCACTCAGTACGCCGGAGTAAGGCCATTTGGAGTAGCCTTAATTCTAGCTGGAGTCGATAAAAATGGGGCATCATTATACTTGACTGATCCTAGTGGAACGTATATAGGATATGACGCTGTAGCGATAGGAGCAGGCAGCGACCAAGTTACCGAATTTTTAGAAAAACAGTACCAGATGGAAATATCGATGGATGATGCTGGCGCTTTGGCGATGGAGTCTATATATCTCGTTAGCGAAGAAAAAACCGGAACTAGACACGTAAAGATGGCTGTTATAGATAATGAAACAAAGACAATGAGAAAGGTGGAAGATAATGACATTGAAAGATATGCAAGTATAGCAAAAGATAAGAGCCCAAAGAAATAGAGTTTTAAAAGTTTAATATAAAGGATGATATCCCTTAAACAAAATATATGTCGGTACAGATAGGGGCCCTCGCACCCAAGATCCAAATATCTGAATGGGTCCAAGGCAGGCCCATTGATATTACACAAGAAAAAGCGAATGTTATCGTAGTTGAGGTTTTCCAAGTAAATTGTCCAGGCTGCTTTATCTATGGTCTCCCAGAAGTCATCAATATATTTAATCGCTATCGGGGAGAAGCAATCAAAGTCTTCGGGTTGGCTACAGCGTTTGAAGATTATGACAAAAACACTCTTTCCAACTTGAAAATGTTGGTATCGACCGGAGAGGTAATAGGTCAAACCTTGAGGGCCTTGAGAGAGTACGGTCAGCTGCGTCCTGGTAATAAATTACCTTATACAATCCCATTTCCGGTCGCAATGGACGTAATTGTGAGAGAATCTTATCCAGTAACCGAAAGTAAAATAAAAGATTTTATCGAAGCTAACATAGAGGGCTATCGTTCTTACAGTGAAAAAGACAAATCGCTAATTTTCGATCGTGTCCGGCAGTACCTCAATTTGAAGAAATATACTGCTAAGACATTTGAGGAGTACTCTTTGAGGGGAACACCTTCTACAATAATTATAGACAAGAAAGGAATATTGAGATACAAGGTGTTTGGCGCAAATAACAACTTAGAAAGGATGATTCAAAATTTGTTGCAGGAATAATGTCCATTGATATTTCAGTGGCAATACCTGACTCCTGTTTGTCTGACGAACAGACTCTTCGAGACAAAACTCTGAAGATAAGCCAAATAGCTAGAGCATCATCTATATTCCGGGTAAAAACCATATACCTATATCAAGACAGGGACACACAAGCTAAAAAAGCGGACCGCAGGTTGATCAAACTAATCTTAAGGTATTTGGATACTCCGCAATATCTAAGAAAGACTTTATTCCCACATATGCAAGAATTGAGATATGCTGGACTACTTTCCCCAATAAAAGCTCCCCACCACAAAGAGTGGCATAATATGAAGTCTACTAAAGAGGGAGAAATAAGAGTTGGAGTTGTGGTTAAGGTCAAGGAAAAACTCTTTGTCGATGTAGGCTTAGGTCCACTTGTACCATTAGAGGGAAAGGCCTCTGTTGGAGTAAAACTAAATGTGAGGCTTAAGTCTTCTTTTCCCAATCTTCTTGCCGAGAAAATAGATCAACAAGACATTACTTCGTATTGGGGGTTTCAAGTCCATGAAGCAAGATCTTTGAAAACATTACTCGATGAGATCAGAGATAGCGTAGTAATCATCACATCAAGACAAGGTAAATCTCTAAAGAATTTCAAGTCCCAGCTTTCAAATGAATTAGCATTTAAAAAAGGACTCTTATTGGTTTTCGGATCCCCCAGAAAAGGTGTACATCAAATCCTATCCAGTGAGGGGCGTGATATAAGTTCATATCAATTTATTGTCAATATGTTCCCTCATCAAGGAACGCAAACTGTGAGATTAGAAGAGGCCTTCTTAGGGGTGCTCGCCATCGTCAACTGTTTTCTTAATTCCTGAGACAGGAGTCAGACTTTTTTCTAATGTTCCCTCAATCATGTAGGCTACAAATAGCAGTATTATATGTATTTTCAAACATACGACAGGTTATAAATTTATTAACGGGGAACCGACAACGTTCATTACAGATGGGCCACCGAAAATATAGTGCACCTCGCCGTGGAAGCCTAGCATTTAGGCCGAGATCTCGAGCAAAGAGTCTAGAGGCGAGAATCAGGACCTGGCCCAGTATAGACGAAGATAAACCTACTCTCATGGGATTTGCTGGTTTTAAGGCTGGCGGAATTAATATCTTGACAGTCGATGACCGGGAAAAGACTCCTAATTTTGGCAAGCATTTCTTGAACCCTTCGACGGTTATTGCTACCCCTCCGATACGTATAGTAGGTGTTCGTGGATATAAACAGGGTGTCAATGGCAGGCAGGTGACTTTTGATGTGTACTCTAGAGATGCGCCCAAAGAGCTTGTGCGTAAGGCAGACATGAAATATAACGAAGAGCTCTTTGTTAAGGCTGAGGAAAGCATACCTTTTATAGATACCATAGTGGCAACGGCTGCTGTTCTTCCTAGAGAAGCGAACTTGTCTCAAAAAAAACCGTTCGTCTTTGAGATAGCTATTTCCGGCAGCGATAATGAGAAAAAATTCGAATATATCAAAGGTTTATTGGGAAAAGAAATTCGCGTCCGAGACGTTTTTCAACCGGGACAGTACGTTGATGTGCTTGGGATTACAAGGGGAAAAGGAGTGGAAGGACCTATAACTAGATTTGGAGTTAAACGAAAGCAACACAAATCTAGAAAGAGCGTTAGAGCAGTTGGAACGCTGGGACCAATTTCTCCTGCAGTAGTGATGTATACGGTTGCCAGACAAGGTCAAAGAGGGTTCCATCAGAGAACTGAATACAACAAGAGAATATTGTTAATGTCATCGGCTGGCAAAGATAATCAAATATCTATTAATCCAAGTGGAGGGTTTAAGCATTTCGGTCTTGTAAAAGAGGACTACGTAGTGTTGCGTGGCTCAGTCCCTGGAGTTCCCAAAAGACTCGTAAAACTACGCCAACCTATCAGGAACATTGACAGAAAGGTAATTGAGCCAAAAGTGATCGAGGTAATGGTAAGATGAAATCTGAGCTGGTAGTCAGGTCTATAGATGGTTCAGCCGAGAGCACTATACCGCTGCCTCAGGTTTTTCAAACTCCTTTTAGACCTGAAGTAATTCATCGGGTTTATGTTAACTTGCTATCGCACAGGTTCCAGAGACAGGGTCGTTATCCGGCCGCAGGAGAACTGGTAAGCGCTGAATCTAGGAATACTGGCCTTGGAATTGCGAGGCTTGCGAGGATTCGTGGACAGGGATTCAGTAGGGCTGGACAAGCGGCTGGTGTTGCAGGCGTCAGAGCAGGCAGAGTGGCGCATCCTCCTGAATCGTGGAAGGTAATCCATAAAAAGACAAACAAGAAAGAACGACGTCTTGGCCTCTTTTCAGCTATAGCAGCTACTGCTCAAAAAGATCTTATCATAGGTAGAGGCCATCGTGTTGAGGGAATTCCGGATTTTCCCATTGTGTCTTCTAATAATATAGAGTCAATTACTAAAGCACGCGATCTTCTAAAAGTTCTAGTAGCTTTTGGACTAGCTGATGATCTCACAAGAGCAGGTAGACCGAAAAAGAAGGCAGCGACATATAAAGGAAAGGGAACAAGACATGCTGGAACGTGCGCGTTGATAGTTGTTAGGAAAGGATCAAACATACTTAAGCTATCTAATTCTATAGCCGGCGTCGATGTCAAGAGTATTGAATCCTTAAGCGTACTGGATTTGGTTCCTGGCTCAAAACCAATAAGATTGACCATTTTTTCGCGTGGCTCATTAGATTTTCTAGAAAGATCTATATCTCAGAGTAATCTGGAAAGTGAAAACAAAAGATGAAAGGGAAGAGAAAGAAAGAGAACGCAGTATCTATAGAGAAGGCAAATAGCACGTTTGTCCAACCCTATGTGACAGAGAAAACGTTTAATGCCATTGAGAAAGAGAATAAATTAACTTTTATCGTATCCGAAAAATCTACTAAAAAAGAAATAATTGAAGCCTTAAAATTAGTCTACGAGGCCGATGCAATTGAGGCAAATACCGCTAAGACAATCCAAGGAAAGAAAGCAATCATAAAGTTCAAGACTGAAGGGGGAGCAAGAGAGCTTGCTACACGGTTGGGGCTGGTTTAATAATCACATGTTCTTAGTTAGGTTTAAAAGGAGTACAGTAACTGGAGATAACTGATTCTGATTGGTCCGTGAATTCAAATTCAAAGGTTATTCCTTGTCACAATTACAATCATCGTCTATAGAATCCATATTACCCATTCTCAATTCGCGACAACGTAGATCACTTGACAAGCGAGTAGACAAGTATATGAATGACGAGAAAAGGAAGTTGCGTGAAGAGATTAAAATGGCCAGGGAAGGCAAACTGCAGGAACCTTTGAAAACTCATGTAAGAGATATGATAATTCTTCCCGATATGATTGGCCTTACCATAAATGTTCATAATGGTAAGGAGTTTTCTGCCATTTCCATAAGACCAGAAATGATTGGACATTATCTAGGTGAATATGCTATCACAAATAAGAGAGTCCAACATGGTGCCCCCGGAGTAGGTTCTTCTCGATCCAGCTTGTATGTTCCGCTAAAGTGAGCATTTTATGGGGAAGTCCACGTATGCATTTAAAGCATTTGACAAATTGAGACATGTGAGGGCGAGAATAAGGGATAAAGATATTTCTCATAAACACTCAAGGGAAATCGCAATTGCAATTCAGGGAATGTCTCTGGAGAAATCGAGAGAGTTCCTTGAGCGAGTTCTATCACGAGAGGTAGCTGTACCATATAGAAGGTACAATAACGAAGTTGCTCATAGATCGAATATTCGCGATGGTTTTTTTGCGGGCAGATTTCCAAAAAAAGCTACGAAAGAGTTTCTAAGACTTCTTGACAATTTAGAATCTAACGCCGAGTATAAAGGCATGGATCTAGACAGGCTTAAAATAATTAGCGCTGTAGTCCACAAGGCAAGAAAATTAGAGAGATTTATGCCCAGAGCTATGGGAAGGTCGACCCCAAAAATAGATACATTAGTACATATCGAATTAGTTGCCCAGGAGATAAGGTGATAAAATGAGTGCAGTAAAAAATGTTATTAAAAGCAATTACAGAAATATGGAGCTGGACGAATTTCTTTCGCAAACATTGAAGGACGCAGGGTATGGATATGTAGATGTGCAAAAGACTCCAATAGGAACTAGGATCACCTTATATGTCACTCGACCAGGTTTAGTTATCGGTCGGAAGGGAACAGGGATTAAAGATCTTACAAGTAAACTTGAGCAAAAATTTGGCCTCAGTAGTCCTCAAATTTCTGTTATGGAGGTTGCGATTCCGGAACTGAATCCCAAAATAATGTGCAACAGAATAGCACAGCTAATTGAGAGAGGGACGGCTTTTAGGCGAGCAGCTCTTTGGACCATCAATACCGTTATGAACGCTGGTGCTTTAGGAGTAGAAGTTTCCATATCAGGAAAACTGAGGAGTGAAAGGGCTCACTTTGAAAAACATTCTGCAGGCATAATTCCAAAGAGTGGAGACGTAGCATCCCGTGTAGTAGACACAGCGATAACACATGTGTTGACCAAGATGGGTTTAATGGGCGTCCAGTTGCGTATAGCTAAAAGAAACGAGCTCCCAGAGGACTTTGAGCTTGTAGATAATCAAGGAAGTAAGGGAGAATTACTGGCCAAGTCTGAAACCAACATTGTAGCTGAGAATGAAGTGTCATCAACAAGCAAGGTTTCATCTTCTAGTGAAGAAAGACAAGAGAGGGCATTGGCTGCAGGGGGAAGTGCAAATGGGTAGGGTCAAGTTGAGAACTCTACAGGAGATGAATCAAACCGATCTGAGGGAGAAACTATCCGAGCTTAAGGTGGAACTGCTGAAATTGAAATCCGAACGGGCAAAGGGCACCTTAAAAAAGGAGACTGGCAGTATCAGATGGATAAGACGAGACATCGCAAGGATATTGACGATTCTTAATGAAAGAGAGAGTAAAAGGCCATGATTAAGGCAGACACACTGCTATATCATGAGCTCATTGGATTAAATATTCATATCCTAGACGACACTTCAACGACGCTGACAGATGTTTCAGGAAGCATTATTAATGAAACAAAAAACACATTTTTAATAAGGACACCACGAGGAACGAAAATGATAACAAAGAAGAATGCCACTAAGATCAGATTTGCAACTGACTCTGGCGTTTACTTTATAAGTGGTTCATCGTTGATAGGAAGACCAGAGGATCGAATCACAAAAAACTGCTAAGGGGATTAATATGGTTAGGAATATTGGCATATCAGTTGCTCCACCTCGAAAGACTTGTAATGATCCCATTTGTGTTTTCCATGGGTCCCTGCCTGTTAGGGGAAAGTCCTTTAATGGTATAGTTGTGAGCTCAAAATCTAATAAAATGGTAGTAGTTGCAATGGAATATCCACACCCTGTTGCTAAATATAAGAGATTGGAGAGAAGCCGCTCTAAGGTGCACGCTTATATCCCTGCATGTATATCTGCTACAGAGGGACAGCAGGTAAAAATAGCAGAGTGCAGGCCACTTTCAAAGACTGTCTCATTTACCGTTATCGAGGCAAGTGGAGGGAATGGCAGCTAAAACAAGAGCGGTTTCGGCAAAAGGAGTAGAAGAATTTCGCCCATATATTACTAGGGCCCTTCCGGTTACTGCTTCTCTCATTTGTGCCGACAACACAGGTGCCAAAATACTAAAAATAGCTATGGTTAACCGATATAAAGGGAGGCATTCAAGAATGCCATCGGCCGCAGTTGGGGATTTTGTAACAGTTACCGTTAAGAAAGGCAAAGCTGACCTTCGAAAACAGATTTTTGGAGCAGTAATAGTAAGGCAAAAATACCCTCTTAGAAGGTTGAGTGGACTGCGTGTTACATTTGAAGACAATGCTGCTGTCTTAGTCACTCCCGAGGGAGAAATTAAGGGGACAGACATAAAGGGGCCTGTGGCGGCAGAAGCAGCTGAAAAATGGCCGAGAATAGCAAACCTTGCTTCGATGATAATATAGATTTTAGATATGTCAAGGATAAACCCAAAATATGTGCCAAAATATATGCGCGATCGTTCGATAGCGGCTCACCTAGGCGATAACTTGCGTCAAGTATATCGCCTTAGATCATACCGCGTGATAAAAGGTGACACCGTTAGAGTGGTGAGGGGAGAATATAGTGGAATCGAAGGGAAGGTAGAATCTGTGGACACCATGACTGGAGGTTTGGCAATTGAAGGTATCCAAAGAGAAAAAGTCCGTGGAGGAAACGTGAAGGTCAGGATTCATTCCTCGAATGTCATGATAACCAGTATGAATTTGGATGACAAATATAGGCAAGAGAGGTTGCAAGATCAGTCATCCAAGGAAAAGTCTAAGACCCATCGGAGAGCTAGAATGCAAAAGAGAAAAAAGCGAATGACCAAGGAGAAAGCAAGATAATGGCGAACAAAGGTGGATACACAAGACTAAAGAGGCAAATGGCCCCAAGCTTTTGGAAAATTGAAAGGAAGCATAGTAGATTTGTTCTTAAAGTACATCCTGGCCCCCATTCTGGGAGTACTGCCTACCCGTTGGGGGTTGTACTAAGAGACATTCTTAAGGTTTGCAGCACAATGCAAGAAGCTAAGAAAATTGTAACTGGCAAGAAAGTAAAGGTTGACGGGAGGATATGTTCAGACATCAATTTTGGAATAGGTCTAATGGACGTACTGGAATTTGTTCCCACTGGACAAGCATTTCAGTTCATTGCAAAAGACTCAGATGTTCTAAAACCAGTTGGTATTTCTGGCCAAGAAAAAATGTCGAAAATAGTTAAGATTAAGAACAAAATGATGATCAATGGAGGCAAATTACAATATGGCTTTCATGATGGTAAGACAATCATAACCAGTGAGCCAATGAATGTAGGAGACAGTTGTATTGTGAGTCTTCCCGAACTGAAAGTCATGACTCACATCAAATTTGAAAAAGGTTGTTCCGCACTAATAACTAGAGGTGAAAATGCAGGGATAATCGGCAAGGTTGAAGATATTCGGGATGGCGTATTTTCTCTTCCTAAACGAGTTCTGTTATCCTATGGGGATAGATCAGTAGAGTTGCCTGCGGATATTGTAATTGCATTAGGATCAGAACTCCCAGCAATTAAGGTGAGCTAGAATGAGTTTGGAAACAAAATTATCTCCGATGAAGAAAATAGCAATTAGCAAGGTCGTAATAAATATAGGAGTTGGACGATCAGGCGAGCCTGTTGAGAAGGCAAAAAGAGCTTTGAACACCATGACAGGACAGCAGCCTAAGGTTTGTGGAGCTAAGAATACGGTCAGGGACTTTGGGATACATAAGGGCGAACCTATTGGCGCCATGGTCACATTGAGAAGAGATAAAGCAGCCGAGTTCTTAGGGAGAGCTATCGCAGCCAAGGGTAATACTATAAAGGCCTCTTCGTTTGATAATTTCGGTAATTTATCAATTGGTATTCATGAACACATAGACATTCCGGGTACTAAATACGATCCCGAGATTGGAATCTTTGGTATGGACGTGTGTTTGGCATTAGCCAGACCAGGATATAGGGTTTCTAGGAAAAGAAATAAATCTAACATAGGAAAAAGCCATAGAATAACAAGAGAAGATGCAATAAGTTTCTTGAAGCAATCCTTCGGAGTTGAAATAGTCTAATGCCTAAACCTAGGGAATACAGCGTAACAGGTAGAAAACAAGTATCACATGGAAAAGGGACTAGATGGTGTAGAAGATGTGGTCAATATACAGCGCTAATACAGAAATATGACCTTATGCTTTGCAGACAATGTTTTAGAGAAGTAGCCTCAAGCCTAGGCTTTATCAAATATCAGTAAAGGTGTTCTGGTACTTAAATGCCCGCTTTAAATGTGTTATCCAACTTATTTACAACTGTGTATAATAACGAGACAAGGAGAAAAAAAGAATGCACTGTAATTCCGGCTTCCAGATTTGCAAGCGATGTGCTGCGCGCTATGCAAAAGTACCGATACATAGGAGAATTTGAGCAAATCGATGATGCACGCGCGGGCAAGTTCCGTATACAGTTATTAGCAAAAATTAACAAGTGTGGAGTCATAACTCCTCGATTTAGTGTAAAAAAAGACGAATATTTAGATTGGGAACGCCGGTATCTTCCAGCCTACAGCATGGGAATTCTAGTCGTTTCTACAAGCGCAGGAATAATGTCGCATCACGAAGCCCAAGAAGAAGGCCTCGGAGGAGTACTAATAGGCTATGTCTACTAAAGATAAAAATGAGACAGAACTGCCGGTTCCTGAGAATGTCAGCGTAAAAAAACAAGGCCACCATGTAGTAGTTACAGGAACAAAGGGGACTATCATCAAAGATTTTCATAAATTACCAGCTCTAATAGATGTGGGTGATAGGACAATAACTATTAGACCTGCAGGTAAAAGAAAAAGGGACCTAGCAATAACAAACACGGCTAAGAGCATTATCAATAACATGTTAATGGGTGTTGACAAAGGATTTAGGTATAAACTAAAAATAGTCTTTGCACACTTTCCGATTTCTGTTAAAGTAAGAGGCAGAGAAATACACGTAGAAAACTTTTTTGGTGAAAGATCGGCTAGGATTTCACATATTGTAGGTGATGCAACAAAGGTTAACATAAGTGGGGACGATGTTATCGTTGAAGGTCCAAGCCTTGAGGAAGTGTCGCAAACAGCAGCAAATATTGAATCCTCTACAAAGGTAAAGGGAAAAGATCAGAGAGTATTCTTGGATGGTCTGTATATCTATTCTCGTAGCGAGGGAGACTGAAAAATCTAACTTGCAAAGCAAAAAGGAAACTTTACTTGTGAAAACTGCAGAGTCCGGACATTTCCGTGAATTAGAGTAGGCTGAGAGTATGAAAGCGGTCATTCTTGCGGGAGGATTAGGCAAACGCTTGAGACCGCTAACTGATGAGAGACCAAAACCAATGATAGAGGTTCTCAATCAACCAATCATAGAATGGCAAATAAAATGGTTCAAAAAATTTAGAATAGATGAAATTGTGATCTGTGTAGGATACCTTAAAGAACATATAATCGACTACATAGGTAGTGGGAGCAAGTTTGGCGTAAAGGTAGGATACGCAGTAGAGGAAGAGCCGTTAGGTACCGGAGGAGCTCTTAAGAACGCACAAAGCCTTCTCGGAGGAACAGAGAGTGAGGGTTTTTTTATGGTAAACGGTGATATACTGACAGATTTAGACCCGAATATGTTACGAGACGGAATGACTTCGTCTGCTATAGCTGTTGTTCCCTTAAGAAGTCCGTACGGTGTAATTGAGTTAGACGAAAGCTCTAATATTACAGGGTTCGTAGAGAAGCCACAGATTGAAGGCAGGTGGATTAATGCCGGAGTATATTACTTCGAATCAGAGGTCTTCAGCTATCTCCCAGATAGTGGTAATATAGAGATGACAGCGCTTCCTATGATGATAAAGGATAGAAAAATAAAGGCAATACAATACGAGAAATCTTTCTGGCGATCAATCGATTCCCATAAGGATATCGAAGAAGCGAGTAGAGAAATAAAGAGCAGCAGATTGCTATCATGAGCATAGGGCGCATAGGTTATAGTCTGGGGACTCTGACTACACCAGAAGAGATGTTGTGGGCAGGAAAGGAAGCAGAGAATAATTATAATACACACTCCATTTGGGTGCCAGAATCTTGGGGACGAGAGGCATTTTCTTCACTTGGAGCACTTACTCAAATAACCAGTAGAGTTAAACTTGGAACCTCAATTGTTAGTATTTTTTCAAGGTCCCCATCTACTATTGCCATGTCGGCCGCTACTGTTGATATGCTTTCCAACGAGAGGATGCTAATAGGCCTAGGAGCTAGCACTTCTGTTTTATCAAAGAATTGGCATGGATTAAACTTTGAAAATCCAGTCGAAAGAATGAGCGAGTATGTTGAGTGTATACGCTTAATTCTTACTGGAGACCTAGTTAATTACAAAGGAAACATTTGCAAGATAAAGAACTTCAAATTGGCATTTAAACCGAAAAGGCAGAATATTCCTATATTTCTTGCTGCTGTCAAGCCGAAGATGATTTTATTAGCTACTTCAGTTGCTGACGGCATATTGCTTTATCTTCGCCCAGAACACGAACTTCGGAGGGTAGTATCGACCATCAGATCTAGACGTAGGCAGACAGACTTTGAAATTGCCTGCATATTTATCACATCTGTATCTGACAAGGACCCCGAAAAAGGAAGAGACCGAGTTGCCAAGACCCTAGCATTTTACGTGGCCGTTGGCCACTACTACAACAAGTTCTTGGCAGAAAACGGATTTAGAAACGAAGTTCGAGATATAACGTCCGAATATAATGCTAACGGGCTAAACGCTGCGAGCAAATTAGTGACAGACAAAATGTTGAATTCCCTAGCCATTTATGGAGGTCGCGAGGACTGTATTAAAGCACTCAACAAATTTATGTCGACTGGCATTTCACTGCCAATAATTCAGATAAACCCCTTACATGATGATTCTGAAGGATCAATAAGAGAAATCCTCACTACTTTCAATGGAAATGCCTGAAGAAGTTGCCATTGTGGCCTCAGAAACCTCCCCATTTACAAGAAAAGAGTCATCCATTTTTGAGTTGGCCTGCAACCCTTGCCTAGAAATTTTTAGGAAAACGAACATTGACCGCACCGAAGTTGATTCGGTAATACTTTCCACATGTTCTACCCTTCAATATACTTCGAGCATTGTCTCAGAGATGTTGGGGATAAAACCGAAAAACTCTTATCGTCTAGATAATCTTTGCAATTCTGGGACATCAGCAATAATTTCGGCTTTTTGTGAAATAGCAGCAGGACTTTGCGATTGTGTATTAGTAATTGGCGCGGAATGTGAGACCAATGATTCGGCTAAAAAACTCCAATGGGATTTAACCAGAGGTTCATTTAATCTTCCGGTCCACTGGGCGTCATTATTCGCCCGCTCCCATATGAGGAAGTTTGGAACTACTGAAGAGCAAATGGCCTCAGTGTCAGTCAAGAACCGCAGGAATTCGTCTAGGAATCCTATAGCTTTGTTTAGGGACCCGGTAACTGTTGAGCAAGTTATGAATTCAAGAATGATCTCAGATCCTCTAAAAAAGCTAGACTGCTCCTTTGTATGCACTGGTTCTTCCGCCCTGCTTTTAGCTTCAAAGAGGAAGGCGAAGGAGCTTACAGATATGCCAATTTGGATAAGGGGAATAGGACAGAAAACAATTGGTGCCAGTCTATCTCAAGTACTGTCCAAAGGCGAAGCAGGCTTGAATACTACTCGAGAGGCTGCGAGAGAAGCATATAAAATGTCCCAGACTGAGCCACGAGACATAGACGTCGTCGAATTACATGATGCATTTAGTATCATGGAAATCATGGCTTACGAGGATTTGTTTTTCACTCCTAAAGGGCAGGGAGGAAAATTCGTAGCACAACAACAACTATCCATCAATCCGAGGGGAGGATTGTTGGGTTGTGGACATCCCATCGGATGCACAGGAATTGCTCAAACCGCCGAAATAGCCGCGCAACTCACAGGACGAGCGGGAGAAACCCAAGTCAATGGTTGCAAGACTGGACTGATTCACAATATGGCTGCGGCAGGAAGTTCTTCGTCAGTGATTATATTGAGGAGTTAAAAGAATGAAGTTAAAATGCAGTTTGATAATGGAACACTTCTTAAAATGTTTAAAGGACCACAGGTTTGTTATTCCTTATTGTAGTAGGTGCGGTTCTCCTGCATGGCCTCCCGTAGAAAAGTGCTATAATTGTATGTCGAAGGTAAAGTTAAAAAGAATTAAAGTACCGCAAGGGCATTTAATAGAGCATACTACCGCATACACTATATGCGGTCCTGTGATATTTGGAGTCATAGAAATACATGGAATAAAGCTAGTCGGGTCCTTACACCCTTCAACTATGCCGCAGGTAGGAATGAGCGTGAAAATGGTAAATTGCGGTCTGTCTACTGATGATACGCCGTTTTATGAATTCGAATAATGGTGAATATTATAATGAAGATCAATAGCCCCTAAATTATTCAGTCATATCTATTGCAGTGAATAGAATATATGTTCAAAACCTTTTTAATAATGTACCATCTCCCATGACCTTTGACAGATTCGTTGATGATAGATTGCTTACGAGCAGAGATGCTCTTAACAAGACACAATTGAAGCTAAAGCTAGTCGATATCGATGCAAACGCAAGGGATTATTCCCAGAGATTTGGGCAGAGGATTTTGGTCAAGAAGATTTTGGTTACCATTAGATATATGGATACAGAGCAAATTGAAGAAGTTGAACTTGACCTAGAGGAGTTAGAATCCAGAATAAAAAAGGAGAGGCTATTTTCCTCATCAAACAGGTGGGTATCACCTAGTGAGATAAAGAATAATTATATAATATCAAGCCGTCATCTAGACTTACTTTCTGACGCAATAGCGCTTGATATAATCTCTTTCTAGGCTTGATAGGTCCTAGCTGCCAAATCAATGTGATATTGAGCGCCGCTGATCAGACTCGAACTGATGACCCACTGGTTAACAGCCAGTTAAGCTTCATAGCCTTATGAAACATAGACCATGTATTTGCTCTACCATGCTGAGCTACAGCGGCGTACTATAGAAGGAATTCCCACGGAAAAATAAATGTTTAGTCACTCTGCATCCTACGAAGAAGTGGACAACAGACACGCACTTTTACTTCAATATACACTTCCTTTAGGGCTACCCAACCATATAGTAATAACTTATTTGGCTAGATTGTTATTATTAGTGCGAAGCTGCTAGTATATGAGTAAGCTTCTCTTACAACTTAGACAACTTTCGAGGATCTTCGCTACTCTTTTCGGGGTCAGGTTCCTTATAAAAGGTACTAATCCCAACACATTTACTCTTGAAACTTTTTCAATTGTTTCCACTATCGATTCTTTCTTAACTGGACCATTCCAAGAAGACAAGTCATTGAGTATGATCCCCCTAACTCTTAGATTATAATCAAGACAAGCCTTCAAAGTAAGTAGGATGTGATTTATCATACCTAACTGGAAGCGCGCCACGATGATGACCGGGAGATTTATCGCTTTTACAAAATCTGCGAGATTCTTCCTCCTCGTCAGAGGCACTAATATTCCACCTACCCCCTCAACTATCATTAGGTCATGCGCTGAAGCTAGTTTGGAATATAATCTCACAGCCTTGGATACCTTCACTTTATTGGATTTTCTTACGAGACTGGCAGTATACGGTGCCGTGGGCAAGGAGGAGAAAAAAGGATTAAGATTATAGTATCTATCTCTAACGTTCGCAACGGCGGCAAGCATTGCCACATCTTTCGATTTATGTTTCGAGCTATATTTCTCACTTACGGTAGCAAATGGCTTCATTATACCAACATCCAATCCCTGTCTCTTCATGATCAGCGCAATTGCTGCAGCTATTGTCGTCTTCCCCACGCATGTGTCTGTTCCAGTTATAAAGAATCCTTTCTCTTTCAAAATAATAGTTATTATTTGACATTAGTTGGATTTATTTGAATTGGATCTAGAGCAAGCAGATAAACAATTCGTCTGGCACCCATACACTCAGATGAAGGACTGGATGCAGCGGGACAATAAGATCATCGTGGGAGGCGATGGATTTTACCTCATAGATAGCAGGGGTAATAGGTATCTTGATGGATGTGCTAGTATGTGGTGCAATGTTTGGGGTCATACTAGAAAAGAAATTATAGATTCTATAATAAAGCAAGCTAGACGACTGCAGCACTCAACTCTATTTGGTCTGGGCAACCAACCTGCAACAGAATTGGCAGAAACTTTGCTTAAAATGGCAAAACAGATGGATCATGTATTTTACTCCGATAACGGTTCGACAGCTGTTGAAATCGCTTTGAAAATGGCTGTTCAGTATTGGAGGAACAAGGGCAATACTAGAAAAAACCGATTTCTTTCCTTGGAAAATGCTTATCATGGTGACACCATAGGTGCTATGTCCGTCGGATACGTTCCGAGCTACTTTAGACACTACAAACCCATTTTGAGATTGTCAAAAAAGATCCCTCCTCCTAAATCTGCTACTCTACTTGACAGTCATGGTCATATCGACCAAGAGTATCTTGATAAGCTGGATAAGATTTTTTCAAGATATAGTGCCACGTGCTGCGCCATGGTTATGGAGAGTGGAGCTCAAATAGCCGGCGGGGTAAATGTATATCCTCGTGGATTTCAGAAAAATATCTCTGAACTATGTGACAAGTACAGCATGTTGCTAATAGTTGACGAAATAGCGACTGGATTTGGTAGGCTGGGAAATATGGTTGAATACTCGGCGCAAAGATCTAATCCGGATATAGTTTGCTTCGGAAAGGCTCTTACAGGAGGTTATTCTCCCTTGGCAGCTACCCTTTGTAGAAACGAGATTTACTCTACTTTCCTTTCGGATTACTCAGAAAATAAGCACTTCTATCATGGACACACATACACTGGACACCCAATAGGATGTTCTGTTGCAATGGCAAATATTAGACTTTACCGGAGAGAAAATTTATTGAGGAGTATACGATCAAACAGCATTTATCTCAGAAAAAGGCTTAAGGTAATCCAAGCTTCCTCCGTTGTAGGTAGAGTTGTGCATAAAGGTCTTCTAGGTGCGATAGATTTAGTTAATAAGAAAGAGAAAAAACCTATAGAGTTGCTTGATGATCATGGAAAAAAAATTCGCTCCAACTATTATATGACACAGGAGGCCTTAAAAATGGGCGTATTTATTAGAGGTTTGGGCAACACACTTTTAGTAATTCCTCCTCTTGCAATAGGTAAAAGTGACTTTAAATTTTTATTAGATATAATATGTGAATTAACCAAAAAAATTGAAGGCATGGTATAAGGAAAAGTGCTACTTTTTTCTTATATCTCAATCATAGAGGTTATACTTAACGACTGCATTCTCACAAAAATATGATGAATAGTTCATAAATGGCACTGATTTTTTCAGTTTGCTACCTTATATACGCTCAAACCGTGAAGGTAAAAAAAAGGTCTTGAATAAATCAAGTCTAAATATGGGTCGTTTTTTAGACGGATTTAGAAAACACGAAAAAAAACGAATTTCGTCTTTTGCTTTGCTTTAGATTGTTATTGTATTGATGCCGGACCTTGCTTCCGTTGTTTTTTGATATACATTATCTCACTCTGACAATTCATTGATATATCATTATCAACAGGATTAAGCATCTATCAATAATTGCAATTTTTGATATGCAAAATGCTCGCTTTGGAAGCTATTTTTCGACAATTATTGATAGATAGCGTTACCACAACTTCTCTAGCAACACTTCTAAATTAGGGTAGCAGTTTGAACCTTCTACAGTATCCAAGTAAAAGCCCCGAGAGAGCGTGGGCATCTTAAACCAGCTTTTATTAGACGCTATATCATTTTTGCAAATATGTCCTGAATTATGCTACCTTGAGGCCTATCTCTTTTATCATAGTCATGTCCTTCTCTATATTATTTCCTCGTGTAGTAAGGTAGCCCCCTGTAATTATCCCATTTGCTCCTGCTTTAAGAGCCAATCTCTCTTTGTCTTTTAAATGAAGTTCTCTTCCTCCCGCAATTTTTAGAATTGTCTTTGGCATTATGAACCTCCATACTGCAATCGTTTTTATAGCGTCCGTAGGTTCCATTGGCGGTAGATTTGCTAATGGAGTCCCTTGTCTTGGTATTAAAATATTTATTGGAACTTCATCAGGTCGAAGAGATTTAATAGCAAAAGCAAGTTCAACTCTTTGTTTTAGTGTTTCTCCCATGCCTATTATACCACCACAACATAATTCTAGGCCCTCTTCCTTTACAATTTTAGCCGTATTAACTCTGTCTTTAAAATCATGTGTTTTGCAAATTTGTGCAAATAAACTCTCTGGAGTTTCTAAGTTATGGTTATATCTCTTTACACCTATAGACTTTAATCGCCTTGCCCTTTCACGCGTCATAAAACCTAAGGACACATTAACATCTATCGCTACTTTTTTCTTTAATTCAACTATGGTATCACAGATCTGTTCAAAGTCTTTTTCAGAAGGAGTTCGATATGCACAAACAAGACAAAAGCTATTTGCACCACCTTGTTTGGCTTTTTGTGCCTGTTCGATGATTGTCTGCTTAGGTAATAACGGATATTTGTCTATGCCCGATTGTGAGTCATAAAATGTAGACTGGGCACAGAAAGAACAATCTTCCGGACACCTACCGGCTTTTGCATTGATTAGCATTTCTACATCTACGAGTTCTCCAGTGAACTTTCGGGTAATTATGTTAGCGCATTTAGCAAGGGTTAGAATATGTCTTGTATCCAGTAATCGGTCAGCTTCTTCAAATTCAACGTTACCTCCGTCAACCACCTTCTTCATAATATCATAAATGAAAGACACATCATCCACATGATCGGTCACGCTGAAGAGAATTGAGCTTGACATATATAATTGATGCCGTTCTTACATAAAAAACAAGAATCGGGTTTCTTTCAGAACTCGAATTTAGAAATATGTGTCATACCAGCTCAAATGTTACTATGCAGCGATAGATGGGGTCTTAGCGTGGCGATCTAAACTAGCCCCTGGTTCATGAAACTCCGAGATGTAAAGCATAAAGAGAGTTTGGTTAAAGCTAAATCTCATTAAGTATTGGAATTATCTGTGCTGTACTAGCGAATCGGCCTTTCCTACAAGTATGTGATATTATGTATGTATAAAGGCCTATCTGAAATATATCCAAGTAAATTAGACATACTATTTGCAAAGGCCAATTGATAAAACTCGAAAACTATGCAAAGAAAAAGCTTGCATCAATAAGAAGGGAAAGTCTCTACAGAAGATTAAAGACAATAGCTACAATAAAGAAAATGCGAATTCAGATAGATGGAAATCGAGCAATAAACTTCTGTTCGAATGACTACCTAGGCTTGTCACAAAATCCTGCAGTGTTAAGGGCTGCCAAGAACAAACTTTATCAGGTATCTCAATGCAGCTCGAGATTAATCTCTGGCAACTCACCTGACATACAAATGTTAGAAGATATACTAGCAAATCATCGAAAGACAGAATGTGCATTAGTATATTCAACTGGCTACATGGCAAATTTAGGTGTGTTAACAACAATGGCTGATAAGAGCTCAATTATATACAGTGATGAGTTCAATCATAGTAGCATTATTGATGGATGTCGCCTTAGCGGCGCCACAGTTAAGATTTTTAGTCATAACAATGTTAACGATCTACACCGACTGATTGATACGGATAAGAATTTGAATTCTATAAGAAAATTTATAATCACCGAAGGAATTTTCAGCATGAATGGGAATATTGCAAACCTTTCTGAAATTTGCCAACTTGCCAAAGATGCAAATGCAATAACTATTCTGGATGATGCCCATGGCGATTTCATCTTAGGCCGTTCTAAGAGTTACTCTGGTACTGCGGATCTGCTTAGAGTTTCTAGACTCATAGATGTTAATATAAGCAGTCTAAGCAAAGCAATTGGTTGTTTTGGAGGTTACATAGCAGCATCACATTATATTAGAGAACTATTAATAAATAAATCGAGACAGCTTATTTATACTTCGGCTATCCCAGCGCATTTATGTCGAGCAGCGGTAGCTTCAATATCAATGGCTTCAACGGGAGTATTGCAGAAAAAGCTTCGCCGAAATATCGAGTACTTTGTAAATGCTCTCCGGAAGCTTGACTTAGTGACCGGCAATTATAGTAGCCCCATAATTCCAATTTTAGTGGGAGATGAAAAGACAGCTGTAAGCATTTCAAACTCCCTACTGAAAAAGGGAATTTTTATTCAAGCTATTCGGTTTCCTACTGTAAGGAAAGGAAGGGCCCAACTAAGAATATCTCTTACTGCAGTACATGATAGAGAGCAACTTGATTTTGCTCTGTCCAGTCTTGAAATAATCGGTAGAAAGTATAAATTGTTTTAGCTTTGTTTCGCTAGCATTAGGTAGAGGACAGAAGGTAATACAATTTAGCCTTTATCACTTGCCGGGCGAAAAGGGCACTTTCAAAACTCGAGTTTAGAAATATATAACAGTGCTTTGGTTTGAATTCTAGCAAGATGAGAGTATACACCTTTCAATTAAAATTAACAGAGGAGCAGACCAGAGAAATAAAAATGTATACGAATTATTTGTCAACCGATATGATTCTTTTTGGATTGCGATTTGCCTTCAAAAGGTATAAGGCTATTTCCGGAGGATATCTATTACCAGGTAGAAAAAGCATTGTTAAGAAGGAGACGAGAATGCTTAGTAGAAGTCAGGCTGAGTGGAGACTGAAAAACTGGAAATCAATGATAAGGTCATATAGACAAAGAGGCTACAGTTACCCTACCATATCAAGGATTAAAAGGGAAGTTCGTTTAGTTGCTTCTACCGGATAACTAGGACTGATTCTTCGACATAGAAATGATTTAATGACTAGTGTGGCACATTATGGCTGACTAGTAATACATAAGTACGTTTATCTTGATTCGAATAGATTGTTATTGTGGATAATAATGGTTTATCATTAATTCCTTTATATTCATTTAAGTAATGGTAAGACTGGATACGAGCCGCACGTCCTACAATAGCTTCCTTCCCAAGTAAACGGGCATAGGCATTTTGGGCATCTAAACCTGAAACCTTCGTCATCCATTCTTGGAGCAGGAAATTTCCTTCGATACAACAGGTAATAATAAAGATGTTCTTTATTTCTTATCATTACACCTTCGTCCATTGCTTTCCTTTTCTCGAATATGAATCTGTCATCGTCGAAGGCCTCATTTATGACATTTGTGATTGGTGTTATGTTGGCTCCTCTTTCTTGTGCTCGTTTTGCTCTCCATGCAATCTCTTTTCCTATGCTCTCTTCAAAGCATTTTCTTAGGACAAATTTCCCCCAGCTCTTACCTCCATGATGTCCAATTTTCTCCGAAATATCGATCCTCTGTGCATAATTAAAAAAGGGCTTCTCCAGATAAGGTGACCAAACTGTAATACCTAAAGCCTTGCCAATCTGGTGCGACGAAAAATGCATTATTCGCCAGATTCTATTTAGCTCTAGATCTAGATGCTTGATGTTATTGTCAAGGCGCCTCATATAATCATAGCCTGCGAACAATTCGTCGCAACCATCCCCCGTTATGACTCCAGTATAACCTCTCCGCTTTGACTCTTCGATACCTGCGTACAAAACACTCGAATTTCTAATTTCAATTGGATCAAAAGTTTTCATCAATCCAATGAGTGAATTCATAATTGAAATCAACGTCTCGTGGTTCAAGTGGACCTTAATATGATCATGACAGAACCGACTGGCAATAATACCCGCGAAAGTAAAGTCCTCAGCCTTTGTTCCTAAGCCGACGGTAATTGCATGCCGAGGTCTAATAATACTTGCTAAAATACTGCTATCTAACCCCCCCGAGAGCAGAATCGTTTGTATGGGAAAGCGGTAATAGGTCTGAATTAGTAGTGATTTAAGCTCATGACATCTTCCTTTAAGGAGCATATTCAATCGACCATCAGGCGTTCGCAGAAAAATATGAAACCAAATATAAATAATGACTCATATCTGTTTTCACCTTAGCACGAACCTAATTCATCAGAATTTTTTTGGGCTGTGTATCTCAGAATATATGGTTTATGGTCATATTACTTTCTTTTTTTTGCAGAGACTATCGATAATATATCTCTGTCTTTTAATATATAATTCCTGGGAAGGCGCAGCCCATCACGAGCATCTACTGCATATATTATACCTTTTGCCAATTCTGTGTGAATTGCTTTAGCAAGATCTTCTATTGTTGAACCTGACTCCATTAGATAAACGTCAGGCAAGATGTTACCGTGCTTATCAGATAGCTTCTTGACGTCTGCAACAGGGTAAACTGTATTCATGCTCAGCAACTTGAATACAGCCACATTGATCGCAAACTGCACTCCTGTTCTCAAATATTCACCGAGAATATCTCGCCGAATGAAATTCAGTGCCCACTTCTGCTTATCGTTCAATTGCTCCTGATGGCTTATCTCGAATCGTTCGTCTCCAGGATTATATCTGATTAATCCACGAGATTCAGCACGCCTGAGTGTAAGCTCGGCATCAGCGCTTGATGGAATGACTAAGACATCCTTGTACTTGTCTCTTAACCGGTTAAAATTATCAGCAGCCGAGGGGAGATCAATCTTGTTTGCAAGTATTAGGGTCGGCTTCGATATGTCACGTAAACTCCACGAAAAGTCCTTGATTTTTTGAGCATCATACTCGTCAAATTTACCTTTCATCATAGAATTATTTTGCAATGCTAATTTTACATGCTCCTCTTTCACTCCAATACCTCTCAAGACATCGGATACTGCGTTCACGGTGTCAATGCCCGTGTTAATTGATCGAGATATTTTGTCTCTATTTCCTTCCAGCAATCTTAGGTACCACATAACCAGCTCTTCCTCGATATCTCCCACATCAGCCACAGGATCACCTGTCCCTGGTTCAGTGATTTTACCCGTCGCATCTATACCTCCCGAAACATCTACTATGTGAATAAGGGCATCGGACTGTGCTGCCACGGTAAGGAACTGGTTCCCAAGTCCTTTTCCTTGCCATGCTCCTTTTATAAGTCCTGGAAGGTCAATTAGTTCTATTGGAATGTATCTCCATCCATCAATGCAACGAGAATTTTTTGGATTATCTTGAATATCGAACTCTCTGTGGACACAAATTGTTATCGCGTCAGCGTTGCCTGTTGAAGGATGCTTTGTAGTGAAAGGATAAGTGGAAATTTCAGAGCTAGCAAGAGTAGCTGCATTAAAAAATGTGGTTTTACCTGTGTTGGTTTTTCCAATCAATCCTATTTTTATCATACAATGAAGACGGAAATTGGATATGCTTATTTATAGATGACTCAGTGTCCAAGATGCCAGAATGATGAATCTTACCTTATTCTAGTTGAATCCTTAAACAGTTATCAACTATTCATCGAGCTCATCGTGGTCTTTTTCGAAGTTTTGCTAGTTATTGGAAATGGGTCGAGTTATTGCTCCCTCTGATGCCGATCTAACAAGACTGGCATACTTTGCCAAAGCGCCATTCTCGTATCGAGGCCTAATAGGTATCCATTTTTTCTTTCGATCTTTAATCTCTGCTCTGGGCACTTTTAAATCCAGCTTACCTCGCTCCAGGTCTATAGTCACCAAGTCGCCATTTTTGACAAGAGAGATTGGGCCGCCTACCATTGCTTCAGGTGAAACATGACCTATCATAAGACCCCTCGTTGCTCCCGAAAACCTACCATCGGTCACCATCGCAACTCTATCTGATATTCCTTGGCCGACCAAGGCTGCTGTGGCTGACAGCATTTCCCTCATTCCGGGTCCTCCCTTCGGACCTTCGTATCTTATTACTAACACATCACCTACCTTTATTTTTCTCAATGAGATAGCTTTGAAGGCCGCCTCTTCTGAATTGAAAACCTTGGCCTTCCCTCTGAATTTTGTATTCTTTAGATTCGCAGTCTTGATAACTGCCCCTTCTGGAGCCAAAGACCCGGTGAGAATTTTTAGTGTACCTTCCCTGCTGAGGGGGTTTCTGATCGTTTTTACTATTGTAGCAGAGTCCCCATCGGGGGGCAAAACGAACGACGAGATATTATCTCTCATTGTCTTTCCCGTAACTGTCAAGGTATTGCCGTTAAGAACCCCCACATTTAACAATTTTTGCAGCACAAGCTGGACACCTCCAATCTTGTCTAAGTCGGCCATCACGTACTTCCCGCCAGGCCGCATATCTGCAATATGTGGGGTTCGTTTTCTGATTCTCTCAAAATCTTCAGCTTGAAGTTTGATTCCTACCTCTCTTGCTATTGCTATAAGATGGAGGACTGCATTAGTCGACCCCCCTATTGCATTAACAATTGATATAGCATTTTCGAACGCTTCGAAACTCAAGATATCTCTCGGTCTGATATTATTCTCTAATAGTCGTGAGATCGATTTTCCAGTGCTTTCAGATATTTCTCTTCTTCTTTCGCTTTCGGCAGGTGCAGAAGCACTTCCGGGCAATGACATACCAAGGGCTTCACTCACAGAAGCCATCGTATTAGCGGTATACATTCCCCCGCAGGAGCCGGCAGAGGGGCATGCTACGTTTTCTAAGTCCGTAAGATGCTGCAAGCTTAACTTTCCAACCTCGTATGCTCCAACAGCCTCATACACATCCTGTATTGTAACATCGCAATTGTTCCACTTTCCTGGCAGAATCGTACCCCCATACAAAAAAATAGCAGGCATATTAGCCCGTGCCATCCCCATCAAAGTCCCTGGAAGACTCTTATCACAACCAGCAATACCGATTATTGCGTCATATTGATGTGCTATCATCATTATCTCGATAGAATCTGCAATGATCTCCCTACTTATGAGAGATGCCTTCATCCCCTCATGGCCCATCGCTATGCCATCTGAGACAGCAATGGTCGTGAACTCCCTTGGAGTACAACCTGCTTCACTGATTCCATGCTTAGTTAATTGTGCTAGCCCTCCCAAATGGATATTACAAGGTGTAGACTCATTCGATGTGGAACATACAGCTACTAATGGTTTGTCCAAGTCTAGATCATCTAACCCCATTGCCTTGTACATGGCACGGTGAGGGGCCCTAGCAGCGCCACTAATGGTCTCTCTGCTTCTTAGGAACATAAGATCCCTATTTCAATTATCCTTAAATTCTTTATCTATAAAATCTGCCATAGAATCAATCGAGTGTAGCCGCTATTTTTACAGCATCTAGACCTTCGACTTTGAAGACAGTTTCACACATGCCGCATTCAGAATTACCACTTAAGAGATCATTAGAAGTTACTTCCTCATTAAGGTAATCACATTTGGGACAACGAAAAGAAAATGTAACGTCAAAGTTTTCTAACTCTATTGTTTCAGCCATGTCATACTTTTAGAGTTTATGATATATTTAAATTGAACAATATGCTATCAATTTCTAATCTATTCCCCTAAAGAGACAGGGTTGCCCGGCTTCACGATAGTTAAAAAACTATAAAGTGCAGTCATGAGGTCTTAAAGTACATATGACCCGTCCCTGCCTATTTTGTTCTATTATTAAATATAAAATGCCGGCCATCATAATCTATGAGGACAAAGATTTTGTCGCCCTTATGGATAAATATCCAATTAGTCCTGGACATAGTCTCGTGATACCCAGGTCCCATCATGAAAGCTTACTCTCCATGACGCCTTCTGAAGTTGGGAATCTTTATTCAGCTGTTTCAACTATTTCGAGGGCAGTTATATCAGCCGTAAATGCTGATGGCTTCAGTATCGGTCAAAACAACGGCAGAGTGGCTAACCAAATCATTCCGCATGTCCATGTCCATATTATTCCTAGATATGAAGATGATAGCCGAGAGGGTAGATGGCCTAGCAGAAAGATCGGCAATATCGAACAACTTACAAGTACGGCTCAAAAGATAAAGTCCGTATTGCATGTCTATTCGGACATAGGTCTATCCGATACGTAGAGAAGATCCCATTAACACTAGTGTCACGAGTATCTGGATTCATATTCGTACTTGCCAATCGTTTAAGAGTTTTGAAATGATTCTGTCCAGATGCGATAATCTGATGGGCTTGACTAACACGATAATCTGCTTATGTCGAGATAAATTCATTTGGGTAATCTCTTCTCTTACTCCTTCGAACGCAGTAATGATTAATATTTTGGCAGTCGAATATTGAGAAATGATTTCGTTCGCAGCTTGAAGTCCATTTTTTTGTCCTGGAAGCTTGAAGTCCATAATTACTAGGTCCGGCTCGTACTGTTGATAATCGCATAGTGCGTCGTCGGCAGTTGTCGAACTAACAATGATACTATGTCCTTTTTTCTTGAGGTAGTCCTTATAAAGCATAAGGATATCTTGATCGTCTTCGATAACCATAATCTTCGTAGCAACCACAGCCTGACTATCTGGTATCCCCATATATGTAACGATATATAATAAACTACTTTAAGGACATATGGCCGACAGGTCTGAACCTCAAGATTGCCCCTATGCCCCCCAGACTTGTCAGCTGATTCCCCTCTTCTGTCTGTCCTGAAATGACCTCGAGCCTAGCACCAGAAATTGTAGTAAACTCCTCAAGATACTCGACTATATCCCTCTCACTAATATCGTAGTCTGTTAGACCACATGAATGGCATGGTTTTGTCATAATATCCTGCTTACTTGGGACTAGCGACGATCTATCAATTATCTTCTGCTCTGTATTTTCACATTTTTTGCATTTTGATTCCAGTTTAACATAACTTATATTGTCTGTCACAATAACCATATCGGCAAAACCAGATTCGACCGCTTTTACGACATCACCGACGCCATAAATGCCCAATCCTTTATTGGAAAATACCTCACGCATAAACTTCTTGACGATTTTCTTTTCTTCCATGAGACGGTACTCAGTCATGACGCCGTGGTCAATTACTTTGTCTATAATCTCTCGAACACCTTCGCTTCCAGAATAGGAAGTATCCATAGTTATAATGACGTTCTTCTGCAGTCGGTAATCGAGATATTCTTCTCTGAGGAAATTTTCCTTAGTGGGACCTGGGCCTCCTACAATAAGACCTTTTACATTGTGTTGATCGATAAATATTGTATGTGCACGCCCCGCAATTCTTCTATAATATTCATTTAGCTCGTTATCACGAAGTCTCTCGAACCTTCGCGCAGATTGACCTCCCTGTCTGTGCTTACCCGCAACTCCAGACGTCAGCGAGTCAATTACTTCCCATCTATCACCGGTCAATATTCCTAGTCCCGCCTCCTGGGTGTCGATGGATAGAATTCCGACTATTCTATCGTCTTTCATCATATCCCTTAGATGGTCTGTCCAGAAGTGATCATCACATCTATAGAGATTGATTTGAACCGGTTTGGGAGGAAGAACAGGATATATTTCTATTTTCTCTGTACCAAAACCCCTAGAACTGGGTATAGCGCCGCAAAATACAACTAGGCCGTTCTCGGGCGTTTCCTTGAAGAGCTTCAGATATTCGATTGTTCTACTAAGGGCATCTTGTACATGTGCCCTTGTTAAGTCAGATTTTATATTGGAGGCAGTTCCCGCCTCATTTCTGAGCTGAGCTATTACGTCGAACAACGGCCTCTTAGGAGGAACGTACACTGTAACGAGTTCAGTGCCGTGTCCAGAAATATTAGATAGCCTATTTAACATTTTTGTCAATTTGTATCTCTTGACAGAGTCCCAGTTTTGACCAGAGTTTACCTTGCTTACAGTCACTGATCAAAGTTTGCTGCTTCACAATATAAAACTTCATTTTGGGGAACAACTCTTCGACAAATCTATATTCGTGAGATCATGATTATAAGACCGATGCCATAATGAAAGCAAGCCATCGATAATGTTGCCCACACTTGAATACATAAAGCAAACCAGAAGGCGATTAGGGATTACCCAAAGAAAACTCGCAGACCTTACTGGAATTAGCACATCCATGATCAATCAAATCGAATGTGGAAGATGTAAACCAAGTTATGATACCGCAAAAAGGATTTTCGAAATACTTACATCCCTAGAGCAACAGCATTCATTGAAAGCAATAGATATTTGCAGTCATGGATTGATTTCTGTACAAAAAAATGAAACTCTCCATACGGCGATCACTAAAATGAGAAGCAACTCTATAAGTCAAGTTCCGGTTTTTGACGGAAGCCGAGTAATAGGTCTTATTAGTGAAGATGGATTGGCAAAAAGTATGATAGAGAAGGAAGAGAAGCAACTTAGCAAAATGCTAATATCTGTAATGATGGATCCTCCTCCTCCTATAGTGGACGAAGGTGTGCCGGCTAAAGCGATTATACCATTAGTAAGATTTTCAAAATGCGTCCTAGTAAGCGAAAAGGGGGTAGTAAATGGAATAATTACGCTTTCTGATACCTTGAAAATGGTAGAATAGTGTAATGTCACCTTCAGGATCTTTCAAAGCTCCTCTAGTCCATTACAACAGTCAGCAACTTTAATGCATTCACTGCAAATACTTATACTGCTCTCTGGTGGCAGGGAGGACCCACATAAGGCACAACTCCTAATGGTTTTCGTAGTCGTGTCTCCCATTATCTTAAACTCTGCTAGAACATATTTTAATATTCCGAAACTCGCTGATAGTATCGCATTATACTAGCTACTCCATTTCAATGAATCATCAATTTTCATCCATATCGTCCTTTTCTTATGATCGATTAACCTAACAGAATATTTGTCATTGAGTCTTTTTCTGATGATATCGGAATCATCGAATTTTCGTTCCTGCCTCAGCTTATTTCGCTGTTCTATGAGGGCTTCGATGTGCAACCTTTCCAATTCAGTTGGCTCAGCCACTTTCAAGCCTAGAATATTTAGAAATTCGTCAAATTGGTTCATTGCTATTTGAGACATATCTTTAGTTAACTCTTCATTCGCTGCAAATCTGTTTATTTCATGAACAAATTTCATAAATATGCTGAGTGCCAAAGCGGTGTTCATATCGTCTTCCATTGCTAATTCAAATGCACGAATGGATTCTCTACATAACCTTTTGGTTTCTTCTATATTTCCTCCTGATCCTATGGCGAATCGGAGTTCATAAGCACAAACTTCGGCCTGCCTCCACTTTTGGAGGTAGGCCATCAGCAACGAGTCATCGTAGTCAATAGGTTTGGAATAATGTCCGGAGATAGAATAAATTCTGATGGCGTTTGTTCCCCATCTACGTTTTGCTTTAGTGATGGAAATAATGTTTCCAATGGATTTAGACATTTTCTCAGCATTAATATTGACCATTCCTACATGTAGCCAACATCTAGCCATTTCCCTTTTAGATATCGATTCAGATTGTGCGATTTCATTCTCATGATGAGGAAAGATTAAATCGCTGCCTCCGCCATGAATATCAAACGAAATGCCCAAGTACTTTGATGCCATAACAGAACACTCAATATGCCATCCGGGTCTGCCGTTACCCCATGGACTAGTCCAGTTGGGTTGGTCTGAATAAAATTTCCATAGCGCAAAGTCCAGCGGATCGCGCTTCAGTGGATCTACTTCGATTCTTGATCCTGCTTCTAGTTCTTCAATTGTCTTTTTTGATAATTTGCCGTATTTGTCAAAAGACCGGACATGGAAGTAAACTCCGTTAGGGGACACATAAGCATAACCTTTTTTCAGCAAAATATCAATAAAGTTAATTATATCCTCAATATGCTCCGTTGCAAGAGGATAGTTGTCAGCTCGTAGGACGTGGAGAGAATCAAAATCCAAAAAGTATCTATTGATATATTCTTTTGCTATATCTTCTGGCCTGACGCCCTCCTTTCTTGCTCTGTTTATTATTTTATCATCTATATCTGTGAAATTCTGGACGTATTTTACTTTATACCTCTTAAACAGCAAGTATCGCCGTAGAACATCAAAGAATATTATAGTCCTAGCGTGGCCAATATGTGAATGGTCATAAACTGTGACACCGCAAACATACATTCTTACAATACCACCGACAGGATGTAAATGTTCTATACTGTTCGAAAGTGTATTATGTAGCCTCATAGCTTGTCATCTATTATCTTAGGTGTGTTTCTGTCGAATCTATTCCACACTACAGGTCTACGTAGAGATCATTTCCATCGACAATCACCTCATAGGTTGCCAACTTAACTCCTTTGAGATAATCTAGCAGCTCGCCTGTTTTAACATTATAATGCCAAGAATGTAATGGGCATTCTACCACCTCACCGTCAAGTCGCCCTGGCGCCAGAGATCCGTCCTGATGTCTACATAAGGCATCTAGCGCGTAATACTTTCCTTTAATATTAAATATTGCAATTCTAGCATTTTCTATTTTGACTTCCTTTCCCCTATTTTCTAGAATCTCATCCCTGCGGGCCATTTTATGCAATGCCATTTTCCTATTGTGTTGGGCTCTATCGTATTTTATGTTTTATGACATAGAATAATATTACCGCTATTTAAGGAGGTTAGGCAGGTCAAACAGAATTTTTGTAATCTTTCTGTTCTCTTGTGAGTTTGTCTATTTTTATTCTCATGGCTTCGATACTATATCTAGCAACGGTTCTATCTATATGACGCGGAACTTTGTATAACCTATTTTTTAGGTTGTTGTGAAATTTGGCGATAAATAGAATTGACAAGAGTTGGTTAGCAAAAGATAAAGACATAACTTCTGGGGGATGGCCCTCCCCGCTCACCAGATTTATTACCCGGCCTTTTCCTATAAGATATATTTTCTTATCCCTAATGCAAAAGGAGTCTACATCTTTCCTAACAGGTGACGGACTAGAGTCTTGCCCATAAAGGTAATTGACATCTATTTCGACATCAAAATGTCCAGCGTTGGCTAAAATCGCGCCTGGCTTCATTTTTAGGATGTGTTCTTCTCTAATTACTTTAGTTTGACCTGTACAAGTAATAAATACATCGCCACTACCTGCGATATCAGCTAACCTTCTTACGTCGTAGCCATCCATATGTGCTTCAAGTGCCCTTATACAATCAATCTCAGTTATCGTTACTATGGCGCCCATACCTCTTGCCCTGCTGGCTACGCCTTTCCCTACCCAACCATATCCACATACTACAACATTTTTTCCTGCAACGAGAAGTCCTGTAGCCCTTATTAGTCCATCCAGTGTACTCTGACCAGTCCCAAACCTATTATCGAATAGGTACTTGGTAAGAGCATCATTTACGCCTACTATAGGGTACAAGAGAGACTTTTTTCCCTGCAGTGTTCTTAAACGCGTTACTCCAGTAGTAGTCTCCTCTGTCCCTCCAAGAATGCCTTTCCATCCAAGGCTGTTCGCTTTGAGGTGTAATTCCGCGCCGTCATCAGTAATAATCTGTGGATTAAAACTCAGGACATCACCTAAACACTCATTGTACTCTTCATTGCTTTGTCCGCGCCAAGCATAAGTTAATACTCCTTGTACAGAGAGAAAGGCAGCTATGTTATCTTGTGTAGATAAAGGGTTAGCGGGGCAGGCAGCGACTTCGGCCCCGAGGTCCTTTGCTGCCATCAATAGAACCGCAGTCTCCTTGGTTATGTGTAAACAGAAACCCAGCCTGTAGCCAGCTAGAGGCTGTCGAATTACATTTTTTTCCGTAATTTTTGCGATTATTCTCATGTGATCCCGTGCCCAAAGAAAGGATGATTCACCTTGTGTCGCGGATCCGGTCTTGGCAACTTTGCCTTTCAATTACAATAAGAGGTACAACTTCATGATAGGTTATAAAAGTCACGTCAAATGTTATCAAACCTTTGTCATATAAGTTGACCATTCCACAACAATTCACACAGTAAAATTTTCAAGTGCAAATAATTAGATAGGAAAACAAAAATACAACATAATAATTGAGATCATATTAAGCGAGGCAGATTTATTGATACTTGGAAACAAACTACATAAAACGTCAAAGAAAAATCTTCCATGATAGACAAATAGTATGGCCAGAATGAAATACCGCAATTTCTTATCCGAAACAGCAGAGAAGCCTAAATAAAAATGGGGCTAGAAGATGTTAGAAAGCGCTATTCACAGGGGTGTCGTAATTGGCAGATTCCAGCCATTTCACAATGGACATTTGCTTCTAATAAGGCAAATCCTCAGAGAGTGTAACGAAGTACTGATTGTAGTGGGTAGCGCACAGCGGAACTATACCATTGCAAATCCATTTACCGCAGGTGAAAGAATATTAATGATACGTAAGTCGCTAATTGAAGGCGGGGTCGATGTTTCGAAAACCATTATCATACCTCTTATTGATATAGAGGATAACGCAATGTGGTTTCCTATGTTAGTTTCTATGCTACCTCCATTTGATATCATATACTCCGGCAATCGGCTAGTCGTCTCCCTTGCCACTTCTTATTTAGAGGTAAGAAGTCCCAAGTTTGTAAGGAAGAAGCATTACAACGGTTCCTACATTCGACATAGAATCCTGAGTGGCCAAAAATGGAATAATCTAGTTTCCAAGTCCGTTTTCGATATCATCCGCAGCATAGATGGCATTAACCGCATAAAAAAAATAGGAAAGCATGAAAATCTCGAGTACCGCAAATTACCTTATCTGCAGAAAGGTACATCATCTAATAATAAGAGGCAAAATAAGACAGCCAATGTTGGTTATGCAGGCAAACCAACAAAACTCAGGACTCAGAGTACATAGTTAGCCTAGGCTATGCGAATACCTGGCCGTCCTTATCTCTATCATGAGTAAACCTTTACGTCCGTGTCCCATTTGTCCTAACTGCGGGTCTAAAAAGTTTAAAAAACTTGAACAGGTAGAAGAGTCAATCTTGGTTAAATGTATCGAATGTGGATCCAATATCAAAATTTAAAGTAGGATTATGTATATGGTAGCTGAAAAAGAGTACATTATCTTGCAATTGATCTTCTAATTCTGCAGTTACTAAGTAATGGAGTCATATTTTGGTCTTGAGTCCTTACGTTGAGGTGCCTCGCATAATTCCAGTAATACGCCATTCAGTGACTTTGGATGTATGAACGTAATTTTTCTTCCGTAAGATCCCGGCCTTAACTGCCCTAGAATCTTCATCCCATTTTCTGATGCCCTTGATAAGTCATTTTCTATATCATCTGCAGTTATCGCAATGTGATGTATTCCTTCACCATTTTCTTTTAGATACTTTGATATGGTGCTAGTCTCCTCTGTTGGTTCCATTAGTTCAATTCGAGTATCTTCCAGATTTATCATGGCAACTCTCACTTTCTCATTTCCAACGACTTCCACTTCTATATTGTTAGCATTTAAAACTTTGCTGTAATTCTTGACAGCCTCATCAAGGTCATTAACTGCAATTGCCACATGGTCTATCCGCATAATTAATCCAAGTCGGTAATGTGTAGAACAATATAATATTTTTGTGTTCCATCCTCTATAGCGAACATTTAACATGAAATGCCTGCTTAGCGTACCCTAGGGGCCACAAATATGGAGTATATCTAATGTCACCAGTGATTCAGCTTTCTAGAAGACTATCTTTGGTTCAAAAAACCCGAAAATGGCTCTTAATGAATTACTAATCTCTCCTAGTGTTGCTTTGTTCTTCACGGCATTAATGATGTATGGCATCAAATTCTCATCTTGTTTTTCGGCGGCTTTTTCTAGGGAATTGAGTGCATATTCGAAATTGGATTTGTCGCGAGAATCTCTAAAGTATTTTAGTTTGTTCTTCTGCCTAGACTCTATCTCCATATCAATGGCGTTTAATTTAGGCTCAACATTTGATGAATCCTGAAATTTGTTGACGCCAACTATAATTCTCTTTTCAGTATCAATCTCTTTCTTCATATTGTACGCATTCCTCCTGATCTCCTCTTGAAAGAAGCCTTTTTCAATTGCCGCAAGAGCACCACCCATTCTGTCAATTTTCTTGAAGTATTTCTGAACCTCTTCTTCTATCCTAGACGTAAGATATTCTACGTAATACGAGCCCCCGAGAGGGTCCACGGTCTTAGTAATCCCGGTTTCGGCTGCTATTACTTGCTGCGTCCTAAGGGCTATCTTAACTGATTCTTCAGTTGGCAGAGCAAGGGCTTCATCTCTTGAGTTTGTATGTAAAGACTGACAACCCCCAAGCACAGCTGCCATAGCCTGACAGGAAACTCTGATAATATTATTGTCAACCTGCTGTGCAGTCAGGGATTCACCGCTGGTTTGCACATGAAACCGCAAATGCCAGGACTTGGCATTTTTGGCGTGGAACCTATCTTTCATTATATTCGCATATATTCTGCGGGCCGCTCTGAACTTTGCAATTTCTTCGAAAAATTCCATTGTGCAACAATAGAAAAAGGAAAGACGCGGAGCAAAATCGTCAACTTTTAACCCTCTGTCTATGCACGTTTGGATATATTCTATTGCATTAGCAAATGTAAACGCGAGCTCCTGAATGGCATTGGAACCGGCTTCTCGCATGTGGTATCCTGATATACTTATGGGATACCACTGAGGAACCTCTCTTGCGCAGTACTCAATCATATCACCAATTAGCCGCAACGAAGGCTTCGGAGGATATATGTAGGTATTTCTTGCGATATACTCCTTTAGGATATCGTTTTGAGTTGTGCCTCGGAGCCGGGACGAAGAAACACCCTGTGCGTCGGCGACACTGACATAGAGAGCTAGTAGAGTTGATGCCGTAGAATTAATTGTCATAGAAGTACTGACCTTGTCAAGTGGAATGCCATTAAAACATGTTAACATATCATTAATCGAACTGATTGACACCCCTGTCCTTCCTACTTCTCCTTCTGATTGTGGGTTATCTGAATCCCGTCCAGTCTGCGTGGGAAGGTCAAAGGCAAGGGATAAACCTGTCTGGCCATGTTCAAGCAAAAACTTGAATCTTTTGTTGGTTTCTTCAGCACTTCCAAAACCGCTGTATTGTCTCATAGTCCAAAGCCGCTCTCTATACATATTGGGATATAGTCCACGAGTGTAAGGGAATTTGCCTGGCTCTTCATCATCTGTACTCTTTGGTACCAGTTTCCTAGAATAGACTCGCTTGACTGGAATACCAGAGTCGGTCTTGAAAGAATCTATTGACATCGCAGACGGCTCACCAAGATATTGCACGCATAACTTCTTCGGCTGCTTCAAACGGGTCTGTCTTTTTGCTTGCGAGTCTATCTATGAGAATGTGATACTTATTGTTCTTATCCAACATTGAAGAAACCTTTTCTTCAATGGTATTTAAAATCATATCTCTTAATTCAAATTCCAACTTTTTCTTTTCACTCTCTTTCTGATTTGAACTCATCTGCTTTAGCATTTGATCAATATTTACTGCGAGTTCCTTGATCCCTTTGCCGGCCCTTGCTGATACCTTGAGAACACGAGGCTTTTTCCGGGTATCTGAAATAAATTCAAGCAGAGATTGGTATAGTGCACCCGCTCCTTCTAAATCAGCCTTATTAACTATACAAAGATCTCCGACTTCCGTTAATCCTGCTTTGATGTTTTGAATGTGGTCCCCAGTATATGGTGTAAAAACTACCACTGTTATATCTACTAACCTAGAGATCTCTGTCTGGACTTGTCCTGCACCTATACTTTCAATTAGTATGAGGTTATAACCCGCGGCGTCCAGAATTCTAATTATATTTCTAAGAGACCTTGAAACGCCACCGTAAGATCCTCGGGATCCTATACTTCTCATGAATACTCTATCGTCACTAGTAACAGATTGCATCCTTACTCTATCCCCCAAAATAGCACCTCCTGTTATTGGACTTGTTGGATCCACCGCTAAGATGGCGACAGAGTATCCCAGAGAATGAAACTCTGGAATTAATTTGCCTATTAGGGTACTCTTTCCAGCTCCAGGAGAGCCAGTTAACCCAATAGTCCTTGCGTTTCCGGTTTTCTCGAAAATGGCTTGGATTATGGCTCGGGATTCGTTTTCATTATTATCAACAATAGAAATTGCTCTGGCAATTGATCTTCTGTCAGCCTGCAGCACACCTTCTATTATACTAGATGCTTCAGAAGATTTCATTCAATTAAACTTAAATATTATCTTATTTTAGGCCTTATTAACTTGTGGGTGCAATAAATAAGGGACTGCATATAAGGAGAATGATTAAGAGAAACCCACCTCAATTTTGCAGATCATAATAAACATTTTAAGCCCAGATAATAGAGGAGATATCCATGTCTGCACAACAAGAAGAGACGGAGAATGTCCAGAGGCCTTTACGAGTACTGGTTTCTAAACTGGGACTAGATGGTCACGATAGAGGTGCACTTGTAATATGCAGAGCTCTTAGAGATGCTGGATTTGAGGTCATTTATTCTGGCCTATTCTGTACACCCGAGCAGGTGGCAAAGATAGCGGTGGACGAAGATGTTGATGTTGTTGCCATGAGTCTATTGAATGGAGCCCATCTTACGATTTTTCCAAAGGTAGCCAAGTTGCTAAAAGAAAGGGGGGTCGAAGACATATTGATAGTAGGTGGAGGTATTATACCCGAACATGACAAAAGAATTTTGGAGGAGCAAGGAATAACTGGCAATTTTGGCCCCGGAACCCCGTTGTCTACTATTATTGATCACATTAACAAAAATATACGCAAATCAGAGACTAATTAAATATTTTTCTCTTTAGAGGACGGTGGCCACATCATGTCTCGCATTTCTTTGCCGATCTTTTCTATTGTGTGACCTTCGATACTATGGATGTATTTATTAAAAGCATTCTTCCCATCCTTTTGGTAGATACTAAGCCACTCTTCGGCAAAACTACCGGACTGAATCTCTTTTAGGACTTTTCGCATTTTTTCCTTCACAGAATTATCTATGATGCGTGGTCCCCGACTCAGACCCCCATACCTTGCAGTTTCACTGACCCGAGAATACATTCCTGCTAAACCGTATTTTTGAATAAGATCTACGATAAGTTTTAACTCATGCAAGCACTCAAAATACGCAACTTCTGGTTGGTATCCAGACTCAACTAATGTTTCAAATGCGTTCATGACAAGGGCATGTGTGCCCCCGCACAAGTCTGCCTGTTCGCCGAACCAATCAGTTTCAACTTCCTCCTTGAAAGTAGTTTGTATTACGCCCGGGCGTGTACTTCCTATAGCCTTTGCCATTGCTAGCACCTTTTTCAAAGCCTCTTTAGAGCTGTCCTGGTGAACAGCAACTAACGAGGGTGTGCCAAAGCCCTCTTGGTAAAGTTCGCGAACTCTTTGACCTGGACCCTTTGGAGCGACCATTATAACATCTATATCTTCTGGCGGCTCAATCCACTTCCAGTGAATAGCTGCCCCATGCGAAAAGCTCAGAGCTTTTTCTTTGCTTATATGCTGGGAAATATATTTTCTGTAGGTTGTTGATTGCTCCATATCAGGAACGAGAACATGAATGATGTCAGCCTGTTTTGATGCCTTGTCTATTTCCATAACTTTGTGTCCCTCTTTTTCAGCTAAGGCCCAACTACTTCCTCCCTTTCTTAATCCCACTATTACATTGAGTCCAGAATCTTTCATATTACTTGCCTGAGCACGACCCTGAATACCATAACCTATTACCGCTATTGTATGGTGTAATATAGCATCCATTGAAACGTCATTATCAAGCCACCTCTTTGCTTGCATATTGCTTGCTATCGAATTACTCCCATATATCAGCCTATAGTATCCATCTCTATTTCACATGTAGCCCTAGGTAGTTGCCCGATAATCAAATAGCGGCTGGACCTAAATTGCAGAGAACAATGAATTGACTAATGGGCACCCAGGGTTTTCTACAGAATCCTATTCGGAATTGAGATTAATTTACCCTTCATTAGATATTGGCGTTTACCTTATAATTCCATAACAGCTGTGTGCAGGTTAGAGTTGAATACAGGTCTAGTACATTAAATCTATTACAGCTTTTGTAAATCCTAATGTCGACAAATTTCCACCTATATCGACTGTTTTCCTATTATCTATCAATAATTTTCTTATCGCATGCTCTATTTTTTGTGCCTCCTTAAATGCAACTGCATCACCGTTTTTTTCTGCGAGCCACTCAAGCATTAACTTTGATGACAGAAGAATCGACGAAGGGTTGGCGATATTCTTGCCGGCTATATCGAAGGCCGCACCATGGATGGGTTCAAATAACCCAAAATCATCGCCTATGTTACCTGCCGCTCCCATCCCTATACCCCCGGCCACCTGTATAGCTTCGTCTGACAGAATATCCCCAAACATGTTCGTAGTTACTATAACATCATAGTCATCTGGTCTACGAATAAGATTCATGGCACAAGCGTCTACGTATTGTTCTGTAAACTCAATTTTGGGAAAATTTTTGGATACGCTCCTGCAAGTTCTTGCAAATAATCCATCGCTTCTTCGCATGACATTCGCCTTATGAACCGCCACGACCTTTTTTTTCTTATTTCGCTGTCCACAAGTTTTAAACGCATATTCTGCTATCCTACGCGAAGCTCTTTCCGACGTGCGCTTTAGAGTAATAATGGTATTATCATCGGCCTCAAATTCCCAGCCCAAATATAGATCCTCAGTATTTTCCCTTACTATGACCAGATCTATTGTCTCTGATAGTCCTCTTAAATTTGGGAATGATTTAACAGGCCTAATGTTAGCATATAAATCCATGACTTGTCTTAAGACCAGAACTACATCTGCAGCACTTTCACCAATTGGTCCCTTTAAGCATGCATCTGAATTTCTTATTGTCTGGAGGGCCGAATCTGGCATCGCCTTTCCGAATTTAGATATAGCGCTGTCTCCAGCATCTATGTTTTTTATCTCGAAACTTATATTTGAGTTAGCGCTTATGGCCTCGAATAACAGACTTGCGGAATGTATCAATTCAGGACCTATGCCATCTCCTCTAATCATAGTTATGTAATATTTGCTCAAGATGACACCTCAAAAGAGGTCTTATTTTTTTGGATATAGAACCTTTCGTAATACTATTTTATTTATTGCATCCATCATAGCCTGTACCGATGCTACAACCACATCCTCTCCTGCTTTGCGTGCAGAAACGACATTTCCATTTTTATCCTCAACCTTAACAGAAACCTCTGCTAGTGCATCAGATCCGCCAGTGATGGAATCAAGCTTGTATTCTCTAATTCTTACATTCGCTGTTTCGGACGCAATTTTTTGTATGGCCTTCAGAGCAGCATCTACTGGACCAACTCCTATTTCAGAGGCAATCAGGTCCTTACCGTCAGTACTCAATCTAATGACAGCCGTGGGAATAAGATTCATCCCGGTGACAATGTGAAAATCGTAAAGCTTGAACCTTTCTTCGAATTTGTTATTCTGTAATACCTCTCCTGCTATAGAAAGCAATTCAGCCGTGCTTATGGGTTTGCCCTTATCTGCCAAATTCTTCTGCCTCTCAACTATTTTATGTAGTTGCTCATTATTGCATTCTATACCGAAATCTAGGAGCATTGCCCTTATTCCGTGTGTGCCAGCGTGCTTTCCGGCCTGTAACCATCTTTTTCTACCGACCATCTCAGGATCGATGGGCTCATAGGTTAGCGGATTGTTGAGTATACCATGTGTGTGAATACCTGATTCGTGTCCGAATGCATTTTCGCCAATAATTGCTTTGTTCGCCTGTACAGCTATCCCCATAATATTGGAAACAGATCTGGAAGTCTCATAAAGTAATTTTGTACGAATATTATGCTCCTTCTTGTATAGGCACTGCAAAGCCATTACAAACTCTTCAAGAGAGGCATTGCCTGCCCGCTCGCCTAGACCGTTTACCGTAACATGAGCGCATGCAGCTCCGGCATTTATTCCAGCGATGGAATTGGCTACAGCTAATCCAAAATCGTTATGACAATGCAAACTTATGGGAATATCAATCTGTTTCTTTATGACTTGAACTAAATGAGAGATAAATTCTGGGGTAGCATAGCCAACGGTATCCGGTACATCTACCCTATCTGCCCCTGCTTCTACAACTGCTGTAAACACTTTGGTTAGGAAAGCTATATCTGATCGGGTAGCATCTTCTGCAGAAAATTCTACCTGCAACCCATGAGATTTGGCATACTCTACTGCATTTACTGCCTTTTCTATCACCTCCTCAGGGGACATCTTTAGCTTGTACCGCATATGGATATCTGATGTGGCAATAAAGGTATGCACGTAATTTAGGTCGCACTTTATCACTGAGTCAATATCTGTAACAAGGGTTCTTGCCAAACCACAGATTTCCGAAGATAACCCAGACTTTTTGATATTCCTTACCGCTTGCATTTCCCCTTGCGAAACAATAGGAAAACCAGCTTCTATAGCGTCTACTCCTAATTGGTCAAGCTTAATAGCTATTTGCAACTTTTGTTCAGGATTTATCGATACTCCAGGAGATTGCTCTCCGTCTCTGAGTGTTGTATCAAAAATCCTTACTTTATTAGCCATCTCAACCATTTAGATGTTCTCGCCCCTTGGGAGAGCAGAAACGCCAGTTCTTGCCAGCTGGATAATTCCAAAGGAATAGACAAGGTTCTTAAAGGCATCAATCTTATCAGGTGTTCCTGTTATTTCCACCATAATGGTATCTTGGCCTATGTCCAGTATATTTGCTCTAAATATAGAAGCATAAGTCGTGATTTCCATTCTAGCTGTTGGCTCCTCTGCTTTCATTTTTATTAACGCCAGTTCCCTGTATACTGTTTTTGAAGTGTTTAATACTCTCACTTCAACTACATCGATTAGTTTCCTAAGCTGCTTCACAAGCTGATCCAAGGTCCTTTCATCAGTTTTAGTGGTAATGGTCATACGAGACAGGTCTACCTGTTCGGTAGACCCCACGGTTATGCTTTCGATATTAAAGCTTCTTGCTCTAAATAAATTGGTTACTCTAAACAAGACACCTGGCTTGTTCTCCACTAGGGCGGCTACTATATGCCATGACTTATTATTATCTTGTGGAGTGTCACCTGTATTCAATTTAATACTCCTGTCGCTAGGGTTACGCTCCTGTTATCATGTCCTTCAAGCCTGTTCCAGGTGCCACGAAGGGGTAGACATCCTCCTCGGGATCGATAGTAATATCAATTACTGTAGCCACCTCTGTATTCAATGCCTTCTTGAGTGCTTTTTCGAGTTCTTCCATGGATTGCGCTCTAATTCCTTGTGCACCATAAGCCTCTGCAATCTTTACATAATCAGGACAATTTTGCTGGTGGACTCCCATGTATCTCCTCTTATAAAATGTTCTCTGCCATTGTGCTACCATACCTAGCATATAATTATTCATCAAAAATACTATGACTGGAAGTTTTTCCAGCACAGAAACTGCAAGGGAGTTTTCGGTCATATTAAACGATCCATCCCCTGCTATGTCAACCACAACAGACTGCGGCATTGCGACTTTTGCGCCTATAGAGGCCGGGAATCCGAAACCCATTGTTCCTAGTCCCGTTGAACTAAAAAATGTTCCAGGAGATATAACATCAAAATGTAGAGAAGCCCACATTTGACACTGTCCTACCTCCGTAGTTACGATGGCATCAGGAGATAGTACTTCTCTTAATTTTTTCAAGGCCTTTTTGGCAGTTAATCCCCGAGGATAATCCTTTATCGTATCAGTATAATAATCAATAAGTTCCTTCCTGCGTTTCAGCCATGGGTTATCAGCATCTCTTTTCATAATTTCGTGCATGGCAAGCATCTTAACAGCGGTTCGGAGAGATGCCTTTACGTCGCCGACTATAGCAATATCTGCTGCTTTATTCTTGCCGATCTCGGCAGGATCAACATCCATGTGGATTATTGTCATCCCCTTTCCAAATTCGTCGAATCTTCCAACCGACCTGTCGGAGAATCTAGCTCCTATTGCTATTATGCAGTCAGCTTCGATAATTATCTTATTTGCCTCTGCATGTCCATGCATCCCAATAGGCCCCATCGCTAGGGGGTGATTTTCCGGAAAAGAACCCTTTCCCTTGAATGTCGTAACCACTGGCGCCATTAATAATTCTGCCAATGCTTGGAGCTCCGAAAATGCACCCGAAAGAATTACTCCGCCCCCTGCCATAATTATTGGCCTTTCGGCTTTGATCATCGTCTCGACAGCTCGTTCCAATTGGGATAGGTCTGCGTCTACTACCGGATTGTATCCTCTTACTTTTATCAGGTCAGGGAAGGATATTTCTTCCCTTGCTTGCTGGACGTCCTTTGGGACATCTATAAGAACTGGTCCTGGCCGCCCGCTTTCTGATATATAAAATGCCTTCTTTACTGTTTCCGGGATTTCTGCAGCAGCTCTAGGCTGAAAAGCATATTTGGTGCATGGATTAGCAACACCAATTATATCTGTCTCTTGAAATGCGTCTTTTCCGATCATTGCTGATGGAACCTGTCCCGTTACAGCTATCATTGGTGAAGAATCAGCATAGGCCGTAGCTATTCCAGTAATAAGGTTAGTCGCTCCGGGTCCTGACGTTGCAAAGCAAACTCCGGCCTTTCTCTTTATTCTAGCGTAACCATCAGCCATATGTGCTGCCGATTGTTCATGTCTTACCAATATATGGCGCAAACTGGCGTCAACAAGAGCATCATATATCGGCAGGTTAGCACCGCCAGGCATACCAAACACAACGCCTACCCCTTCTTTTTCTAATGCTTTGACGAGCGCTTCCGCACCTAGCATTTCCAAGAGTTCAGTAAATCACCACTAATTCAAATTTTGAATAATATAGGCTAAAGAATCTTTAACACGCTATCCAGGTAAATCCAATGTTTGGAAGTGAAAAGAGCTCATAACAATGGAATATATCGTAACCATGCGACAAATACTCGAAGACATTTTATATTGATGAGATGTGGTGCTAATATAACTAATAAAGATTGTGCCGAACTCCATCATCAAAGCTATTTAGATTCTATGGAATCTTCTTTATGTGTCTCAATTTGACTATTTTTCGTGAATTCTTCATATGCTTCCTGTACATTTGCATTTGAATGAACTATAGATTTCACGGCCTTAATCATGGACACTGGATGACTTGATTGCCAAATGTTCCTACCCATGTCTACTCCTGATGCTCCGTCCCTCAAAGCATCATGTGCTAACCGTAGAGCTTCTGATTCGTGCGCTAATTTCTTACCACCCGCTATTACTACAGGAACAGGGCATCCATCAACGACTTCTTTAAAATTCTGGCAGTAATAGGTTTTAACAATATGCGCACCTAATTCAGCAGCTATTCTACAGGCTAAACCCAAGTATCGTGAGTCTCGGTTCATCTCTTTCCCGACAGCCGTGACTGCGAGAACAGGTATACCATATCTTTCTCCCATGTCAACAAGTTTAGAAAGGTTAGCAAGCGTTTTGTGTTCGTACTTGCTTCCTACGAAGATTGATAGTGCAAGACAAGCAACATTTAGTTTAATCGCTTCTTCTATTGAAGTGACTATGCTTTCATTAGAAAGGTCTTCTCCAACGATACTCGTTCCTCCTGAAACCCTCAGGACTATAGGTATATTAGCATAAGGATTGACCGAAGTCCTCAGAACTCCTCTTGTTACCATAAGGGAATCGGCATAAGGCAAAAGCGATTTGATAGTTCTTCTTGGCACCCTTAGTCCATCTGTAGGACCAAGGAAATAGCCATGGTCAACTGCTAACATAACGCAACGATTATCCTCAGGATTGATTACCTTGGAGATTCGATTTTTCATTCCCCAGTCCATACTTCAACCAACTTCCCGGTATGGTCTAGCATTTATAAGTTTATTCTGTTACGTAGTGACCATAACTTTCATTGAATCTTTTGCTTCGTGTGCACATTTGATTGCTTCCCTGGCCTGTTTTATGTTAAAGCGGTGTGTAATGATCCAGTCCACATCTATTCTATTATTCTCTAGGAGGCTACACGCTTGGTTTGTTTCAACTTCTGATGCGGCATAGCTTGGAATCAGTGAGAATTCGTTTGAGTATATTATTCCCGCATCTAAATTAAGCTGTGTCCCCTTCCTTGGAACACCAAAAATTAGAATCTTTCCTCCCTTTCGAGTTAAACTAAAGGCCTGAACAATTGCTTGCGGACTACCAGTGGCAATAATAGAGATATCAACTCCTCTATTGTTTGTTGCCCTCTTGACTATCTCTCCAACATTTTGTTGCTTGCTATTATTAAGGTATTCGATCTCACAGTGTTTCTTGGCGAAATCTAGTCTAAACTGGTTGATATCAACAAGAAAAACCTTACCGCTACCTATGGACTGCGCCAAAAGAACATGCATGATGCCTGCCGGTCCCGCACCAAAAATAGCAATATCGTCACCTTTCTGGATATCACATTTGTCGAGAGCTCTTATACAGCAGGCCAATGGCTCTATTAGTGCGGCCTTCTCAAATGACATACTCTCAGGGAGTTTGATAACGCCTCCCCGCGAAATATTCCATTCCGGAACTAAAATTTCCTCTGACAAGCCACAAGGTTCTATGTTACTAGAATGAAACATTCGGCACATAGTGTGATCCCCGTGTAGGCAATAATGACAGGAATAACAAGGGACATGATGGTGTATAAAGACTCTGTTGCCGACAGACAAACCTGAGACGGAACTGCCTACCGCAACTACTTCACCACTGGGCTCGTGACCCAGTCTCCCTGATGACATTCCATAATCACCATAGACTTTCTCAAGGTCAGAACCGCATAGTCCACATGCTTTCATTCTAACCAATATATCGCCATCCCCCGCTTTAGGGGATGTCAATTCATCTACAGATACTGTTTTCTTGTCCTTTACGAAGACAGCTTTCAATTACTAAATTTTGATTAAGAACTCATCTATAAACATGTCACAAGGTCTATACTTTCAGGAATAATCTAAATTCAGGAACCATCTGGCAGTAAGCTTAATTTTGAGCATCAAAATTTATCGTATTTCTTGGGCTTCTTCATGAAAATCTTTTTGCAACCGTCACAACAAAAGAAAAAAATCTTCCCCCTGTGCTCATAAGGCAATGCGATGTCCTGTTTCAATTCTATACCGCAGACTGGATCTACTGGCACGCCAAACTTACCTCATCAGATCTATATATGGTTATCAGTGGCGTAGGACCACGTATCAGCCATTCAGATGCCACTCCATTTTTGGATGCAAGAGTGCATATCACGCTGATGAAATGTAGAGTCGACAAGCGCTGCTCTTGCTTCAGTTGGTCAATGCTTTTTGACATTCTTATTTTTGAGACTCCATGAGCTCCCAATTTTATTGTGATGTCATATCCGTCAACCGAAGTAATTTGTGGCAAATGTGGTACGACAATATCGAAAATAATTAACTTAAGGCCTATAAGAGATATATTACGCACTCATGGCTGGAGATGTAAGACATGCAGAAATACCCTTAATCCTTCAGACTTTACAATAGATATAGAAAGGTTATAGGATGGTCCTTTAATGCTTTGGTTAGAAATTATATTTCAATATATTGTTACATTATAATATAGGTCCCATTAAAAAAGGCCTCCGATAGCGAAAACCTTTCTATCATGATTTCTCCCATTTTCCTCTCGGCAAGTTACACCCAAATAATTTGCTTGATATCCGACAGGATAGGGGGTAAACTTGATTTCTAGCCTTTGTTCGAGAAAATTAGAAGAGGGAGTCAGAAACCGTCGAAAACACTCAGGTATTATATTGGTAGAGAAATAGCATATCAAAAATACATCTTCCAGGAGATGGGCACCATCATGCTAATCAGCAAGGCAAGGCTAGTAATGCGAGAGTACTTTACAGTGGACGCCATGGCTGGAACTAGAGCATCACTATCTTCATAATTCTTTCTAAGCTCTCTAATTGCCTTTAACGAATAGGGAGTAGACACAAGACATACAATTGAGTACACACTTAGGAAATTGATGCAAATTCCTATTAAAATCATAGCATATACTGCCATTATAATTATTGTAAAAACCTTGTAAGATCTCCTTTTACCCAATATTATCACAACAGTCCTTCGCCCTCCCAAACGATCAGCATTATAATCAGGGAAGGAATTTATGAGCAGGACCGAGGACGATAGTAGTCCAATTATTATTCCTAGAAATATGACAGGAAATTCTATAAACGAAGTTTGAACATAAAAAGACCCTATGACAATTAACGCTCCCTTGATACCCACGAATAATTCTGCCAAGCCAAAATTGACTATCTTCGATGAGTAAAAGAAAATCGCTAAAATTGCAAAGACCAGTATAACTGCGACTAAAGGACCTCGCAAAAGAACAAAGTAACCTCCGATGGTTATGCCTATGATTAAAAAAAGCATTGCTGCTTTGTAAACACTTTGCGGCGAAAGGATATTTTCTGGTATTATCCCGCTGCCTCCACTGAATTTAGTCCTTTTGACAACCTTATCGATGCCACGCTTGTAATCCCAATAATCATTTAAGAGGTCTATACTAGCGTGCAAACTAAACACACCTACCATAGTCAACAAAGCATAATTTAGATCAAAGGAGGAGTATTTCCAAAAGGCAAGGTATATACCAATTGCTGATGCAATTAGGGAGGCTAGGAGAAACTTTAATCTGATAGCCCTAATCCACCTTCTTATCAATTGTACATTTCTTCGCAAAGGTGTTTCGTATATGCCTTTGCGGTCAGTCAGTTCAACGGGAATTTTTATCAATCTATGTTGCGTCTTAAGTTGATTAGAACCTCCACGTATTTCGATAAAAACTTATATCGAGAGTGGACGTCTATATCTGAATAGAAATTTCTCCCCCTATTGACGCCGCAGAATTTGACGCTCAGAAAGACTTGAAGAAAATAATAATCGAATTTTTGTGTAGGAATCAGGACAAGGGATTTTCATCAAAGGAAATCTCCCAAGCATTGTCTTTGAAGGAAGAGGATATCAATTATACTATGCTTAAACTTGGCATATCAGACTTCCTTATCGAATTAACTAAGGGACTGACACGCAGAAACAACAATGATATTCCAGGTAAGACAAAATTTAGAATAGAAGATGTAACAGTGAACGGAATAACTTACTATCGCTGTTTAAAGGTTGGTCCAGAACCCTGAAAAACGGTATGTAAGTACAAGGCATAATGCTACAAGATCTAAAATGAATACACTTATCAGTTCGAGGTTGTGACTGAGAATATAGTGTATAGACCTCATTATGCTGGGAAGTTGCTGAAAGAATCAGTTGACTTGCAGAACTCTCTCCAAACAAAGTATGTCGGCAATAGTGTAATGTGGTTCAAAAATTTGTCTTCAACCCAGGAATTTGCTAGGCGTTTAATTTCAATGAACGGCGTGACGCGTCTAAATGGTTATGTTATTATCTCGGATAGTCAACGAAAGGGCATAGGACGACATGGGAATAGGTGGGTTTCACCCAAAGGTGGAATATGGCTATCTATAATACTCAGCTCAACACTGCATCCTAGCAGAATCACATTATTTTCCTTCTGTGCATCAGTAGCCGTTTCTGAAGCAATTGACAAATGCACAGGAATAAAATCGAGACTAAAGTGGCCTAACGACGTAATGATTGAAGGTAAGAAAGTATCAGGAATCCTGGTAGATGCTTCTGTAGATGCTGACTCTATAGAGCATATAATTATAGGGATTGGAGTCAATGCTAACGTTAACTCGGCCGATATTGAAAAAAAAATAGAAGATTACGAACAGCCGTATCCTATAACTTCCTTACAAGAACAATTAGGAACATCTTGTAACACAGTAGAGATAATAAAGTGCATATTGCAGATGTTTGACAAACACTATTATAGAATTGAAACAGACAGTAGCTATCCAATACTGCACAAGTGGAAAGAAAGGGCTGAACCTATAATGTACAGATCAGTGCAAGTTTCCCATGGGGCTAACCTCTATCCTGCTAAAGTAGTAGATATAGATGAGGATGGCTCGATAGTTGTAATGCATAAAGACAATCGATTAGAAAAAATTGTCACTGCAGACTATCGTATACATTTTACGGACTGAAATTTGTTATTTGCCCCATAGTGAATAACTAATTTTTGGCGATGGATAGAATTACAAAGGTAATTCTTATTTGATCTTGCAGACGATCGAGATATCGTTCACATTGGTTCCTGTTCGTCCTGTTATAATCAGCGAATTTATCTGCTTGAAAAAACAATAGCTGTTATGAGTTTTCAAAAAATACCGAGCATCAAGATTTTTTCGTTGCATATTTGAGATAACTTGCGGATTTAAAAATGCTCCTGCCGCTTCGGAATTTCCGTCAATCCCATCTGTTCCAGCGCAAATGACGGTAATGTCTTGGTCAGTGTGAAAATCTTGAAGATTTGTTGCCGTTGCCAGAACCGCTTCTTGATTTCGGCCCCCTACTCCGTAGTTATTCATTCTGTCTATTTTTACTACAGTCTCCCCTCCAAGGACGAAAGCAAAGGACATATCCTTCCCTATTAAATCCTTTGCTAAGATCGCTAGCTTCCCTCCGAAGCGCCATGCCTCACCATCAAAGGCGGTTCCTAATGTGTGTGCTTCCACTCTTCGCCTTTTCAAATATTTTTCAGCGGCTGTACAAGCTACACTATTGTTACCAATCAATAAATTTATGGCTCTTTGGAAGATCGAATCACCTGGTTTTGGAGTTTCGGTTTCACGTCTCCTTAGACCTTGTACTATAACATTTTTTGTCTCTCTGTGTTGTTTATTCCAAAGGCCATACTTTATTAGCACCCTCGCGGCATCTTTATATGTGGACGGATCGGGACAAGTTGGGCCCGAAGCTATGACACTTAATTTGTCATTAATTACATCAGATATGATAAGGGAAACTAGTCGACACCCCTTGTTCATATAACGAAGTAACTGACCACCTTTTATCCGCGAGAGATGCTTACGTACTGCGTTAACCTCTTCAATAGATGCCCCCGAAAGTATCAATGAAGAGGTGACAGCTTGCTTCTCTCTCAGAGAAAGATTCTTTGAAGGCAGAGGCATCAATGATGACCCGCCGCCAGAAATAAGAACGAAGACGAGATCAGCTGGAGTAGTCTTCCGCAAAATCTCTATCATTTTCTTTGTTCCCTTTACTCCTGAAACATCGGGGATCGGATGACTTGCATGCGTGATGAAAATATCCTCAACAATTTCATTAGTACCATAAGGAACAGTTATTGCACCTCCTGAGACCTTGTCTCCTATAATCTGGCGCAGTACACGAGCCATTCTTGCCGTAGCTTTGCCTGCCCCAATCAAGTAAATATGGTCAAATAACTTTAAATCTAAATTGGTTCTTTGATGCTTAATGTCGTGAACAGAAAGTTGCCCGTTCCTCAATTTTAGACTACTTTTAATGAGGCGAGCAGGATCTACGGCTCGGATTGCGTGTCTAACTGAACCGAGTGCCAGCCTAAGTGAAGGGCTTGTATCCACGTAGCTTTTCAACGAAGGCAATGTGTATCGATGTCATACAAGCTATTTACAATATATTGATGTTCTCCGACCGCTTTTTCGCACCTAGTGGCGCATTCACTAAATAATAAAAGACAGCAGAAATATGCAGAATTGGTTCAAAATATTGAGATGAAAGCAATGATAATTGCATAAAACTTAGACGTTTTTTGTATTACCTATGCACTATGTTTTTGATTCTCTTGTGCATTTTAGTTCTTAATTACTCGATTAAGAAATTTTTTTAGAATTTTTACAGTACAACTCCTACAGAGTTAGTCAGATTGACTCAGCATACGTCTGTTCTTTAATTATTGTTGTCAAGATAGGTTAATCAATCCATTAATCAGAAAATATAGCCTCCCGTGATTTAAGTAATGGTTATTCATCTCGCACTAAGAGGAGAACCCGGAAAACGTGGACTAATGTTTGTGTCATACTACGCACGCTCACGTGCATTCATTTCCAATTATCGATCATGGAAGGAGTATCATAGCGCAGGAAATATAGTGGAAGTTGCTTCTTCCCTGTTAAGTCACGAGACGTTGCATTTGGCAATCAACAAATTTTCTTTGTCAGCCTCTGCTGAATTAGACAACTTGTTTGGGAGATCCAATAACTGGGAACTCTACCCGCATGGGTTAGGAGATCTGGATAGATTAGGTGTCAGTTCTAGCAGTTATACTAATAACGCTGCTAAGAACTCGCAGAAATTGAAAAGAAAAAAAATTTAACAACGTATTCACACTCTAGCTTTTTTTAAGGAATACATAAATTACATTTTTTTCCTAAAAAATACCTTGGTGTTTAAAATATGCACTCCAAGAGAAGCTAATAAAGCATTGCCTGACATAGATCCCAGAATTAAACAAATAATGTTCCAAAAGAATCATGTTGTTGCTCTCCAGGAGGAACTGCAGAGCATCATTGATGCAAATTCACCATTTAGTGAATTCTTCAAAAAAAAGCAGGAACTAAATGCTGAAGTCAGTGCTCTGTACAGATCGATAGAGCAGCTTGAAAATCTCGGAGTGATCATAAAGAGCGTTGATGAAGGTCTCCTAGATTTCCCATCTAAAAGGTTTGATGAGGAGGTATGGTTATGCTGGAAGGTAGGAGAAAAAGAAGTTAAATTTTGGCATAGGAAGGATGAGGGTTTTGCTAGAAGAAAACCACTAAGTCCTCATGATCCTTCTAGAGTTAAAACTCAAGGCGATCTCTCTGATCTAAGGTAGATAATTAACGAAGATACTCCTTGCTCATTATTACTTACTTGTCATGAGGAGCGAACTTCAAAACGGTCGTTAGACTTTGGGATTATAGGCCTACTTATCGCAAAGCTTTATTATAACATTGTTAAAACAGAATCCAGCTCAGCAGGGGTGACTCTTTGGACACATCTTTTGCAAAGCGACGAGGTAAAGGAGGAGACCTACAACTAAAGATATTAGATACCAGAGATGACCCTTTTGGTATATTTTGTAAACTATACCGTTATCATAAGCGCCTTTTCATTCTTGAATCTCTCGTGGGCCCCAGAAAGCTTGCAGAAATATCAGTTATCGGTTTCAATCCTGAGCTTGTAGTAAGTTGTGATTCGTACAAGATTCATGTCAGAAATTCCAACAATAGGGTTGTCCATACCGAAGACCTTATCAACCCACTAGAGCAGCTTAGCAGATTTGTTCCAAGGGTCAAGGATAATAGGTTCAGATACGTCGGAGGTGCTGTTGGGTTCATAAGCTACGATGCCATACGTTACTGGGAACGCATTCCATCCAAACATAGAAAAAAAAATTGTCTACTTTTAGAATTTGGAATTTACACTGATGGGATCCTTTATGACCATATCAAAAATAATGCGTACTACTTTACGACTGATAAATCTCGATTTAATGAAATCAATGCTCAAATAAAGACAAAAAATCCTGTTCTAATGGAGAATTTCTCGTGCTCAAATTTCATGACTGTTGTGAACAGGAAAGAATACATAGATATGGTTAAGAAGGCTAAGCAGTATATCTATCAAGGTGACATTTTTCAAGTTGTATTGTCCAAAAATACCATTTTTACGATTAATGGAGATCTGTTGCCTGTATATAGCAAATTGAGGGAAGTAAACCCTTCCCCGTATATGTATTTTTTAAAGCTTGGCGACCAGGCAATTATTGGATCGAGCCCTGAGATGTTGGTTCGTATAACCAATAACCATGTCGAGACTTTTCCCATAGCTGGGACAAGACCTGTAGTTAAAAATGAATTCAAAAATAATATTCTAGCCAAAGAGCTACTTGCAGATGAAAAGGAAGTTGCAGAACACACGATGCTTGTAGATCTTGCTCGCAATGATCTAGGCAGAGTATGTAAATATGGAACGGTCCAGGTTCCCGAATTAATGTCCGTAAAGAGATTTAGTCACGTTCAGCATATCGTTTCTCATGTAGAAGGCTATCTGGCTCCAGGCCTTACTTCGTATGACGCTCTTAAGGCAGTATTTCCAGCAGGAACTGTATCTGGAGCGCCAAAGGTAAGGGCAATGGAAATAATCGATGAACTAGAACCATATCCAAGAGGCCCATATGCAGGTGCTATAGGCTATTTTTCTGCTAATGGTTCATGCGACTTTGCCATCACCATACGGTCACTTATCATAAAAAAAGTTAAAGCTTCTATTCAATCTGGAGCAGGAATAGTTATAGATTCTGTCCCAGGAAAGGAATGGAAAGAGACCCAAGATAAAGCCCACGGAATTATATTTGCGCTCAAAGAAGCCTCTAAGGCATCAAGAAAAGGGAGGCCACGAGCATTTTCCTCTAGAAAATGATCGGAAACTCAAAACTTATAGCCTTGCAACTTTTGGATAGTTCATAGAAACTCGGTATTATCAGATTAGTGATTTCTGTGTCTATTCTGTTCTAGGAGGCCTGGAATACATATTTGTGGCATCGGTGTGATACTGAACAGATAATTTCGGGTCCTTTTGTCTGCCGGTAAGGATGCCGACCACTACATCATCCTTCTTAATAATCTCCTCACCTCTAAGTCTTCGAATTGCAGCTGGAACAGATCCTGATGCCATTTCACAATCAAACCCATTTAATCCAACAATTGACATCCCATCGCTCATTTCTCTGTCGGTAACCTGAGTTACTATTCCACGAGTAAAGTCGAGTGCCCTAAGAGCCTTAATAATATTCGCAGGCTTGCCTATCTGGATTGCCGTAGCAGCAGTTTTTGGGATTATGCCCTTACTATCTTTATATGCATAATAGCGCTTTATCATATCGGTGTCGGGACGACCTCCGTTCCAACCTAGGCTCTTATGTTCGAAAAGCCCGTTTACCAATTCGTACAAGGTATTTGCTCCAGTCGAATTTACTATTAAAAGTCTCGGGATTTTTTTTATCCAACCCCACTCGTACAGTTCCATTAGTGTTTTTCCGCAACTTGAACTGTTTCCCAATGCGCCTCCCGGATAAGCAATCCAATCTGGAGGATTCCAGTCTAGATACTCCATAATTCTGTAGACAATTGTCTTCTGTCCTTCTAGTCTGAAAGGATTAACTGAATTAACTGTATAACCTCCACTTTCACGACAATTTCTTAACGAAATAGAAAGAGCGTCATCAAAATTACCTGAAACTTGCATTACTTGAGCTCCAAACTGAAAAGCCTGGCCCAACTTTCCTGGGGCGATTTCCCCCTTAGGAACATACACGTCGCACTCCATGTCTTCATTGGCAGCATACATTGCTGCAGAAGCTGATGTATTCCCCGTGGAAGCACAGACGAGACGATTCACCTTTAACATTTTTGCATGAGTAAGAGCAGTAGCCATACCATTATCTTTGAAAGAACCGCTGGGATTATACCCTTCAGGTTGTAATAAAAGAGTACTATGATTCATATCAGCATATTCTGCAACTTTTGTCATTTTGTAAGGTCTGGAGAGTCTTCCTTCTGCACCATCCAGAGATACAAGTACGCTCGCACAAGATTCAAAATCTTCTGTGTCGATTCCTACAAAGTTTATCAAATCTCTAAAACGCCAAACGCCACTTTCGTTGTATATATTGCCCCCATGGTTCCTGCGTTCAAAGAATCTGGTTATTAAGCGGGAAGGGGGCCTGATTTTGTATACTATGTCGAGTAGCCATCCACAAGAACATTGATAAATATCGTTGTAAATGTCATACTCCAACCCACACAAAACATTAGCACATTTTTTGGCAGCCGGACCTTGCACAAAAATTATCGACAGCAGTTATTATTGAGCTTTTGCAACCAGGGATGAACCGATGCAGATTTGAATATTTTGCATTCGTGCAGATGGGTATTGTTAAATTGCTGCATCATCCCGGTACTGAAGAATGTTATACGAGATGGATGATGGATGCGGCGATTCAAATATATCTCTAGTTTCTATGGCAAACTTTTCTTGGCTTTATCTACTACCTTTAGTAAGTGCTGGATTACGCCATCCATGTCCTCTTCTCTAACTTCTGGTGTTACCGAACGCTTCAGGAGATTGTTGACCGTATTGGAGATCTCGGAGCTAACCTCATCAAAGCTATCCACGTCACTGTATCCTTGTTGATATAAGCCTCTCAACTTTCTAGCATACATTTGTGTCTGCTCATTTAATGCTACCAAATAGGTGTGATTATTTACCTTTATCCTATCCTTGTTCATACCCATCCTTTCCTGGAATTGCTGTTTAAAAAACTTGCCGAATTTAAAAAGCATCACCCTAACCAAACATGGCTCCGGCTGCCTAGTAGCTATGGAATGAGCTGTAATTTTTTTGGCCTGATATTACGGTTTGTAGTCATTAAGAATATCACGGTATCTGGTATCTTTATAACCAATATATCTTACATACTCGCCATATGTCATATCAAGTAAACATTTGGAGCATTTTACACTACCAAAGTCATCGCTAAGTTCGGCTGGTCCCGGACAGTCAGGACATTTTATCTTCATCTAGTTACCACAAAATAATTAGACCAAACTACTATAATAATAGTTAACAATTGTAAATTACTAGCAATCAATTAGCGTGAACTCTATGCTGCTTATACATCTTAAATTTGAGGATGTTACGCCAGGTTTATTATCATATCGCCTTGATTTGCTTAACTACGGGTTGGCGTGATTTACGAAATACACGAAACCCGCAAATACACTTGATTTCGGGTAGTCGAGAAAGTTCTTCTATCGAAACGACTGTACCGCATCGCATACATTCGTAAGTAACAGTTCCGAAAGACTGTGAATCTGCCATGTCATTTCTAGATAGAATCCAAATTTATTCCTTTTTGGATTGTGCTATTGCATGCCGGTTTCTTGTGATTCTTTTCTAGTGCGAGTACTTGTAAATGTGATTTCTTTTATGTAGGATGACAGTCATAGGACATTATTATTTCACTAACTGCTTTTTCCGTCCGCGCGTAGTACATCGTAACTTGTAACATACTGCTCTAGGTTTAAAAGAAAGGAGTGAAGCTTGCCTATTGAAACAACAGGGATACCTTCTGCAAGTTGCTCCATGTGATCATGCATGGTTAGTATAATCGGGAGGGCGTACCTAAAGTCTTCTCTTCTATCCATCAGCAACGCTGCTCTACGAATTTGATTTATGGCTGCCTTTATTATCATAGGACGGTTCGAATACCTCCAATGCTTGCAGTCAGCTACGACTGCAAGATTTGAGCAAATACCTACAAGATCAATCTGAAATCGGGGCTTTGTAAGTGTGATGTTTGTTTGAACTTTATAACCCAATTCCTTCATAATGCCAGATGCGAAAGACTCAAAATCTTTCCAGTTCAGGGCTTTTGCTATACGTTCTATATCACATCCTGAGCGAAGAGCTAAAATTGCAGTTTTCATTCTGTCGACTTCGGAGAATAATATAGTATTATCTGGAGAAATAGTCCCAATTGAATTTAGAACGAGGAAATTGAGAAGGTCCTTGGCTACGTCTAAGCTCCTAATGTCAGACATAAATTTGAACTGGCTGAGAGTATTTTTCCCTGAGACTGCGGGTATCGCCTTTAAAATTAAGTCTGGATGCAAGAAAGATTATCAACACTGGGTGCTTTAAATTGTATGCCTGCACTTAGGGGTGTGGTTTTGTCAAAATAGTCTTCAGATACTGAGTTATCTGGTTATCGGTTTCATTCATAGCTAACATGTTTCTTACATCTAGTACAGTATCAATATCAATCATTAATCGGCTAACAAATAGGACTTTAGTTTTGACATTATTTCTGATGCCCCCAAGTACGTGCATCAGATAACTATTTGCATCATATGAGGTACCAATTATATTACATGGTTTTCTCAACAACACATTTGAACCATCAAATTTGTATGAGGGACACAATACTACGCAATTATTGTCGTCTAACACAGATTTGCATATTATACTTACATCTTCAGGAAGGATGAGCGGTAAGTCTATAGGTAAAATAAGCGAAGCATCAGCACAAGCGGTGACGCAAAATTTGTCGGCTAAGTTAATGGCGGAGTTGACACCAGATTCTTTATCTTCTTCTAAAAATGTTACTCCATACTTTCGAGCTATTTTTTTAGTCCTACTATCGGAGGAGACAAGCAAAATCTTTTGAATGCCAGGTGTCTTTTTTAGAATGTAAATTGTCCTCTTAACTAACATCCCAGATAACTTAATCCTCTCAGCCGTGCTGAGAAGTGTTCCGAGTCTGGTTTTGGCATTTTCGAAACTTTTTACGGGAACTATAGCAAATACTTTCAAAATTTCAAACTCTTGACATAAGACGAAAGTCTTCTCTCATCAGAACAGTTCCTCATAATAATATCAGTTTGAAATACATTCATATCTAAACTTCCTATTTTAGACGACAGGTTCGAATCACTGGGATGTATCACAAAATTTCCAACTATATCTGAGTAAAAAATTGCCACCCCTAATGCCGAAGCCTTCAGTTTCATTGCTTTTATGTATTTAATTGCAGGTCCGCTGATAGCCTGCTCCCCAATCAGTGGAGAAATTGCGACGACTTTGCTGCGTAGTTTTCTCAGTTGCTCTCTTATTTCCCTTACCACTAAAATAGGATTTATACTCGTCACAGGATTGGCGGGAGCGAGTACTATCAAGTCAGAAGTTTTTAATGAATTGATAAGCTCAGGATTTGTAGTTGCACTTTCTGCTCCAATATATCGGATATCTATTACCCTAGGATCCCCTTGGTGTTTCACCCAGAACTCTTGAATATGCATAGGTCCCTGGTCAGTTATTATGATGGTCTCTAACTGACTATCTGTAGCAGGGTATATCTTTTTGGAGACTGAATATTTTTTCGTCATCCAATCAGTGACTTCGGTAAGAGTCATCCCCTTTCTTATTAATAAGGTTCTAAGCAAATGCGTGGCAAGGTCACGATCACCTAATTGAAACCATACCTCCTGTCCTAACTTTTCCATTTGATGTAGGCACAAAAATGTATCGTCCTTAATTCCCCATCCCCTTTCAGATAGTATGCCTGCTAACCCATATAAGACAGTATCAATGTCTGGGCAAATATAGAGTCCGTATAACCAAATGTTATCACCCACATTAGAGACAATTGTAAGTTCTTCTTCTCTATGCCCTGACGTAAATCCCCTAATTATTTTGATTGAACCAGTTCCCCCTGCTAAGACTGTTATCAAGGCCGCTTATAGGAAATTACATTAGCAATCTATAATTTGCGGTGATTTTCATCAACTTATAGATTTGCATGAAAAATTTTACAAACTGGGTGACAGTAGAACACAGCCTTGACCAAAACCAAGTATCAGGCTTGTTAAAATTAGAGTAGTGCTGCTGTCTTTTGCGCTTCTATTGTCGATAAAGATTATAAACAAGGGATATAATGTTTCCATTGTGTACGCGAGAGTTGTTTTCTTGCTTGCCTTTTTGCTACTGACTTTCTCTTCTGGTTTTTTCATTCACGCATCTGCTGTCCAGATGACGACATCAATGGTCCCGGAGACAGATAAGGCTGATGCACTTTTGACAGCAATTAAATTTATCACAATAGCGTATGAACCTAATAGCCCGTTGGCACAACAATTTAATGGCAAGGACGAGAGGGTCGTATTTTCGCTCAACACGTCTGACCCGGGCATGCCCGAACTCATTAATACAATAAATACAGATATTCAGACGCAAAAAGGAAGCCCCGTCAAGATAGAAAATGCAACACTTGATTACGCAGGATCTATAAAGGGGTCGTCGAACAAGGTCCAACTGGCGTTTAAAATTGTTATTGAAGGGATACTTTCGAGCATAGTTTTGGATAGAAGTGAGGAGGGAAACGTTCTTGATTTGGACTGGAGAAGCGTGGTTGTCGATGAACCCCTATCAATCAACGCCCCACAGTACGAGAACATTAGTGTCAACTATCCCATAGGTCTGCTGCAGGTAACCTATCCAGAGTTGGCTCAGGGGTTTGCAAATTCACAAGCCGCGGCTATAATGAGAGAACCTCTATTTAATTTCCAAGATATAGGAATACCTATGGACCGGTGGCATTTTCTCTTTGACCCGACCGGAAGTCAGGCAGGCGCTGCGGGCGCTGGCTTTGAAGAAGTTGGGGGAGCAAGAGTAGTCTCGATTTATTCGCTAGGAGAAAGTAGTTTTAGGGAAGGTACATTTAGTGAAAAGGTAACTCGCGCTTCCGCTAGCCTAAGCGGAGCTCAGGTCGAAGTAGAATCATCTACGCCACCTCCTAGCGGGCAGATTCAGATCGCAGGATTTTCGAGGATCGAAAAGTCAGGAGACAATGAGCTGGCATTTGTTACTGCTCAAGCTCCCGAGGGCACAGTAACTGCAACTGGGGGTTTTCCGATTCAGGTGCTGCTCGTCCTTGGTGGTATGATGGGTGCTGTTGCTGTTTTTGTACTTTTGAAGACAAGAAAATGATAAGCATATTAGTTTCTATTTTTTTTGAAAAAGAACTAACTTAAGTTTCGATAAAATGATAGATGCTTCACCTGTCGTCTTGGTTCCGCAAATAAATTCCTGCATCAAAGAATGTGTACACTGTGACTTCATCTTTTTTGAAAATATTTTCTGCAGAAAAGCGCGTTTTACCGATTCCTATCGACTCCCTATTTTGATTCAGGATAATCACTATTTTATTTTGGCCTAATTTTTTTGAAACCTCGAGAACAGAGTCTCCTAAAACATCTCTTCCGTATAAAACTAATCCCTCTGCTCTTTCATTTACCACGACATACGGGAAATGTCTGCTATGCCTCGCAATTACCTCTGCTCCAGACAAAGAGGGTAAGAATTTCTTGTTTCGTAGCTCTCCAACTGCTAAGCCGGCGTATTCGGGTTGGAATATCTGGAGGTTGAGAATGTCTTTTGAAGTTTTTGTAGTAATTAGTACTTCCTTCTTATTAATAGTCCGATCCTCTTTTATCATTAATTGTTGGGCCTCCATAAATTCGAATATTCCCCATTTATCAAATGACCTTCTTAGCTGGGTCAGTTCTTCTCTGTTAGCACGTCTGAACATACAATAATAATCCTCATTCAATTTTTCTTCCGTAGTTTAGCTATGTAGAATCCCTGTCGAATTATGAATATGAGGATAAAACCTCACTGTCCGTCTTAACCTCTCATCAAATACTGTTTTATCAAATCTCGTCAAGCCTTCAATGCCGAAGGGTATTGGCTCAACTTCCACGTCAAACTTTTTAAGTATTGAGTTTACAACAGATTCGTTTTCCTCTGGAGCAAAGGAGCATGTAGAATATAAAATTAGACCGCTAGGCTTCAAAACTTGCAACGCTGATTCAAATAGTTTTTTTTGAACAAGCGAACACTCAGATACATCATCTGGGGTTCTACTAGTTCTCCTCGATGCATCTTTCCACATTACACCTTCGCCGCTGCAGGGTGCGTCAAGAAGAATGCGATCGAAGCTAATGTTGAGGCAAGGGCACTCGGTCGCATCCATCTGATAGATTAATGTATTCATGACTCCGCATCTGGCAATATTAAATGATAATGATCTTGTTCTACGAGGATTAGGCTCCATTGCTATAATGGAACCTGTATTGTTCATTTTTTGGGCTATGAAGGTGGTCTTCCCTCCGGGTGCGGAAGCCATGTCTAACACAGTCTGATTTGGCTGTATATCGAGGACCTCTACTGCTATACACGACGTTATATCTTGGATGTAATAGTGTCCCAGTAAATACTCAGTGGTCGCTCCTATCGAGACCTGCGCATTCGTCGTGCTTATTTCAAAGACATTGGCCAAAACAGTCTTTTTGAGCTCGAATCCTTTGGGCACGAGTCGTGCTACAAGCTGTTCGCTTGTAATTTTCAATGTATTGGTCCTGATATACTTTTGCACAGGCTCTTGCATCGTTTCCATCAGCTTTTCTACATTGGGAACAAATTGCAAAAATCTGTTAACTATCCATTCATCATAGCCATATTTGGCAGCGAGGCGCAAAGACCTTTGTGTGGGAACAAAAGTTAAAGTTTTCAAACTTGCAGCCTTTGGTTTAATATGAAGCCTTTTCCTTCTTTAATAATTCGTTTCCCTTCTAAATACTCCCCAACATACAAGATAAACGTATGGGGTATCTTATATTCCTCTTATCAGTTAATCAGTATACAATTCTCAAGTTAACTTTAATTCAGGTTCTGTTAACTTAGCGTCTGTTGGATAGACTCCAACAACCTGTTAACTGTCGTCTGACAAAGGGTTAAAGAACCGTTTAAAGAATAATCACTAATGAGTTCGAT